>Ga0111539_10012699_pt1 | contig 10549 bp, 7 predicted proteins | sample RhiMethybrSRZTD1_FD_79667 | JGI IMG/M metagenome (GOLD analysis project Ga0111539, IMG submission 79667) | Populus rhizosphere microbial communities from Tennessee, USA - Rhizosphere MetaG P. TD hybrid SRZTD1 (version 2) (version 2) | ecosystem: Host-associated > Plants > Roots > Rhizosphere >... | reverse complement strand
TTCGACCTCGACGTCGATGCCGCAATGCGCCTCGCACAGCGTGCACTGGCGATGAACGGTGCGCGGCATCCGCGGAGCCTACGGCCTGGCGCTCGCGAGAACGCAGGTAGCGGGAGGGTCGAGGTCGAGGATCTCGGTTCTCGCCTGCGCGAAGCCCGCGCGTTCGAGCAGGTCGGTGATGTTCGTCGTGGAGTACCCGGCACGGGACTGGGAGACGATGGCAATGCGCCCGCCGGGCGTCAGCCGGCCGCGGAGCTCTCCGAGTCGTTCGACGGGTGCCGTCCAGAACCCGAGCGAGTTGACCGCGAGGATGGTGTCGAACGGGCCTTGCAGGGCAGGTGGGAGGTCTTCGACGGTGCCGACCGCGAGCGTGACTCGTCCGGCCCGGATGGCGGCGGCGTTGCGCCGTGTCGCCTGGCGGAGCATCACGTCGGAGCGGTCCACCCCGTACACGTGCGCGGCGGACCGGCTCAGCTCGGCGATGGCGAGGCCGGGCCCGAAGCCGATCTCCAGCACGCGGTCGGTCGGCTGGATGTCGAGCAGCGCGGTGACCCACTGGTTCCTGCGGCGGTTCGAGCGACGATGGGCCATCACGAGGCCTGCTGCCGAGCCGGCGGCGCCGCGGGGGTGACCGAATTGGCGCACGATTGCTTGGCGTGTCTGTGTCTTCATGGACACGAGGCAACACCTTCAAGGACACTTGAAGTCAAGTGTCCGAGCTGACGATCGGAGAGCTGGCGCGCCGCACCGGCGTCGCCACCTCGGCCCTGCGCTACTGGGAGGAGCTCGGGCTGCTGCCCAGGCCCGCCAGGGTCTCGGGTCAGCGGCGCTACCCCGAGTCGTGGGTTGGCCTGATCGGCGTCATCCTGCTCCTCCAGGACGCCGGGTTCACGCTCGCCGAGCAGAAGGCGCTCGCCGCCTCACGCGCTGTCGCGACCGACGAGTGGCGGCAACTGGCGGGGCGCAAGCTCGCCGCGCTCGACGAGCAGATCGCCCAGGCCCAGGCCGCCCGTGTGGCGATCGAGCACGCGCTGCACTGCCCGCAGGAGGACATCCTGGAGTGCCCGACGTTCCGCGGCTTCGTGAGCGCTCGCCTGACCGGCCGGCGGCTACGCCACGGCTAGCGCGCGTTCGACCGCTTCCTCGAGCGCCAGCGCGGCGCCGTCGGCGAACGCGGCCTCGAACGCCGGCTGGCCGAGCGCGGCGCGCAGCGACGCGGTCGTCGCCTCGACCCAGGCGGTCTCGTCGGGCTGCCGGATCACCCCGGCGGCGGCGCGCGCCGCCTTGGCGGCACCCAGCAGGAGCGCGCTCGTCCGCGCGTCGCCCGCCTCGCCGGCCACGGTCTCGAGGCACTCGATCATCCCGGGGCGGTCGCCGAGCTCGCGCGACAGGGTGAGGCTCTCGCGGATGAGCTCGCGCGCGCGCTCGCGCTCGGCGTCGTCCGCCAGCAGCACACGGGCGAGCGTGCGCAGCGTCGACGCGGTGTGCGCCGGGTCGCCGGCGCGGCGCGCGAGCCCGACGCTCTCCTCGAGCAGCGCGATCGCGCGGTCGCGGCGGCCGACGCCGTCGTGCGCGATGGCGAGGTTCTGCGTGACTAGGCTCAGGCCGAGTGGCTCGTCGATCGCGCGCAGGATCACGGCGCCTTCCTCGTAGCGGCGCACCGCCTGCTCGTGGTCGCCGGCGTACATCGCCAGCGTCCCGAGGTTGATCGAGAGCCGCGCGATCCGCTCCCGGTCGCCGACCGCCCGCGCGAGCCGCAGGCCGGCGTCGAAGTGCGTGCCGGCGGTGTCGAAGTCGCCGGCCTCGGCGGCCATGACGCCGGCGGCCTGCAGCGCCGTGACCCGCGGCCCTGGGCTCCCCGCGCCGGCGGCGAGCGCCGTCGCCAGCGCTTCGCGGCGCTCGGTCAGCGCCCCGCGCGCCGCCCAGAACCGGAGGAGGCCACCGGCGAGCCGCAGCGCCGTGTCCGTCTCGCCATCGACGAGCGCCCACGTCGTCGCGGCGCGCAGGTTCGCGGCGTCGGCGTCGAGCCGCGCGAACCAGCTCGCCTGGGCCGGGCCCCGGATGCCGCTCTCGGCCTGCTCGGCCAGCGCAGCGAACGCGCGGGCGTGGCGGCGGCGGGCATCGTCGAGCCCGCCGCCGGCGGTCAGCTGCTCGAGCGCATAGGCGCGGATGCTCTCGAACATCTCGTAGCGGTCGCCCGTGCGCGTGACGAGGCTCTGATCGGCCAGCGCGGCGATGCCGTCGAGCGCATTGAGACCCGCGACCGACTCCGCCGTCTCGAGCGTCCATCCGCCGACGAACACGCCGAGCTCGGCGAACAGCGTGCGTGCCTCGTCGTCGAGCAGCTCGTAGCTCCAGGCGATCGCGGCCCGCAGCGTGCGCTGGCGTGCCGGGGCGTCGCGCGGGCCGGCGGTCAGCAGGTCCAGCCGCTGCTCGAGCCGGTCGACGATCGCCGGCGGGGAGAGGACCTTCGTGCGCGCGGCGGCGAGCTCGATCGCCAGCGGCAGGCCGTCGAGGTGCGCGCAGATGCGCTCGACGGCGGCAGCGTCGTCGGGCGAGAGCTCGAGCTGGGGGTTGGTCGCCTGCGCGCGCGCGAGGAACAGCTCGCGTGCGGGATCGCTCGCCAGCGGCGGCACGGGCAGCTCGTGCTCGCCGGCGAGCCGCAGCGGTGCGCGGCTCGTGGCCACGAGCTTCAGGCGCGGCGAGGAGGCGAGCAGCTCGCCGAGCTGCGGGGCGACGTCCACCACGTGCTCGAGGTTGTCGGCGACGAGCAGCAGCTCGCGCTCGGCGAGGAAGCCCGCCAGCGTGGTCGCGCCGTCCTCCGGGATCTCCAGCACGCGCGCGATCTCCGGCAGCACGCGCTCGGGCGCGTCGATCGCTCCGAGCGGCACGAAGCGCGGGCCGTCGGCGAACCGGTTCGCCTCTCGCCGGGCCAGCTCGAGCGCCAGCCGCGTCTTGCCGATCCCGCCCGGGCCGGTGAGTGTGATCATGCGGACGTCCGGATCGGCGAGCAGCGCCGCCGCGTCTTCCAGCGCCGCCTCGCGCCCGATCAGGGGATCGACCGGCACCGGGAGGGGCGGCACGGCGACGCGCCGCGGGCGCGGGGGCTCGGACAGCAGCAGGTCGAGCACCGGATCCTGGGCCAGGACCGCGCTCTCGAGCTGCTGCAGCTCGCGGCTGGGCTCCAACCCGAGCTCCTCCACGAGGGTGCGCCGAGCGTGGCGGAACGCCTCCAGCGCCTCGGCCTGGCGGCCCGACCGGTAGAGCGCGAGCATGAGCTGCGCGTGCAGCCGCTCGCGGTAGGGATGCTCGGCGACCAGCGCCTGCAGCTCGGCGACCAGCGCGACATGCTCGCCCAGCTCCAGCTCGACGGCGATGCGCTCGTCCAGGCCGGTGAGCTCGAGCTCGGCGAGCCGGCTCACCTCCGACGCGGCGACGCCGAGCAGCGGCACGTCCGCGAGCGGCGAGCCGCGGAACAGGGCGAGCGCCTCGCGCCAGAGCGCCGCGGCAGTGGGCAGGTCGCCTTCGCGGCGGGCTGTCCGGGCGCGCTCGCTGAGCGCCTCGAAGCGCGCGAGGTCGAGCTGGTCGGGCTCGATGCGGACGGCGTAGCCGGACGGGCGCGTGATGATCGGCTGCTCGGCGCCGAGCGCGCTGCGCAGCCGCGAGAGGTGCACCTGGACCGCCTTGGCGGCGGTGGCCGGCGGATCGTCGCCCCACAGCTCGTCGACGAGCCGGGCGGGCGAAACCGACTCCTCGCGGTACGCCAGCAGGAGCACGGCCAGGAGCGCGCGCTGCTTGTCGGCCTTGAGCTCGATCGGGCCCTCTGGCCGAGTGACCAAGAGCGGTCCGAGGACCCCGAAGTCCAAGGCTTTACCCAGCTGTAACCGGGACGTATCCAGGGTCGTCAACCATACCCGCCGTGCCGAGCCCCGACCTCTCGACCACCTGATGCGCAGCATCCGCGAGCTATGGCGCGCAGAGCGCCGTTCCCGCTGGTTCTTCGCCGCCCACCTGCAGGGCGCGCTCGGCGTCGGCCTGGGCTATGTGGCCCTCATGGTCTTCGCTTACGAGCGCATCGGCTCTGCCTGGGCGGCCACCGCGGTGCTACTGGCCGACCTCCTGCCCTCGATGTTCCTCGGCGCCGTCGTGGGCGCCGTGGCGGACCGCACCAGCCACCTGGGCTGCGCGATCGCCGCCGACATCGTGCGGGCGGTCGCCATCGTCGGGCTCCTGTTGGTCGACGGAGTCGCCGCCATGCTCGCGCTGGCGGTCGTGCTTGGCACGGGGAACGCGCTCTTCCGGCCCGCGACGTCGGCGCTGCTGCCGGCGCTCGCGGGCCAGGAGCGGCTCACCGCGGCCAACGCGCTGTACGGCATGTCACGCGACGCAGGGCAGCTGGTCGGCCCGGCGCTCGCGGCGGGCGTGCTGCTCTTCACGGGGCCCGAGATCCTGCTCGCGATCAACGCGACGACCTTCATCCTCTCGGCAGTGCTGCTCACCCGCCTGCGTGGCGTGGGGCGGCCCGCCGAGGCTTCTGGCGAGACGTTGCTGTCCGACACCCGCGCCGGTATCCGCGCCGTGATGCGCGACCGCATGACCCGCACACTGATGTGCACCTCGGGTGCGGTGGTGATGGTGGCAGGCACCATGAACGTCGCCGAGCTCGTGCTTGCGCAGCGCGAGCTCGGCGCGGGCAGCAGCGGGTTCGCTCTCCTCGTCTGCGCGTACGGCTGCGGCCTCGTCGGCGGCTCGCTGCTCGGCGCGAGCGACACCGACGAGGACGGCCTGCGCCGGCGCTACCTGCTCGGCCTCGTGATGCTCGGCATGGGCCTCGCGGGCTCGGCCGTCGCGCCGGTGGTCGGCGTGGCGATGGCCACCTTCGCTGTCAGCGGCCTGGGCAACGGCCTGTTCGTGGTGAGCGACCGGGTCCTGCTCCAGCGGATCGTGCCGGATCGCCTGCACGGCCGCGCCTTCGGCCTGCTCGACGCCGTCGACTCCTGGGGGTTCGGCATGGCCGTGCTCGCCGGCGGCGCACTCGCGAGCACCTACGGCGGCCGCACCACCTTCGCACTCGCCGGCGCCGGCACGCTGCTGGTCTGGCTCACCGCCGCCCGCGTGCTGCGCCGCACTCATCCAGTCCTTCGACCCGCACTCGCCACCGGCGCGTGAGGGGGAGCCAGTAAGCGAGAAAGGGGCCTTCAATGCCGTTCATCCGCAAGTAGTCCTCAGAACTGCACGGATGCAGGATCACAGCGCCCGCCGCACCTGCGGCGGGCGCTCGTGTGTGCGCAGGTCAAGCGATCGCGATCGGATCGGCGTGCGCGGAATTCCTACCTGGACGACTGGAGTCTTTTGATGTCACGTGGTGCTGTTGCGCTGATCGCCTGCTTCATCTGCCTGGTCGCGGCGCCACCGGCGCTGGCCGACTGGACCGGCGATGGAGTCGGTGATGTGCTCGGCGTCGACACGTCAGGGTCGATGCGGGTCTATCGCGGGAGCGGAACCGGGCTGTTCGTCGATGCCGGCGAGCGCATCGACGGCTCGGGACACGCATGGAACAGCGCCGCGGACATCTTCTCTGGCGGGGACTTCGACGGCGACGGCGAGCCCGACGTGTTCACGCGAACCGCGGACGGGTCGCTGCGGGTGTACAGCGGCAACGGCGCCGGGGGCTTCACGGACGACGGAACGTTGATCGGCGGAGGCTGGGGCGGATTCACGACTGTGATCGCGCCCGGTGACTTCACCGGAGACGGCGACGCCGACGTGCTCGCCGTGGCGCCCAATGGCGGCCTGTGGCTCTATCGGGGGAACGGCGTCGGTGGGTTCGTCGACAACGGCCTGCTCATCAGCACCGGCTGGAATTCGTTCACCGGCATCTATGCCGCCGGCGATTTCAGCGGCGACGGCAATCCCGACGTGTTCGCGCGGACGTCCACCGGCGGGTTGCGTCTCTACCGCGGCAACGGTCTCGGTGGGTTCATCGACAACGGAACCCAGCCGGGCGGAGGCTGGAACGCCTTCGACGTCATTCTCGGTACGGGCGACTTCACCGGCGACGGCAAGGCTGACGTGCTCGCCCGAACGACGAGCGGAAGCTTCATGGTCTACCGCGGAAACGGCGCCGGCAGCTTTGCGGACAACGGGACGGTCATCGGCGGGGGGTGGGGGGCGTTCACGGCGATCGCTGCCCCGGGGGACTTCAGCGGAGACGGACATCCGGATGTCCTCGCCCGCCTCTCTGATGGGTCACTGCGAATGCTCCGCGGCAACGGCCTCGGCGGACTCATCGACAACGGCGAACCCGCTGGTGGCGGCTGGGACACAGCGGTCGACGTCCTCTCACCCGGCGACTTCACGGGAGACGGCAAGCCCGACCTGCTGTCGCGTACGCCTGACGGCAGGCTGCGCGTCCACCGTGGTGACGGCGCCGGCGGTTTCTCGCAAAGCGGCACGCTCGTCTCGACCGGCTGGGGAGGCCTGACAGCGCTTGTGAGCCCGGGCGACTTCAGTGGCGACGGTAAGCCGGACGTTCTGGCGCGCATGCCTGACGGGGCGATGCGGCTCTATCGCGGTAACGGCGCCGGCGGCTTCATCGACAATGGGATCCAGGTCGGCGCCCAATGGCAGAACTTCGTCGACATCCAGCCTGCCGGCGACTTCGACCAAGACGGCGACGCCGACATCTTCGCCCGCTCGCCGGGCGGTCAGCTGTATCTGTATCGCGGGAACGGCGTGGGCAGCTTCGCCGACAACGGCACGCTGATCGGCAACTACTGGGGAACGGACAACTTCACCGCGTTCATCAGCGGCGGCGACTTCGACGGGAACGCGATCCCGGACGTGCTCGCTCGCACCCCGTCCGGCGCTATGCGCTTGTACAGCGGGAACGGGCTCGGCGGCTTCGTCGACAACGGCCGGCAGATCGGGGCGCAGTGGAACGCGTTCCGGCTGATCGTGCTCGCGTCCGGGCCGGTGATCGAAGGAACGATCTTCGAAGACGCCGAGTGGGTCGAGGGCGGGGACGGAGGCGCGCCGGAGGACGGCGTCAATCCAGACGGGTCGCGCTATCCGGTGGCGAGTGCCGCAGGACCGCCCGACCAGAAGCCCGACATCAACCTCGGCGCCTGCAACGATGGGAAGAAGATCTATCCGACTCTGCCGCCCGGGTTCCTCAGGACCTCGAGAGTGACGCTCCAACATCTGAAGTCCAAGACGGTTGACGGTGTCGTGTACGTCAAGATCCAGATCGAAGCCCGCACGAACGAGGCATGGGAGAACATCGCGCGGTGGGCAGGCGTCGGCTGGCAGATCCCAAACGGAGGAGACCGGCGCCCCGGCACGAACGCCCGGTACGCGTTCCGCACGTCGACCGAGCGTGACATCGAGGGTGGGCGGGTTCCCAAGCCGTGGTACTTCCACACGAGCGCGTGGGTCCGTCGCGGCGGCCTGCTTCGGTTCCGCGCGAAGGTCCGTCACGAGCCGGTCACCGTGTTCCGAACCAGCAACGTGACTGTGACGAGCACCGGCGCCAACTACCCGCGGCGCGATCCGTCGCGGTTCTACCGGTGCATCGTTCCGTAGTGTCTGGAGGCGAGCTCTGACCGGCCGCACCGTCGTATCGATCCGGCGCGTGGAGGGTGAAGTCCGTCTTCGATCGGCGGAGATCGGCGGCGAGTCAGTCGACGTCGACGCTGGCTTCACGGTCGAGTTCGCCCATCCGAACGAGCGGGTCGAGCGCTGGAAGACCGGGATGGTCTACGAGCAGATCACGGTGACACGATCCGGCGGACCACTCTCGGAGCAGCTCGACGTCATGGCGCGCAGCGCCGTCGAGGATGTGATCGCGGACATGCACGAAGCCGACCTCGAGACGCATACGGACATCGAGTCCGTTCCCGTCACCTGGAAGTTCGACGACCGGTTGGCGCGGCTGTTCGCGTGAGGCGTTCGCGACGACACTGTCGATCAGCCGGTCAGCCAGACCGTCCGCCGGGTGGTCGCGCGATTGCCGGCCTGATCCAGCGCGCTCACGACGAGCTTCACGCGCACGCGCCCGAGCCGGCGCACGAGCCGGCGGTTCGAACGCGACAGCTTGACGGTGACTCGTCGCTTCGCACCGGCGGCGATCCGGAAGCGCGCGCTCCCGAGCTTCACGCGCCGGGCCCGGCGAACCGTCGTGATCGTGAGCCGGCCGGCGCAACCGCGTGGCTCGCCGGCCGGGCAGGCGAGCCGCACCGTCACGCGGCCGCGGGCGCCCAGTGCGAGTGCGCGGCGCGAGATGGTCATCCGCGGGCCGGTCACGTCGGCCGGGGCGGCGGGCGGACCGTCGTTGCCGATCGGGTCGGGCGGGGGTGGCGGAGACGCGCACGGGGCGTCCGGCACGGTGAACGACTCCGTTCCGTCGGCCAGGCTCTGCGGATCGCCCTGTGCGGCGCCGGCGCCGAGGCCGCGGCGCGCGAACACCTGCCAGATCGCGCAGTCGTTCTCGCCGCCGTTGCGAAGCTCGTCGGCGGTGAGGATCGCGTCCCGCGCGTCGGCGAACCCGGGACTGCACGGCTGGATCTTCATCGCGTCGAAGACGAGCTGAACCGCGGTGTCGTCGCCGCCGAGCCTCCAGTACAGGTCCCACAGCATCGACGCCCACACCCACCCGGCGTAGTGCGGGTCGGCGCTCTGCTTGATCGAGTCGTAGGTGGCGGGATCGACGGCCAGGTCGGTCGAGAGCGGTGACGGCCGGATGCCGCTCGGGGTGAACGACGCGTACGCGGCGTGCGGACGCGGCGTCGTCGCCGTGTCCGCCGGCTTTCTCGTGAGAACGGTGGCCAGCCAATCGCTCCAGCCCTCACCAAGCCCATTGGGCTCGGTAGAGCCGTAGGCCAGACAGCTCGCGTTCGCCGGCCCTCCGGTCAGCCGGGTCGAGATCCCGTGCGTGTACTCGTGCATCACGACGGTGTTGTCGAGCGCCGACGCGCGATCGGGCAGCGTCGGCGGCGGTGGGATCGTCACCGTCAGCGTGCCCTGGACGCTGCCGGGCGCCTTGGCCTTGATCGCGTTGCCGTCGGCCTGCGAGATCATCGCGACGGGGATCCCGACCGGAGCCGACTGGCCGTCGGTGGGCATGACCTGGGGCGGCGCGCCGGTGTTCTGGACGACGATCATCCCGATCGCGCCCGCGGCCTGAACCCGGGGGCCCTTGGAGTGGAACGTGCAGCCCCCGCGGTCGACGAGCGCGATCACGCCCGTCAGCGACCCGGCCGCCAACGGGGTACAGGCCGTGCCGCCGTCCACCAGGACGATCGGCGCCGCCACTCCACCGGCGGGACTCGCAACCCCGAACAGGGCGATCGACGCGGTCTTCGTTCCCGCGATGTCAGCCGGTGACCGAATCTCGACCTGCGCCGTGGTGGGCCGCTGCGGCTCGTTCCACTTGTACACGGACATCGCCGGCTTCACCGGATCCCCGTCCGGCGGGGTCATGAAGAACGCGTTGTCGGACGAGAGGCCGCTGTCGACGGCGGTGGCCTCGACGGCGTCGCCGCCCAGGCCGCCGCGGCCGTAGTTGTTCGTCTGGAAGTTGCCCGCCTGCTCGGTGAACCCGTAGCGGTAGGCGACGTCATGCATGTGGTTCACGACGAAGAACAGGTTGGTCAGGGCAGCTCCCCGGTTTCCCACGGACGATTGGCTCGGATCGAACGGGAAGTCGAACAGCAGGTCCGCCAGTCCATCGGCCTCGCTGCCGGTGTCGATGACGTTGTCGTCGTCGTTGTCGGTTCCGGCGTGGACGTTGTTGCCGACGGTGCGCGTCGACTCCGGGCCGGCGACGCCGTCCGTGTCCAGCCAGCCGAACGGGGACGCGAGCGGATCGGCCGGCTCGAAGACGACGCTGCGCGGACCGTCCTCGGGATCCGTCAGCGGCGGCGCGATCACGTTGTAGAGCGCGGAGTGAGCCACCCAGTCGTGCGCCGCTAGCAGCGTCCCGTCCCGCGCGTCGACCACCGCATCCCAGGCGTGCTCGCCGTCCGTCTCTATGACCCGGACGTTCCACGCGAGCCGCAGGCGCGCCCCGTCCTTGGCGTAGACGAGCACAGGCTGTCGCGGTTCGACGGCTTCCGCGTCGAGTGCCCTGATCGCCGCGGACCGCGCCGCTGCCGCAGACCGCACCGGCGTCCTGCCCGGCGCCTTGCTCGCCAGGCCACGGACGAAGCGATCGCCGACGCTCGCGACCGATCCGTCCCGCGCAAGCGTGAGCGTCATCGTGCCGTCGATCACGTCAAGCCCGCGATAGCGCTGCCGCAGGTACACGTGCGTGACGCCCGTGTCGTGATCCGTGTAGCGATCGGTGACGACCGCGGCCGCGATGTCGGACCGGATGAGCCCCAGGCTCGCGCGCTCCGCGCGAAGCGCCGCCGGCGGTGCGGCGGCTGCGCTCGGCCCCGACATGAGCGCACCCAGGGCGACCATTGCGAGCACGGAGCGGCGAGCCACGGGATGACGCTACAAAACGGTGCCACGCGTGTCGTTCGCGGCCACGACGCTCCGAATGTCA
>Ga0111539_10012698_pt1 | contig 10549 bp, 6 predicted proteins | sample RhiMethybrSRZTD1_FD_79667 | JGI IMG/M metagenome (GOLD analysis project Ga0111539, IMG submission 79667) | Populus rhizosphere microbial communities from Tennessee, USA - Rhizosphere MetaG P. TD hybrid SRZTD1 (version 2) (version 2) | ecosystem: Host-associated > Plants > Roots > Rhizosphere >... | reverse complement strand
TGTCCCTGCCGAATTCGATGACCTGACTCCCCATAATGAAGATCGTCACCATGCAGCATACGATCCGGTCTACGTGGAACGTTTCCATCGCGTGCTGATCCACGCCGACCATGTTTTTAAGACTTTTCGCGCGTCGTTTCTGGGCAAGAGCAGCCCGGTACATTTCTTCTGGGGTTCGTTCGACCTCGCCGTCTCCCGTTTTTCGGGTCGCCGTGCTCCTGTTCCTGCCGGCGCCGATGCGATTACGCGCGAGGGTTATTCTCACGAAGTGATCAGCTGTGGATATTGGCCTGGGGATCGACGGTTCAAGGACGCGGCATTCTACTCGTACACCGCACCAGCTCCAGCCGGGCTCTCTTCAGAAAGCGTGCGCCCCGATGCCGCTCATTGGGACACGAAACTCGGCGAATTCATTCTTACGTATGACGACGCGCGGAATACGCCATCGCCGGCGTCTGCCATTTTGGACTTCTGTCAGACCACCTACGAGGCAGGTGCAAAGCTCGCGCAGTGGGATCGCGCCGCACTGGAAAAAACTGTAGCGGCATGAGCCCGTCGCCCCCGGCGTCGGCGCGTCTGGTACTAAGCTGCACTTGGCAAGGCCTCCATATAGAGGTGTGTTTCCGTCTCTTTGACCGCGTGGAAACCTAAACGCTTGTAGAGGCGTTGCGCCGGATTCATGCGAAGAACCCGCAAGCGCAGTGGCTTACGAAGTCGATAACTCCGGCGTCACCCTTGTCACGAAAACGCTGGGTAAGCAGCAAAGTACTCGCAGACAGGAAAGACGAACCGCGGATTACACGGATAGAGCGGATTGCGCGGATAGTGTTTAGTTTATCCGTGTAATCCGTCTCATCCGTGTAATCCGCGGTCAACTCTTTGCAAAAGAACCCACTACTGGAGTCAGGGGGTACATGGTCGTTCGTCATGTCGTAGAATGCCCCAAACCTGAGGAGAACCTTTCATGAACAGCGCTCATCACGTCGCTCTCTTGGCCGGCCTGCTCGCATTGGGTGTTGCGTCGACTCGTGCGACGGCACAGTCTCCGAATGCTTTCGGGATTCCGACGCCGGGCACTCCGCAACCCGCCGCGGGGATCAATGCGGTGCCGGGAACGCGCGCGCAGGGATGGCTCGCGCAGGGTCGGTCGGAAGTGATTGCGCGACACGGCGTGGTCGCGACCAGCGATCCGCTCGCTGCCCAGGCCGGACTCGACATCCTTAAGCGGGGAGGCAATGCGATAGATGCGGCCGTTGCAGCGGGCGCGGTCCTTGACGTGACGTCGCAAAATGACACCGGCATTGGCGGAGATCTCTTTGCTTTAGTCTGGTCCGCCCGCGACAAAAAGCTCTACGCCCTGAACTCTGCAGGATGGGCGCCTTCCGGTTGGACACCCGAGTTTTTCACAGCGCAGCTCAAGTTACGCGCGGTTCCCAGCAGCGGCGTGAATTCCGCCACTGTGCCCGGCGCGATCTCAGGTTACGACGCCCTGCTGAAGCGTTTTGGAACGCTGACTTTCAAGGAAACATTCGACAGCGCGGCGCAGATCGCCGACCAGGGTTGGGGACAAGCGGAGCGACGCGCAAGCGATCTTCGGGGCGCCGTCAACGGGTTGCGCGCCGATCCCGATTCCCGCCGGACCTTCCTTGTCGGAGATCAGGCGCCCCCGCTCTACGCAATCCTCCGCAATCCCGAACTGGCGACTGCCTTGAGGCTCCTCCAGAAAGACGGCCGCGACGCTTTCTATCGTGGGCCGATCGCCGCTGCGATTGTCGCCAAGGTCCAGGCTAACGGCGGGGTGATGAACCTCAAGGATCTTGACGATTTTCAGTCGGAATGGGTGGAGCCTCTCTCGACGAACTATCACGGCTACGACGTCTACCAACTACCGCCGCCGGGCCAGGGATTCGCGGCGCTCGAGATGCTGAACATTCTCGAGGTCTGCGTTCCCAAACTCGGGTTCAACCTTGCGCGTTTGGGACCGTCCGATCCGATGTATTGGCACTTGCTCATCGAAGCCAAAAAACTCGCCTACGCAGACCTCAACGCCTATAACGGCGACCCCAAGTTCTCGACGATTCCGGTCGAACGGCTGTTGTCCAAGGCCTATGCGGAAACGCGGTGCAGCAAGATCAGTCCCGAGAAAGCGAGTTCGCCGCCGGCGACCGGAGGTCTGGATGGCGGGACCATCTACCTCACGACGGCAGACCGCTGGGGCAACATGGTCTCGCTGATTCACAGCGTGTTCAGCGTGTACGGCAGCCGCGCGACGGTACCGCCTTACGGCTTCGTGCTCCACAATCGCGGCGGTTCTTTCTCGCTGAACCCGGCAAGCCCGAACGTGGTCGCGCCGCGCAAACGGCCTTTTCACACGATCATCGCGGGCTTTCTCGCCAGGGACGGTCAGCCGCTGATGACTTTCGGAAATATGGGCGGGAGTGTGCAGCCGGAGACCCATGCGCAACACATGGTGAACCTCATCGATCACGGGATGAATGTCCAGATGACGACAGACGCGGCGCGGTTTACACACTCCAGCGGAACTTCCGTCGTTCTGGAGGCGCCGCTGTTCAATCTCGTCGGCCCGGCGTTGCGCGCCAAAGGGCACGACGCAAGGTCCGGCAACGGGGGATCGGTCGGCGGCTACCAGGGAATTCTTTTCACTCGCGATGCGTCGCTGCCCGAACCGACGTTCGATCCGCGCAGCATTCGTGAAGATCTCCCGGTGAACGGCATCTACCGCGCCGGATCGGATCATCGAAAGGACGGCCAGGCTGTCGGCTGGTAATCGTGCGCAGCAACGTTAGGTTGTTGCCTTATGCCCCAGAAAAATAACGTGGTGGGCACCGCCTTTTTTCAGACGGCCGCGAACCTGTTCCACTTCAACTCTGAATCCGTTGTACCGAAGGCGCTGCTCAAACTTTCGATATTCCCGGGCGGACCAGACGGCGAGTATTCCGCCGGGCTTGAGGGCCCCATGCGCGGCGGCCAGCCCGCGATCGTCATACACTCCCGCGTTGCTGTCCGTGGTAAATGCCGAGGGACCGTTGTCCACATCGAGCAACACGGCATCAAACCGGGCAGACGCTGAGCGAAGTGTGATCGCCACATCCTGAACCTCGACCCGAACGCGGCGGTCTTTCAGCGGGTGTTGTGCCAGCGGGCCGAGGAGTTCTCGATTCCACTCCACGACAGCGGGCACCAGTTCGGCCACTACAACTTCGGCATTTTTAGGAAGGATATCCAGGGTCGCGCGAAGCGTGTATCCCATTCCGAGGCCGCCGATCAGCACGGATGGACGTTCCGATTGCGCGCGACGGCAACCAAAGTGGGCCATCGCTTCCTCCGAGCCGTGCATGCGGTTGGACATCAGGGTCTTGCCGTTTGCAAGAATGATGTATTCGTTGCCGCGGCGGACCAGCTTCATGTCGGCGCCGTCGGATGTTCGTGTCTCGCCGAGCAACTCGAGAGGATTCACTAGTTCGCCTAAACCAGTTGGGTGGTTTGCGCGAGATACTGCTCGTACGTTCCCTTGAAGTCCTGGATCCCTCCGTCATGGAAGGACCAGATCCTTGTCGCGACTTCATCGACCACATCATGATCGTGCGTCACAAGAATCAGAGTTCCGGGGAACCGCTGGAGCGCAATATTCAAGGCATTGATCGATTCCAGATCGAGATGGTTCGTCGGTTCGTCCAGGACCAGGAAGTTGGGTTTCTGCAACATGAGTCGGCAGAAAATGATGCGTGCCGCTTCTCCTCCGGAAAGGACCTCCGTGCGTTTGAGTGCGTCGTCGCCGCTGAACAGCATCTGGCCGAGCAATCCGCGTAATTCCTGCTGCGACGCGCTGGGATCGAAGCTGTGCAACCATTCGATCACCGTCACACCATGAGGAATAGACTCGCGATGATCCTGGGCGAAATAACCGACAGAGACTTCGTGGCCCCAGACGACTGTTCCGGAATCGATAGTGAACTTCTTGTCCGCGTCGTCAATGAAACCCGGCGCACTGCGGATCAGGGACTTCAGCAACGTGGTCTTTCCCGCGCCGTTTCTTCCAATGAGAGCGATCTTCTCTCCACGACCCATCGTTGCGGTGAAGCCTTGAAGGATCTGGATCTTTCCGGTTGCGCCGTCGTGCGCCCCATAAGACTTTGAAAGGCCTTTGACCTCGAAGGGATGTCTCCCCGACGGCTTTGCGACGTCGAAGCGGATGAATGGACGCTGAATATTCGATTTAGCAAGCTCTGCCGTCTGAAGGCGCTCTACTTCCTTCTTCCGCGACTGTACTTGTGACGACCGCGTGCCGGCGGCGAACCGCGCAATGAAATCCTGCAACTGCGCGATCTTTTTCTCGCGCTGAGCGTTACCGGCTTCGATCCGCGCGCGCACCTGAGTTTTCGCGAGGACCATGTCGTCGTATCCGCCTGTATAGGTGATCACCGTCTGATAGTCGATGTCTGCGATGTGCGTGCAGATTTCATTCAGAAAATGGCGGTCGTGCGAAATGACGATGAGGCATCCCTCATAGGCGCGGAGATGATTCTGAAGCCAGTGGACGGAATCGAGGTCGAGGTTGTTCGTGGGTTCGTCGAGCAGCAGCACATCGGGATTGCCGAAGAGCGCCTGTGCCAGCAGAACGCGAACTTTCTGGCCGCCCTGCAGCTCACTCATCTTCCGGTCGTGAAGGGCTTCGGGGATATCCAGGCCGTCCAGCAAAATTGCGGCATCGACTTCCGCGGTGTAGCCCCCTTCCTCGCCGACGATCCCTTCGAGCTCACCCAGCCGCATGCCGTCGGCGTCCGTCAAATCTTTCGGATCCTTGACGTAGAGAGTTTCGCGCTCCTGCAAGGTCTCCCATAGTCGCCGGTTGCCCATGATCACTGTGTCCATCACGCGATACGCGTCGAAGGCGAACTGATCCTGGCTCAGGACTCCCATCCTCTTGGGTCGGCTTACCGAGCCCTTCTCGGGTTCGATTTCACCCGTCAGAATCTTCATTAGAGTGGACTTACCGGCGCCGTTGGGCCCGGTGATCGCATACCGCCGTCCTGAAATGAAGGTCGTATTGACCTCTTCAAAGAGGATGAGTGCGCCGAAGCGCATGGACACATTATTGATGGAAAGCTGCATTGAAAGAGGACTCCCTGTCGATAAAACGAACTCTTGATAATAACCCGAGGGAAATGTTCGGCCGAGAAGAAATTCCGCGCTACCCGCGGCCCGTTCCGGTAAATTTCCTCACATAACAATTGCCAGAGACTCTCGGGCTAGTTGTCACGCCCTCCTCGCCCTCCTGACTCAGGAGGGCGCGACACTTGCCTGAGAGGGTTTTCCGCATCCTGATAAAAAGGCGTGGGGTGGGCCCGACGCTAAGCAAAGGAGCAGCAGATGAAAACCCACGTACGACGTCTTGCCAATCCTGATCGGACAGAAGTCAGAGACTCGAACAAGAAATGGCTCGCCACGTTGACCGATGGCGCTTACACGGTCACTCTGCGAGGACCTCGTCGCACTTTTGCAGAACCCGCTGCCGACGACTCGGTGACACATTCGATCTGGGTACGCTCTCTGCCGGGTCCGTTTGACGGCTATCTAGATCGCTCGTGGCTCACCGTAGCCCTCAAAGCAAACAGGCAAAGGTCACCGGACGTCCTGGCAATTGCGATGCAATACATCGCAAAAGCTCCGGCGATTTTCGAAGACGATCTGCAGATTGCCGGTGACGCCGCTTATGGACCGTTGAGGAACGGAAGCCGAGAGGAGGGATCCGACTTTAACGACTATCTTGGACTCAAATGGATATATCCGGACCAGGTAGACAATCCAGAGCATCGGCAACTCCGCTGTCTCGATTGTTCGGGTTTCGTTCGGATGGTTTGGGGTTATCGTCACCATCTGCCTGGTCGTGCTTATTCGGACACAGTGCCGCTCACGTTGGCACAGTATCCGTTCCACAGCGGGATACCGCGGCGCTCCTTCGAAATCTACCAGTCTGCGTCGGGAGTAGTCACCATTCCCGATACGGGAAGTCCGTTGACGGACCTAACAAGAATGGATATCGGAGACCTCGTTTTCTTCGACGCCGATGCAGGTGACGGTATGCGCCTCGACCACGTCGGGATCTACATCGGGCTGGACGCAGGCGATCATCATCGGTTCATTTCAAGTCGAAAGTCCGCCAACGGTCCGACCATGGGTGATTACAAAGGGAAATCCATTCTTGATGGGACGGGGTTATATGCTCGAGCGTTCCGTGCCGTCCGACGTCTTTAGTCCGAGTTCGTCAGCGGTTTAGAAGTCAGGCTGAAACTGCGTCGTCTGAAACGGAAAGCTTCGTGACGCCGAGAGTGGCGGTGGCGCGTCCGACGTAAAAGCCCTGCGCGTAATCGATCCCATACTTTGCGAGCAGCTTCAACGCCGCCGCACTTTCCACGTATTCGGCCACAGTCTGGAGTCCTGCGGCCTTAGCAACCTCCGCGATCATTCGGACCATAGTCTGATCGACCTTGCTGCGCGTGATTTCTCTGATGAACGACCCATCGATCTTCAGGTAATCCACAGGAAGTTGCTTCAGATAGCTGAATGAGCTGTACCCGGTACCGAAGTCGTCGACTGCAATGAGGCATCCCAGATCGCGAAGCATCGTAATCTGCTTGTCCGTGTTTACCGCGAACCGAACCGCCATTTGTTCGGTGATCTCGAAACAGATTCTGTCGCCACTCACTCCGTATTCCTGCAACCAATTGCGAACTTTGGTTCCGAACAAGGGATTCTCGAAAGCCAACGTCGAGAGATTGATGGAGAGCCGCAACCCTGCAGCGTCGTCGCCAGACAACTCTGAAAGCGCCTGAATGGAATGCTTCACAACCCAGTGGTCGATTTCCTCCAGCAAACCAAATCGTGCTGCGGCTGGAAGGAACGTCTGTGGTCCTATGACCCCCTCGGCAGTCTTCAGTCGTAAGAGCGCTTCATAGTGCGAGATCGTGCCGGTCGGAATGTGCATCAGTGGCTGGTAGTGAAGAAGCAATTCTTCATGCTCCAGTGCATGGCGAATATGGTGCATCCACTCGACATCCTGCACCATCCGTTCACTTTGTTTCGTCGATACGTTGTAAAACTCGACGCGGTTTCTGCCGTTCGCCTTCGCCGTCTGGCATGCCATGTCTGCTTGCGCAATGATTTCGTGTGTCCCGAAACGCGAAGACGTGATTGCGGCGACTCCGATGCTGCATTGGAGCTGGAAAACATGTCCCTTCTCCACGTGGCTAAGATTCCGCATTCGAGTAAGTATTTTGCTGGCAACCTCTCGTGCCTGAGATTTTGAAACGTTTCTCAACAGGAGAACGAACTCGTCGCCTCCAAATCGGGCGACAAAATCATTGCTTCGAACCGCGTTGCGAAGCTGCTCTGCTGCAAGCCTCAGGAACTGATCGCCTGCCGGGTGGCCACACGTATCGTTGATGTATTTGAACTGATCAAGATCCACAAAGCACAATGCACTGCGCGTCCCGCTATCGGCGCAGGATGCGACCTCGCCATCCAGCTCGGAAACCAGCCGATGTCTGCTGTAGAGACCCGTCAGCGAATCGTGATTCGCAAGATGCGAAAGATGGCGTTCGCGCTCCTGCAATGTGAGCAGGGTGTCCCTGAGCGCCGTTACGATCGCTTGAGTTTCCTTGTGCCGCGGATCCGGGAACAACACGTCCGTCTCGCCTTTGGCAATCCTGGAGAGCGGTTCCTGCAGTTCAGACAATGGCCGCAACGCCCGCTTAAGCAGGGCGCGCCCGACGATCCATGAGGTCAGGAGCAAAACGATAAGGGCGAGAGAAGCCATCTCCAGTCGTTTCAGGAACGCTGTTTGGTACGAAGAGAAGTCGAGATTGACGCCGACAAACCCCAGCAACTCACTCCGCGTTTTTGCACGATCGGGATCCATTTCGAACACGCCGTCATTGCTAAAGGACTCCGTCCAGATGGGTCCCGAAAGGCGGAAGCGTTTGCCTTCGAGATTCTGCCTCAACAGATATGCCGGTCTCGCTCCTGCCTTCGCTGAAAGATCCGCGACAGTTCCAGCTTCCAGTGGCACCCCCGGGCGTTCAACGGGCCCATTTTTATCGATGGACGTGAACACGGATCCGTCCGGCCGATACCAGGTGACACTTTCGATCTCGGGATACTTTTGAATGAAGCGCTCTACGTCGAGTACAGCGTCATCGCGACTTCGTAGATAAAACGGCGCTCCCAGTTCATTGAGCTCACCGGCCCACTGCTCTGCCCAGTAATTCAGGTTTTCCTGGACGACGGCTCGGGAGGTCCATGTCAGCCCGGCCAGAGCGACGAGTGTAATCCCGCCGGTAATAAGCAACTGCACGGACAGGATGTCGACGATCAGACTTCTTCGACCGCGGGTGCCGAAAAGCCGTTTTTTTATACGAAGCCTCAGGTCTTTGGCGCTCATCGGTCGCTCCGAACAACCCATGCCGCACGTGGCGGGGAAGGCATTCCAAAATGCCCGGCGACATCCACGTTGAGCCGGATTACAAGTTCCGAGACGGTTGTCAGATTCGGCGTATTCTTCGCGCCATTCGCCATGCCGTCCAGGAGCCGACGGAGTGTACGCGCGGTGTCCACGGGCGTTGGCGTGGCACTCATCAAGGCTCCCCACTGCAGGAGCGCATCGTTGAAGACACAAACTCGAACGCCGTGAGACCTGGCGTAGTTCAATAAGTCGCGCAACACAGCCGGGCTGAGAATCTGGTCATCGGGCACCAACCACAGTCCGTCGATTTGAGGGGCCATCCGCTTGAAGAGGTAAAGAGTCTCTCGATCGGAACTGGAAACCTCATGTATCACCGAGAGCGATGCCGCCTTGGCGGCCTTTTCAGCCTGAGTTACCAGCTCACTATGCGGCCGCGCAACAATGAGCCCGATCCTCCGGACTTTCGGATCGATTTTCTTCCACTCCTTGGCGAGTAGATCGAGCGGCGGCATTGCGGAAACACCACGGATGGATCGGCCACTCCCCAGGAGTTCCTGGTAGTTGAACACCTGTGAAAATATCACCGGCCCGCTGAACCTATCGCGTGCGACCCTGGCGGCTGGCAATCCGATGGCGATCACGACCATGCCCGATCGTTCCCGAAGAGACGGGAGGATTCTTCGAGATTCTTCCGTGTCCACATCCACGCTGGTCACTTTGTAAGCTTCTCGGGGCAATGATTTCTTCAACTCGGCCGCCATGGCAGCGTAGCCGTCGCTGGAGAGTATCGCCACCTCCGGAAGGAGCGGGACCGATACCGGAGCGGATACGGGAACTGGTTGTATTGGTGGAATCGCGGCTCGCCGGCGGTTGCATCCTATAACCGCAGTAACCAGGAGTAAGAGAAACACACAGCAGCGGAGCGGCGCGTCCTGTCGCCTCTGCATTTCCTAAGAGTCCGGGAAGGACACGCCGTTGAGAAGTTTTTTGTCTGTGCTGCCGAACCGAGGGTTGTGTATCAACTACTTAGTTGGCCGGCTTTGCACAAAGAAGGGTTGTCAGAGCAATCTTGAATCGTGACAGCCCCCTTGGTCAGGGTCAGCACAGTGGGAGCATCCCCTTGGTGCGAGAATCGGAAATTGGACGAATCCTGCATCTCAAACCCGAAAACCGAAATAGCATATTGGACTGAAACGTCCCACCGTTGCAGGGTCCAATCTGCCATCTCGGATTTCGGGCTTTGAGATGCAGGATTCGTCCAATTTCCGATTCTCGTACCAAGGGGATGCTTCAACTATGCTGTTACCCTGAGTCAGGGAGGGCGTGGCGCTCACGATTCAAAGTGAGACCCTACTCCGGCAGACCGACGCGTTGCACCAGATTCTGGAACTCCGGATCCGACTTCCACGGCTCCGGCCAGCGCCTCAAGTTCAATAACTGGGCATCGCGCTCCTGATACGCTTTTTCAAGCAGGCTCATGATTTTGGTTTTCTCACGATAGCTGTCCGGCAGGCGCCCGTATATGACGGCAAGAGTTCCATCGGAGGCATATTTCTTCTTCTGTAACTCCGCTTCGATACGTTCGACACCTGCTCTCTTGCCGGCCATGGCATACCCGTTTGCGAGGGAATGGAGCGCCAGGGGCATTCTGCTGGACGACTCCGCGCCCTTCTCCAGTTCGACAATCGCGTCCTCGAACATTTTTCGGCCCGCCAGGCTCATCCCGTTCGTCGTATGGATTGCCCAGAAGTCCGGTTCGAGTTCGCGGAGTTTTCGAGCGCGATCGGCGAATTCTTCCGAGTTGTCTGGACCCGTCAGATAAAAGAGAAGGTGCGCGTTGAGCATGAAGTCCAGCGGTTCAAACTGCACTGCAAGCCGGCTCTCCTTGAGCGATTCCTCTACATTGCCAATCATCGACCAATAATGGGCGTACCAGTGGTGCGTGACCGCATACTTCGGATTCAACTCCACAGCACGATCGAATTCCTGACGGGCCCTCGCCCAGTCCCAATCGTAGAACAGCAGCGGAGCGCCTAAGGCGGCGTGGGCTTCCGCGAGCGTGTCGTC
>Ga0111539_10012697_pt1 | contig 10549 bp, 4 predicted proteins | sample RhiMethybrSRZTD1_FD_79667 | JGI IMG/M metagenome (GOLD analysis project Ga0111539, IMG submission 79667) | Populus rhizosphere microbial communities from Tennessee, USA - Rhizosphere MetaG P. TD hybrid SRZTD1 (version 2) (version 2) | ecosystem: Host-associated > Plants > Roots > Rhizosphere >... | reverse complement strand
CAGCTGGCCCACCTGGCGCGACCGGCCCGCAAGGTCCGCAGGGCCCGCAAGGCGACACCGGCGCAGCCGGCGCAACTGGCGCACCAGGCCAGCAAGGTCCGCAGGGTCCGCAAGGCGACACCGGCGCACCTGGCCCGACTGGCGCGACCGGCCCACAAGGCAACACCGGCGCAGCTGGCGCACCAGGCCAGCAAGGTCCGCAGGGTCCGCAAGGCGACACCGGCGCACCTGGCCCGACTGGCGCGACCGGCCCGCAAGGCAACACCGGCGCAGCTGGCCCACCTGGCGCGACCGGCCCGCAAGGTCCGCAGGGCCCGCAAGGCGACACCGGCGCAGCCGGCGCAACTGGCGCAGCAGGCCCGCAAGGTCCGCAGGGTCCGCAAGGCAACACCGGCGCAACTGGCGCGACGGGCCCGCAAGGTCCGCAGGGCAACACCGGCGCAACTGGTCCGCAGGGCCAGCAAGGTCCCCCTGGCGCAACGGGTGCACCCGGTGCGCCTGGCTCGCAGGGTGCAGCCGGCGCTTCCGTCCCGTTCCGCGTCCTGATCCTGACGGGATCGAACACCTGGCAGAACATGCCGAGTACCGACAGCTTCCTCCTCAACAGCACCGCCTATTCCCAGTTCGCCGATCTCACCAGCTACAACCAGGTCCGCATCCTGGTCAACCGTCAGGGCGGCAGCGGCTCGACGAACGCCAAATTGGTGGCGAAATACAGAACCAGCTACTCCACCACCGTCGGGGACTTCTCCGACATCGGCACGAGCGAAGTGTCGGCGAACATCAACAGCAACAACACCTACACAGCCTCGAACTGGATCAACCTGGCCAATGCCGCGAGGACGAACGTCTTCCTCGCGATCATCGGCAGCGGCGCTAGTGGCAATCCCAGCCCCACGCTCGGGTCGATCGTCCTGGAGTTCAGGTGATGAGAACGCTCCTCCTCCTGCTCGCCAGCGTTGCCAGCGCCGCCGCATCGGCGGTCGCGCAGGATCGCGCCGGCGTCGCCTACAGCAGCCCCACCTACTTCCTCACCGCGATCGAATTCGGCTCGGGCGAGGAAGCGGACAGCGTCCAGCACAAGCTGCGGCCGGTGCTGAGCACGGGCGTCGTCGCCGAACCGGACTCGGGATCGGCGACGTACTTCCTGCGCGGCGGCTTCCCCGCCATGCTGACCTCATCGACCATGGGGACGCCGATGCTGGCCGGCGTGACCCCATTCTTCGTCGGGCAGGAAGGCTCGCAGCGGGTAGTCGTGTCGGGCTACGACATGCTGCGTGGTGGTGCGCCCACCGTGACGGTCGGCGGGCAACCCGCGACGGTCACGCAATCGACCACCGACCACGTGACCGTGGAAGTGCCCAACCAGCCCGTGCCGGGGTTCCAGCCCGTGACGCTGACCAACGGCCTGGGCACCGTGCAGCTCGAACGCGGAGTCGCGGTGGTGCCGATGATGTTCAATCGCGAACCGCTGAACATAGCCACGCCGGTGCACTCGACTCTCGTCGCCACCCAGGGCGACCTCGTGGTGTTGGGGCTGTCGTTCGGCCGCCTGCCTGGACCGGTGCCGCTGCTGGGTGCACGGTACGGCCTGCTGCTCGACCCCAACCTGCTGTTCGCGACCGCGCTGATCCGCGTCACCGAGGCCAATGGCACGTACGTGCTAACGGCACCGCCGCTGCCGGTCGTCGGACAGACCTACGTCCAGGCGCTCGTGATCTCCACCAACCCGACCTACGGACCCTGGTCCTGGACGAACGACGTCACACTGTGATCGCCGATCGCCGATAGCGCACCAGATGCCCTGCCCGAGTCGTTGGCGGATCGCCGCGTCGTCGCTTCTCGCCTCGCTGCCATTGGCGACGACCGAGCTGCCGGCCCAGGGCGAACGCCCCGTGCATCGCGTGCTCGCCTGGTTCGACAGCGAGGTCGAACGCTTCGCAGCCGCGATGCGCCGCGCGCACGAGCAGCTGCTGCCGCGCGCCGCGAGCGACTCCGAGAGCGCGGCCCGCCTGTCGCCGGCGCCGCCGGCGCCGCGGCCGCGCGGCCACGGTCTCCTGCCGAGCCTGCGACCCGACCTGTCGCACCGAAGCGCCCCGTTGCACTGCCGGCGCTACTCGCTGGCAGAACTGAGCACCACGTGCGCGCCCGACCTGCGCGACGTAGCACTGCTCGCGGCCGCCGCCGGTGACGCGTCGCTGCCGCTCGGACCGCAGGTCGCCGAGTTCGTGCGGTTGCGCCAGCGGCTCGACCTGCTGCAGACCCAGGTCGCCTACCACCGCCACTGGCAGAGCGCCGTCGTCGAACACGCCGCGTGGTTCGAGGGCAGGAACCGCATCGCTGCCAGGGTCGCGACCCTGCAGCGGCTGCGCGCTGATCCCGCGCAGGCCGCGGCCGCGGCGGCGCTAGCCGACGAGATCGTTCGTGAACTGGCGCCGTTCGTGCCGAGCCCTGGGCTGCGGCTGGTCGCCGTCGACGACGGCCTGCGGCTGAGCGTGCCGATCGCGACCGACATCGCCGACGCGCCGTTCCTCGAGCGCTTCCGCGCCGCGATCGCCGCCGAATGGACGAACTCGCCGGCGGCGAGGCGGCATCAGCTCACGGTCGAGGTCGACGTGCGCGTGCTCGCCGCCGGCGAACTGGGCGCGGCTCCGGCGCCGGGCCAGGTCGCGGCGGCGGCGACGCTGCTGGCGCGCTTCCCGGAAGGGACCATGGTGGTGACGACAGGCGTCGCCAGCACGCACGCGATCCTCGGCCGCGGCATCCTGCTCGGCACCGACCCCGTGCGGCCGCGCGAGCTCGCGCACGAGTTCGGCCACCTGCTGGGTTTCCAGGACGCCTACCTGCGCGCCTTCGAGGGCTCGCCGCAGGATCCGTACGGCGTCGTGCTCGTGGAGTGGGACGGTCTGCTCGACGATCTGATGGGTGCCAGCCGCGAAGGTCAGGTCGACGACCGCATGATCGAACGGTTGATCGCTGCCTACCGGTGAGCGAGCGCGCACCGCAAACGCCGATCGCCTTGCGGATCCCATCGCGCAACCGGTCGGCCTCGGAGCCGCGGCCGTCACGCCACCAACGCGCGCCTGGGAAACGCAGCCGCCCCGCGGTGGTTAACCGCGAGGCGGGAACGTCCGCTCCTCCGAGCCGGAATGGCTCCCCAGACCATGCGTGAAAGCGAACTTCTTGCGACCTTGGTGGGGGGCGGGAGCCGCTTGGAGGTGTGCGTGGACGTGGGCTCGACGGCCAAGAGTGTAGCCGACACGTGCTTGCCGAGTTACTTCGCAAGCAACAAGTGCGTCGAGCTACAGTTCCGGTCTCGAATCCGGTTCGTTGCAACGAGGCAACCCATGCTGGCTGGCCATGCTCGTAGGTTTCATGCCCTTGCGCTGGTGCTTCTGCTGGTCTCCGACCTGGCTGCGCAGGCATCTGGCATCGGAGTGAGTGTCACCGTCTACGGACCGCTGCTGGAACCGGTGCCCAACGCAGATGTCACTGTGCGACTGTCGGACTGGTCGCCGATCAAGCAGGGAAGAAGTGATGGCTCGGGTCAATTCTTGTTCTCGGGACCCGAGGGAAGGTGGGTCTACTGCTGTGCCACGGCTCCTGGGATGTGTGTTGGTTGCGAGTTCACGCGTCGGCTGACCCGCGAGAGTTCGCCTGTGCAGGTCGATGTCAGGTTGTTCGCCGCAGCGACCATTCGTGGCACGGTCCGTGACGAGATGGGCAAGCCGATCCCTGGTGCGGAGGCGATCCATGCGTTCGACTACGCCAACCTGTCGCTGTTGAAGGGTGAGACCGAAGGCGTGACGAGCGATGCGTCCGGCGCGTTCGTACTCTCGAACGTGCCACTCGGCGACATCGCCGTGCGAGCCTCAGCCGAGGGGTTCGAGCTGGGGGAGACTTCGGTCTACCTGCGCGGGGACGCGACCGTCGATGTCGTGCTGAAGCGAGGCAAGGGTCGCGAACTCGTCGTCGTGGTCGAGGGAGTGCCAGCGGAACGGTTGCCGGACATCCAGTGCCGGATGTTCAATTCACGACCTTACCCGCAACCTCAAATGACGTTGCCGCCCCGCTTGGCCCGCGCACGAGTCGACGAGAAGGGCCAGTGCGTCATCCAAGGTCTACCGCGGGAACCAGAGCTCTCGATCCGGCTCGAGGCGAGCGGTATGCGGTTCCATCCGCAGTCGGAGAGGGTGGAGGCGGGAAAGGACGGCCGCGTGACGTTCCGGTTGGACGCGATCACCGGTCCGCGTCCCGCGCCTGCGGTTGCAGTGCCCGCGGTGCCGGAAGCCGAGCCGGATGCCCGGCCCGAGCCGGCTCCCTTGGTTCCATCCCGAGTCGAGAACCCCACGCTGCGCGGTGTGCTGCGTGATGAAGCCGGCAAGCCGCGCGGACTCACGCGCGTGAGGCTTTACGCCGATCGCACGGGTTGGCGCGAGGCGGTGACCGCAGAGGACGGAACGTTCGCAGTCGACGCGAAGTACGAGGCGGGCGACAACATTACGTTCGAGCTGCGCAATCCGGACTGGGTACTCGTCGACGACGCGCCGCAGGATTGGATGACCACCCTAGGCACGATCTGGCGACAGTACGAGCGAGGCAAGGTCCAGGACCTCGTCGTGACTGCCGCTGCAAAGGTGCGCGGTACGGTCGAAGCGACGCGCGGCAAGTCGGTGGCTGGACTACCCGTCTGGCTCGAGGTCGGCGGCCCGAGGCAGGGTGCTAGGCGGGAGTTCGGGGGGATGGGGACGACCGACGCGAAGGGAGAGTTCGTGATCGAAGGCCTGCGTCCCCCGGCTGGCGAGGTGTGGTTCGTCATTCGCGGACTGTGCGGGACGGCTGAAGCCGGCCCGTTCAAGTTCGGAGCGGACCGCGAGCTGAAGGGCGTTGAGTTGAAGTTGCAGGCGCCGCTTGCAGTGACCGGAACCATCGTCGACGGAGCGGGGAAGCCCATCCCTGGCGCAAGGCTCAAGCTTGCTGCGTCGTCGGCCCAAGCCGAGGGGATGCTGCTGGGGGGCGTTACGTTGTCGGACACGAGCGGGCGGTTTGCCTTCCGCGGGATGAAGGCAGGCGAGTACGTGATCGAAGCGCGAGTGCGCGGATCGGAAGTGGCTGCCAAGAGCAAGTCTTTCGAGATCAGCGAGAAGAAGCGATTCATCGAGCAGCAGATCAAGGTGCCGGGGAAGTGACCCAGGCGGCCCAATCGCGCCGCGCACCGAGGGCGGCCAGCCCCACTGTGCATTCGGCATTGCCCTCGTTCGGGGCGCGTGCTCGTTCGAGGCTGCGTGGGGAGTGAGTTGGGCGGTGCCTGCCGACCGCGGCGGGTACTCGCCGACTGTTGAACGAAGCCGCTTCGCGGCAGCTACGTCCACGTAGATCGGGCGCCGGCCCGTTTCAGACGGGTGCCAGAGTCCGCAGGAGCCCCGGACGTGGGTCGCATTCCCACAAGCATGCGACCAACGGTGACGGGCATGCGACGGAGAAGCCCGAGATCGCACGTGGTGGCCACGGCGAATCTGGTCATCCATGCACGTTCGCCGAGATCGCTGTCGAACGTGGGGTCACGCCGTGAAGGGAGTCCAGGGTGCCCGCCGGCGGGAAACCGGGCGGAACGACGCTCAAACCGGGGGGCAGGAGCGGAGGTTGACGAGGTAGGCGGGACCGGGGATCGTGCCGCGGTCGGTCCCGGTCGGTCTGGGACGCTGCTTGTTCTTCCTATCCGCCGTGCGCATCGTGTTTTGATGGCTCGGCCGACGCGGCGCCGGAGGTGGGGCAAGGGCCATGTCGTGCAGCGCGGGTTCCGGCAGCCCCCGGGGCCTGCTTGAATCACCTGCCCGGCGCGGAGATTCGTGTCAGGATCCGCGGCGCCAGGTCACTTTCGCAGCACGTGGACTCCTCCCATTCTCCTACCGAAGCACTGCTCGTCGAAGTCGGCTTCGTGCACCGGCTCGCGCGCGCGCTGCTGCGCGACGACGGGCTGGCGCACGACGTCGCGCAGGATGCGTTGACCGCGGCGCTGCAACAGCAGCCGGTGCTGTACGTGCGCGGCTGGCTCGACGCCGTGACGCGCCGCCTGGCCAGCCGTGCGGGCCGCGACGCGCGCGAACGCGCACTACGCGAAGCGCACGCCGCGCGGCCGCTGTCGAGCGACGGCGAAGCGCGCACGGCCGAACGGCTGCGACTGCACCGGCGTCTCTGCGACGCCGTCGTGGCGCTGCCGGAGCCGTATCGCACCGCGGTGACGCTGCGTTTCTTCGACGAGCTGCCGCCGCGTGCGATCGCGAGACGGCTCGGGGTGCCGGCCGCCACCGTGTGGCAGCGTGTGCACCGCGGGCTCGCGATGCTGCGACAGCAGCTCGATCGCGAGTTCGGCGGCGAGGGTGAGCGGAACGGCTGGCGCGGCGCGTTCGCCGCCGCTGGGCTCGGGAAGACCACGGTGTCCGTTCTGCCCTGGCTCCTCCCGGTGCTCGCGATGAAGAAGGTCGTGATCGGTGCGGCACTCGCCGCAGTCCTCGTCGTCGGTTGGTGGACGTGGCCGCGCGGCGACGCGCCGCCGGTCGTGACGCAGGTCGCGAACGCGCCTACTTCGCCTGCCGCCGCGCCGGTCGCGGGCAACGCGACGGCCACGAACGAAACGAAGGTCGAAGCGGTGCGCACAGCAGCGGCGCTGGCGCCACGCAACGAAGCGTTCATGGTGCGCGTCGTCGACGAGCGCGCGCAGCCGATCGCGGACGCCGACGTGCACCGTTGGACCGCGGCGGGCGCGACGTCGAAGCAGTGCACCGACCGCGACGGACGCGCCGAGTTCGGCGCGCTGGACGAGGGCGGCGGGCTCGTCGTGCGCGCGGACGGCTGGACGCCACTCGTGCGCGAGTTCGAGTCGCTTCGCGGCGCCGTGACGTGCACGCTGATCGACGGTGCCGTGCTGGATGGCACGATGCTCGTCGACGGCGTGCCCGCGCCCGCTGGGCTGCGTCTGCGCTTCCGCAGCAATCCTGCTCTGCCAAAGTCGGCGCCGCGCGAGTTGCGCGAAACGTTCGATGCCAATCGCCCGCGGTGCGTCGCGGTGACGGCGGCCGGCGGCACGTTCTCGATGCGCGGGTCGCCCGCAGGCCAGCGCGTGACGATCGATCTGCCGCCAACGCACTGGTTCGTGCCCGAGAACGATGCCGACGTCCAAGCCTGGCCTCAGCAGCGGGCGTTCCTGCCGGCGCCGGGCGTGGTGCTGCGCACGACGCAGCTCCCCACCGTGTATGGCCGCGTCGTGTGGGCCGACGACGGCAGCCCCGTGTGCGAACCAAGGGTGGGCGTGGTCGCAACGTTCGCCGATGGCGCGGAGAGTCCTTCGACGGGCTGCTGGGGCGAGGCCGACGGCAGCTTCGCGAAGGGTGTCTATCCGATGGACCGGAGCAAGTGGCAACGCTGGGGTGACCCGACGAAGCGCGCCGCGCTGACGCAGGTCCAGCTCTATGTGGACGGGCCCGGCACGGACGGGACGCACTTCGTCGCGCTCGACAAGAAGGCACTCGCGGCGATGCCGGTCGAGGTGCGCTTGCCGCGCGCGGCGGTGACGCACTTCGTCGTCACCGATCTCGACGACCACCCGATCGCCGGCGCGCGCGTCAGTGCGAAGCCGAGCACGGTCACCGACGAGCACGGCCACGGCACCTTCCAGGGCAATCGCGGTTTGGTGCTCGTCGGCGCGGCCGGCTGTCAGGTGCAGCCGGCTGTTTCGGCTCGCCCGGCGGCAGGCACCGAGAGCGACCCGCTGCGGTTCCGGCTCGCGCCGCGCAACCAGCTCGTGCTGCGCGTGCGTATGCCGGACGGCAGCGTGCCGCCGATCCGCTGCGTCGAGATCACGAGCAGCGCCGCGATGTTCCAGGGCCACCGGGACCACCGCACCCCGTTCGATCAGACGTTCGGCGGTAGCGAGGGCAAGTCGAGCGTCAGTGTGCGTCTGCAAACGGATGGGAGGCGCGAGATGTTGATGGTCTGCACGGTCCCTGCGGACGCGAGCGGCGACATCACGCTGCACTCCTTCGAACCGGGTATGTCATGCACGGCCAACGCGTCCAGTGGGTTGGGCGACGTCGTCGCGAGCGTCTCGTTCACGACGCCTCGACACGGCGAGACGATCACCCGCGACCTCGTCGTCGACGCGACGCCACGCAGTCTGCGCGGCCGCGTGGTCGCGCGCGACGGCTCATCGATCCCGAACGCGAAGGTCACGGTGCGTCGCGAGGAAGGCAGCGCCGGCCTGATGTCGAAGGCGAGAGATTCGTTGGATGTGCGGCCCGGAGCCGACGGCGCCTTCACGCTCGGTGGCGTCTACACGCGCGGGCCGCTCACGCTGATGGCGAAGGCAGCCGGCTACGCGGAGGCGCAGAAAGAGATTGCGGCCGTCGACGAAGCGGACGAGCACGTGCTCGTGCTCGAACCGGCTCAGCGCGTCACGCTGCGCGTCGTCGACGAAGCGGGCCGACCTGTGGAGGTGGGTGCGCGAGCCGAGCAGATCGCTGGAAGGAGGCTGCAGGGGCAGAAGCTGCAGGCGGGCGAGCATCTGTTCACCGACCTGCCGCCGGGCATCGTGACGTTCGAAGTCGCGTTCGGCGGCGCGAAGTTCCGCGTGCGGCACGACACCGCGAATCCGAACGCGACGATGCTGGTGCCGCGGCCAGGATGCCTCGTCGTCGGCCTGAAGAAGGGCGACGCCATGAACCTGGTCGCGCGCGCAACGCGGCTCGATGCGGCCGGCGAACCGTTCGATCTGCGCGTCGGCGCGGGCGATGCCGAAGGGGAACTCGTCGTGCCGGGTCGCTACCGCGTCGAGTTGATCCGCTACTCGCGGCGCGGGCAGGGCGAGAAAGTAATCGAGGAGGTCGCTGCCCCCGCGCAGGAGATCGAAGCGAAGGCCGGAGAACTCGTGCGCGTCGTGTTCTGATCCGGGTCGACGCCGGTAGTCGACCCGACGTCGTCGAGTGCGCCGACCGCAACTTCCTCCGAGTCGTCGCCGAAGGCGCCCACGAAGGAGTCGTGGTGGGAGACGCTGTTCCGCCACACGGGTGTCGACGTGCGTGCGTGCCCGCGATGCAAGACCGGCCGGTTCGTGCGTTACCCGGTCACGGTCTGCGAGCTGGCGCGTTCACCACCGGTGGCGTCATGAGGATCTACACTCCATTCCTGACTGCCGAGCAGCGCCGACGGTGTCGTCGTCGACCCCGTCGTGGCCACCGGCATTCGCTCGCAAGTCGTCTCGGGCTGCGCCTTTCGCCCGCAGCGAACAACCCCCCATACCACGGGGCGATCCAGGGTGTTGGCATCGGCGGGCGCTGGTTCTTCGGGGTGCGGACGCCGGGCCTCGCGACCGTCGACGCCCTCGAAACCCATAGGGCAGGGCCGCGCCGCTCCGGGCTTCGTTCAAGCAACGAATTGCGCGCATGCGCGACGCTTCTCGGTTGTTCTGGCGGTTGCGGGCGTCGCGACGCGCGCAATTCGCTGTCTATTAACCAGAGAATCGTGCTCTCCGCCGCGTTCGCGAGAGCACATGGTCTGCGGTCCAAACCCGCCTACCCCTTTCTCGCCTGGGGGACCCACACCCCACCTGGATGCGAACTCCGCGCCTCACGCGCGACCTGCCCGTAAACCCGGGCCACTCGCGGCCTGCACGCCGGCCCGGAAAACGACTCCGCCCCGCGGCGAAAACCGCGAGGCGGGGAACGTCCGCTGCTCCCAGCGGGAATGGCTCCCCGGTCGATCGGCTCTCTACAGCCGGCGGAGAGCACTTCCCCGAGGCTTCCCCGTGAGTTCGCCGAAATCGGTCCCCGCGCGTGCTGGGCTTGGGGGTGCCACTTGTATCGGAACCTCCCATGCAATGGGGAACACCGACCGGGCCCGGCTTGCGGCGTCTGGCCCTCAACTTCCCCTCGCGCAATTCATGCCGAGACCCTTGGTCGGCAGCAGCCGCAGCAGCCATGCGATAGCGCATGACCGAGAAAGTGGAGTTGCTCTCGGGGTGTGGTTTCAGAGGGCTTCCAGGATCGCGTCCCACAGTCGGTGTCGCGCGTTCAACGCTGCCACCGCCGCCGACTCGCAGCGTTCTTGCAGTTCGGGCGCGTTGCTGCACAGCCGCGCCAGCAGCGCCGCTGCATTGTCTCCGTGAAGCCCGCCATCGACTTCGATGTGTCGCTCCAGGTATGCACCGAAGCGCGTGCATGGCAAGCCTTGGTTCCGCAACGCGTGGACCAGCGGCAGGAACATGCGAGGGATCACTTCTTCGCGCCCGTGGAGGAAGACCGCGGCACGCACGGGAAGTGGTTCGCCGAGGAACGACAGGGTCGTTGCCGTAAAGTCGCGGGCGGCCTCGGGGATGCGTGCCGTTCGCATCGCGACCAGGGCAGAATCTCCTGAGGCCATGCCCGCAAGGAATGACCGCACCGGCTGAATGTCGGCGCCGAGTTCTTCCATCGCCTCCGTGTACCAGATGAAGTGACTGGCATGGCCCTGACGGTACGGGAGAGAATCGGATTCCTCGCCCAGCACGATCTCGTTG
>Ga0111539_10012696_pt1 | contig 10549 bp, 8 predicted proteins | sample RhiMethybrSRZTD1_FD_79667 | JGI IMG/M metagenome (GOLD analysis project Ga0111539, IMG submission 79667) | Populus rhizosphere microbial communities from Tennessee, USA - Rhizosphere MetaG P. TD hybrid SRZTD1 (version 2) (version 2) | ecosystem: Host-associated > Plants > Roots > Rhizosphere >... | reverse complement strand
CCCCGTTGCCGGAGGCCCCTCCCGTAGCAGACCTGTAAGCCGGATTTTGTCGTGAGCAGCCATCCATCTCAGCGGCCTACCTGGACCTCGGCGGGCAACCTGCAAACGGTCCTGCTTGGCCTTGCACCCGGTGGGGTTTGCCTGGCCGCCGCGTCACCGCGACGCCGGTGCGCTCTTACCGCACCATTTCAACCTTGCCGGCCCGTTTCCGGGCTTGGGCGGTGTGTTTTCTGTGGCACTTTCCCGCGGGTTTCCCCGGGTCGGCGTTACCGACCACCGTGCCCTGTGGTGTCCGGACTTTCCTCGAAGGCGATGCCACCTCCGCGAGCTGCTCGGTCTGCGCTGTGGAACGGTAGCGCGCGTAAAGGTATTGTGATCAGACCACGCGGTTCGTCCGCGGGGAACGAAACACTGAAGTCATGTACGACGTGATCTACATCGATGCGCAGGGCTCGGAGACGCCCGTCGCGCAGCACGTCGACGATCGGAAGGAAGCCACCGACGTCGCCCGGCAGGCCGCTGCCGAACGCGGTGCCGGGCGCATGGTTCTGCCGGGGTCGACCAAGCTGCCCAACTGCGTCTGCGTTGTGCCGGTCGAGGCCGAAGCGGCCTAGCCGGTACGCGCGCGCGTGCGCGTGAGGCCGCCGGGCGATGGCCGGCGGCACGGAGCCCTGATCGCGTCGTGAGATAGCGTGCGCGCTCATGCGTGTCGGAGTGATCGGTGGCGGGTTGATGGGCTCGGGGATCGCCGAGGTGTGCGCCCGCTCGGGCGTGGACGTGACCGTGGTCGAGGTCGACGAGGCGCGGATCGACAAGTCGCGCGCGGCGATCGAGAAGTCGCTGGACCGCGGTGTGCGCGGCGGACACGTGTCCGAGGACGAGCGCACCACGGCTCTGGACCACCTCGCGTTCTCGTCGTCTCTGGACGACGTCGCGGGCGCTGATGCCGCGATCGAGGCGATCATCGAGGACGAGGGCCTGAAGCGCGAGATGTTTCGGCGGCTAGATGCGCTCCTGCCCGACGCCCAGTTCCTCGCCTCGAACACCTCCTCGGTGCCGATCATGAAGCTCGGCGCCGAGACGTCGCAGCCGCACAAGGTGATCGGGCTGCACTTCTTCAACCCGGTGCCGGTGCTGCCGCTGGTCGAGATCGTGCACTCGATCATGACCGCCGACGAGACGGCGGACCGGGCCCGCGAGTTCGCCGAGCAGACCCTGGGCAAGCAGTGCATCGACTCCCAGGACCGCGCTGGGTTCGTGGTCAACGCGCTGCTCATCCCCTATCTGCTGTCGTCGATTCGCATGTACGAGTCGGGCTTCGCCTCACGCGAGGACATCGACCGCGGCATGGTGCTCGGCTGCGCCCATCCGATGGGGCCGCTGAAGTTGAGCGACCTCATCGGGCTCGACACGCTGCTCGCCGTGAGCGAGTCGCTGTACGAGGAGTTCCGGGATCCGGCCTCGGTCGCGCCGGCGCTGCTGAACCGGATGGTCGAGGCCGGTCTGCTCGGGCGCAAGAGCGGCCGCGGCTTCTACGAGTACTCGAAGAGCTAGCCGCTCAGCTCAGAATCGACGAGTGCCGCGCGACGACGCGCCACTCGCCGTCGATCCGGCTCCACACGTCGGTCAGCCGGAAGGCGTTGCTCAGGCTCGTGTGGTGGAGGCTGGCCACCTGCGAGTAGCGCGAGTGCACGATCGCCGTGTCGCCGAAGACGTCGATGTCCATCGACTCGTACGCGAACGACATGATCGTGTAGCCCTCGCGGGCCGCACCCATCCACTGGTCGCGCGTCATCGGCTCGGGGTTGAGGTGGATGGCCGTGAACCGGAATCCCGGCGCGACGATCTCCTCGAGCCGATCCATGTCGCGGTCCTGCACCCCGCGCATCCAGTCGTGCTGGAGCTCGGCGAGGCGGGCGCGATCGTCTTCGACGCTCATGTGCCGCGGCAGGCTACCGGTCCGGCGCCGTCTCGCGGGCGGCAGTCAGGAGAGCGTCGACCCGCAGGAGGCGCAACGACCGCCGGCGTGTGGCGGGTGCGGGATCAGGTCGCCGCCGCAGACGGGGCAGCACGCGGGCAGCTCGGCGCCGAGGACCTCCCAAGCCCGGGCGACGACGTCCGCCAGCGTTGGGCCAGACGGGTCGGCGCTGGGCTTCTGGACGCTCGGATCCCCACCGGGCTGCAGCCCGTGCGGATCAGCCGCGGGACGCTGGGCATGCCAGTCGATCGTGTTCTCGCCGTGTCGGATTGCAGGACTTCGCGTCAGCACGTGCGTCATGGCTACGCCACCTTCCTGAGTACCCCGACCACGCGCCCGAGGACCTGCACCTCGCGCGAGCGAATCGGCTCCATCGAATCGTTCTCCGGCTGCAGGCGCACGTGGTCGCTCTCGCGGAAGAAGCGCTTGACGGTCGCGTCCTCCCCCAGCAGCGCCACCACGATGTCACCGTCCGTCGCCGTGTCCTGCGGATGTACGACCACCAGGTCGCCGGCGAGGATGCCTGCATTGATCATCGAGTCACCGCGGACGGTCAGGCAGTACTCGCCCTCGTCACCGCCCACGCGCGGGTCCACCTGCACGGTGTCTTCGATGTTCTCCTCGGCGAGGATCGGCTGACCGGCCGCGACGTTGCCGACGAGCGGCAGCCCCGCCCCGGACCCGACGACCGACTTGACCGCGTCCGCCGCGCGGTCGAGCAGCTCGATCGCCCGCGGCTTGGTCGGATCGCGCCGCAGCAGCCCGATCTTCTCGAGGTTCGCGAGGTGGGCATGGACCGTCGAGGACGACGCGAGCCCGACCGCCTTGCCGATGTCGCGCACCGTCGGCGGATAGCCGTACTTCGCCGAGTACTTCTTGATGAAGTCGAAGATCTCTTGCTGGCGCTTCGTGAGGTCCTTCCCGATGTCCATTACGGGCTCTGCTCCTAGGTGTCGTTGCCGAAAGCGAACATCTGTTCGACACAGTAGCGGGGGGTCAGGACGGACGCAAACGCCGATCAGGCCCAGGGCTATACTGCGGCGGCACCCGCGCCGATGGCGGAATTGGTAGACGCGCCAGGTTGAGGGCCTGGTCCGGGATAACCGGGTGGAGGTTCGAGTCCTCTTCGGCGCATGCAGCGAAGGCCCCGCACGGCGGGGCTACCTGATTTTGGTATGGCCATCGGACGGGGGTCCGGTTCCCGGGCTCGTTTTCACCAGCTGGTGTGACGATGATCGGCTCGCGGTCTACCGCAACTCGATCCACCGGGAACCGCACGAGCGCCATCGCGTGAGCAGTTGGACCCCCAAGCAGGTCTGGAAGCCGTCCGATCCTGGACCGCATGGCCACCTCAAGCTGGAGGATGCGCCGCTCGGTAGACACATCATCAACCCCCCTAGAGCGAGCAGATCTACACGATCAGAGAGCTCGTTTCCCGTAGCCCGGCGATGGTGCTCGACATCCAGAACATGGGTGCCCGGGGCATCGTGCAGATTGAGGAGTGGCTCGACTCCCTCGGGATCGCCTCGCGCCACAGGATGACGCGCCGGTGGCGCGCCACTGCCGCGTAACCGCGGCCGGCCCGACACGGAGAAGACCCGTCATGCATCACCGCATGACGGGTCATCTTCTGCTGTACCTCTTACCAGCGTCCGCCGAGGGTCGCCGCCTGGCGATCGGTCACGGCGTTCAGAATTGGCGCCAGCGCGACCGCGTGCAGGGTCGACGCTTGCGCAGTCGCCGGCCTGGCCCCTATCGCCAACACGATCGCGCTGCAGACCATCGTCACGACCACACCGTGCGGCGGTACCTCTGAACATGCGACTCCCTCGCGTTCCCCTTGACACTCCTGTCCGGCCAGGCACCGCCGCCTACGAGCGCCGACGCGCCAGGCATCCAACCATTCCTCAGGAATGCTGAGCAATCGAACAAGGGTCAAAAGGCTCGCTTATCATCCCGTGCTGAGCTCCCGCAGTTGCGCCGCCAGCTCGCGTTCGGCGCGCTTAAGCTGCGGGCTGGTGATCTGGCCGAGCGTCGGGCCGCTGCGCGGCCAGCCCCCCGCCAGGATCGGCGCGAGCCCGGCGGTCGCGCGATCGCGTGGAACGCCGGCGCGGGTAAGCCGCTGCAGCATGTCCTGGTGCACGCGCCGCATCAGCCTGCGCCAGGCGGCGCGCTTGGGTCGCTTGCCCGTGGAGAAGCCGAGTGCGACGCGCGCGACACGCTTGCGCACGGCCGCAGCCGACTCGATCAGGCCGGCGAGCGTTGCCGCGTTGGCGCGGAGGTGGTTGCGCTGACGCAACGCCGCGTCGTCGTCGTTGGCGGTGGTGGCGGCTCGGTAGCGCTCGACGCCCTGGAGGATCTCGGCGATCAGGGCGGCCAGGCGGCCGCTGTGCGTCGCGTAGGTGTTCAGGCGACGGACGGCGGCTCGCTTCAGGCGGCGGCCGGGATGGACGCGCGGCAAAAGGACCGGCTTGACATACGGCAGTCTCGTGTACTGCGCGTCTGGCGGATCGTTGACGATGTCCTCGGCGACGCTCCCGCTGAAAGCCAGCAGCGCGCCGCCCCCGCCGACAAGCATCCCAGCGGGGCGATTGACCACACCGACTCCGACAGCGACGACCCTCCAACCTTGCTGGAGCGTCTCGTTCCTGGCTATTATCGAGTATTCGCGCAGAGCGATCAGCGTGTCGCTGTCGAGCCCCAGGCGTTGCTTCCACGGCGGCCTGGGCGGCTGCACCGCCGTGCAGTGACCGGCCGGGTCGACTGCGCCGGCGCAGATCTCGAACTGGCCGCCGCCGGGGATGAAGTCGTGAAAGCAGTCCAGGCGGGTCTTATCGACACCCTGCCCGCCGTCGTAGGTTTCGTCGACCCAGACGCCGTCGAGGAGGTAGCCGCGGTAGCCGCAGCTTGCCCTCCCGAAGGAGTACGTGCCAGGGCCGAGTCTGGCGGCGATCGGGGCGGCCTGGGTGACGGCGAGGATGCGCACGGCGTCAGTGGCTCGTGTGCACGCGGCAAGGACCTGTCCGTCCGCTTGCCTGAGCGACGAGGAGATCTGGCCGCCCTCGTACTCGTCGGCGTCCGGAGCCACCTGCGGCGGCGGCACGCACGGCAGCTCGATCACCGTCCCGGCCGCGTACTTGCCGCCGTCAACGGGCTGCACTGCCTGCGCGGCCACGGGCGCCGCCAGCGCCGCGAGCAGGGCGAGTACTGCCATGCGCCACCGGTCGAGCCGTGCGAGCAACGCAGGAATCGCTAGTCCAGCGGCAACTACCGTGTTCAAGCTCATCGTGCACCTCCGGTGGGAATTCGGAACGACCTCGAAGCTCTCGTGCGATTGCCCGCCGCGTCGCTCGCGACGACCTCAACCGCGATCCGGGCGCGGCGCCCGCGAGCGAGCCGGCGCCCGACTACACGCGGCAGGCGCACAGTCACTCGTGCGGTACCGCCGCGACCGCTCCGGAACGCCTTGCGACGTGCGTGGCCGCGGACGCCGACGGCGAGCCGGCCCGCGATCCGCTCGTCGGCCGCGATCCGGACGACGAGCCCGCGGCGCCGCAGCGTCTTGCGGGTCTGCCCCCGCGCCAGGCTCAGCCTGACCGCCGGGGCCTGTGTATCGGCCGGCCCGCCGCCCGGAGCCGTCGTCGCGGTCACGCCGGCCGGACCCCAGTCGGGTTCGGAGGCGCCGCGCACGACAAGTGGCCCCTGCAGGCGGCTGCAATCTGTGAGGTCGCGCAGGCCGGTCATCACGTAGACCCCATCCCGCAGGGCGAAGGCGAGCTTGCTGCCGTCAGGCGACCAGGTCGGATCGTCGAACCGACCCTCGTGCGGCTCGGCTTGCCACACGCAGGTCAGCTGCGGACGCGCGGGCGGAGGCCCCGGCATGACATAGACGGCCAGGTACTCCCAGTTCGTCCCGCCAACGAGCGCCAGCCGATCGCCGGACGCCGCCACGTCGACATCGTTCACCTGCGAGAAAGCGAGCTCGTGGAACCAATGGAACTCCTCCGGAGCGCCGATCTCGTCGATCCACACCAGCCCCTGGTTCGCGACGACGACGCGCCGGTCGTCGAGCCACGACGGCTCGATCAGGCCGCCGCTGCCGTCGTCGAGCTGCTCGGGCGGCGTGTACCGGTCGGCATAGGAGAACAACGTGCGGCTGCACAGCTCTTGGCCGCACCAGATGGTCGTCCAGTACGCGAGCTTGCTGCCATCCGGCGAGACATCCGGATCGGCGACCGGTGGGGCGGCACCTGGCTCGAACGGCGGCGCGAGGCGCTGTCCGGTCTGGGACAACCGGTGGAACTTGAAGCCACGCAGCGCAACGATCGTGCCATCGCGGGCTTGCGAGGGCGACGTGTACGGCAGGCCCGCCGTGCCGTCGGTCGTGACCTGCCGTTCGCGATGGCCGTCCGGCGTCGAGACCCAGACGTTGTGATCCTTGATGTAGACGATCGAGTCCGCGCGTGCGGCCGCCGCGAACAGCAGGAGAAGTGCGGCGCACACGGCCGCCGAGCCGGCTGGCAGGCGACGGCGGTGGTTGCTAAGGAGAGCAGGGGCAGGATGGAGAAGGGCCACGGGAGACCTCCTGGTCGAGATCGAGCCCGATCAGGATCCGGTCCCCGGGTAACCGCTGCCCTTCCGCGCGCTTAACGCCGCCGGTACGCTCGGCTAGACGGCGGACATGCTGGAGTTCGCGATATTAGGACCGCTGGAGGTGCGTCACGAAGGGCGCCTCCTCGACCTCGGAGGGCCGCGCCGCCGAGCGGTGCTGGCAGTGCTGCTGCTCCACCGTGGGGAGGCGGTCGCGGCCGACCGGCTGGTTCAGGCGTTGTGGGGCGATGACGCGCCGCCGACGGCCGCTAAGGCGCTGCACGTTCACGTCTCCAAGTTGCGGCGGGGGCTCGGAGCGGCGGCGAGCCGGCTGCGGACCGAGTCGTCCGGATATCGCCTCGCCGTCGACCCGGGCGAACTCGACGCCGAGCGCTTCGAGCGCGCGCTCGACGACGGTCGTGAACTTCTGGTGGCCGGACAGCCCGCCGAGGCGGCAAGGGCGCTTCGCGACGCGCTGGCGGTTTGGCGCGGCCCTGCGCTCGCCGATCTGCGCTACGAAGCGTTCGCGCAACCCGAGATCGGTCGCCTTGAGGAGCTTCGCGCGCTCGCGATCGAAGAACGCGTCGAGGCCGATCTCGCGCTTGGTGAGCACAGCCGTCTGATCGGCGAGCTTGAGATGATGATCGCCGCGCATCCGACGCGCGAGCGGCTGCGAGCCCAGCACATGCTGGCCTTGTACCGAGCCGGCCGTCACATCGACGCGCTCGCCGCCTACCGCGAGGCTCGGACGGTGCTCGACGCCGAACTCGGCCTTGAGCCGGGGCCGGAGCTGCGGCACCTCGAGCAGGCGATCCTCAGGCACGCGCCCGAGCTCGACGGCGCAGATGCGACGCCGGCCGTACCTCCTCCTCCGCCAACGCCTACGTTCGGTCGCGAAGAGGATGTCAGCCGCGTCGTCAAGATGCTCGACGAGGCGCAGTGCCTGACCCTCGTCGGGCCTGGCGGAGTCGGGAAGACACGGCTGGCGGTCGAGGTCGCCCGACGCGTGCAGGGTCAATTCGTGACGCTGGCATCGACGGCGGATGCTGATCGCGTACCGGCAGTCATCTGCGACGCGATCCATGTGGTCCGCGCGCCCGAGGAATCGGCACGGGCGGCGCTCGAACGGGTTCTCGACCGCGCTGCTCGCGTACTCGTCGTCGATAACCTCGAGCACCTTCCGGACGCCAGTCGCGTCTTGGCTGGCCTGATCGAGCGCCACGCCGGACTGCGAATACTCGCGACGAGCCGCCAGCCGCTCCGGATCCGTGCCGAGCGAGTGTTCCCGGTCGAGCCGCTCAACGAGGCGCCCGCTGTGGCGCTGTTCGCCGATCGAGCACGAGCGCACGACCCGTCGTTCGCGGTCACGCCGGCCGTTGCCACGATCTGCGCCCGTCTCAGCGGCCTCCCTCTAGCAATTGAGCTTGCGGCAGCGCGGCTCGCCGTTCTGACACCCGAGGCGCTGGCGACGCGGCTCGATAACGCGCTCGCCGTGCTCGGCCCCGGTCCCAGCGATGTGCCCGCGCGGCAGCAGACGCTGCGCGCGACTCTGGACTGGAGCTTCGCGCTTCTGTCCGAGTCGGAGCGTGACGTCTTCGCAGCACTCGCGGCATTCGCCGGCGGCTGCGACCTTGACGCGGCCGAGGCCGTCACCGGAGCCAGCGTCCCGGTGCTCGAGAGCCTGGTCCGGCAGAGCCTTGTGACCGTCCGCGATGGCCGGCTGACAATGCTCGAGCCGGTGCGCCAGTACGCCGCCGAGCGATTGGCCGACAGAACCGACGCGGAGATACTGCACGCTCGGCATCTCGACCATTACCTTGACCTTGCGGAGCGCGCCGAGCACGCGGTGTGGGTCTTCCAGCGCGCGTGCCCGGAGTTCGAGAGTCTCCGGCGCGAGCACGACAACCTTCGCAAAGCGGTGGAGTGGGGGCTGCGATCGGACGCGTCGCTTGCAGCGCTACGTCTGATCTCGGCCCTCGGCGGATACGCGTCGTTGGCGGGAGCGTCCACCGAGTTTCGGCGATGGTGGGACGCTGCGTTCGCGCTGACCGAGGGCGACTTGCCGCTGCCGTTGAGGGCGCGAGCTGAACTCGCTCGGGCCACCAATGCGGATCACGGCCGCGCACGGCTCGAGCTCGTGCGGCGACCGCTGGCACTCTTCCGCGAGGCCGGCGACGAGCAGATGACTGCGCGGTGCCTCATCGAGCTGGCCGGCTACATGAACTTCCAAGGCGACCACGACGCCGCGCGCGAAAACGCCGAACGCGCGCTGAGACTCGCTGCGGCGATCGGCGACGACGCGCTCATCGGGCTCGCACTCTGCGAAGTGGCGCTCGGGACGTCCGGCCTCGCGGACGCGATGCGGCTCGCCCACGAGGCGGCGGCCCGACTTCGCTCAGCCGGGGCGCTGGTGATCTGCGCCGAGATGCTCTCGACGCTCGGACTGCACGCGCTGAGGAACAAGGCGTATGACCGTGCCGAAGAGCTGGAACGTCAGGCCCTGGAGGACGCCTTGGCCATCGGTGAACCCTGGACCATCGCGTTCGTACACGGCAACACCGGCCTCGCCGCCTTTGCCGCCGGCCGCCTCGCCGCGGCCGAGACGGCCTTTCGCGACGAGCTCCTCGTTGCGCATCGGCAGGGTTTCCGCACGCTGTTCTACTTCGAAGGCCTTCTCGGCCTCGCGGCGCTTGCAGCCACGAAGGGCGAGGACGAACGAGCCGCGATCCTGCACGGCGCCGCGTGGGGGCTCAACGACCGCCCGATCGCCCCGTCTGAGACCACGATCTACGAGCCGTTGCAGGACGCGATCAGCCGAGCTCACGAGCGACTCGGCGATGCCGCATGGCGTACAGCGGAGGTGCAAGGCGGCCAAACGACGATTGAGTCGGCGATCTCGCTGGCCGTGACGACCGCTGCCAGATCTTCGCAGTCAACGGTGCGAGGTCCGAGCCGTGGCAACATCCGCGGCAACATCCAGATCGTCTGATGCGTCCATATTGTCCACGCGACCAGACGATCTGGACGCGCCTGCACGATCTGGACGGATCTACACTCTCCCGCACAAGGTTGAGGGCCTGGTCCGGGATAACCGGGTGGAGGTTCGAGTCCTCTTCGGCGCATGAGAAGGCACTGCTTAGCGGGGCCTTTGCGTGTCTCTAGGTACGTGTCGGACACGGCGCCGAGCGCGTGGCAACTTCTTTGGCAACAGTCGGACGCACGGGCCGCGAGACGCTTGAATGAGCGTGGCTAGCGCTTCTCGTCCAACTCGATAGCAAGCGGCGCTTCGATCGAGCAGCGGCGGAACACTGGTTTCGTCGCAAAGCAGCAGTCACGGCGCGGCTATCGCCTTGCATAGACGCTCCGGCACTACGTCAAGCCGAAGCCGCACCGCGTCCAGGCCGCGCTGCGCACCTTCACGATCCGAGCTGCTAACGAAGCCCCGGTCGACTGGCCGGCGGCCCCGCAGCGCAAGACCGCACGTGACGCCGATGCGCAGTCGGGCGCCCCGGAACGATCCGACCCCCCGCGGATTCCACACGGGTGCGGAACGGTCCTGGGCCGCCCGCATGCTGAGTGCAGGCGGACGACTACTAGCGACTCGGGCGAGCGGCGTCTCAGCGCGGCGGCTTCGCCAGGTACCGCTTGCCGGCCTTGACGCGGATCGTCTTGTGCCTGACGTTGTCGCGCACGGACACGACGCCTCTGGCCACTTTGGTCAGGGTCCCGGCGCACGAGTCCTGCACCAGCCACTTGGTGCCCACCACGGTCGCCGCGCTGTGCTTGCCCTGGGTGCGGAAGCGGCCCTTGCCGTTGCCCCACAGGCGGCGCCTCTTCGGCCTTTTCTTCGCCACGCTGGCCTTGCCGGCGGTGCATTTGGCGAGCTTCTGGGTGAGCTTGAGGTTGGTGATCGGTCCCTTCTGGGTGACGCGGAAGATGCCGTCGAAGAACTTGGCGCTCTGTGAGGCCCCTCCGCTCTTG
>Ga0111539_10012694_pt1 | contig 10551 bp, 12 predicted proteins | sample RhiMethybrSRZTD1_FD_79667 | JGI IMG/M metagenome (GOLD analysis project Ga0111539, IMG submission 79667) | Populus rhizosphere microbial communities from Tennessee, USA - Rhizosphere MetaG P. TD hybrid SRZTD1 (version 2) (version 2) | ecosystem: Host-associated > Plants > Roots > Rhizosphere >... | reverse complement strand
GCGAAGAAGTATTCGAGATACGCCGGCTCCGCGCCCGACACCCGTGCCAGCGGCGGGCTGAGGCTGTCGAGCAGCAGCGCGTTGTACTGGCGGACCAGCAGCACGATGACGAAGATGCCGACCGCCGCGAGCAGCAGCAGACCGCCGTCGGTCACCGTCAGCAGGCTGCCGAACAGCACCGATTCGACCTGGTGCACGTTGAACTGCCGCGTGAGCGCCACCAGCAGGCAAAGCCCGAGGCCGAGGGTCAACGCGTGGAAGACGCCGATCAGCGTGTCGGGCGGCAGCGTGGCGTGCCGCTTCACGTAGACCATCGCCAGCGTCGAGAGCAGGCAGAAGCCGAACATCCCGCCGTACGGCGCGTTGAGCGGCTCGCCGAGGAGCAGGCCGAGCGCGACGCCGGTGATCGCCGCCTGGCCGAGCGCCGCGCTGAAGAACGCCATGCGCCGCGTCACCACGAGGTGGCTGACGCCGCCGAGAATCGGCGCCAGCACCAGCACGCACAGGATGCCGCGGACGAGAAACGGATACTGGAAGTCGCTCGGCAGGATCCCCTGCTCCGCCAGCGCGCCGATCCACGCGTAGAACCGTGTCACGCGCGCGCCCTCCGCCGCTCGCCGGGTGCCGGCAGCAGATCGCGGACGCCGTCGGCGGCGAGGATATCGACCGGCCCTTCGGCGACGACGCGGCGATCGAGGATCGTGACCCAGTCGGCGACGCGACGCACCTGCTCGAGATCGTGCGACACCATCAGCACGGTGGTCTCGCCGCCGCGCTTCAAGCCGAGCAGGATGTCGTCGAGGATCCGCATCGCCGACTCGTCGAGGCCCGCCGCCGGCTCGTCGAGCAGCAGCAGCTCGGGCGCCGGATCGAGCGCGTGCGCGAGCAGCACGCGCCGCAGCTCGCCGCCCGACAGCGCGGCCAGCGGACGCCGATCGAGGTCGGCCAGGCCGACGCGATCGAGGAGGCGGCGCACCGCGGCGCGCGCCGCCGCCGTCAGCCCGAGGCAGACGGGACGGCGCTGGCGGGTCAGCGCGAGGAAGTCGGCGACGGTGACCGGCAGCGTCGGATCGACGGCGAAGGCCTGCGGCACGTAGCCGATCGTCCCCGCGCCGCTCCAGTTGAGCGCGATCCGCCCGTCGAAGGCGAGCTCGCCGAGCATCGCCGCCACCAGCGTGCTCTTCCCGGCGCCGTTCGGCCCGACGACGACGTGGACGGCGCCGCGCCGGACGCGCAGGGTGACGCCGTCGAGCAGCGCCTCCTGGTGACGACGCACTGTCAGCCCGTCGATCTCGACCAGCGCGAGCGGCGCGTCGGTCATGCGCCGGTGACCAGCGCGCGAATCATGGTGTCGACGTTCTTCTGCATCTCGCGCTCGAACTTGTCGGCGGTGTACTCGCCCGAGGCGATGTGGGTGATGACGTAGACCTTCGCGCCCCCTTCCTCCTGCAGCACCCTGAGCATCGGCGCCGGGAACGTCTCCTCGCTGAAGACGACTCGGATCTTCTCCCGCTGCAGCAGCCGCACCATGTCGCGCAGCTCCGCCGCCGAGGGGGTCAACCCGTGCGCCGGCTGCACCACGCCGGCGACCTCGAGGCCGAATTCCTGCAGCAGGTAGCCGTAGCCGTCGTGCACCGTGACCACGCGCGTGATCTTCGCCTCCGCCAGCTGCTGCGCCGCCTTCGACTTGATCAAGCGCAGGCGGCGCGCGTAGTCCGCGGCGTTGCGCTGCAGCGCGGCGGCGTCCTTCGGACGCAGCGCCGCAATCGCCCGCTGGATCGCGTAGGTCTGCTGGATGGCGTTGGTGAAGGAGATGAAGGTGTGGGAATTGACCGTGCTGCCGCGCGCCGAATGGATCTGCGGCGTCGTCTCGTTCGGACGGATGACCACCAGCTTCTTGTTCCCCGCCGCCCGGATCATCGGCATGATGAAGTCGTCGTGGCCGATGCCGTTGACGACGATCGCGTCGAGGTCGACGAGCTTCTTGATGTCGTCTGGACGCGGCTGGTAGTCGCCGGCATCGATCTCGCCAGGCAGAATCGATCGCACCTCGTAGCCAGGCAGGTCGCCGACGACGTTCCGCGTCCACGAGTAGTAGGGATGGAGCGTGACGCCGATCTTCAGCGACGGCGAGGTCTGCGCGAGGGCGGGCGCGCAGTTCACCAGCACGGTCAACGCGGTCACGATGGCGGCCCTGAAGGACCGCCCTACGTACGGCACGTACGCTTTCGGCCGGTTCATCTCGATCATCTCCTGATGGCGAACACGGGGTTGGGCACGACCGAGAAGACCTCCACCCAGCCGGTCGTCTGCGGCTGCGGCACGAACTCCACGGGCACATCGCTGCCGAAGCGATGCATCCACACGAAGACGTGCAGCGTCGTCCCGTCGGGCAGCCGATGGTGCTGCTCGTCGTTGGGCGCCGGGTCGGGCGCCATGCCGGGCTCCGGTTCCTGGATCTCGAGCAGCCACGCCGGCTGCGACGCCTCGCGCGGCCGTCCCAGGTAGTTGGTGATCACGCCGCGCTCGAGCCTGGTCCACGTGTAGCCGCTTCCAGGCAGCGAGAGCGCCGACGGCTCGGGCCAGCCGAAGGTGCGCGCGCGATGCGCCTCGGCGGCCAGCAGCTGCTCGCGGATGGCGCGAAACTGCTGCTGGTCCGGTTCCGGCAACGACGCCGCCAGAGTCTGATACGGCAGCAGGTTCCGGCTGTCGTCGCGCCGTCCGCCGGTGGCGTTGAGGGCGAAGTAGACGACGGCCGCCGTCACAATCACGCCGGCGAGCGCGAAAACGCCGGCCCGCTCGCGGCCGCCCCTCGACGCGCTCGAGGATTGAACGACTCTCGTGGTCATGACGCCCGCGCCCCGGCGGGATCGTCGAGCGAACCACCGGCATCGCGGCGCCGCGACAGCGCGCCCGCCATCGCCACCGCCAGCATCACCGCCAGCCATGCCAGGGTGACCCAGACCATCGCGTGCGCGGCGCTGAAGCTGCCCGCCTGCGCAACGACGTGGCCGCGATCGACGAAGCGGTGCATGGCGCTGTGGATGATCAGCGCCGAGGCGAGGATCGACGCGACCCGTTCGGGCACGCCGCGCTCGTCGAGCCAGGTGCGCGTCGCCCAGGCGAGCGCCCCCAGCCACAGCTCGCCCACCAGCACCGTGACGGCAAACGCGGCCGCGGCCGCCGTCGTGTGCGACCAGGCCAGCGGCGCCGCGACGACGAAATCGTGGCCGAACGACGCGCCGTTCATCAGCCCGAAGACGACCGCGACGAGCAAAACCAGACGCTCGCGCGCGCTGACGATGTTCTGCAGCGCGGCCATCACGACCGTAGAGGCGGCGATCATCGCCAGCGCGGCGGCGGCCGGCTCCGTCGCGGCCGGGCGAAGGACGGTGACAGCGATCGCGAGCGCCTGCGCGCCGGCCGCGGCGGCGAAGATCGCCAGCAGGAACCGGGTTCGCCGCATCGGCAGCAGCACGCACGCCAGGAACAGCAGGTGATCGCCGCCGTCGAGGAGCGCGCGCACGCCACGGCCGATGAACTGCGCCAGCACTTCTCCGAGCGCGGGATCGAAGGTCATCCGCGCCGGCTGCCCGGTGACGCTGACGACATGATCCCGGCCGCTCGGCAGGCGGTAGCGCAGGTTGGTGCGCACCGGCGCGCCCGCGGCGCGCACGGCGTTGAGCCGACCCGAAATCCCATCGGCGTTTACGCTGGCGTATTTCAGGTCGATGTCGATCGACGCGCGGTCGGCGCCAATCCGGGCCGATTCGACGGCCGCCGGCACGCTGGCCTCGCCCTGCTGCAGATCGAGGCTGCGGGCGAAATCAACGGCGATAATCCGCAGCCGCTCCGCGGGGGCCGCCAGATCGAGCGTGCCGTCGGGCTGGCGCGGCAGGTTGGCGTCGCCGACGACCGCAGCCGGGAGATGCGCGTGGACGAGCAGGTCGCCGCCGCGCGGCTCGACCGAGAGGTCGACCAAATGCTCGACCGGCACGTCGTGTGCGACCAGCCCGCGTGAGCCTGTCAGCGCGAGCAGCACCAGCAGTCCGAACCGCGCCCGAGTTCCTGGGGTGACCACCTGGGGGTAAGTCTATTTCACCTCCACCCGCACCCGGCACGCACCGCGCATCGCGCTGATCGTCGGCTTCTAGTGGCCACCAGCACTCGTTCACCTGCGTACGTAGGGCGGGCCTCCAGGCCCGCCGCGTCCGCGCGGTGCTACGCTTTTCAGATGGCTCTGGGGGCATGGCCCGTCGCCAGATCTCTGGCCCAGGCCGCAATCGGCGCCGGCGTCGACGTCCGCGGCGCCCGCGTGCGCGTCCCCGGCACGCTGCCGATCCGGTTGTCCGTGGTCGCGGGCAATCTGCGGCTGCACCGGATCATGGATACAGTGCTGCGGCACGGCGGACGCGCGGTCGACGTGGGCGCGAACATCGGCTACAACACGATCTACATGGCCCGGCTGGTCGGCGCGTCCGGCCGCGTCGCCGCCATCGAGCCGGCCGAAGACAACCTCCGCGTCCTGCGCGAGAATGTCGCCGCCAACCGCCTCGACAACGTGACGGTTCACGGCGTCGCCGCCGGCCGCGCCAACGAACTGCGCGATCTCTATCTGCGCGGCGACGTCAGCGCCGTCAACAGCCTCTTCCCCGAGAGCATGTATGCGGACGTGACCGGCATCGAGCGGGTCCGCGTCGCGCCGCTCGACGAGCTGGTCGATTTCGACGCCGACCTCGTCAAGATCGACGTCGAGGGCGCGGAGCTCGACGTCATCGCCGGGATGCCGCGCCTGCTGCGCAATCCGGCGGTGCTGCTGCTGGTCGAATGGCATCCCCGGCTGCAGGAAGCAGCCGGCTACCCGCCCGACGCGCTGCCGCTGGCGCTCATCGACCAGGGATTCGAACTCCGCGCCGCCTCGCACGCCCGGCTGACGCCGCTGCCGCCGCGAGAGATCGATCGCCTCACCGCCCGTCTGCATTTCGCGGGGCGGCCGATCGAACTCGTCGCCGCTCGCACCACGGCCCGTACGTAGGGCGGGGCTTTTTAGCCCCAATGCCTTTCGGAAATTCAGCCTGCGCAACACGGATCGGGGCGTTCCGCGTAGAAAACCCTCGGAGCAGGCCGCGCGCGCGGCAGACGGGAAAGCGTCGCGGAGGCGCCGAAATTCCCGTGGGGTGACGTAGTGGGGCCCCAGGGGAATCACCGACGAGCCGCCGGAGCGATGCTTTCCCGGCCTGCGGAGCGGGTTTTCGGAGCGGAATGCCCCGATCCGTCTGCTGGAATTTCCGAAGGATTGGCTTTAGCCCCGCTTCTGGCGGCGCCGCTGAAGCGGCGCCCTACGTATGCGATTCGATCTCGATGTGCCGATGCGATGCGTTGCGTTGAGAAACAGCCGAGCTGACGAACGCGCCGCAGCGCGTCAACTTGCGGCATGCTCTGTGCTCCGAGCGCGTAACGTGGAACTAATTGCCGTGATGTTGCTACTTCTGGTCATCGCGTTAGCCACATTGCCCATGTGGCCGTACTCGAGCCGGTGGAACTATTACCCCGCCGGCACCTGCGCGTTCGCCGTCGCCGTGATCGTCTACCTCACGCTCGAGGGACGGCTCTAGGACGCACGCGGCTCACTGCTTGACGTAGGCCGACGGGTTCGCGTCGAACTTCGTCTTGCAGATCGTCGCGCAGAAGTAATACGTCTTGCCGTTGTATTCGCTCTTCCCCGCCGCTTTGTTCTCGTCGATCGTCATCTTGCACACCGGATCCGTGACCATCGGTTCCTCCCTCAAAGCCTGACGCGCCGCAGGCGCAGCGCGTTGCCGATTACCGAGACCGAGCTGAGTGTCATCGCCGCGCTCGCCCAGATCGGGCTGATGAGCAGGCCGGTTGCGGGATACAGGATGCCGGCAGCCACTGGAACGCCGATGCCGTTATAGGCGAACGCAAGAAACAGATTCTGCCTGATATTCCGCATCGTCGCCCGGCTCAGCCGTCGCGCGCGGACGATGCCGGTCAGGTCTCCCTTCAACAGCGTGATGCCGGCGCTCTCGATGGCCACGTCGGTGCCCGTGCCCATCGCGATGCCGACCGCCGCCTCTGCCAGGGCCGGCGCATCGTTGACGCCGTCGCCGGCCATCGCGACGACCCGCCCTTCCTGCTGCAGCCGCCGCACCACCTCCCGCTTGTCTGCCGGCAGCACCTCCGCCCGGACGTCGTCGATGCCCAGCTGCCCGGCGACGGCGCGCGCGGTCACTTCGCTATCGCCGGTCAGCATGACGATCTGAAGCCCCTCGCGATGCAGATCGCGAATCGCGCCAGGGGTCGTCGCCTTGATCGGATCGCGCACGCCGACCAGCCCTGCCGGCGCCCCGTCGACCGCGAGGAACATCACGGTCTGCCCTTCGCGCCGCAGCTGTCCCGCATCGGCAGCAGTCGAATCGAACACGATGCCGGCCTCGGCCATCATGGCGGCGTTGCCGAGGACCGCGCGCGATCCGTTGACGCGACCCTCGATCCCTTTGCCTGGCACGGCGCGAAACGACTCGACCGCCGGCACGGGGGTGATTTTTTTTCGAGCGCCGGCGAGAATCGCCGCCGCGAGCGGGTGCTCGCTGCCCTGCTCGAGCGCTGCCGCCACGCGCAGGACATCGTCTGCGGTGCGGCCGCCGACGGGCACGATGCTGGCGAGCTCGGGCTTGCCTTCGGTCAGCGTCCCGGTCTTGTCGACGACGAGCGTGTCGACCGCTTCGAGCCGCTCGAGCGCCTCGGCGTTCTTGATCAACACGCCGGCGGTTGCGCCGCGCCCGGTGCCGACCATGATCGCCATCGGCGTCGCCAGGCCCAACGCGCACGGGCAGGCGATGATCAGCACCGCAACGGCGCTGACCAGCCCAAACGCCAGCCGCGGCGGCGGCCCCCACAGGCTCCACGCGACGAAGGCCATTGCCGCCACGAGGACGACCGACGGCACGAAGAACGCCGCGATGCGATCGGCCAGCCGCTGAATCGGCGCCCTGCTGCGCTGAGCCTCGGCGACCATCTTCACGATCTGCGCGAGCAGCGTGCTGCTGCCGACGCGCTCGGCTGTGAACAGCACCGTGCCGGTGGTGTTGACGGTCCCGCCGGTGACGCGATCGCCAGGCGCTTTTTCGACCGGCACCGGCTCCCCGGTGACCATCGACTCGTCGACCGCACTGTAGCCGTCGACGACGGCGCCGTCGACCGGCACTTTCTCACCAGGCCGCACGCGAACGGTGTCGCCGACGCGCACGTCGGCGATCGGGACATCCACCTCGGCGCCGTCGCGGACGACGCGCGCGGTGCGCGGCGCGAGGCCGAGCAGTTGCTTCAGCGCCGAGGTGGTCCGGCCTCTGGCGCGCAGCTCGAGCACCTGACCGAGCAGCACGAGCGCCGTGATGACGACCGCCGTGTCGAAGTAGGTCTCGACGACGCCGTGAAGGCGGAAGCCGGCGGGAAAGATCGCCGGGGCGATCGTCCCGGCGGCGCTGTAGACGTATGCCGAACCGACGCCCATCGCGATCAGCGTGAACATGTTCGGGCTGCGATATTTGAGCGAGGCCCACGCGCGCTCGAAGAACGGCCGGCCGGCGCCGAAGACCACCGGCGTCGACAGCACGAGGCCGATCCAGTTGATCGCACGCATGTCGAGCGCACGCATTACCGCGCCGCCGCCGGCCATGTCGGCCATCGTCAACAGGAATACAGGCGCGCCGAGCAGCACCGCCAGCCACATCCGCCGCGTCATGTCGGCGAGCTCGGGATTCGGCGCCTCGTCGAGCGCGACGACGCGAGGCTCCAGCGCCATGCCGCAAATCGGGCACGCACCCGGCTCGTCGCGCACGACCTCCGGGTGCATCGGGCAGGTGTACTCGGTTCTGGTCAGCGCCGCCGGATCGGAGAGATCGGCCTCGAGCGCCATGCCGCACTTCGGACAGGCGCCGGGCGTCGACTGGCGCACCTCGGGGTCCATCGGGCACACGTAGCTGCGGGCGCCCGCCACCGGCGTCGCCGCAGGCGGTCTCGCGCTGCCGTCGCCGGCGACGAAGTCCCCGGGCGCGGCCTGAAAGCGTTCGAGGCAGCTGGGGTGACAGAAGTAATAGGTGCTCCCCTTGTAGGTGAACTCCCCGGCCGCTTCGGCCGGGTCGATGGTCATCCCGCACACCGGATCGAGGACCGCGGCTTCGGTCATTTCTCGAGCGCCTCGATGATCGGGCAGTCGAGCGCCTCGCCCGAATGGCAGGAATGAACCAGCGTCTGCAGCGCGCGCTTCATGCGTTCGAGCTCGGCGATCTTCTGCTCGATTTGCGCGATCTTCTCTTCGGCGACGCCGCGGATTCGTGCCCGGTTGCGGGACGACTGGCGGCGCAGCCGCAGCAGCTCCTCCACTTCGTCGAGCGAGAAGCCGAGATCCTGCGCGCGTTTGATGAAGCGGACGATGCGCACCGCCTCGTCGGGGAACTCGCGGTAGCCCGAGGCGCGCCGCGGCGCCTTCGGCAGCAGGCCGCGCCGTTCGTAATAGCGCAGCGTCTGGATGTTCACCCCCGCCTGTTCGGCCGCCTCGCTAATCCACACATCTCACTCCTGGAGCCAGTATGAACCCTGTACCTGAGTGCAGTGTCAAGACCGGCGCGCGTTCGTCGGCGTGAGCCGACCGGTTTTCGCGCCCGGCGCGCGCTGGCCCAGCAGAATTTCACACGCATCGCACGGCCGCGCTCAAAACCGTCGTTCATGGCATTCGCAATGCACCAGTTATCCGCATCAAACGGAGGTCGAATGACGACAGGCAAGCGCGGATTCGCGTCCATGGACCGCAACCGTCAGCGCGAAATCGCAAGTAAGGGTGGAAAACTCGCGCATCTGCGGGGCATGGCGCATGAGTGGACGTCGGAAGAAGCACGTGAAGCAGGGCGCAAAGGCGGCGCGGCCGTCCGGCAGCGCAAGCCCGCACCGGACCCCCAGCGTCCAGATCAGCAATAAACAAATTACACGACCGTGTAATTACGCTGTGTAACGGTTGGGATTTTTGATGTGTACGGCTCGAAATTTTGAGCCGGGCCAGAATCAGAAGTCCTGACCCAGGCGCTCGGCCCGCTCGCTGCCTACACGACGCTCTTCGGCTGGAGCTTCCTCGCGGCCACCATCCTTCCCCTTGGTTCCGAACCGGCGCTCTTCACGCTGGTTCGGAACGGTTATCCATGGCCGCCGGTCGTCGCCACCCGCTCGCGCGGCTCGCGCGCGAGGTTCTGGGTTCTGAGTGCAGCGTTCAGGGTTCGGGGTTCGAACCCAGAACCCTGAACCCCGAACCTGAACCCAGAACCCAGAACCCTGAACCCCGAACCCGTTCTTGTAATATACGCCCATGGCAGACGCCCGCCTCGCGCCGGCCGCTTCGCTGCAGTCCGCGATTGCCGGCGACGGCTTCGCGTTCCTGTCGGCGGCGGCAACGCGCCCGCTGCTGCTGGCCGCCGGGCCAATGTCCGACTGGGAGGCATTCCGCGCCAGCTGGAACGATCTCGCGCTCGATACCTACATGGCCGACGGCGGCCGCTACCGGCGGCGGCGGCACGCCGTGTTCGCGATCGACGAGCGCGGCATCGCCAGGATGCCGCACCAGCCGCATTATCAAAGCCTCGATTACAACACGCTGAACGGCGGCATCGCGCGCTGGTTCGAGCCGATCACCGCTGGCGACGGTCCAAGCCTCCATACCATTCTGGGCTTCTGTCACCGGCTGTTCGGCAGCCTCGCGCCGGCGTCGATCGCCTGGCACGTCGAGGTCCACCAGTTCCGCATCGAGGCGCGCCCCGGCGCGCAGGGACTGCCGACGCCCGAAGGGCTGCACCGCGACGGCGTCGACTACGTGCTGGTGCTGCTCGTCAACCGCCAGAACATCGGCAGCGGCACGACGACGATTCACGGGCTCGATCGCCGGCTGCTCGGCTCGTTCACGCTGACCGAGTCGTTCGACGCGGCGCTGGTCGACGACGCGCGCGTCTATCACGGCGTCACGCCGGTCGAGCCGGTCGACCTGAACCAGCCCGCGTACCGCGACGTGCTGGTGGTGACGTTCCGCCGCGCCGATTCCAGGGATCGCTGAGAGCCGGGCGCGCAGGCCCGAAGTCGGAGGCCAAAGAGTGCAGCTCGATCCCGAAGCGCATGAAGTCGCGGCGCTCGCCGAAGCGGCGCCCGATCTTTCCGCCGCCCGCATCCTCGAGGTCGGCTGCGGCGCCGGGCGCCTGACGCGCCGCTACGCGCCGCGCGCCGGCTCGGTGCTCGCCATCGATCCCGATGCCGCGAGCGTCGCCGCGTTCCACCGCGCCATGCCGCCGCCGCTGCGCCGGCGCGTCGAGGTGCGCGCCGGCACGCTGGCCACGCTCGGCGATCCCGACGGATCGTTCGACGTCGTGCTGCTCGCCTGGTCGTTGTGATGAATCGAGCCCGAGGGCATGGTCGATGCCCTGCAACGAGCGCGCGCGTGGCTGCGGCCGGCCGGCTTCGTGATCGACATCCGCCCGACCGCTGAACCCGCTT
>Ga0111539_10012693_pt1 | contig 10551 bp, 6 predicted proteins | sample RhiMethybrSRZTD1_FD_79667 | JGI IMG/M metagenome (GOLD analysis project Ga0111539, IMG submission 79667) | Populus rhizosphere microbial communities from Tennessee, USA - Rhizosphere MetaG P. TD hybrid SRZTD1 (version 2) (version 2) | ecosystem: Host-associated > Plants > Roots > Rhizosphere >... | reverse complement strand
CGATCTTTCCAACCGCGGTACTCGTCAATTCGTCCGGCATCGGTTACGCCGGGCGGCAGTGCTTCAACCGGAGTGTCGTTCACGATGCTCCCTTGCTGCCTCCAGTCCGGTGGTTTGAATGAATGGCACGTCGATCCCAAGTTGTTGAATCGGCGAGCGAGGCGCGCAGTGAATTCGTTCTGGCCACGACATGTGCGGCCGGCCTGCGTAATTCACCTGTACGTCAGTAATCTGGTCGACGTCGTCGTCCCGCGTACCAATCCCGCCAGAATCAGAATCTCATCTGATTCACAAAGTTGCCCGCGATGCCAGCGAGGCGTGAATCGCCTTCGCGAGTCGTTCCTGCACTGTTTGGCGCGCTGCTTCGCTCCAAGCCAGTGCGGGACCGAATTCCTGCAGGCGCGACCAGGATGGATGCAGACGGATGTCGTCCATCAGGCCTGCGATTGTTGACGACTTACCATCGACCTGCGGCGTCCCAGCGACATCATTGATGTGAATGGGCTCAAGACTGGCGTGGCCGCGTCGCTGCAGTGCCTGCAGCAATGCGCCCTGACGCGCCAGCAGCAATTGCAATGTGCGGTCATCGGCTGCGAGTTCGCTGTGGCCGCGCATCCGATCGAGAATGCGGCGGCCGTGCGTGTGTGCCACTCCCAGCGCGCCGCCGATGGCCGCCCCCAGCGCCGTCGCCGCGCCGAGCGTCAGGCCGCCCACCATGGCATCGATGGTCAGTCCCGCGACAGCGCCAGCGGCGGCCGCACTGCCGGTGCGCACGCCGAACTGCTTCATCGCGGCGGGGCTGAACAGGTCAACGCCCCAGCGGCCGTCGTGCATGGGCAGGTCGGTCGCAGCCAGATCCTGCCTGGAGAAGCGATGCAGTTGCAGGAGCTGATCGACGCAGCGCTGCTCGCGCTCGCGGATGCGCTGTCGCAGCGACTCCATCGCGTCCTGCACCTGCAGCCGGTCCTGGGCCGGCACGCTGACCTGGTGGGCTCCGACGTCGATGATCAGGTCGGCGATCATCAAACACGAAGTCGTGATCAGTCCAGCTCGCAACCGCTCGCGCTCCTCGATCAGCGCGTTGAGCGTCGCATGATGATGATCGAGGAGGCTCCGCATCTTCTCCAGCAGTCGCCGCTCGGTCTGATCATCGAGCACGACGGTGTCGAACTCAGCGACGGCGTGGAGATTCGCGCGCGAAAGGTGCTCGCGCCACAGAGCAATCTGCGCCTCGGGCGAGGCGACGAAGTTCAGCACGGGCACCACTGGTTTGGCGCAGCGCGCAAGAATCTCCAGTTCATCGCGATGCTTGCCGAGCACGCGGTCGCGCGCATCGATGACATACAGCGCGATGTCACTGGCGAGCACCTGCCGCAGAGCCTTGGCCTCTTGTTGGAACCGACCCCCCCCATTGGTCCCCGCACTTGCGTCTCCGGTGGCGTCCGACGATCCGAGAAACGCGCGAATCTGGTCGATGCCGTCGATGCGACTGGCGGCGCCGGCGCGATGGCGCTCCAGCAGTTCAAGCAAACCGATGGAATCCTCGAGGCCGGGCGTGTCGTAGAGTTCGACAGCCGGCTGCCCGCGCACCAGCAGCATCGCGCCTTCGACATGACGCGTGGTGGCCGGCCGATCGCTGACCTCGCCGAAGGTCTCATCGCGCGTGAGGGTGCGGAGCAGCGATGTCTTGCCGGTGTTGGTATGGCCAACGACAGCGACTTTGAGCGCCGGGGCTGCGTTGGCGGGCGCGTTCATCGCGCCTCCTTCGCCAGAGCGAGGTCAAAACGGTGGCGCAGGTCATTCAGCCACAGCCGCGCCCGAGACGCGTCGATCTTCGCGTTGTCATTGTCGGTGACGACGGCATCGAGCACCCGCGTAATCGTGCGCTCCTGGTGGCCCTGCATCTCCAGCAGCATCGCGAACAGCGCCGCAGAGCGCATCGCCGCGTCGATGCCGCCAGAACTTCGCTCGCCATTGACTTCGGCCTGCGCCTTCGTACCCGTTGGCTGCATGACGGCAGCGATCGCCGCGCCCAGTCCGCTCCAGATCGGCAGCGCGCTGATTGCGATCGGCGAGATCATCGCCGCCGCGGCGATGCAGCCCAGCGCCCCTGCCGACGCGCCCGCCGCCAGCCACTTGGGGCTGCGCTTGAGACGATCGGGCATGAAATCGACGAAGCGTTTCGCGCCGGCTGTGAGTCGCTCGCCAAGATTCTGCGGCAACAGCGCCGCGGCGTTCTCCGGCACGCGCAGCAGCGTGCGCCAGCGCGGCGCCGAATCGCTGTACAGCCGCGCGATTTCAGTGTGCAGCACGCTCAGGGCGGAGGCGTCGGACATGTGCTTGCCGGCTGCCGCGTCGGCCGCGAACCTCGCGATGAGATCAAAGGCCGGCTCGATGCGTCGCTCGTGTGCAGCGACGGATTCCGAAGCGCCGGCGATCGCCGCGAGGCGCGACTGCGAGGCCCGCGTGAGGTGGTCGAGATCGACGTCGATGATGCGCGCTTCTGGGATTCCCGCCGCACCTGCCACGATTCGCCAATCCGCAAGTCGTGCGTCGAATGACGATGTACGGCTGTGATCCGATTCAGGCGAATCGGCTGTTTGCCGCTCGCGCAATCGCTGGCCGCCTGTCAGCACAATCGCCGGGGGCTGCGCAACCGTGCCCGCGAGATCGGCGAGGAACGTGCCCACGCCGCGATCAGGCGTCGTCGTGAGCGAGCAGACGATCACCAGCGACGCAGGTTCCTGGGCGGCGCGCGAGAGTTCGGCGACAGCGCGTTGGCGCTCCTCACGCGTGTCGACCATTCCCAGATCGTGCCAGCGCACGCCGTGCACCGCCGGCGGCCAGGCGTTGCCGTCGGTAGAACGCGGCAATTCGAAGCCCACAATCGCCGGCAGACCTCCCGCTGCACGCTTCATCGTGCCGCTGGCGCGTGCCGCTCGCGGCGGAGAAACCGGGGCCCGCGCGCCCGCATCGGCATCAACCACGCCAAGCATCGCCGCCGGAGGCTCGAGCACGCCGCGCAAGCGCGCGAATTCCGGCCGATCGACATCGAGTCGATACCGCGATTTCGCCGTGCGGCGCTGGCCAAGGCTCAATCCCAGCAGCAGCAGGCGCGGCGCCAGGCCGTAGACGACGATCGATCCCACCAGCAGCGATGACCACGCCTGGCTCGTCCCCTCGGATTGCTGCAGCGGCACGCCTTCCCAGCGGCTCGAAGCAATCTGCTCATCGCTCGGCGAAATGAAACCTGACGTCTTCGGCAGAGCCGCAACTGCATGTGTCAGCGGCCGATAGGTCTCGGCGCTGAGGATCGTCGTTTCCCAGGCGAACGTGTACTGGCGCGTCGAAAGCAGGAACACGAGCATGCCCAGGCAGCCGACGTTGAACGCCAGCCACAGCGCATGGCTGATGCATGAGAATGTCCAGCGCCCCAGGCCGCCGCGCAGAAACGCGCGCGACAGGCCGGCCACAGCTGCTGCGTAGGCGCGACCCGGATGAATGCGCTGCGCCAGCCACTGGCCGCCGCGCACCACCAGCCCGCCAAGCGAAGCGATCGAGAGCAGCGGCCCCGATGAGCGCGGCAGGAAGATCACGATCAGCCAGAGCGCCAGCAGCGCCAATTGCGGCAGGAGCGTCGCCGCCAGCACGTGAAAGATGTTGACCGGCTCATCGCGCGGCACGCCCAGCACGGCCCGAGCCGTCGCGATGCCCCCGAGCAAAGCCGCGATAAGGGCGGCGATGATCATCAATCCCACCGCGCTGCGCACGTGGTGCAGCGCATCAGCCAGCGTCGACGCAGCAGGCAGCGCGGCGGCGCGGCGAACCAGGCGATGCTCGAAGTCGCCCTCGAACTGCCGCGCGAGGTCGTTGGCTTCGTGGTCCGCGACCGGCGCTGTCTCCAACTGCTCCCATGCGGCGCTCGCCTCGGCCAGCAGTCGATCGCGAAACCGAATGCGCCCACCAGGATCTTCACGAGTTTGCGAATCGGGCGCTGTGGGCATGGGATCGGCGATCGGGCGCACAAGGACGCAGGCGCACCCCGCTCAAGCGGGTCGGGCCCTGGTCTGCGTGATCAGTTCTTTGGATCGGGCCAGAGCGCGTCTCATCAACAAGGCTCGCCTTGGCCGGCGCGGCCTCATTTGTCGCCGGCGCCGGCTTCGACGCCCACGGCGGAGGAATGTGACGCCGTCTGGGACGGCGGCTGATTGGGCAATTCCTGTCGCGGCTTGGCCGGTGCGGAGGACTCGCTCTCGATCTCCTCCTCGATGCCCTTGATTCCCTTCTTGAACTCAATGATGCCGCGGCCGAGGCTACGGCCGACCTCAGGGAGGCGGCGGCCGAAAATCAGCAAACCCAGCACCAGCAGCACGATCCACTCCCAGCCGCTGGGCAGGCCCAGCGCCAGCGTGTGCGAGGTTGGTGCGAGCAATTGGAGCAGGTGTGGCATGGAAGGTTCCGTGGCGCCTGCCGACGGCAGCGAGCGCTCTCGAAGCGTCTGATTCTAGCGGCCATCCGGCTTGGAATCGCCTGTGTGGGGCTCGATGATTTCGCTGGCGATATTGCCGCTGATCACGCCGCCTCGGCCGATAACGACCTTCGTGGACAAGTCGCCGCCGGCTGGCGGGCGCGACGGCTTGACAGTAGGTTCCCGCCATGCTTCTGGACCCGACGCTCACCATGCCTCGAATCGCTCCGCTTGCACTCGTCTCACTGATCTGCCTCGCCTCCGTCGGCTGCGCCAACAAGCAGACCGTCGAGGCCCCGAAAGTCGGACCTGATTACTCGCGGCAACTGCCTCCGGGCCAGTCGGCCCTGCGCCTGATCACCGATCCGGCGCGATTGCCCGACATCGCCGGCGCCTACGCCAACCGCGACGTCTACCTTTTGGATGCGATCGACCAGAGCCTTGTGTGGTTCGCAGCGCCGTCGAGCCAGACGTACTTCCCATACGAATCGTTCACGCACGAGCAGGCACGAGTCAGCCTGATGGCGTTCAAACAGTTGCTCTCCGAAGCAACGACCGACGCCGACTTCGTGGCCAAGGTCAAGGAACAGTTCGATGTGTATGAGTCGGTGGGCTACAACAACGAAGGCATCGTGCTGTTCACCGGCTATTACGCAGGCGTGTTCAATGCCAGCAAGACGCAGACGGGCGAGTTCCGCTATCCGCTGTACAAGCGGCCGGCGGACCTCGCGACCGATCCGAAGACAGGCGAACCGCTGGGCCGCCGCATGCCCGACGGCTCGACCGTGCCGTACGCCACGCGCGCGGAGATCGAGAAGAGCGACATGTTCGCGGGCAACGAACTGGTCTGGCTGGATGATGCGCTCTCGGCCTACCTCGTGCACGTCAACGGCTCGGCGAAACTGCGCATGACCGACGGCAGCGAGATGTATGTCGGCTACAACGGCAAGACTGATCGGCCCTATTACGGCCTGGGCAAGTCGCTGGTGGAAGCGGGAGTGATTCCCGCCAATGAACTCAGCCTGCCGCGCATCCGCCGGGCGTATCGCGAGAATCCCGAGCAGGTCAAGCAACTCATGCAGCGCAACGAATGTTACGTGTTCTTCACCGAATACGGCCCGGACAAGTGGCCGTCCGGCTCGCTGGGTGTGCGCGTCAGTCCCGAGACGACGCTCGCGACCGACAAGAAGATCTACCCGCGCGGCGGACTGCTGATCGTCGACACCGAGGCGGTCACGCTGAGCATGGGCCGCAAGCGCTTCCTGCGATTCATGCTGGACCAGGACACGGGCGGCGCAATCCGCGCGCCGGGAAGGGCTGACATCTTCATGGGCATTGGCGGCACGGCCGAGATTCTCGCTGGCGGCCAGTACGCCGAGGGACGGCTCTACTACTTCTTCCTGAAGCCGGAGTTTGTCTCGCAGTACGCGACGACGCGAGGCTAGCGCGGTGGGTCAATCAGTCGATGAGAAGTGCGCGGGGTGCTGATAGAGCAGTGTCGCGCTGCTGTTGGGCCAGTGCCGCGCGCGGCTGTAGGAGGCCCGAGGGCTAGTCGCGATGATGTGCTGCGCCTCATCGCGAAATCGATGCTCGTCAATCTGCATCCACGTCTCGCCGGCCGCGCAGCCGATGACCCACGCCAGTGCGTTGATGAGCATGAATCGCCGGATCGTTCTCGCGCCGACCTGCCACATGTCGGCGGCCTCGGGTTCGCTGGCCTCGAGCCCGCACTCCGGGCAGACGATCGGCGCGTCAGGTGCTTGCGCGATTCCGCGCAGGTCGTAGCCGCAGCGCCGGCAGCGGCCTTGCTTCCATCGCCGCCGAGGCAGGATGTGCAGCGTGAATGCTTCGGGAATCTCGGGAATAGCCACCGCCCACACCAGCGGAATCAGCATCACCAGTGCGAAGAGACACGCAACGATGGTGGTGCCGGGTCGAAAGCCGAACGATTCAGCCATGCCGCGCGCCGTGCAGTACATGTAGAACACGTGGGCCGCGAGCAGCAGCATGACCAGGGCGCGGAAGATGAACGCGAACGAGAATGGCACTGGGAATCGTAGGGTGGGCATCGCCCACCGCGAACGTCCGTGCGTTGTCGGCAGCGCAGGCGCTCGTTCGCCTGCGTGACAGCGCTCTACCGCATCCCCAGCGCCGTGCGCACGTTCGCGGCATCGCTGCCCAGGCCGGCATCATCCAGGCGTTTGGCGTACATCTCGCCCACGCGGAACCAGTTGCTCTGGGCCACGAACACGCCGGCCATGTCACGCGGCTTCTGAATCTTCGACCACGCCTGGCGATACAGCGCGAGGATGCGCTCGCGATCATTCGACTTCTGCAGGATCTTCTCCGCCTTGCGCAGCGCCTCGATCACGAATGGCCCGGCGTTGGCGTAGCGGTTGATCACATCCTCGCAACACTGGCCGGCCTTCTCCGGCTCGTTGTGCTTGAGCCACATGTCGGCCTGTGCCATCCTCACGCTCGCGGCGAGATCGAAACGCGATTGGAAGACCTTGAATGCCGCGTTCCACAGCGCGTTCTGCTCATCGACATCGTCGATCGTCTCGATCATCGGCTGCACGATGGCGAGGTAGAAATCCGGATACCGCTCGCCGCACAGGCGGTGCAACACGCCGCCCCACTTCTTCTTTTCATCGAGCGTCAGCCGGCCATCCTCAGCCAGTTGCCGCACCGCGAACCAGCCTTCGGCATAGCCGGGACATGACTTCAGACCCGTCTCGAGAAGGTTCAGCGCCTCGTCGGTGGTCGCTGACCGTGGCTTGATCGATTCGAAACCCTCGGGTGGTGCGGCATCGAATGTCTGGCCGTCTTTCTCCATCACGATCAATCGCAGGGCCGCATCGGCGTAGGCGGCAGCGGCATGGCGGTCGAGCGTGGTCGAGCCCACGAAGTCCGCCAGCAGCGAGATCGTGCTGTCGGGCACCGGCCGCAGCGTCTGCGGATCGATCACGCTGCCGCGAACGCCCTGGTATTCCTCGTAGCGCCCGCTGTTGAAGTTCCACCAGGCGCGGCGTTTGTCTGCCTGCACGAAGCCGACCCATGCGTGGCCGGCTTCGCTTGATGCTCCGGTCGTGTACGCCGTGGGTACGCCGATGCACTTGCCGATGGTCGTCGTGAAGTAGGCCTGATCCGCGCAGATGCCGCCGTATTTGAGGATATTGGGCAGGTTCCAACCGGCGGCATCGACCTTCTTGTCTTTGCCGGACTGGAGATACGCCGTGTCGTATTTGATGTCGAAGAACCGCGCGCCGATGTTGTCATCGCTCGCATAGCGCTTCAACGCCCACTGCATCTCGTCGATGCTCGCGCAGCAGTTGACCACGTGCACCAGCAGTTCCGCAGGCACGTTGCGGACGCCATAGAGCAGTTTCTTCTCGTTGGCGACGAAGAACTCGTACAGCAGGACCGGATCGGGCGCGGTCGGCCGGTTCTCATTGATGCGCTGCGAGTATTGTTGATCGTGCACAACGCAGATCGCGGCGGTGAGATTCGCGTACGTGTTCAGCGAGTCGCCGTGCCGTGCCCGCAGCCGATCGAGCATCGCGAAGACATCAGCCGGCTTGTCGCGCTCGGGCTTGACGATGAATGCAAGAGCCTGCGCGAGATCACCATTGGCCAGGAGATATGTCATCGTGTCGCGACGCGTCGTTGCGTCGGCCTGGGCCAGAAGGCCGGTCATTCGCCAAGCGAACGCGGCATCGACGAACAGTTGCCTGTCGGTCGCATCGCCAAACGCCACGACCTGGTCGAAGAGCACGGCGAGCGAATCGTGCGCGGCCTCAACGTCGCCATCGGCCTGCAACTGGCGTATCGCGGCGTCGATTGCCGGGCGGATGACAGTGCCCAGCGCCGGTGTCGTGGCTCGCTCCGCCGGCTTGGGTGCGCGGGCGGGGGGCGCGGCGCCTGTGGAAACGAGCGCCGCCGCCACGAGCGCCATCAGCATCAAGATCGTTCGCATGGGCACAGTCATTATTGAACAGGATTCGGGATCGCGTTGTCTACGGCGAAAACGCCGCCGGATCAGAAGCCATATTCGCGCCAGCGGCGATCGACCAGGGCCTTGGTCGCTGCATCCATCTCGATCAGCGGTGGATAGTCTCGTACCCCCTGGCCATGACGCTCATCACCGGGCAACTTTTTCGTGGCGTCGAAGGCGACGCGATGGCCGGAACGGTGCAGATCGCGGCCCGGATCGACGTTCGCACACATGTGAAACAGGACGGATTGCCAATCTCGGAGGTCGACACGTGAATCGACGGCTACGACGAAGTCGGCCGCGCCGTCCGGTGCAGATTGCCATGCCGCCTCGATCGCCCTCGCGCCATCGCCCGCACGCCTCTTCTCGACGGCGATGAACGCGCAGCGGCCTGCACCAAGCTCGGGCGGCACAGCACCCACCGTTGATGCCCATGCATGGCAATGCGTGGGCGTCGGAATGTGAATCGTTGCGTCCGCAGGAATCCCGTTCACCTCCTCGCCTCGCACCTTGCGCGTCGCGTCGAAGCCGACCTTGCAGCCCGCGCCCAGGCGCGGCGCAGCGTGATCGAGAATGTCCAGCGGGCCGTTCACCATCTCGAGGTCGCGCCCGAAGTGGCAGTTGGCGAACATCGCCCGCAACACCGCCTGCTCATCGTGCACGTTCACATCCTCATCCACGACGACGATGAACTTGGTCCACGACATCTGTCCCGCCCCCCACACCGCGTGCATGACGCGTCGCGCCTGCAGCGGATAGGCCTTGCGAATGCGGATGAACGCGCAGTTGTGGAAGCAGCCGAACTGCGGCAGGTGATAGTCGTCGATGTCGTGGATGATCGTCTTGAGCAGCGGCAGGAAGATGCGCTCCGTCGCTTTGCCCATGTAGTAGTCTTCCTGCGGCGGAAGCCCCACGATCGTCGTTGGATAGACCGCGTTCCGACGGTGCGTGATCGCTGTGACCTCAACGATGGGATAGCGATCGGGCATTGAGTAATAGCCGGTGTGATCGCCAAACGGACCTTCGAGCACCGCTCCGGGCCCGAGCGCTTCCTTGCCGCGCGGATCCCAGCCAATCATGCCGCACTCGGTGCTGACCCAGCCTTCGATGATGATCTCGCTGTTGGCCGGCACGCGCAACGGCACGGTCTTGCATCGCACCATGGGAATGCCGCGCCCGTTCAGAAAGCCAGCCATCAGCAGTTCGCTGATGCCCGGCGGCAACGGAGCGGTCGCCGCGTAGGGCAGCACACTCTCGCCGCCGAAGGCGATGGCGATCGGCATGGGCTTGCCTGCCTTCTTCCATGATCGCCAGTGCGCCGCGCCATCGTGATGCATGTGCCAGTGCATCGCCAGGCGCGTGCGGTTCAGCAACTGCGCGCGGTACATGCCGATGTTGTGACTCGCAGGCTTGGGATCGTCGCGATCGACGTGATGGATCGTGTGCATGCCCGCGAAGGTGACGTATCGCCCGCCGCCACCGCCGGTTCCGGCCTGTCCGGGTGCGATGTCATAGCCAACAGCGCGCGGATCGCCATCGAGCGGCCAGCACTTGATCAGCGGCAGGCGCGTGAGATCAACCTCGCCGCGCTCGGCGAGTTTCACCACCTGCTGGCACAATGCGCTGCGGACGGTTCGCGGCGGGATTCGCAGCAGCGGAAGGAATTCGCGGGCTTTGCGAAGAATCTCGGCGAGCGAGCGCGGCGGCGCAGGCCTGATCAATGACTCCAGTTTGCGGGCCAGGTATTCGAAGCCGCCGCTACGGTCGACGCCTAGCGCCATCTCCATCCGTCTGTACGAGCCAAAGACATTGATGCAAAGCGGGAAATCGCATCCGCTTACGCGGTCGAACAAGAGCGCCTTGCCGCCGAGCCTTGCATGATCGCGATCGAATGTCTGAGCCGTTCCCGACTCTCGCACGCACGGGATCTTGCTCAGCCGATCGGCGATCTCGCTGATCTCCAGCATCGGCGAGACTTCGCAGCGCACGCGATGGAGTTCGCCGGCGGCATCAAGATCGGCCAAGAAGGATTGCAAGTCGCTGCGCACCGCCGCAGGATAGGTGATTTTGGATGTTGGATTCTTATTCT
>Ga0111539_10012689_pt1 | contig 10552 bp, 6 predicted proteins | sample RhiMethybrSRZTD1_FD_79667 | JGI IMG/M metagenome (GOLD analysis project Ga0111539, IMG submission 79667) | Populus rhizosphere microbial communities from Tennessee, USA - Rhizosphere MetaG P. TD hybrid SRZTD1 (version 2) (version 2) | ecosystem: Host-associated > Plants > Roots > Rhizosphere >... | reverse complement strand
GGCGAGGCGGCAGCGCCATCGGCGCGCCCTCAACCGCCAGCCGACCGGGCGCAGCGGAACCGTCATCCGCGCCACCCTCATCGCCATCCCGATCGTCTTCCTGCTGGTCACGATCCTGTTGGCCGGTGCCGGCGCGTTGTTCACCGTGGCCGCGTACAACTTCTATTCGCAGGGCCTGCCCGACCCGAGCACGGCCCTCAAGGACCTGCGCTTCGAGCAGCAGACGATCGTCTATGACCGGACGGGCAAGGTCGAGCTCGCGAGGCTCGGCACGCTCCGCCGGGAGGTCGCGACCTTCAAGGACATCCCGCCCGAGATGCTCGACGCGACGACCGCCGTCGAGGACCAGTTCTTCTGGACGAACCCGGGCTTCGATCCGTCCGCGATCATCAGCGCCGGCCTCGATACGCTCGCAGGCCGGCCGCGCGGCGCGTCGACGATCACCCAGCAGCTCGTGCGCGCCCGCTTGCTTCCGCCGGAAGCCTTCGCGGACTCCACTTACGAGCGCAAGGTCCGCGAGATCATCCAGTCGATCCGGCTCACCGAGGCGTACCCGGGTGACCAGGGCAAGCAGGACATCATCACTGCGTACCTCAACCAGAACTTCTACGGCAACCAGACGTATGGCGTGAAGGCTGCGGCGCGTGGCTATTTCGGCAAGTCGCTCAGCGACCTGACCCTTGCCCAGTTCGCGATCCTCGCCGCGATCCCGCAGTCACCGACGAAGTTCGACCTCATGCGCAACGCAGAAGAGGTCTGTCTCGACAAGAACCCGCCGAACCCAGACTCCGACCAGGAGTGCAAGAACAGCCAGCTGCAGGTCCCGGTCACGTCCGAGATCGTCCAGCGGCGCAACTACATCCTCGATCTGATGAAGACGCGCAGTCCGCTGAGTGGCTCCAAGCACAACGCGGCCGAGTACGACGCCGCGAAGGAGGAGCCGGTCGTCATCAAGCCACAGGCATCGGCCTCGTGGCGGGCGGCTCAGTTCGTCTGGAAGGTCCGCGACGAGCTCGCGTCGATCCTCTGCCCGGACACCCCGGCCGACTGCGAGAAGGTCGACACCGGCGGCTACCGGGTCACGACGACGCTCGACTGGGGCATGCAGAAGATCGCCGAGAAGTACACCTACGTCGCGGCGCGCGCCCCGCACTCGAGCAACCCGCGCAAGATCCTGCGCGACAAGAAGATCCCGGCGCGGGAGTGGAGCTGGATCCTCAACCTGCGCGGTCGGAATATCCATAACGCGGCTTCGGCGGTCGAGGACTACCGCACGGGCGAGGTCCTCGCATACGTTGGCAGCGCGAGCTACACGGGCAAGGGCAACAAGAAGTTCCAGCCCCAGTTCGATGTCCTGTCCGACGGCTGGCGGCAGCCGGGTTCATCGATCAAGCCGATCGATTACTCGATCGGGATCGACGATGAGACCTACACGGCCGCGACGATGTTCATGGACGTCGTGACCGACTTCGGGCGTGGCTTCACGCCGACCCAGGCCGACAAGAAGGAACGCGGACCGGTGCGTCTCCGCAGCGCGTTGCAGTTCTCATTGAACATCCCGGCCATCAAAGCGACGCTGATGCAGGGCCTCGATCACACGTTCGATCGGAGCCAGGACTTCGGTCTGACATTTGCCCCGAGCGAGAGTCCGGTCGTGTCGATGGGCATCGGGACCCTCGTGACCCACCCGATCGACATGCTCGAGGCGTACAGCACGATCGCGAACCACGGCGTCAAGATGCCGCGCCAGATGATCACCAAGGTGGTCGATGAGAACGGCGTCCAGGTCTGGCCGCTCGACGACACGAAGGCGGAGGGGGCGGAGGTCATCAGCCCGCAGGCCGCGTACATCATCACCGACATCCTGTCCGGCAATACCGTCCCGAGCGTCAACCCGTACTGGGGCGAATGGGCGGTCTACGCGAAGAACGGCCGACGGCGGCCCGCGGCGTACAAGACGGGTACGACCAGCGATAACCGCGACGTCCACGCCTACGGCTACCTCGCCCCGCCGGCCAACAAGAACGCTCCGGCCCTCGCGGTCGGCGTGTGGATGGGCAACAGCAACAACCAGCCCAACAACGGCAGCCTGTCGCTCGACTCCTCGGCGCCGTTGTGGTCCGCGATCCTGACCGACATCAGTGCGAAATACCCGATCGCGACGTTCAAGGCACCCGGTGGGCTGCAGACGGCGACGGTCGACGCCTTCACGGGGCTCAAGCCCGGGCCATTCACGAAGGCGACGGTCAAGGAGCTGTTCATCAAGGGCACGGTCCCGACGCAGCGCCAGTCGCTCCGGGTGTCCCGCGAGGTCGATGAGGCGTCTGGGCTGCTCTGGCGCGACGGGTGTGTCGGGCCGAAGGTGACCAAGGGCTTCGTGAACCTCAACGAGGTCGAGAGCAACTTCCCGAGTTGGAACAAGGCCGACCGCCTGTGGGCCACGCGTGCCGCCAAGGGTCCGGGGACGCGGGGCGGGCCCGAGGGAACGCGGACCTCGTACTTCTACGACGGGGCGTTCACCCCGTTCGGCAAGACCTGGGGCGCGCCGTTCGCCCCGACCGGCCACTGCCCGCTCGCGCCGGTGGCACCGCCACCACCCAGTTGCGATCCGCTACTGCCGCCCGAGATGTGCATCCCGCCGACCGAGCCACCCAAGCCGGACAAGAGCAAGCCGCCGAAGCCCTGACTTCTCGCGCGGATGTGCGAAGCGCGCCGAGCTAGAGCGTGACGACCGTCGCCCCGTCGCCGCCCTCTCCGCGCTCACCGGGCCGGACGGAACGGACCAGTGGGTGTGACGCGGCAGCCGTCCGAACGGCGTCGCGCAGCGCGCCCGTGCCGAGCCCGTGGATGATCATGGCCGACCCGAGTCCGGCGACACCGGCATCGTCCAGATAGCGATCGAGCGTCTCGAGCGCCTCCTCCACCCGCGCGCCGCGCAGATCCAGAGATGACGCCACGGTCCGGGCGCGCTCGAGGCGGAGTGTCGCCGCGTTGGAAGCCGCCGCCGCACCGCCACCCCGTCCCGTGCCTCCGCCGTCGCTCGTCGGCACGCCGAGGGCCGGCTGCAGGTCATCGACTTCCACAGTGACGCGCAGTCCGCCCGCTTCGAGCGTCGCGCGGCGACCGCCCTTCTCCAGCGCCGCGATCCGCCCCTCCCAGCCCCCTGACCCGCTGCGAGCCCGATCGCCGACCTTCCACGTCCGGGGCGCGGCCGCTTCGCGGAGCGGCTCATCGGCCGGAGTCTCCGCCGAGGGCAAGCGGGCGGCGAGCATCTCGGCACGGGACATGGCCGCATCCAGGGACGCCGCAGTCACCGTCTCGCGCTCGAGCATCTTGCGTGTCGCGGCGAGCTCCTCGCGTAGCTCGGCGACGATCCGCTCGGCCTCATCCCGGGCGGCTCGCACCTGCTCATCGCGCTCGCGACGTGCCCGCCGGCGCTCCTCCTGGGCCGTGCTGAGCGCCTCGCTGGCGCGCTGTTCCGCCGAACGGGCACGTTCCAGTGCTTCGCTGGTCTCGCCCTCGGTCTCGCGGATCGCCGCGAGCGTCGCCTCGAACGAGCGCTGTGCCTCCGTAAGCCTCGATCGCGCGTCCGCGACGATCGCTTCGGGCAGACCGAGACGCTCGGCGATCGCGAATGCCTGGCTGCCACCCGGCAGGCCGATCGTCAGCCGGTACGTCGGCGATAGCGTGTCGAGATCGAACTCGACCGCCGCATTGCGCGCACCGGCCGTCGTGTGGGCGTATGCCTTGAGCTCGGCGTAGTGGGTGGTCGCAGCGACGATGGCCCCCGCGCGGATGAAGTGGTCGAGGAGGGCCTGGGCGAGCGCGGAACCCTCGGTCGGGTCTGTACCCGCGCCAAGCTCGTCGAGCAGCACGAGCGTGTCCGGCCCCGCCTCCGAGACGATCGTCGTGATCCGCCGGAGGTGCCCGGAGAACGTGGAGAGCGACTGGGCCACGGACTGCTCGTCGCCGATATCGGCGAACACATCGCGCCAGACGGGCAGCTTGCTGCCGGCCTCGGCCGGGATGTGCAGCCCGGCCTGATGCATCAGGCTCAGGAGTCCGAGCGTTCGGAGCGTCACGGTCTTGCCACCGGTGTTCGGACCGGTCACCACGAGCGCCGTGTAGCCATCGCCGATCCGGATGTCGATCGGGACGACGCGGCCGGTGAGCCCCGGATGGCGCGCAGAAAGGAGGACGACCTCGGGTCGATCCGCGGTCTCGGCACGGGTAGCGTCCATGTCAGCGGCCAGTGACGCCTTGGCGGCCCAGAGGTCGAAACGCGCCAACGCGTCCAACGTCTCCCGCAGCGCCGCGGCGTTCACCGCGATGAGCGCCGACAGCTCGTCGAGGATCCGGGCGACCTCCTCCTGCTCCGCGGCCTGCGCCTCGCGCCAGGCATTCCCGAGCTCGACGGCGACGAGCGGCTCGATGAACAGCGTCTGGCCACTGCCGGACGCGTCGTGGACGATGCCCTTGACCCGCGAGCGAGCTTCGGCCTTGACCGGTACCACGTACCTGCCGTTGCGCAAGGTCACGATCGGGTCCTGGAGGGCACCACCGAGCTCCGCTCCCACCAGCGCATCAAGCCGGCGGCGCAGCCGGTCGTACGCGACGCGGACCGCGGCGCGCAGCCCACCGAGACGCGGCGACGCGGTGTCCAAGAGCTCCCCGACGGGGTCGAAGCTCCGCGCGAGCGTGCTGCGGACCGCAGGCAACGGGTGGAGCTCACGTCCGAGGTCGCGCAGCAGTAGTCGCCGTTCATCGGCGAGCGACGTCGCGAGACGCGCCGCCGCATCCAGGGTCTCCGCGATGCCCAGGAACTGCTCGGGCTCCAGGCGCCCGCCGCGAGCCGCACGCTCGACCCACGGAGCGATGTCGTGCGCTCCGCCGACCCCGACGCCGGGGCGCTCGCTGAGCAACGCCCGGGCCTGGTCCGTCTCGTCGAGCTGACGCGCAACGATCACGGGGTCAGACGATGGCTGGAGCGCCTCGGCGAGCCTTTGTGATGGTGGGAAGGAGGTCGCGGCCGCCAGGCGCTCCCGAACGAGTGGGAACTCGAGCAGTGCCTGGGATCGAGCGTCCATGGGCGCCCTCAGCGGGCGCGCGGGCCCGAGACCGACGGGTGGCCGGCGATCGCGAACCGCCAGGGCCGCGACGCCCAATCTGGACCGGCATACTCGATCCCGATCCTCGGCGTGATCTCGACGGCGGCGTCGGCAACCAGATCGCCGACGTCCCCGGCGTCACGCTCCAGGCGGATGGTGGATCCCTCGTCACACAGGTCGCTACCCGTCAAGCTCGTGTCGATACCGAACGCTGCGGCGACGAGACCCGGGCCGCTCGCGAGCCGGTCGACGCGGGTCGCGGCGATCCGCGCTTCGGCCGCAGCCAGCCCTTCCGGCGTCCGTGCCGCACGACGGCGAGCCTCGACGACGAGCCGGGCGCGTCGCATCTCGTCGATGCCGTCGAGCGGCTCGACCGCGCGGATGAGCACGGCTCCCGGTGCGCCCACGGCGCCGGCCACCACGTTCAGGCAGTCGTACATCCCGTAGACAAGGTACACGTACGCCACACCCGGCGGCCCGGCCATGACCGCGTTGCGCCGCGTGCTCCCGAACCGGGCATGCGACGCGCGATCCTCGGGCCCGTCGTAGGCCTCGACCTCGACGATCCGCGCCACGCGCCGTCCCGTCTCGTCGTCGCGGACGAGGCGGGCGCCGAGGAGGGCGCGAGCGGTATCGGGTGTGGGACCGGCGAGGATGCGCCGGTCGAGGACGCTCAGGACCGCGGGTACATCGCCTCGATCTTGTCGGGGACGAGGAACCCGAATATCGCGAAGAACGCCGGGATCAGCGTCGCCCGGAAGAAGTCGACGATCTTGGAGCCGTCGAGGAACGTCCACAGGTCACGCAGGAACTGCAGCTCCGTGTCCCGCGGCGGGGCGTTGAGTCGGTAATACGAGTCGAGGATCACGACCAGCGCGCCGAGGATGATGCCGGCCTGGATCACACCGAGCACGCCGCCGATGAGCTCATCGGCAAAACGCGCCTTCTCGAACAGCGGTTGTGGCTTGTAGAAGCCCTGGATGACCAGTGCGAACGCCACTGACGCGGCGACGAACACGGTCAGGAACCCGACCATGTAGCTGTATTCCGCGTTCTGGGTAGTCCAATTGGCCTTGAGGAACGAGCCGAGCGGGTCGGCCAGGTTCGCCGCGAGCAGGAACGAGAACAGGATCGAGGCGATGCCGATCAGGCGCCGGATCGTGCCCTGGGCGAAACCAAGGACGAAGAAGCCCAGGAAGTAGATGATGATCAACCAATCGACGAGCGCGACGCCGCCGAGGACCCCGAGATCCACCGAGCCTCCTTGGGTAGGCGTTCGTGCCGGATCCCGGCGCGAAGCGGCGCAAGGGTATCAGCGCGTTCTTCGGGGCCGCAACCGGCCCCGCCGGGAGCGTCGAGCGGTACTTTCGGGCTAGGCCACTACCCGCGCAGGCGGCCGTTAACGTCGCTTCGAAGGCCTGACGTGATCGCAGCGATGGCCGCGTCAACCTCGCTTTCGACCAGCGTGCGATCGTCCGCCGCGAACGCGAGGCGATAGGCCAGGCTCTTCTGGTGGTCATCGAGCGGACGACCGCGGTAGATGTCGAAGAGGGTCACCGATCGGAGCAGCGCGCCACCGCGTTCCCGGATCGACGCCTCGACCTCGGCCGCGGATGTCGTCTCGGCCACGATGACCGCGAGATCGCGATCGACGATCGGATGCCGCGACGGGCTGGTGACCCGCGGCGTCGATGGCTGACCACCCGAGAGGCCGGCGAGCGAGAGCTCCGCGACCAGGACCCGATCGGCGCGAACGTCGAGGTCCTCGATGAGGGTGGGATGGACCTCTCCCACCCTGCCTGAGATGCGATCGCTGGCCGCGACGCGGGCGGCGCGCCCGGGGTGCAGGTTCGGGTCGTCGGTCAGTGCCGAGAAGGTGGGGCGTTCGTAGCCGAGACTCTCGGCGATCAGCTCGATGATGCCCTTGGCGTCGTCGAGGTCGAAGGGTCGCGCCGGTCGATCCCAGGTGGGCATTTCGGCCGAGCCCGTGAGCGCCAGCCCGAGCCGCCACCACTCGTGGGTCGAATCGCCGTCCTCGGTCGCACCGTAGCCCTTGCCGACCTCGAAGATCGCGACATCCGGCTGCCCGAGCCGCGTGTTCGTCGATACGACCTCGAGCAGGCTACCGATGAGGCTCTGGCGCATCACGGAGTGTTGGCTCGAGAGCGGGTTGGTCACCGTGACCACGCGGCCACCCGCCTCGCCTTCGCCCGGGACGGCGATGTCGTCGAGGGGCCCGAACCGCTCGGCCATCTGGGGCGAGACGAGGGCGAACGTGACGGCCTCCGCTAGCCCGATGCCCGCGAGGGTGTCGCGGACGTGGTGACGGACCCCGAGCGGCGAATGCCGGTAGGGCGGCATCGGCGTGTCGGGCAACATCGTCGGCACGGTCTCGTAGCCGCGGACCCGCGCGACTTCCTCGGCGATGTCCGCCTCGATCACGAGGTCGCGCCGCCAGGTGGGGATCGTGGCAACCAGCGTCTCGGTGTCACCCGGATCGATCTCGAGGGGCTGCGGCGCGGTCGCGACGAGCACGCGTGTCTCGGCCGGCGCCGCCTCAGCGGCGATGCCGACGCGCTCGAGGATGTCGACCTGGTCCTGGGTCGAGCCGGTCGTCCCGATCAGGCGATCGACGCGGGACGGTCGGAAGGCGACGCGTCCCGATGCGGGCTCCGCGGGGTTCGTGTCAACGGCGCCGACGGCCACCTGCCCGCCAGCCCACTCGGTGATGAGCCGGGCCGTCCGGTCGGCCCCGAGTTTCGCCAGTCGGTGCTCCTGACCCTTCTCGAAGCGAAGGCTCGCCTCGGAGCGAAGGGCGTAGTGGAACGCGGTCCGGCGGATGCTGATCGGATCGAAGATCGCCGACTCGATCACGACTTCGGTCGTCGACGACCCGATCTCGGAGTCGGCGCCACCCATGACACCGGCGATGCCGATCGGCCCCTTGGGGTCGGCGATGATCAGCGTGTCGGGTGTCAGGTCGCGGACGACGTGGTCGAGCGTTTCGAGCCGCTCCCCTGCCCTCGCAAGCCGGACGACGATCCGGCCATCGTTCACGGCTGCCGCGTCAAATGTATGGATGGGCTTGCCGAGCTCGAGCATCACGTAGTTGCTGACGTCGACCACGTTGCTGACCGGCCGATGTCCAGCCGCGAGCAGTCGCATCTGGACGAGGTCCGGTGAGGGGCCGACTGCCACCCCGCCGACCCACCGCCCGACGAAGCGCGTGCACAGCGACGGCTCCTCGACGTCGACGCGCAACTTCTCGACGATGGGCGGGCCGCTCTCGACCGGGTCGGTCTCGGGGAAGCGGACCGGCGCTCCGGTCACGGCCGAGACCTCGCGGGCAAGGCCGACGAGGCTGAGCGCATCACCACGGTTCGGCTTGACGTCGACGTCCAGGACGACGTCGCCATACAAGTCCGTGAGGGCGATACCGAGGGGCGTGTCGGGCGGCAGGATCAGGATCCCGTCGGCGTCAGAGGTCAGGTTGAGCTCGTCGCCGGAGCAGAGCATGCCGTTGCTGACGACGCCCATCTTCTCGGTCCGCTCGATGTGTCGACCGCCGGGCAGCACGGCGCCGGGCAGGGCCACCGGGATCCGTTGGCCGGCGGCGATGTTGGTCGCGCCGCAGACGATCTCAAGTGGCTCGCCCCATCCGGTCGTGACGCGGGTCAGTGAGAGGCGGTCGGCGTTCGGGTGCTTGCGGACCTCGAGGAGCTCGCCCACGACGACGTTCTGCCAATCCGAGCCCCAGCGCTCGATGCCCTTGACCTCCATCCCGAGCAGCGTCAGGCGCTCGGCGAGCTGTTCCGGCGAAAGCTCGACGTCGACGTAGTCGCGGAGCCAGGAAAGCGGCACCCTCACCGGAACTGCTCCAGGAAGCGGAGGTCGTTCTCGAGGAACAGCCGCAGATCAGTGATCCCGTGCTTCAGCATCTTGATGCGCTCGGGACCCATCCCGAAGGCGAAGCCCTGGTAGCGCTCCGGGTCGAGGCCGCCGTACTGCAGCACGACCGGGTGGACCATGCCTGCGCCGAGGATCGTCATCCAGCCGCTGCGACCGCAGGCAGGGCAGCCGACGCCGCCGCACACGAGACATTCGACGTCGAACGCGACCGATGGCTCCGTGAACGGGTAGTAGCCCGGTCGGAATCGCGTCCGCTTGTCGGCGCCGTACATCGCCTTGGCGAACTGGTCGAGCAGACCCTTGAGGTCCGCCATCGTCGTGCCTTCATCGACCATCAGGCCTTCGACCTGGAAGAACTCCGAGCCGTGGCTGGCGTCGATCGCCTCGTATCGGAAGCAGCGCCCGGGGAGCAGCGCGCGGATCGGCGGCTTCTCGCTGTGCATGACGCGGATCTGCCCAGGGGAGGTGTGCGTGCGCAGAAGGCGTCCCTCGACGTCGACGTAGAGCGTGTCCCACAGGTCGCGCGCCGGATGGTCCGGCGGGATGTTCAGCATCTGGAAGTTGGTGAGGTCGTCCTCGATCTCCGGGCTCTCGTAGACCTGGAACCCGAACTGCTCGAAGATCGCGGCGATCTCGCGCATCGCCTCGATGCTGGGGTGGAGCGTGCCGCGGCGGATCGGGCGGCCGGGCGTCGTGACGTCGACTGCCTCGTCACGCAGGCGCGTCTCGAGCTCACTGCCGCGCAGCGCGGTCCCTCGCTCGGCCAGGGCGGCTTCGACCGCCTGGCGCACCGTGTTCGCGATCGCCCCGACCTTGGGTCGATCCTCCGCCGGCAACCCACCGATCCCGCGCAGGACCGCAGTGAGGCGCCCCTTCTTCCCGAGCACGTCGAGCTCGAGCGCTTCGAGCGTCGCTGCGTCGGGCGCAGCCGCGATCGCGTCGAGGGCTTCTGAGCGAAGCGCCTCCAGGTCGCGGGTCAGATCGGCGAGGTCCACTCGGTTCCTTGCGTCCTGCGGGTAACGGGTCGATGAATCATGAACCCTCGAACGTCGGCGACGTCGAGGGTCCGAGCAGTCGAGCGTCCGGGCGGATCGCTAGGCGCTCTTGGCCACTTCGACGATGCGGCCGAACGTGGCGCTATCGCGGACAGCGAGATCGGCGAGGATCTTGCGGTCGATCTGGATGTCGGCACGCTTCAGGCCGCTGATGAACTGGCCGTAGGTCATGCCGTTCTGGCGAGCTGCTGCGTTGATGCGGACGATCCACAGCTCCCGCATCTGGCGCTTGCGCTGCTTGCGGTCGCGTGTCGCGTAGGCGAGCGCGTGGAGGAGCGCCTCGCGCGCCGGCTTGACCAGGCGCGACTTCGTGCCTTTGCGGCCTTCGGCGTCCTGCATGAGGCGCTTGTGGCGCTTGTGGGACGTGACGCCCCGCTTGACTCGTGCCATGAGATGGATCCGCTCCTAGAGGTAGGGCAGCAGGCGACGGACCTGCTTGGCATGCTCGGGCCCGATGACCGACTTGCCGGCATAGCGGCG
>Ga0111539_10012685_pt1 | contig 10554 bp, 8 predicted proteins | sample RhiMethybrSRZTD1_FD_79667 | JGI IMG/M metagenome (GOLD analysis project Ga0111539, IMG submission 79667) | Populus rhizosphere microbial communities from Tennessee, USA - Rhizosphere MetaG P. TD hybrid SRZTD1 (version 2) (version 2) | ecosystem: Host-associated > Plants > Roots > Rhizosphere >... | reverse complement strand
TCGGCGCGCCGCGGCTCGACATCGATGCGGCAGCCCAGCAACGCCGGCAGCAATTGCTGATGCACGAGGATGAGATCGATGCGCAGGCCGTTGTTGCGCCGGAAAGCGCCCTGGCGGTAGTCCCACCAGCTGAACGACTTGCCGGGTTGCTCGAAATGGCGGAAGGCGTCGACCAGCCCGACGTCGATGATGGCCCTGAGCGCGGCACGCTCCTCCGGGCTGACGTGAACGCAACCGACCCACGCGGCAGGATCGTGAACATCCCGGTCCTCGGGTGCGACGTTGAAATCGCCCAGTACGATGAGCCCGGGATGGGCCGCGGCTTCCCGCGCCAGCCAGCGTCGCAGCGCCTCCAGCCATTTGAGTTTGTAGGCGAATTTCTCCGAGCCCGGCGCCTGGCCGTTGGGCACGTACAGGTTGATGACGCGGTAGCGGCCGATGGTCGCGGCCAGTACACGGCGCGGTGGATCATCGAAGTCCGGGATGTCGCGGACGAAATCCGTCATCGGCTGACGCGACAGCAGCGCGACCCCGTTATAGGTCTTCTGGCCGCTGAATACGCTGTGGTAACCGGCGGCGGTGAACTCCGGATGCGGAAAGTCGGGGTCCTGCATCTTGGTTTCTTGCAACGCAACGACGTCGGGCTGAGTGGCAGCCAGCCACTGCATGAGCTGTTCGCCGCGCACCCGCAACGAGTTCACGTTCCAGGTGGCGATCGTGAAGGAGCCGCCACCGCTGGCGGCGGCGTTCATCCGCCGAGACCCTGCTGGCGCAGCAGCGCGTTCACGTCCGGCGGCCGGCCGCGAAAGTCGACGAAGGCGTCGAGCGCCTTGCGGCTGCCACCCTGCGAAAGGATGGAATCGAGGAAACGTTGCGCGACGGCGCGGTCGAACACGCCTTGCTCCTCGAAGGCACTGAAGGCATCGGCCGCCAGCACCTCGGCCCACTTGTAGCTGTAATAGCCGGCGGCATAGCCGCCCGAGAAGATGTGCGCGAAGTTGTGCGGAAAGCGGTTCCACTCCGGCACGGCGAACACGCCGACCTCGGCGCGTACTTCCCCGAGGATCTGCTCTACACGCGCTCCCTGCGCCGGGTCGTATTCGGCATGCAGACGGAAGTCGAACAGCGCGAACTCGAGCTGGCGCATGGTCGCGAGGCCTGCCTGGAAAGTGCGTGAGCCCAGCAATTGCGCCTGCTTGTCCGCGGGCAGCGGCTCGCCGGTTTCGAAGTGACGCGCCATGGGCGCGAGCACTTCGGGACGCCACGCAAAATTCTCCATGAACTGGCTCGGCAGCTCGACTGCATCCCAGGACACGCCGTTGATGCCGGCAATCGAGGGATAGGCTACGCGAGTCAGCATGTGATGCAGCCCGTGGCCGAACTCGTGGAACATCGTGACCACGTCATCGTGGGTGAGCAGCGCGGGTTTTCCGGCGCCGGCCGGCAGGAAATTGCAGACCAGGTAGGCCACGGGCACGGTGCGTTCACCGCCGAATTCCTTGCGGCCCACGCAGTCGTCCATCCAGGCACCGGCCCGTTTCTTCGGCCGTGCGCAGGCGTCGAGATAGAAGCCGGCGCGTGCCTTGCCGTTGCCGTCGTGAATCTCGAAGAACCGCGCATCGGCGTGCCACACCGGCACGCCCTTGCGTTCGACGATCTTCACGCCGAACAACCGCTCGGCCACTGCGAACAATCCCTCGAGCACCCGCGGCAGGGCAAAGTAGGGCCGCAGTTCTTCCTGCGACACCGAGAACAGCTTGTGCTGAAGCTTCTCGGAGTAGTAACCCACGTCCCAGGCATTGAGCTTGCGGCCGGCGAAGGCTTCGAGTTCGGCGAATTCACGCGCCGCGGCGGGCTTGGCCACCCGGGCGAGCTGCCGCAGGAAATCGAACACCGCCTGGCTGGACGGTGCCATGCGCGTGGCCAGCGCGTAGGCGGCGTAGTTCGGGAAGTCGAGCAGCCGCGCCGCTTCGTGCCGCAACGCGAGGATCCTGCTCATCACCTCGGTGTTGTCGAACTTGCCACCCGAGGGTCCGCGATCGGAGGCGCGCGTCGACCAGGCCTCGTAGAAATCGCGCCGCAGTGTCCCGGAGTCGGCATCCGTCAGCACGGCGACGTAAGTTGGCTGTTCGAGCGAGAACAGCCAGCCATCCAGGCCGCGCTCTGCGGCGCGGGCGCGCGCCTGTTCGACGATCACCGGGTTGATACCGGAAAGCTCCGCCGGATCCGTGACGGGACGAGTCCAGGCATTCATGGCATCGAGCACGTTCTCTTCGAACTTCGCGCCCAGCAGCGCGAGTTCCTGCACCACGGTCTTGTAACGCTCCTTGCGGTCGCGCGGCAGGCCCACGCCGGCCAGCCGGAAATCCTCGAGCGCGCGTTCCAGCACGCGGCGCTGCGCGCCGTCGAGCTGGCCCTGCTCGTTGGCGGCGATGGCACTGTAGGCGCGATACAGCGGCTCGCTCTGCGCCAGGTCGGTCCAGTAGTTCGACAGAAGCGGCAGGCAGGCGTTGTAACTGGCGCGCAGCTCATCGGAATTCAGCACGCCGTTGAGATGGCTGATGGGTGACCAGGTGCGCGACAGGCGGTGCGAGAGCTGCTCGAGCGGCAGCACCGTGTTGCTGAAGGTGGGATGCGGCTGCGCTTCGAGGGTGGCCACCTCGCCGCGGCTGCGTTCCAGCAGCGCACGGATGGTCGGCTCCACGTCGCCGGCGCTGAAGCGATCGAAGGCGGGCAGTGCGGTCCCGCTGATTTGGGCGTCACTCATCATCATTTGATCCCAAGGGCGGTGAGGACGGGCTCGGTGTCCGGGCGCACACCGCGCCACAACGTGAACGACTCCGCAGCCTGCTCGACCAGCATGCCCCAGCCTTTATGGGCCCGTGCGCAGCCCTGTTCAACGGCCCATGTCACAAACGGCGTCGCCATCTTGCTGTAGCTCATGTCGTAACAGACCGTATGGCTGGCGACGACCGCGGTGGCCACATTGGGCACCGAGCCGCTGAGGCCTGCGGCGGTGGCGTTGATGATGAGATCGAAGGGATCGTCACCGACATGGTCGAAGCCACAGCCACGCACCGCACCCAGGTCCGAAAACAGGGAAGCGAGGTTGACCGCGCGCTCCGGCGTGCGATTGGCGATCACCAGTTCGGTGGGGCCAAGCAATAGCAGCGGCTCGATCACCCCGCGCGTGGCGCCGCCGGCGCCGAGGATCAGCAGGCGCTCGTTGGTGATGTTCAGGCCGATATTCTTGGTGAGGTCGGTGACCAGTCCATGGCCATCGGTGTTGTCGCCGAGCAGGTTGTGGTCTTCGCTGAGGATCAGCGTGTTCACCGCCCCGGCCCGGTCGGCCCGCATGGTCAGATCATTGGCCAGCTCCGCCGCAGCTTCCTTGTGTGGTACGGTCACGTTCAGCCCCCGACCGCCACGCGTGAAGAATTCCAGCACCTGCGCGCGGAAGTTCTCGGGCGCGATGTCGTAGAGGCGATAGACGAGCGATTGATCCGTCTGCTTGGCGAACAGCCCGTGGATGAAAGGCGACCAGCTATGACTGATCGGATGACCGACCACGCCGTACTGATCCGGGGCGTTCATCGCTGAAATGAAAGCTGAAATAGTCGACCCATCCGGCCGGTCTTATACATGAAGCCAGCCTCGCACGGAACGACGGCGGCGGCCTTCACTCGGCTGCTGCAAATGCTGCAGCCGGATCTGCTGCGTTTTGCCTGCTGGCTGGCGCGCGATCGGTCGGTGGCGGAGGACGTGGTGCAGGAGACGCTCATCAGGGCCTGGAAGTCACGCGAGGAGCTGAAAGATCCCGCGGCGGCACGGCCGTGGCTGTTCACCATCGTGCGTCGCGAACATGCCAGGCTCTATGAGCGCAAGCGGCTTCCGCTGGTGGACATCGACTCGGTCGAGGCACTCGGGGATCCGGCGCTCGCCACGGAAGGGGATGCCGGACTGGACGACCTGCGGCGGGCCATCATGCAACTGCCCGACGAGTATCGCGAACCGCTGGTACTGCAGGTGTTAGGAGGATTCACCACGGCCGAGATCGCCAGCCAGTTGCAGCTCACCCAGGCGGCAGTGCTCACCCGGCTGTTCCGGGCGCGTAACCGGCTGCGCACGATATACGGTCTGGCGCCCGCCGAGGACGTGGAATGAGGGACGTGGAATGAGCGCCGCTGACTGCCGCCATGCTCGGCTGCACATCGGGGCGGCGCCACACGAGCTGCCGCCCGGGATCGCGCAGCACCTTGCCGGCTGTGCAGAATGCAGCCGCTTCCGCGATGAAACCCTGGCGCTGGATGCCCGCCTGCGCAGCGCTCTCGAAGTGCCGCTTCCCCGGTTTCGCGAGCGCGCGCCGCGCACCACCCGCCGGCTGGCGCTCGCCGCTTCGGTGGCGCTGGCGCTGCTGCTGGCCGGCGGCGCGTGGTTCCTGAACCCTAAGCCGGCGCTGGCTGGCGAAATTGCCGACCACGTCACCCACGAGGCGGGCAGCTGGGACCGGCACCAGGTGTTGTCCGCGGCCGATATCAACGCGGTACTGCGACAGGCGGGTGTGCGCTTCGACACTTCTCTTCCGGTGGTCTACGCCATGGCTTGTCCGTTCCGCGGGCGGCACGTGCCGCATTTCGTCGTGCAGACGCCGCAAGGTCCGATGACCGTGATGCTGCTGGCGCGTGAAAAGGTGTCGGCGCGCACCGAATTCTCGGAACACGGTTTACACGGTGTGTTGCTGCCGGCCGGCGAGGGCAGCGTCGCGGTGTTGACGCGCGATGCGGCGGTGCCGGAAGGTCTGGCCGGAGAAATCGTCGGCGCGGTGCGTTGGTAGTTCAGCGGCCGCCGCTGCTGGCGAGCACCTCCGAGCCGCCGCTGTCGCCTGCGAGCAGCGCCTGCAGCTCCGGCAGCCATTCGCGCATCTGCTCCTCCAGTAGATAGGGCGGATTGACGACCACCAGCGCCGAACCGCTGAGCGCCGCGCGCGAATCCGTCGGCAGTATCCACAGCAGCGATGCGAGCGTGGGCCGCTGCAGCGCACGTCGCAGCGAGGCGAGCCAGTGGTCGAAGTCGGCGCGCAGCTTGACCGGCAGCCACAGCACCAGCACCGCGGTCTCGAAGCGCTGCAGCGCGTCGAGCGCCGCATCGTGCACGCGCGCGTAGTCGGCGCGTTCTTCGAACGGTGGATCGATGAGCACGCAGCCGCGCCGCTCCGGAGGCGGCAGCAGGGCGCGCAGGCCCGCGAATCCGTCCGCGCTGTCGACGCGCACGCGCGCCGCACCCTCGATTGACTTGCGCAGCTGGCCGGCCTCGTCGCGCTGGGTTTCGAAGAACACCGCCCGATCCTGTGAGCGCAGCAGCTGCAGCGCGAGCAGCGGCGAGCCGCGGTAGTCCAGGCTTCCGCCATGGACACCCACGGCGACACGCTCGCGGTAGTGGGTCAGCGCCGCATGACGCGGCGTCACGGCGAGCAGCTTCGCGACGCCCGCCTGCCACTCGCCCGGGTGCTGGGCGTCGCCGGGATGCAGTTCGTACATGCCGCGGCCCGCGTGCGTGTCGACGAACAGCAGCCCCTTGTCCTTGCGCGTCAGGGCGCCGAGGACTTCGAGCAACAGCACGTGTTTGTGCACGTCGGCGAAATTGCCGGCGTGATACTGGTGGCGGTATTTCATGAGACCCTTTTCCCGAGCCGCGCCGTTTATACACCGTCGGACGGAGGTCGAGGCCATGTTGCGTTTGATGACGTCGTTGATGTGTGCGCTGACCGCGACGGTGGCCTGTGCCGCGGACGTGCGGCCCAAGGGCGGCGGAATAGCGCCTCCCACGCGGATTCCGGATCCCGAGCAGGCCGTCCTCGCGCCCTCGGGACAGCCTGTTCCGACCGCCAACATTCCACGCGAGGTGCGCCGCGCAGTGGTCGCCGACGCGGCGAAGCGCTTCAACGTTGCGGAGAGTGAGGTGGTGATCGCGCGCGCCGAGCAGGTGACCTGGCCTGACGGATCGCTCGGTTGTCCGGAGCCCGGCCGCATGTACACGCAGATGCTGGTCGATGGATTTCGGGTGGCGGCCAGGACGGCGGCGGGTGAACTGACCTATCACACTGACAGCCGCGGAAATGTCGTCAACTGCGCGTCGGGCAGGGCGCATCAGCGTCCGGCCGAGGCCGCGCGCGAGGGCACGGCGCCGCGCACCGAACCGCCTCCCACCACGCCCGATCGCTGAGTGTATTGCCCCGCGGGGAACCGCAAGCTCCGGGTCGCCGGCGCGCGCGTTCGACGGCAGGCTACTCCACCAAAGGAGCACGCCATGCAATTCACCGTACGCCCGATTGCGCAGGAATTGGCCGATGAAGTCCGCCGCACGCGGCTGTCGCCTGGATACGGACATCCCGCGCATCTCGAAATGGCGCGTGGCACGGGTCCGTGCCGCTGCTGCCTCGAACCTTTCGTGGTCGGAGGCGATGCGCGCCTGCTGTTCACCTACCGCCCTGTCGGCCAGGACGGCAGCCTCATGGCGCCCGGTCCGGTATTCATCCACGCAGAACACTGCCGCGCCTATGCCGGGCCGGGATTTCCCGACGGCTTGCGCTCGCTGCCGCTGGCCTTCGAGGCGCGCGCCTCCGCGAGCCGCGTGATCGAACTGGCCGCGTCTGCCGATTCGACGCCCGAGACGCAGATCGAGCGGTTGTTCGAGGCCGCCGGCGCCGAGTGGATCCAGCTGCGGAACGCCGAGGCGGGTTGCTTCATCGCGCGCATCGATCGCGCCTGAAAAAAAGGCCCCCGCGGTTTCCCGCGGGGGCCCAGTCTCGTCAACAGACTTTCAGATCTTCAGCGCAGCAGCAGAGACGCCTCTGTTTCGCGCGTGGCGCCGCCCGTGTTGGCAGACAGCCCGAAGAACGTGAAGTCGCTGTTGTTGATCAGCAGCACGCCGGCGTGCGAGTCGGTGCCCGGGAACAGGCCCCACTGCTGCACGGCGAGATCCGCCTTCTGTTTCCAGACCAGCGTATCGCCCGGTACGGCCGCCGTGAACTCCTCACCGAACGGCGTGGCCTTGATCGGACCGATGTGCGAAGCGTCGCCACCGAAGTACCAGCTGTAGGAGAAGTAGTTCAGCGTCATCGGCGTTCCAATCGCCGCCTGCGTGAGTCCCATGTCGCTTCCGCAGACGCGCAGGATCACGTTCGACGAATTGGTACCGTGTTCCACGAAGAACCTCGCGAGGCTGGCACCGGTCGCGGCGTTGATCACAGCCGTGACCTGCCGTCCGTCTGTCAACGCCGTAACGCCGCCGACGTCCTGGTTGATGACGAAGAAGTCATCGATACCGTCGCTGTTCACGTCGATGTCGACTTCGTGGATCGTGCCCACCGGCGAGGCCTTGCGTTCATACATGTTGAACACGAACTCCCAGACGAAGTTCGCATTCACACTGCAGACCTGTCCGGCCGGCGTCCCGAACGTGTTGACGGCAGCGGCGCGAATCGAGGGATTCGGCGCTCCGTCACCGCGCTCGCCGCGCGGCGTGTCCGGGCCCGTGCCCAGCAACGAGTACGCGAAGATCTGCGCGTTGCCGACGCCCTTGTTCTCCAGTGCCACCGTGCCCGCGCCCGTGTTCGGGTCGAGCTTGAGGTGTCCACCAGGCAGCTTGGCCACCAGGTCGGCCGACTTACGCGGCAGGATGTGCCACGGCATCGTCACCTTGTGATGGAAGCCCTCGAACACGACGTAGCCGTCGTATTCGTTGGCGGTCAGAGGCCCGATGGCATTGCCGCGCGAACCGGAGTTCATCTGGTTGTCGCGCAGCCTGGTGCCATCGACTGTCAACTTCACGTTGACCTGCGCCGTGCCGAACGGATGGACAACGATCGTCGACGGGTTCACGGTCATGGTCACCGCGCCCGTGTCCTTGTCATCCTGGTAACGCAGCGTCGGCGTCACCTTGTAGACCAGCGGGAAGAAGCTGCGGTTTTCGACCTGGAGCTTGCGCTGCAGGACCTGGTTGCCCCTGGAGGCATCGAGATATCCGAAGCTCATGGCGCCATGGATCCTCGAGACCTTGTCACCGGTCACGTCGCTGACGATCACCGGCGAGAGCAGCGCGCGATCCACGCGGACCTCGCCACCACCGATACGGGTGATCGGGGCGAGTTGGTCAGGCAGTACGGTGGCCGCCGACGACGGCTGGAACACCTCGGTCTGTGCGGTGTTGATCAGCAGCTGCTTGATGTCCGAGCTCGACAGGAACGGACGGGCTCCCTTGAGGATCGCCGCCGCACCCGTGACCATCGGTGCCGCACCCGAGGTGCCGCCGAAGGCGGCAGTCCCGGTGAAGCTGCCCGACATCGCCGACACCGACGCGCCGGGGGCGCCGATTTCCGGCTTCACGATGTTGTCGTCGAAGCGCGGTCCACGCGAAGACGTGGAAGCCAGCGATCCGGCAAGCGACGCCATGTTGGCCGGATCGAAGCGCACGGAACCGGTGCCGGGACGCAGCAGGTTCGCATCCGCCTGGCTGATCATGTAGCCCGGAATGTTCGGGTTACCGCCACCGAATGCGCCGCCGAACGGTGCATCGGGCGTGATCAGGCCAATGATGCCGAGAATGCCGCCGGCCGCCGCGATGTTGCTGATCTTGAGGCTGAACGAACAGGTGCCACGATCGACCAGCACGATCTTGCCCGCGAGCTCGCCCGGAGCGTACGGATTGGTGCCCGCTGCGTCGGCGCAGGCGATGCGCTTGCCGCCCGCCGCCGGGTAGAACACCGGCCCTTCGATCACCGTGGTCAGCGGAGCGGACCACGGCTGGAACACCGCGCCCTTGTCGCCGGCCGCCGGTGACGTCACCGTCATCAGCTGCAGCGAGGACGAGGGAACTTCCGTCTGCGCGACGCTCAGGGCCGACGACGCAGCCGCGGGCGAACCCGTGATGAACTGCTTGTCGGCACTGTTACCCGCCGAGGCCACGGTCAGCACACCCACCTTCGCGGCGTTGTCCACCGCTTCGGACAGGTCATCGTCGAAAGGCTGGCCGTAGGGCGAACCTAGCGACATGTTGATGATGTCGACGCGATCGCGGATGCGGCCGTCCTGGTTGGGGTCGAGCGCGAAGTCCATGGCCTGGAGCAGCGCAGTGCCGCTGCACGAGGTCGCGGGCGCCGAGCAGGCCTTTACCGCGATGATCTTCGCGGCCGGCGCGACACCCAGCTTGCCGGCGATGATGTCGGACACGTGCGTGCCGTGGCCGCCGAAGGTCGTGGCATCCGGCGCCGCGATCGGATCCGGATCAGGTTCGAGGAAGGAGACCCCTCCCGCCGGCGCGTTGTTGGGCCAGCGTTCGCCGACGAAGTCGTAGCCACCAATCACCTTGGAGCTCGGGAACAGACCGTTGTCTGCGGCCGTCGCCGGATCGTCCACCACCAGGTAGCCGCCGCTGGTGAGCAGCGGAATTGCCGGTGAACCCGCGGGCGGGAGCGGCGCCCAGGCGGCTTCATAAGCGGCCTGCGTGCCCGGACCGCTGAGCGCGGCATGCGTGTAGTCGACGCCACTGTCGATGACCGCGACGCGTACGCCCTGGCCGCGGGCGCCGAGCGAATGCGCGGTGTCGCCACCGATGTACGGCACCGTCTCCGAGAGATCCTGGCTGTAGTTAGACACGCCGACCACGCGCGTGATGGCGGTATCGCGCGCGATCTGCGGCAGATCGGCCGCGTCCACGCTCAACACCACCGCGTTCAGCGCGAACTGGATCGTCGCGCGCACTTCGGCGCTGGGCGCCACCGCGAGGATGCGGTCGATGACCGACGCCTGCTCGGCCGCCACGTCTTCACGCGCGCGCAATTCATTGGACCCTGCGACTGACTGGCCACTGAGGCGCACCAGCACTTCCTGCCTGCCGGCGAGGCCGGCGAGAGTCGGATGCAGCACCGCAGGCAGTCTGCCTTCGGTGGTGATCGGCTCGGGAAGTGTGAGCGCGGAAAGACGCGCGGTGTCGGCTGCGGATATCGGTCGCGGTCCTGCGGCCGCGGCGATCGTACCCGCTGACAACAACGCGCTGCACACGGCCAACTTCACGTGGCCGTGACGAACACGTTTGCTCTTCATTGAATGTATCCCCTGAGAACCTGTTATTCCGGACACACGCCGAGCCCAAGTCTTCGAAGACGATGGCCTCGGGAACGCGGCGGTTCTTCTTTGGTGCCGCGAGCAGTGCGTGCCATCTCCTTGGCTCGCGCACAGTGATATCCAGGACCCGGCGGCGACGCTACTCCGCGTCACGACTTAATTCAATCGCACCCGCGGGCGGGATTGAACATAAGTCTTCACGCTTTTTTGTGTTTCTCTGCGGCTTTGCGCGGAACGGCGACGGAAGTTTTCTTCTTGCTGCGCGCCGCCGATTTTTTCTTCGCGGGCGGTTTCTTCTCCGGCTTCGCGACAGCCGCCGGAACAGCGGGCGCGCTGGCGGAAGTGGAACGGGCTGCGGATTTTTTCGCTGGCTTCACGCCTGCTGCGGCACCCGCTGCAGCGGCAGCCGCGGTGGCAGTCGCGGCGGCTGGCT
>Ga0111539_10012684_pt1 | contig 10556 bp, 10 predicted proteins | sample RhiMethybrSRZTD1_FD_79667 | JGI IMG/M metagenome (GOLD analysis project Ga0111539, IMG submission 79667) | Populus rhizosphere microbial communities from Tennessee, USA - Rhizosphere MetaG P. TD hybrid SRZTD1 (version 2) (version 2) | ecosystem: Host-associated > Plants > Roots > Rhizosphere >... | reverse complement strand
CTGCCGGCGGCTGGTACTACGACAACAATCTGACTCCGACTCGGATCACCCTGTGCCCAGCGACATGTAGTCCGATGCTCGCCACCGCGGGCAGCAGGCTAACCGTTCTCATCGGATGTCGTTCGGTCATCATTCCGCCGAACTGATTGCCCACATGAAACTGCCAGGTGCGAAGACGATGCGCCCGGATCAGATGGGGTCGGGCGACGACCACGGTTCGGCAAAGGGGGACGGACCCGACGTACAGACCGTGCCGCAAGTTCCGTAGACGCACTGCACGGCGTTGACCGCTGTGCCGAGTTGGCGCGTATCGCCGCCGAAGCACCTCAAAAGGCAAAGCTGATTCATTCCGCTAGCGAGACAGGAAGAGACTGCGCATGAAACGCCCGTGAGGCACGCGGGAGCCGCCGAGCACGTCGCAACACTCGCGCAGCTCTGATCGACGCATCTCGAACATTGCGGTGTTTGCCTTACGCCCGGAAGGATATCCAAGAGCGGATTGCCCGGTGCGCCGCCACCTCGCCCGCCGGCTCCTCCGCCCTTGCCCGCCGATCCGCCAAAGCCCCCTTTGCCGCCCGTACCTGTCGATCCCGCCGCGCCCGCCGATCCGCCGGCGCCTGCCGTTGCGTCCGGTCCCGCGTCTCCGTCTTGATCGCCACCAGCGCCCCCGCCCGTCTCACCGAGTCCACCTCGACCGCCGAGCGCGGAAGGGTCCGGCAACGGTTTTTCATCGAGCTCTGTGCGCGCACCGCAGTCGGCGACCGAGCCCACCAAGATTCCAATGCCGATACCAACCCAAGCGCGCCTTGCCATAAATTACCTCGCAATCGGCAAGACGCGCCGGTCCGAGCCCATTTTCGCGTCAGCGTAAGCGGTCACTCGACTGCGCGGCCATGATTCATGTCATGCCGAAGTCAGGCGCGCGCCGCATCAAGGGGCGTGCCGCGCGATGAAGGCCTCGGCCAAAGATACCAGGCGCGCGCGCTCTGCCGGAGGCGCCTTTTCCTTCTCGAACCGTTCAAATCCGTTCGCGATTCGCGCCTTGGCATCATTGGGAAGCCGCGCTTCCGAAATGGGATAGAGGATTTGATCTTCCTTAACGATATGGTTGCGAAGAAGATCCGCGTAGCTGTGCGCCGCACGGGCAATCTCGTTGCGCTCGGCTTCGCTCCAGGCGCTCGATTGGCGGGTCCTTGCCGCCAGCGTCTGAATCAGGCGACGACATTCGTCGTGCTCATGCATCATCACGGCGACGGGCCCCTGGTCCTTGGGAAAGCCGTGCTCCGCCATCGTCGCAAATAGGATGTCCTCCTCTTTGCCGTGATGGACGGGATCGACGTACTCTTGAACGAAGGTGACGAAGTTCGCCAGCTCGGACCGCTCGTCACCGTTCCTGCGCACCATGCCGGTGGACCAGGCCAAGAGGGCGTCGAGCATTCTTTCGATCAAGCGATGCTCGCCTGTGAGCGTCTCGATGGGATTCATTGATCACCTCGTTTGGATTTCGATCCACCGTTCTTCCTTTCGGGCTCCGGCGGCCGGATGAACCTGGGCAGAAGAACGTGATTCTCTAGATGCACGTGTCGATGGATATCGGATTCGAGCTGGGCGAGCTCCGAAAAGAGTGTTCGGTAGCTATTGCACGCCCACGAGGGCACCCCGATGCGTTCGGTCCTTGCACGAATGCGGTCCAGCAAATCAGCCTCTGCGAGGTGCTCTGCCTGCATGGCCGTCAATTCTCCAGCCACGAGATCGCGGTCGACGTCGCCAGCCACGAGCGAAGGAAACAGCGTCTGCTCTTCTGCGTCGAGATGAGGAATGAGCGTATCGGCTAGTTCGTTGACGAGAAGGTCGATCTCGCGGAGCCGCGGCTCGTGATTGCCGTGCACTCGGCTCACTTTGCCAGCCAGCGCCTGCAAGAAAGGCAGGGCTTTTCGAAGGTAGGTGTGATGTCTCGAGACGATGTGCGCGATGAGGCCGTCGGTCGGCAGGGCACGAGCGTCTTCGACGTCCACCGCCGTGCGATCGGCGATGGTGCGCTCGAGCTCTGCGAGAAGGGCTGGCATTTCCACGCCCGCCTTCTGGCTGGCCGCTGCGATGCTCATGTCCCCGCGGCAGCAATAGTCGATTCGGTGCCGATGGAGGACGTTCGCGCATTCCGGGTGGTCCAAAACGAGGTCCGCTACTGTCCGTTGGGTGTCGAGCATGGTCCCGTTGAAGAGCAGGAGCCGTGCCAAACCGAGACACCGCCGGTTCATCGGTAAGATCAGCGCTTATCGCGGCGCGCGGCACTGGACATTCCACGGTCGTGTTCCAAAATGAGACACGATGAAACACGGCTGCGACGAGACCTGCAACGTCTGCGGCCTGGTACCGCTTGCGCGTACCCTGAAGCGGCCGGCGCGCGTGATTACCGCGAGCCCGGCCATGCAAGAGCTTCTCAAGCGAACCGCCCGATTCGCCATCAGCGATGCACCCGTCGTCGTGCTGGGCGAGACGGGCACCGGCAAGGAAGTCGTGGCGCGCGTCCTGCACGCCAATAGTCCGCGAGCTGGGAAGCCGTTCGTCGCCGTCAACGTCGCGGCGTTGCCCGCCGACCTCCTGGAGTCCGAGCTGTTCGGCCACGGTAAGGGGGCCTTCACCGGCGCGACTTCGGCCCGCCGCGGGCTGTTCGAAGAAGCGGACGGGGGCACGCTCTTTCTCGATGAGATAGGAGAGATGCCGCTGGCCCTGCAAGCGAAGCTGCTTCGTGCCCTTCAAGACGGCGAAGTGCGTCGCGTGGGCGAAAATCGTTCGTTTGCCGTCGATGTCAGGATCCTCTGTGCGACGCATCGCGATCCGGCAGAACGCGTTCGCCAGGGCCTTTTCCGCGAAGATCTCTACTTCCGGTTGAAGGTGCTCACGCTCAAGGTGCCGCCGCTGCGCGCGCGACGGGAAGACATACTGCCCTTGGCCGAGCAGTTTCTTCAGGACGAGAAGCCTCGTCGACGCGGGTTTCGCGAGGACGCCAAGGCAAAGCTCCTCGGCTACAGCTGGCCGGGCAACGTGCGCGAGCTCCAAAATGCGGTCAAGCATGGCGCCGCGCTCGCCACAGCTCCCGAAGTAGGCGCCGCCGATTTGCCGGACGACATGCAGGCGCAACCGCGCGAGTCATCTACAGCTCGATCGCGGCAAGCGACGTTCCCAACGCTGGCCGAGGTGGAACACGAGCATATCCTCAGGGTCGTCGAAGCGTGCGGCGGCTCGCAGATCGAAGCGGCGCGACATCTTGGGATCTCGCGCAACACCCTTTGGCGCAAGCTCCGTTCGTCCGCCACGGGCTGAATGCGAATCGTGTAAGCCGCAAGCACGCCACGGCGCGCGTCGGCGGGCATGATCGTTATCATCATCGGCAGAGCGGGACGTTCGTACGATGCTCTCGATGTGAATCCTACGGCGAGGGTGAACCTACCCGGCGGTAATCGACATTGCAGCGCCTCGCAGTCACCTCCCTGACGCATGATCGGACCAAGCTTGCTTCGGCGCTGGCGGGCGTTGCGTTCGCGACCACGCTCGTCATTACGCAGGCCGGTATCTATTCCGGGTTCGTTGCCAACTCGTCGGCGATCATCCGCCACGCAGGCGGGGACGTCTGGATCATGGCCCGTGGGACCCGTGTCGTCGATTTTGGAGAGACCTTGTCTCCCGGCGCCCGCTCCGCGGTCATGGCGCATCCTTGCGTCGAGCGTGTGCGGCCTCTCACCTTCACCTTCGTACCCTTGAGGAAGAAGACGGGCGGCTTCGACTCCATGCAGATCCTCGGCTTCGAGCTCGATGAGAAGGGGCCGGTCCTGCCCTGGTCGCTCAGCCAAGGGCTATCGCACGATCTCGAAGAACCCATGAGCATCGCCGTCGACGAAGGCGATGTCGGCAAGCTCGAATTGCCCGCCAATCCTTTGGGGGCGACGATGGAAATCCGTGGACGGCTCGTTCGGGTTGCGGCAGTGACCCGAGGCATACGCGCCTTTACGCTGCAGCCCTATGGCTTCTCGAGCATTCGAACGGCGCGGAGACTGTCGGGAATCGCCGACGGGCGCGCCACGTTTCTCGTCGCTGATCTGCGCGAGCCATCGTGCGCGCCGAGCGTCATCCAGGCCGCCGAGCGCTGGCCCGAATTGCAGGCGATGACGACCGAAAAGTTCGCCACGACGACCGAACGATATTGGGTGAATGGATCGGGAGCTGGTGCCGTCCTCGGATTCAGCACACTCCTCGGTCTCGTGGTCGGCGTCGTGATCGTGGGCCAGACGCTCTATTCAATGACCAAGGATTACGAACCCGAGCTTGCCACGCTCAAGGCAATGGGCGCTTCGAGAGGTGAGCTCGCTTCCTTCGTGGGTTGGCAGGCCGCGTTCTTGGGATGTCTGGGAGCGGCCCTCGGAACGGTGCTCGCACTCGGGCTTCGCCGCTTGGTGGAAGGAGCAGGATTGGTCGTGGTCCTATCGTCCACCGTTCTTTTAGGCAGCTATTTGGCCATCGTCTTCATGTGCTCGACGGCGAGCATCGGAAGCATGCGCCGCGTCCTTTCTCTCGAAGCCGGCCAGGTGTTCAAATGAGTGGACCGCCCGTTCTGCGCATGGTCGACGTCGTCAAGACATTTCGCAGCGGCGCGCTCGTCACTCCGGTGCTCCACGGCATTTCGCTCGAGATCCCGCCGGGGGGACTCACGCTCATCATGGGGCCGTCGGGCTCCGGCAAGACGACGCTCATCTCTCTTCTCACCGGTCTCTTCCGGCCGAGCTCGGGGCGGGTCGAGCTCTGCGGCGCGCCCATCTCCGAGTTGCCCGAAGCCGATGTCGCCCGCGTGAGGCGAGCGCGACTCGGGTTCGTCTTTCAGTCGTACAACCTGTTTCCGGCGATGTCGGCTCAAGACAACGTCGCGGTGGCACTGCAGATGAGCGGACTCTCCTGGAAGTGCGCGCGCTCGCGAGCCGCGGACGCCCTCGAACGCGTGGGGCTCGGTCACCGGCTCACGCATCGCCCCGCCGATTTGTCGGGCGGGGAGAAGCAACGGGTGGCCATCGCCCGAGCCTTGGCCACACACCCCACGATCATCGTGGGAGACGAGGTCACCGCTGCACTCGACGGTGTGACGGCGTTTCAGATCATGGACCTTCTGCGCACGCACGTCGGTCCCGACACCGCCGTCATCTTGGTTACGCACGACCGGCGTCTCGAGCGATTTGCCGAGCGAGTCATCGAAATGGAGGATGGCCGTGTTCGCGCCGATCGTCCGAGTGAGCGTCCACCCCAACACATGCGGGCCGCGTCATGAAGATGAAACGCTGGTTGTTCGCGAGTGGCGTCTCGATCCTTCTCTTGACCGGCGGATGGGGCGTCTATGAAAACGCGACGGCCGCTTCGACCGAGGCAGCGGTCGGCGTCATCGCAGACCGCGTCCTGGCGCGCGGCACGGTCGAGACGAAGGCTGGCACGGCCGACGTTCGTGCGCTCGTCGATGGACGCGCCCTCGCGGTGTTCGTCGACACCGGAGACGAAGTGCAGAAAGGTCAGGTGCTGGCCGAGCTCGAAGGCGACGCGGCCGCCGCAGAACTCGCCCAACGGGAAGCCGAAATGCGCGCGCTCTCGGCGAGTGCGGGCGCGATCAAGGAAGGGGCGCGACCTGAAGAACGCGCTGGCCTCGAGGCAGAGGCGCGCGCGGCGCGGCACGAATGGGAGCTTGCTCGTCGACGCGCCGAGCAGGACGAGATGATCTTCCAGAGCGGCGGCATCTCGTCGAGCGCACACGATGCGTCGATCGATCTCGAGAAGGTCAAACACGCCCTCCTCCAAGAGGCCGAGTCTCGACTGAAGCTCGCCCACGCGGGGGGACGCGCGGCCGACGTCGCCGCTGCGGGCGAGCGCGTACACGCGGCAGAGGCTGCGGCTCGCCGAACGAAAAGCCAGCTCGAGCGCACTCGCCTCATTGCTCCCATCGACGGTCGCGTGCTAGTGCGTCGCGTCGACGCCGGGGACACCATCGTTGCGGCGACTGGAATGGCCTTGTTCGAGATTGCGGACATCAGGCGATCCGAGGTTCGTCTCGAAGTCGAGGAGCCCGACGCGCCCCGTCTGAGCCCAGGTCTTTTCGTGGAGGTCAAGCTCGCCGGCAGTGTCATAGGTCACGGTAAGATCGTGCGTCTATGTCCCCGACTCGAACGACGCACGATCGATGCCGATGATGCCCGTGTACGAGCAGACGGCTTGGTGCGTTCAGCCTGGCTCGAGTGGGACCAAGGGGAGTCGCCCTCGCTGCCCATCGGCCAGCATCTCGATGCGTTGGTTGCGCTACCTCCGCGCCACGCCGCGGTCATGCTCCCGCGCGGCGCCGTCACCGTTCACGATGGCATGGCCGTCGTTCGCCTACCGTGGGCGCTTTGGTCGGCAGAAAAGCGTGTCGAGCTCGGTGCGGCCGATGCGCACAACGTCGAGGTACGCGGCCTCTCGGCCGGCACCCGCGTGCTCCTCTCGGCTCGATAGCCGAGCTAGCCGCAGCGGCCGCGCCGGCACGGTCCTCCCACCTCGGTCTCGTCGTTCGATACTGACAACTGTCATGCCGAGAGCCGGACGCGGCCACTAGCTTCTGATCCGGAGTGGCGAATCACGCCTCAGGCAGGGGCTGATGAAACTCACGACGGCGCCTCTCACGGTAACTCTGCGCGTCAACGGCGACGACGTCACCGCGAGCCCAGATCCACATCGCACGCTCCTCGAGTTGTTGCGCTACGACCTCGGGCTCACCGGCACCAAGCAAGGGTGTGATGTCGGTGATTGTGGCGCTTGTACCGTTCTTCTCGACGGCGCGCCGGTTCTCTCGTGCCTCGTTCTCGCGGCTGATCTGGACGGCGCCAAGGTCGAAACGGTCGAATCGCTCGCCGCGGGTCCCGAGCTCAGCCCCTTGCAAGGAGCTTTCGTCGATCGCGGAGCTGCGCAATGCGGATTCTGCACGCCTGGAATGCTGATGACGGCGACCGCACTGCTGCGTGTTTCGCCGACAGCGCCGCGCGAGCAAGTCGCGGCCGCCATCGCTGGCAACCTCTGCCGGTGCACCGGCTACGTCAAGATCATCGATGCTATCGAGGCCGCTCGCGATGCGCTTTCGGCTGAAGACTCAGATACGCCGCCATCAGCGGCAAGCGCGGGCCGACCTGGAGATTCGTCGAACGACACTGCGAAGATCTGCAAAGGCGGAGCTCGCTCATGATTGGGCGCCGGTTACCCTCGGTCGGGGCCGGCGACCGCGTGACCGGACGTGTCCAATATGCGGACGATCTGCGCTTCCCCGGCATGCTCCACGCGAAAATCCTTCGCAGCCCTCATCCACATGCCCGCATCCAGGGCATTCGCACCGAGCGCGCCCTCGCGCTCGCCGGCGTTCACGCGGTCATCACCGGAAGCGACATGCCCAACCGCTACGGGATCCTTCCGTGGACGCAGGACGAATATCCGCTGGCGGTCGACAAGGTCCGATATGTCGGCGACGCGGTGGCCGCCGTCGCGGCGGTGACCGAGCGCATCGCGGCCGAGGCGGCGCGGTTCATCGAGGTCGAGTGGGAGGTCCTGCCATTTGTGCTGGAACCTGAAGCTGCGCTCGCCCCAGGCGCGATAAGAATCCACGATGACAAAGAAGGCAACCTCACGAAGCACGTGCATCTCGAATTCGGCGACGTCGTGAGCGAGCTCGCGGCGAGCGATATCGTCGTTGACGGTGATTACCACTTCGAGGGAACGACCCATGCCGCCCTCGAGCCGCATTGCGCTATCGGCAAATGGGAAACCGATGGAACCCTGACCGTCATCAGCACGACGCAAGTGCCTCACTACTTGCACCGAGAGCTGTCGCGCGTTCTCGAAATTCCGACCGACCGGGTGAGAGTCATCCAGCCTCCGCTCGGCGGCGCATTTGGTGGAAAGAGCGAGCCCTTCGATCTCGAATTCTGCGCCGCCAAGCTGTCGATGATCACGGGCCGGCCCGTGAAAATCCTCTACACCCGTGAGGAGGTCTTCTACGCGCATCGGGGGCGCCATCCCATGCGGATGTCTTATCGTCTCGGCGCGACGAAGGACGGCCGCTTGACAGGGTGCGACGCTCGGGTCGTCGCAGACGGCGGAGCCTACTCGTCCTTCGGGCTCGTCACCACGTACTACTCGGGTCAGCTCGTGACGGCACCTCTCGCGCTTCGTGCTTACCGGTTCGACTCCAAGCGCGTTTATACGAACAAGCCTGCCTGCGGACCGAAACGCGGCCACGGCAGCGTCCAGCCGCGCTTCGCGTTCGAGGTCACACTCGACAAGCTCGCCACGTCGTTGAACATCGACCCCATCGATCTCCGCCGCCGCAACCTGCTCGCCGTCGGAGATCGAACGATCAACGGCTTTTTGCTGCGCTCCAATGGTTTTGCCGAGTGCCTCGATCGCGTCGAGACAACGAGCGGCTGGCGCGAAAAGCATCGCCGTCTCCCGCGCGGTCAGGGCATCGGCATGGCGGGATCGTTCTACATCAGCGGAACGAACTATCCGATCTACCCGAACAACATGCCGCAGAGCGCCGTCCAGATAAAGGCCGACCGCTCGGGCCGCGTTACCGTGTTCTCAGGCGCAAGCGAGATAGGTCAAGGGGTAAACACGATGCTCGCCATGGTTGCGGCAGAGGAGTTGGGCGTCGAGCTCGCGGCCATCCGCGTCGTCACGGGCGACACGGACCTGACACCGGTCGACTTGGGAGCCTACTCGAGCCGAGTGACCATGATGGCCGGCAATGCCTGTCGAAAGGCGGCGCAATCCGTCGCCGAGCGCGTCCGCACGGCGATGGCGCGTCGATGGGAGACGAGCCTCCAGGAGGTTGTGCTGGCCGATGGCCGAGCCACGTGCGCGGGCCGCACGGATCGTGACGTCTCGATGGCCGAGGCCTTCGCTCTGACCGAGGCCGAGCTCGGATCGCTTGGCGGTATCGGCCATTACCACAGTCCTAGCGACGGCCACGGCAGCTATCGCGGCGCAACGATCGGCGCGTCGCCATCGTATTCATTCACGGCGCAGGTTGCCCAAGTACGTGTAGATCTCGAAACCGGCATGCCTACTGTCGAGAAGATCTGGATCGCGCACGACTGCGGCAAGGCGCTGAATCCGACCATCGTCGAGGGCCAAATCGAGGGGAGTGCTTACATGGGGTTTGCCGAGGGTTTGTTCGAGGCGCAGCTCTTTCACGACTCTGGGCTGCACAAGGGTCCTTCCTTGCTCGACTACAAGATCCCCACCGCCCTGGACTGCCCTGACCTCGCGGCACTTATCGTCGAAGCTGGAGATTCGGAAGGTCCCTACGGGGCCAAGGAAGTCGGCGAAGGTCCGTTGCATCCCTCGATTCCTGCTATCGCCAATGCGATTCACGATGCGACCGGGATACGCATCGATTCGCTCCCATTCTCGGCCGCCCGAATCCTTCGGCTCCTCCGCGAGAACGCGGTGAGTCATTGACTCCAAGGGAGGTGCCATTTGTTGATGCTCCCCAGTTTCCAGCTACTTCGACCCGAGCGTCTCAGCGATGCCCTCGCTGCTCTCAGCGCGGACCCCGAGGGGTCGATGCTCATCGCCGGCGGCACCGATCTTCTACCGAACATGAAGAATGGCCTTCACTCGCCCGCGCGTCTCATCAGCTTGCGCCATATTCCCGAGCTCCGTGAGATTCGTGAAACCGAGGATGGCGGCGTCGTGCTCGGCGCCGGATGTTCGCTCGCGACGCTCGCTTCGCACCCTCTCGTCGTGCATCGCTACCCGGCCCTGGCCCAGGCTGCGCGCCTCGTTGCCAGTCCCCAGATCCGCAACATGGCGACGCTGGGAGGAAACGTCTGTCTCGACACGCGATGCATCTATTACAATCAATCCGCCTTCTGGCGAGACGCGCTGGGCCACTGTCTGAAGAAGGACGGCACCGTCTGTCACGTCGTGCCCAAAGGTCAGAGTTGCGTGGCCGCTATGTCGGCGGACACACCGACTGCGCTCCTCTCGTTCGACGCGCGGGTGTGTCTCGCGTCGGCACGGGGCGAGCGCCGCTGCGATCTCGATTCGTTCTACGTCAACGATGGCGCCCGGAACACCGTTCGATCTGCCGACGAAATGGTCGTCGCGCTCGAGCTGCCGGCGGCGGACCCTCGTTGCCTCAGTTCGTATCACAAACTCGCCCTTCGCAAGTCGATCGACTTTCCGCTGCTCTCCATCGCGCTCACGCTGCGCAAAGACGAAAACGGCGCCGTCGCTGACATCCGGCTCGCGATAGGAGCCATCGCATCCCGCCCGCGGCTCGTGCGAGGGCTTCGCGAGATCTGTCGCGGTCGACCCGTCGGCACCGCGCTCGTCGCCGAGGTTGCGACGGCAGCTTGCCAGCAGTGCCACCCGCTGCTGAAGTTGGCTACGGATCCGGCCTGGCGCCGTGACGTGCTCGAGGTGAGCGTTCGTCGCGCTTTCAGCGATCTCGCCCCATCCGCAGGGAGCGAGATTCCGTGAGCGCCTGTCGCGCCACG
>Ga0111539_10012683_pt1 | contig 10556 bp, 5 predicted proteins | sample RhiMethybrSRZTD1_FD_79667 | JGI IMG/M metagenome (GOLD analysis project Ga0111539, IMG submission 79667) | Populus rhizosphere microbial communities from Tennessee, USA - Rhizosphere MetaG P. TD hybrid SRZTD1 (version 2) (version 2) | ecosystem: Host-associated > Plants > Roots > Rhizosphere >... | reverse complement strand
CCTGCGCGCTGAAGGAGGGTTATTTTGCTTTGGCGACCGAAGCCTTTACGCGTAGGTGGCTTAAACTTGAGAGTGGGTATGGCATGGTGTGGTTCTATCGCAACTTTTCGAGCTGCATCCGCAATTCACCAGATTTTTCGCATTTTGAGGTATCTTAGCCGCTGGAGGTGAATCGCTTTTGGTGCGTAAGTTTCAATCTTTGCTTTTTCCGGATTGCACAACTAACATCAATCTCCCCCTTTTTGCAAACAGACACAGCGCACACCCAAACACACCCTACGCTTAACGATTAACGGTGACCATGAAACAAAGTACATTTATCGTCCTGCTTATATTTCTGATATTCGCCGTCATTTCTTTTCTCACCAACATTCTCGGTCCATTGGTGCCTGATATCATTGAAAGCTTTGACTTGAGTATCGGACTTGCAGGTTTCCTTCCGTTTTCATTTTTTGTTGCGTATGGTGTGATGTCGATCCCATCTGGTATTTTGATTGAAAAGTATTCTGAAAAAACGGTTTTGATTGCGGGATTTGTCCTGGCTACTGTTGCAGCGTTGTTGTTTGCCCTTGTTCCGACATTTCAGATCGCGTTGATTTCTCTGTTTTCGATAGGCATCGGTATGGCTATGCTGCAAGTAGTCATCAATCCCCTTCTTCGTCATTCGGGAGGTGAACAACATTTTGCTTTTAATTCTGTACTTGCCAATTTCTTCTTTGGAGCTGCGTCATTCGTTAGCCCATTGTTATATAGTGCTATGGTAAGCAACATTCATAGCGATAATACTAATTCATTGATCTTACTTTTTAATGACCTCGTGACGCCTGAGCTGAAATGGGTGTCGTTGTATTGGATTTTTGCCATTACGTGCTTGCTGATGATTGTAGTCATTGGTTTCATTAAATTTCCAAAGGTCGAATTGAAGGAAGATGAGCGAATGGATATTGGAAAATCCTTCAGCGAGCTGCTGCGCAACAGGAATGTGATACTTTACTTTATCGGCATCCTCTGCTACGTAGGAACCGAACAGGGTATTGCGAACTGGATGTCAAAATTTCTCCAGCTTTATCATGGTCTTGATCCTGCAACAGACGGAGCTACTGCGATATCGTATTTCTGGGGGTTGATCACTCTTGGTTGTTTCCTCGGCCTATTCCTCATGAAATTGTTCGACAGCCGTTCAGTGCTTGTTGTTTTTGCGGCATCAGCGGTGGTCGCCCTCACTCTTGCACTGTTGGGCAATGTTACAATTTCAAAAATAGCTTTTCCTGCAACAGGCTTTTTCCTTTCGATTATGTGGTCAGTAGTATTTTCATTGGGACTGAACTCAGTACCTCATCATCATGGAACATTTTCCGGAATTTTATGTACCGGTATCGCAGGTGGTGCGGTGGTGCCCCTGGTCATTGGAGGAGTCGCCGAGCTTGTTGGTCTTAAATTCGCAATGATGACCATGTATCTCACGCTTGGTTACATTCTCAGTGTGGGGATATGGGCGAGACCTCTCATCAACAATGCTACAATTAAAAGCTGGAGCGAGCTTTTCAAGTTTAGCACATCGGAATAATTTGAAGCTTTTAATTAAGAGAACAATAGGATGAATTCGTTGCCTTTTATTGATATCGCAATTATTGCACTTTACCTTTTGGCAATGGTTGGCGTTGGCGTATTTTTTTCCAGAAAGAACAACAGCACCGATCAGTTTACGAAAGCATCCGGCCATATTCCGGGATGGGCACTTGGAATAAGCTTATATGCAACATTCCTCAGCAGCAATACTTTTCTCGGTGTTCCGGGAAAGGCTTTCGGAAGCAACTGGAATTCGTTCGTGTTTAGTTTGTCAATGCCTTTTGCTGCGTGGATCGCTTCGAAGTATTTTGTTCCCTTTTATCGAGCCAGCGGAGAAATAAGCGCATATACGCATCTTGAACACAGGTTTGGTCCATGGGCAAGGACCTATGCGATGGTTTGTTTTGTACTCACACAGCTCGCAAGAATGGGTTCGATCTTCTTTGGCATCGCTCTTACGTTGCAGGCACTTACCGGTATAGATATGCGCACGATTATGCTAGTGAGCGGTATCTGTATAATTGCTTACACCATGCTTGGTGGAATGGAAGCTGTCATCTGGACAGAAGTCGCTCAGGGGATAATCAAAACAATTGGGGCATTGGTAGTGCTCGGGATCGTGATCTCTGAAATGAAGAATGGATTTTCTGACATTATAACTATAGGTACAAGTGATGATAAGTTCAGCCTGGGAAGCTTTAGCATGACCGATTTCACTTCGTCAACATTCTGGGTTGTTCTTCTTTATGGTTTCTTCATTAACCTGAACAATTTCGGGATAGATCAGAATTACGTCCAACGGTACCACACGGCTAAAAACGCAAAAGAAGCATCGCGGAGTATTTGGTTGTGTGTGTATTGGTATCTCCCTGTTTCAATGGTTTTCTTTTTTATAGGGACGGCCCTGTATGGCTATTTCCAGCAGCATCCGGAACTGATCGAAACTGTAAAGCAGCAGGTGGCCATTGAAAAGGGTATTTCGCCGGATGCACTAACAGCTGCCGATTATGGCGATAAAGTGCTTCCGCATTTTATGGTAACAAAAGTTCCGCAGGGTCTTCTGGGCCTTATTATTGCCGCAATACTTTCCGCTGCGATGAGCACGATCAGCAGTGGAATGAACAGTAGCGCTACCGTTTTTTTAAAGGATATATATCAACGATTCATCGACCGTAATATAACTCCACGAAAAGAGATGCTTGTCCTCTATGCGGCCACGGCTACAATGGGACTGCTGGCAATTGTTACAGGTATTATAATGATCGGCGTGCAAAGCATTCTCGATCTATGGTGGCAACTTGCCGGGATCTTTGCAGGTGGAATGTTAGGCTTATTTCTCCTTGGTATGATCAGCAAGAGTGCTGGCAATGCTGTAGGGAAGCTTGCGACAGCTATCGGAATTGCAGTTATTCTTTGGATGACGTTTTCAAATTTCATCCCGGATAAGTACGCTGTTCTGCGAAATACACTCCATATGAATATGGTGATCGTGATTGGCACCCTCAGCATATTCCTTAGTGGGGTGTTAATCTCAAGATTCAGCAAGTCTTCAAGGGCCCTGGCGAAGTAGATAAAGGAATGTCGGATTGGATTGACATCAGGCAGTGTATCTAAATAATAGGTGTGAAATTAAATGAAGTTTTATCAATGATCGGTATTTCAACTTTTCGTTCGAAGTTATTGGCGGCTGTCGTCGTAGTTTTGATTATGGGTTCTTTATTCGGATGTTCACAAGGACCAACTGGCAGTATTCCAGCATTAACTAAAGTAGGTGAGAGTGGGTTAGTCAAGAATGATTTTATTTATTCATTGGATTTAAAACCAACGACGGAATGTCACGCATCAACGATCGCTGAAATACCCGGAGGATTTATCGCCGCCTGGTTCGGAGGAACCGAAGAACGTCATCCGGATGTTGGCATTTGGACGTCCTTCTATGAAAATGGCGAATGGTCAGAACCTGTAGAAGTAGCCAATGGCGTTCAAAATGATTCATTGCGCTATCCGACATGGAACCCGGTTTTGTTTAAGCCGACTGTTGGCCCACTATTGTTGTTTTACAAAGTCGGCCCGAGTCCCAGAGAATGGTGGGGGATGTTGATGACTTCTGACGACAATGGACGCACGTGGTCCGAACCTCGAAAGCTTGGGAACAACGATGCAATCGGTCACCTTCTTGGACCCGTGAAAAACAAACCTATTGAGCTTAAGGATGGAACGATCCTTTGCCCCTCGAGTATTGAGATCGAAGAAGGCGACAAAGACAAATGGATGGTTCACTTTGAACTCACGCAAGATTTTGGAAAGACATGGTCGGTGATCGGACCAATCAATGATGGGATCGAATTTAGCGCGATTCAGCCAAGCATACTTCAGTACCAGGATGGAAAGATGCAGATCCTTTGTCGGACACGACAACGAGTGATAGCTCAAAGCTGGTCATCTGATAACGGAAAGACCTGGAGCAAAATGACTGCAACAGAACTCCCCAATCCAAATGCAGGCACAGATGCCGTGACGTTAAAGGATGGACGACAGTTATTGGTTTATAACCACGCTATCAACGATGGCGAATATCCTAAAGGCAGAGAAGTACTCAACGTCGCAATTTCAAGTGATGGAAAAGAGTGGAAACCGGTAATAACACTGGAGAAGTCAGAAGGAGAATTTTCCTATCCAGCCGTAATTCAAAGTTCTGACGGTATGGTTCACATCACTTATACTTATCAGAGGTTTTCAATCAAGCACGCTATAGTTGATCCATCGAAGTTGAACTGACCACGGATTTACGAGGAGGCCTCCGACGAAGTAATCCCCTGACTACGGAGTGCGCTAACGGAAGAGCGAGCGAGTTGACCACGGATTTACGAGGAGGCCTCCGACGAAGTAATTCCCTCACTACGAAGTGCGCTAACGGAAGATCGAGCGGGTTGACCACGGATTTACGAGGAGGTCTCCGACGAAGTAATCCCCAGACTACGAAGTGCGATAGCGGAAGAGTGGATAACCGTGCAACTCTGTTACCCCCTCGTGCATTTCAAATTTAACGGATTGCTTCGTCCGAAGGTCACTACGCCATTATCAAGAGATATGCTCTACTTTCTTTACTCGTATTTCAACGCCTTTACAGGATTGCTCTTCGCTGCGTTCCAAAGCACCGAGGCGATAGACGCAAACATGATAACTACGAGGATAAACACAGGCATAAAATAATGCCACCAGGAAAGAGATATTCGTTCTGAAAATTCCTCTAGATATTTTCTTGAAATAAAAAACGACAGAGGCATACCAATCGCTGCTGCAAGAACTATTTGCCGGAGAGTTACAGCAACCAGCAGGTAACCGATCTGGTGAATGGCTGCACCCATCACCTTGCGTATACCGATTTCTTTTGTCTTCTGTGCAACCTTGTTTGACATCATTCCTATCAATCCAATACACGCAACACCTATGGCAAGTGATGCGAACATCAACAGTTGTTTAAGAGCAGTCGTATATTGTTGGTACTGATTCTCGATTCGATCCTCCAAAAATGACGAAGTAAATAAGTTACCAGGGAAAAAGCGGGTGTACACATTTTCAATACTTTTAATGGTTTCCTGTGGTTCGGCAGAGTCGATTCGGAAACACACTTTTCTGGTAATATCCTCTCCGGGAATATCGTCGCGATAAGTCAATGCAAGACCTGGCCATCCTTCATAACCGTCATCCTCGTCGGCCCGCACAAGGAAGGGTCTCATTCTATATTCTTCAATTACACCAATGATTTCCAGTCCCGATCCCCATCGGGTATTGACTCTTGAGCCAACAGCTTCCTTCGGTGAAGGGAATCCCAGTCTCTCGCTGGTTTTTTTACTTATGATGACTGTATTATGATTGGCAGCTGGATTATTGGAGAAGTTTCTTCCCTCGGTTACTTTAATGCCAAAGAACGGAATGAAGTTCTCGTCTACGCCTCCGTCTCTTTCCACGCGAAGACCGGGTAGTTTTCTTTCAAGATAAATCGAGTTAGCAAAGTTGTTTCCCGCAAATGAAAAGCCACACGTTGTTCCCATGACATTTTGTAATCGGGAAACTTCATCCTGAAATCCAACGACCTTGTTTTCGAACTCCCTGGAGCGACTTGCGGGTAAATCAACGACAACAACTCGTTCTACGTCAAGTCCAACGTCTCGATGAAGAATAAATCTATTTTGCAGAAATGCTGCGAATACGACTATTATCAGCGTTACTGCTAACGAAAACTGAAACGTGGTGAGCACATTCGGTACGCGATTTTCCCCGGTACCGAACTTAAGGAAGCCGAACAAACTTTTAGGGCTCCGTTGGATTGTGATAATTGCTGGGTATAGGCTCGTTAGGAGAACGCTGAGCACGAGAAGAATGGATATTACCAAAATGGAGTGATTGGGTATTCTATTCCAATCCAGTGTATAGAAATTAAGGAGTTGCTGCAACGTAGTTTTTGCAAGTTGAATAAACGTGAACGCGACCAAGATCGCGATAACGTGAACGACGATAGCCTCGATAATGAATTGTATCATGAAATCGGCAGTGCGTGCGCCCGATGATTTTCGCGCTACTAATTCCTTTGCCCTGTTTGTATTGAGGGAGATAGTCAGGTTCACGTAGTTCATCCATGCGATAAATAGAATAACCCATGAAAAATAGCTCAAGGTTGTCAATATTCTTTTTGACTTGAGGGGATGAACATCCCCACGTAGGTGATCAAAGGCGACATGCGTCAGTGGTTGAAAGAGTATTTCGGCTCTTCCGAATGGCCAATCACCCCATGCTGTTTTCTTGATCAAGTCACGGTGCTGGCTGTTGATCCGTTGTTGCAAATCCTGGTGGTCGGTTCCCGCTTTTAACCTAAAATAACAAGAGCCAAAGACTGCATCGTCCACTATGTTTTTTATCCGGTCTAACGACATGACTATATCGAAGTCCAGGTGTGTATTTTTGGGTAGATCCTTAAAAACACCTGTAACCACGAGTGAAATTGAGTCGCTTAATAATAACGCCTTGCCTTGTGCTTCTCCGTCACCGAAGTATTTCTTGGCTATGCGTTCGGAAATAACCACCTCGTTGCTCATAGCAAGGACGTTGTGCGGATCACCTTTGACAAGTGGTATATCAAAGAAGGTGAAGGCATTCTTGTCGGCATATATTACTTTTGATTCCGCATAGGTTGCCTTTTGCATTCCCGCTTTTTCAATAGTAAGGAGAATCTCGGAGCCATGGCCAACCTTCTCCGTTACCCATGCCCGCCCAAAATATAACGGTGAAACCAACGACGTCCGTTCTTCAATTTCCAAATACTCTTCTTCGAACTGCTGCGTCAGGCCCAAACGATTCAGTCCTACCGCCACTTTTTCCCAATGGACCGTATCGTCAGTCCACTCGGTTATCAGCCCAAAACGGTATTTATCCTGCCAATCTGAATGGAACTGATCGGTCTTGAGTTCGTTTTGTGAGTAATGCCACAGAACGAAGAACAACATAAACCCGATGCTTAGTCCACCGACATTGATGATTGAAATCAATGGGGTCCTCACGAGTAATCTAACGGCGATTTTTACGTAGTTAAAGAGCACGGCTGTTTTGTTTATCATCGATTTTGCAAACGATGTACCATGTCGTATAAAGGCGCGCCAAATTCATTTTGGCGTCCCGCTTGATGCCAGTGCGTCATTTTGAAACACACTCCCGTTTCAATTTAGTGCATCTCTGTCGGATTTACGAGGAGGCCTCCGACGAAGTAATCCCCTGACTACGAAGTGCGCTAACGGAAGAGTGGATAACCGTGCAACTCTGTTATCCACTTTTGCATTTCATAGTTAGGGGATTGCTTCGTCCGAAGGTCACGACTCTGTCGTGCCCCCGTCCTCGCAAATACGGCAACTCAAAACTTTTTCGATACCTTATTGGTTTGCCAAATGAAAACTCACTCAATATGCCTGACGCAATCAAATCAGTCAAACCCCTCGGATTTCCCTGGCAAACCCAGGACCCATTTTTATTCTGTGTTCATCATGAAGACTTCTATCCGAAAGGAAACGATGAGATGGGCCCATCGGCGTCGCTTGCTGGTCGAAATATCGGAAATGACTTTACGATAAATAAGGAACGTTGGCGCATGTATCACGGTCACCGCGTGCCTGGGTTTCCCGCGCATCCGCACAGAGGGTTCGAAACAGTTACTATTGTAACCAAAGGTGTTGTGGATCATTCCGATTCCCTGGGCGCCGCGGGTCGTTTTGGTTTCGGTGATGTTCAATGGATGACGGCAGGCAAAGGCGTTCAACATTGCGAAATGTTTCCTCTTCTGAATAAAGAAAAGGATAATCCACTCGAGCTCTTTCAGATCTGGTTGAATCTTCCGAAGGCAAAAAAATTTGCTATGCCGCATTTTGCGATGTTATGGTCTGATACGATTCCGGTCTATAAGGTGACAGGTAAAAATGGGAAGATTACTGAAGTACGTATCATTGGCGGAAAGATCGGAGATGTTAAGGCACCTGATCCTGCGCCCAACTCCTGGGCTGCTGATTCGGACCACGACGTCGCGATCTGGATAATAAAAATGGAGGAGGGTGCCGAATGGTCATTGCCCACGACTTCATCGTCCGTGAACAGATCGCTCTATTTTTATAATGGGGCCAGCGTTGAGATTGAAGGAAAGAATTTTTCGACAAATCAGGCTGTCGACTTGTATGCGGAGAAAGAAGTCTTGCTCAGGAATGGAAACACACCGTCATTCTTTTTGTTGCTGCAGGGAAAGCCGATCAATGAACCGGTGGTGCAATATGGACCATTCGTAATGAATAGCCAGTCTGAGATTCAACAGGCAATGGATGAATACCGAAGGACTCAATTTGGAGGATGGCCATGGCCGACATTTGAACACGTGCATCCGAGGGAAAGAAGCCGCTTTGCCAAATACCCGGACGGTGTGGAGGAAACGCGATCGTAGCCGGCTAAAGGGAAAGTATTAGTCTCCCCTTGATAGAGTTTCTTTTTAATGCAATTTTTGATGAGCTTAATCACATGCAAATGATCGACGGTTTGTCATGGTCGGCATGAATCAAGGATTGTTATTTTTCCGCATTCAAAAAAAATGCGCCACTGGCTGCTAATTTACTTTTTGTGTCTCGGCGGAATCGAGTCATTCGCGCTATGTAGCGATTGGGAGAATCTTTTGACTTTTGAAAGTGTGTTTGTACACGACACTCACCGTGATAGATTTGGAAACCTTTATGCTGTCGGTTCTTTTACCGATCCCAATTTTACTATCGGAGGAAATACGTTAACATATCTCGGGGGCCATACGATCTTTATTTTGAAATTTGACAAGGATCTGAATCTCGTTTGGAGTAAATCCTTCGGCACTGGAAGTACATGTATCGCGACTCAGGTGGAAGTTGATCGTGAGGACAATCTTTTTGTATCAGGTGTTTATTACGACGGACCACTTACAATTGACTGTATCGTACTACCTAATGCAGGACGTTCCGATGTTTTTGTCGTCAAGTTCTTACCTAATGGTGTTGTCCAATGGGCTAAACATTCGACTGGTGATAATGATGAATATGCAACCGGACTTGTGATCACAAAACACAATGGTGTGGTGGTTGTTGGATCGTTTGTGGAAGGGTCAGGTTCATTCCAAGGAGTACCTGTTCAGTCTTTCGGTGGGTATGATTCATTCATCGTCAGACTTGATTCAAACGGCGACGTCGAGTGGAATTCCAGTATAGGTGGATCTGGCGGAAACCTGCCGGATTATATCCTGGGTGTCGATGTCGATGTCGATGACAATGTAATCATCACGGGTATGTTTGAATCTGAGAAGCTTTTTGTCGGGCCTTTTACAATTAACCGCAAAACGATATCCGAAAATTATTTTGTCGCAAAGCTGAGTGCTTCGGGACAACCGTTGTGGCTTAAGGGGACGGGGAATGCTATTGATGTATCTGGTTATGCGGTAAAAGTGGGAGCAGATGGTAACATTTACGTGTTGGGACGATTTTATGCTGGTACGATCACTGTTGATGGGTTCACAATGACAAGTGCCGGCGGCGCAGACGCGATGTTGATCAAATATTCTTCAGATGGAAACGCGCTTGGCGTGATTAATTTTGGAGGCACTGAATTTGACAGTGGGACAAGGCTTGATGTTGATCCGTTCGGAAACCTGGTTGCCTCGGGATATTATTACAGTATGTCGTTTCACATCGGACAATTTACTGAATCAAAAACGGAGTCGGCAAGCGACCTATTTGTGATCAAGTTCAATACTGAACTCAATCCAATCTGTTTTTCAAGAGTGAGCGGTAACGCCGAAGTGAGTATTGAGAGTTTGGATGTTGATGACGCAGGCAACATATGGATTTCAGTGCTAAACATGTTTGGATTTGGTGATGTAGTCTTTGATACGGATTATTCGGTGGGGAGCGATGTTCATACGATGATCGTGTCTATAGACGACATTGACAATTTCGATGCAGGCCCGCCATTATTTCAATTTGATGTGGATCTTGGCGATGCTGGGGACTTGTGTCCCGGTGACAATGTTATCCTTGACGCCGGAGAATGGTGTAATGCGTTTATTACCTGGCAGGATGGAGCTCACGATCGTTATTATAATGTCGTTCATCCTGGCGAATATTGGGTCGAAGTTGAAATCAACGGTGTGGTTGCGCGCGATTCTGTCGTCTTTTTCGCTCGCCTTCCGCAGAACATGGATCTTGGTAAAGACACAACACTTTGCTCGGGTCAGTCGCTACTTCTTGATGTGGGTAATCTCTGTGGGGCCTCCTTTGAATGGCAGGATGGCTCAACAACAGCTACGTATCTTGTTACGCAGCCTGGCGTTTATTCTGTGCATGTTAATGATGGAACAAATATTATCAGCGATGCAATAAACGTGAGCTACCAGCCCTTGCTTGAAGTCAACCTTGGTGAGGACAAGAGAATATGTGATG
>Ga0111539_10012682_pt1 | contig 10557 bp, 8 predicted proteins | sample RhiMethybrSRZTD1_FD_79667 | JGI IMG/M metagenome (GOLD analysis project Ga0111539, IMG submission 79667) | Populus rhizosphere microbial communities from Tennessee, USA - Rhizosphere MetaG P. TD hybrid SRZTD1 (version 2) (version 2) | ecosystem: Host-associated > Plants > Roots > Rhizosphere >... | reverse complement strand
TTGCCTCGATTGCCGCGGATGCCATGCAGGAAAAGCACGAGCGGGCCTTCGCCCGCGACCGAGATTGCGAGGCGCGGCGCCGGGCCGACCATGGCGGTCTCGGCATTCACTCGGCTTTCGCGCCCGAGATTTTCACTGCCCGGCCGCGGCTCTCCCGGTCTTTCCTGATGTACGCAACAAATTCGGCGGGGCTGCTGCCGACGGCTTCGTAACCCTTGTCGATGAGCTGCTTCTGGCGGAACTCGGATTCTTCGACAATCTTCCGGCTGTCCGAATAGATCCTTTCCGAAATCGATCTCGCTGTTCCAGCGGGGACGAACAGGCCGAACCAGGCGTGCGTCTCCACCTCCGGATAGCCGAGCTCGGCGAAGGTCGGCACCTGCGGCAGGAGCGGCGAGCGCTGCGCGCCGCCGATGGCGATCGCCTTGATGCGCCCGGCCTTGAGCTGCGGCATCGAGGTGGCGATGCCGGCGAAGGTGAGCTCGACTTCGTTGGCCATCACGGCAGGCACGGCGAGCGAGATGCCTTTGTAAGGGACATGGAGCAGGTCGATTCCAGCCTTGTATTTCAGCATTTCGCCGGAGAGGTGCGGCTGGCTGCCGCTGCCATATGACGCATAGCGGATGCCGCCCGGTTTCGTTTTTGCAAGCTTTATCAATTCCGGCAGCGTGTCGGCGGGCAGCGAGGGATGCGCGACGAGCAATTGCTGCAGCAGCACCAGCATCGTCACCGGAACGAAGTCACGTTCCGCGTCGTAGGGCAGCCTGGCGTAAAGGTGGGGATTGATCGAGAACGTCGCGTCGGTGGTCATCAGCAGCGTGTGGCCGTCGGCGGGCGACTTCGCGACCGCGTCGGCGGCGATGATGGTGTTGGCGCCGGGCCGGTTCTCGACCACCACGCTCTGGCCCCACTGCGAAGTGAGCTTCTCGGCGATCTGGCGCGCCATCACGTCGATGCCGCCACCGGGCGGATAGGCGACGACGATGCGCACCGGCTTGTCGGGCCAGGCCTGCGCAGCGAAACAGGGAAGGCAAAGCAGAAGCGCGAGCAGAAGCCGCATCGCGGCGATGATATCTTAGGGCACATGCTGCACAACATGACGCTGCTCTCGCAGCACACGCTCAACGGCCACGGCGGCATGGGCGAGGGGATGTCGATCCAGCTCGCGCGCGACGGCCGCCGCATCCTCTGGCTCGCGCACGAGAGCGCGCCGAAGAACTTCACCGCGGTCGACATCTCCGACCCGCGCAAGCTGAAAGTCGTGGTGCAGACCGACCTGCCGCATGCGCAGATGCGCTCCAACTCGCTCGAAACCTCGGGCGACGTGATGGCGGTGGCCTACCAGGTGTCGAAGCCCGGCCTGAAGCCCGCGGGCGTGGAGCTGTTCGACATCAGCGTGCCGGAGAAGCCGCGCTCGATCTCGTTCTTCGACGCTTCCGGGCCGACCTCGCGCGGCTGCCACGTGCTCTGGTTCGTCGACGGCACCACCGTCCACACCGCGTGCTCCGATCCGGACCAGACGCCGCTCGATCCGAAGGACGACCAGGTCTACCGCATCATCGACGTCAGCAACACTTCCAAGCCGGTTGCGGTCGGCCGCTGGCACCTGCCGGGCACGATGAAGGGCGACGACGCGCCGCCGCCGAAGCGCCTGCCGAAGGCGCACGACGCCGGCTTCCGCGCGCACAACACCAACGTCTATCCGGAGCGCCCCGACCGCTGCTATCTCGGCTATCTCGACGGCGGCATCATGGTGCTCGACATCGCCGACCGCGCGCGGCCGAAGCTGATTTCGAGCTGGCGCAACTCGCCGCCCTACAACGGCTTCGCCCACACCGTGCTGCCGCTGTTCGGCCGCGACCTGCTGGTGGTGACCGACGAGTCGATCAAGGACGACGGCAAGGACTGGCCGAAGCTCGTCTGGCTGCTCGACGCGCGCGACGAGACCAACCTGGTGAGCCTCTCGACGCTGCCGGTCACCGGCGTAAAGCCGCTGCTTCGCGCCGGCGGGCGCTGCGGCGCGCACAACGTGCACGAGAACCCGCCGGTCAAGGGCGCGTGGCGCTCGGAAGACTACGTGCTCGGCACGTTCTTCAACGCGGGCGTAAGGGTCTATGACGTGCGCGACGCGTACCAGCCGCAGGAAGTCGCCTGGTACATCCCGCCGACGCCCGAGGGCTCGTCGCGACCGACGGCGCAGATCAATGACGTCTTCGTCGACGACCGCGGCATCGTCTTCGCGGTCGATCGGCATGCCGGCGGCCTCTACGCGCTGGAGATGAAGCTGTGAAGTTCATCGCGTTGTTGCTGTTCGCGAGCTCGGCTTTCGCTCAGGACTACCCCAACAAGCCCATCCGCATGGTGCTCGGCTTCCCCGCCGGCGGGATTTCCGACGTGCTCGGCCGCGCGATCGCGATCCCGCTCTCGAAGCAGCTCGGCCAGCCGGTGGTGGTCGAGAACAAGCCTGGCGCGGGAACCACGATCGCCGGCGACTTCGTCGTCAAATCGGCACCCGACGGCTACACCCTCTGGCTGCAGGACATCACCACGCACGCGATCAACACCAATCTCTACTCGAAGCTGCCGTACGACTCCATCAAGGACTTCACCTTCGTCGCCATGGTCGCGTCCACGCCGCTGATGCTCGTGGTGCATCCCACCACGCAGGCGCAGAACGTGAAGGAGCTGCTCGGGCTGCTGAAGGCGAGTCCCGGGAAATATTCGTACGGCTCCTCGGGCAACGGCACCATCGTCCATCTCGCGGCGGAGATGCTGCGCTCGGCGGCGGGCGTCGAGGTGCTGCATGTTCCCTACAAGGGCAGCAATCCCGCGACCGCGGCGATCCTCGGCGGCGAGGTGACGTTCGTCTTCTCCACCATGCCGCCCGCCATCTCCAACGCGAAGGCCGGCAAGCTGCGCGCGCTGGCGGTGACGACGCCGAAGCGCGTCGGTGCGGCGCCGGAGGTGCCGACCATGATCGAGTCGGGGCTGCCCGGTTTCGAGATCGTGCTCTATTCGGGGATCCTCGCGCCGAAAGGCATGGACCGCGCTCTGGTGCGCAGGCTCAACGCCGAGTTCGCGAAGGCGGTGCAGTCGGCCGAGATGCAGCCCGTGTGGCAGAACATCGGCGTCGACCCGCTGGCGATGTCGCCTGAAGAATTCGAAAAAAGAACCGAAGGCGAAATCGCCAAGCTCGGGCCCGTGGTCAAGGCGTCCGGGGCGAAGGTTGACTAAGCCGCTCCTGCCGCAGCACAGCCGGTACGACTTCGTACCGCTGCCCGAACGCAGGGATTACAGCTGGCCGGGCAAGAAGCGGCTGGCCTTCGTCCTCACCAGCAACATCGAGTGGTTCGCTTTCGGCGCGGGCCTCGGCCACGACCCGGCGAAGACCGGCGAGCCGCAGACCCACCGCAACTACGCCTGGCGCGACTACGGCAATCGCATCGGCGTCTGGCGCCTGCTGGAATTGTTCGACGAGCTGAAGCTGCCCGCCGCGCACAACACCAATACGCTGGTCTACGACTACGCGCCGCAGGTGATGGCCGCGATCCGCAAGCGCGGCGACGAGGTGGTGGCGCACGGCCGCACCAACGCCGAGAACCTGCGCGGGCTCTGGCAGCCCGACGAGGAGCGCCTGATCCGCGAAGTCACCGAGGCAATCGAGCGGCACGAGGGCGCGCGGCCGGCGGGCTGGATGGGTGCGGGCGCTTATGAAACCGGCAGCACGCTGGATCTCCTGAAGGAAGCAGGCTACCGCTACGTCATGGACTGGCCGATGGACGACCAGCCGGTCTGGCTGAAAACCCGCGCCGGGCCGCTGCTGTCGGTTCCGTATCCGATCGAGCTCAACGACTCGCAGGTGGTCATCCACCGCAAGCAGGACGCGAGCGACTTCTGCGACATGATCGTCGACCAGTTCGACGAGATGATCGGCCAGTGCGAGCGCCACCCGCTGGTCATGAACGTGTCAGTGCACACCTACGTCTTCGGCCAGCCTTTCCGCCTGCGCCGGCTGCGCGCCGCGCTGCGGCATTGCCTGGACCACACGAAAAATGACCGCGTCTGGTGGACCCGGCCGCGCGACATTGCCGATTTTTGCCTGCGGCTGGAACCGGGAATCATTCCCGGCAGTTGAACCGGGGTATCCTCCCATAGGGAGGAAGCATGCTTCTGCCGTCGCGCCCCGCCGAGCTTTCGCACGCGGTCCGCGTCCTGCTGCTGGAGGACGAGCGGACCTGCGCGGAGATCGTCGGCGAGTACCTGCGCAGCGTGCGCGGCCTGGAGCTGCGGCTCGACGTCGCCGGCACGCTCGCCGAAGCGCGCGCGAAGCTCGCGCGCGGCGCGTACGACCTCCTGATCGTCGACCTGCACGTTCCCGACTCCAAGGGTCTCGCGACGCTGGACGCGATGCAGGGCAGCAATGCGCTGGTGATCGTCCTCACCAGCGACGACGATGCCGACCTGCGCGAGGCGGTGCTCGGGCGCGGCGCCTACGACTTCATGCACAAGTCGCGGCTCGACCGCGAGTCGTTCGAGCGGCTGGTGCGGCTCGCGGCGGTGCAGGCCGACACGGTGCGCTCGCTGCGCCGCAGCCAGGCGCGCCTGCAGGCGATCGTCGACGCCGAGCCGGAGTGCGTGAAGCTTCTCGACCGCCAGGGCAACCTGCTGGAGATGAATCCCGCCGGCCTGCGCATGATCGAGGCGGAGAGCCTCGACATGGTGCGCGGCCACTGCGTCCTGCCGCTGATCCTGCCCGAGCAGCGCGACGCCTACCTCGCGCTGGTGCAGCGCGTCTCCGACGGCGCGGAAGGCAGCATGGAGATCGAGGTCACCGGCCTGAAGGGCGGCCGGCGCTGGCTGCACAACCACCTCGTGCCGCTGCGCGACGAGTCGAGCGGCGAGCGCCTGGTGCTCGGCATCACGCGCGATATCACGGCGCAGCGCCTCGCCGAGCGCTCGCAGCAGCAGAGCGAGGAGCGCTTCCGCATGGCGCTCGACAACTCGGCCGACATGATCGTGATCGTCGATCGCAAGACGATGCGCTTCGTCGACGTCAACCAGACCATCTGCCGCCTCACCGGCTACTCGCGCGAGGAGCTGCTGGCGATGTGGCCCTGGGAGATCCTGCCCATCACGCGCGCCGAGCTCGAGGCCGCGTACGACGCGCAGATCGCCGACCCGTCGAAGAGCGCGGGCCTGCGCACCTACTACCGCTGCAAGGACGGCTCGCAGCTGCCCTTCGAGTCGCGCCGCCAGGTGCTGAAGTCCGGCGACAGCTGGCTGATTACCGCCATCTCGCGCGACATCCGCGAGCGCATCGCTTCCGAAAGGGCGCTGCGCGAGAGCGAGGAGCGCTTCCGCAGCCTGGTCGCGCTCTCTTCCGACTTCTACTGGGAGACCGACGCCCAGCATCGCGTGGTGCATACCACTCGCGACCAGCGCTACCGGCCGCCCGGCGACCCGGTGATCGGGCGTACGCGCTGGGAGCGGCCTTCGTTCATCCCCGACGCGGCCGGCTGGGCCGCGCACCGCGCGACACTCGATGCGCGCCAGCCGTTCTACGACTTCGAGATCGCGCGCATCGACGGCGACGGCGTGCGTCGCCACAGCGCGCTCTCGGGCGAGCCGATCTTCGACGCGCAGGGCGGGTTCCTCGGTTATCGCGGCGTGGGCCGCGACATCACCGCGCGCCGCCGCGAAGAGCGCCTGGTGGCGCTCGAGCACGCGGTGTCGCGCGCGCTCACCGGCGCGTGGAGCGCCTCGGGCGCGATCCGCGCCGTGATCCGCGCGGTCTGCGAGTCGGAAGGCTGGCCGATGGGCCGCTACTTCGTGGTCGACGAAGAAGCGGCGGTGCTGCGCTTCGGCGAGGCCTGGGGCAGCGACGACCCGGCGGTGCAGGAATTCATCGCCGAGTCGCGCAGCATGATCTACCGCCGCGGCGAGGGACTGTCGGGCTGGGTCTGGCGCGAAGGCAAGCCGCTGTCGGTCGCCGACACCAGCAAGGACGAGCGCGCGCTGAGCTCCTCGCCGTTCTCGGGCACCGGCCTGGGCGGCGGCGCGTTCGTCTTCCCGGTGATCTTTGAGGGACGCACCATCGGCGTGCTCAGCTTCTCCAGCCCGAACGCGCGCGAGCCCGACGAGCGGCTGATGAAGACCATCCACGTCGTCGGCAGCCAGATCGGCCAGTTCCTGCAGCGCAAGACCGCCGAGAGCGCGCTCGGCGAGAGCGAGAAGCGCTTTCGCGAGACGTTCGAGCTTGCCGCCACCGGCATCGCCCACGTCGCGCTCGACGGGCGCTTCCTGCGCGTCAACCGCAGCCTGTGCGAGATGTTCGGCTACGAGGAGGACGAGCTGGTCGGCCGCTCGGTGAAGGATCTCTCGCATCCCGATGACCGCGACGTTACCGACGCGGTGCGCGAACGCATGCAGAGCGGCGAAGTGCCGTCCGCGCGCTTCGAGAAGCGCTATTTCCGCAAGGACGGCTCGATGGTCTGGGTGGCGATCACCGTGGCGCTGGCGCGCGACGCGAGCGGCGCACCGCTGCACGAGATCTCGGTGCTCGAGGACATCACCGAGCGCAAGGAGCGCGAGGCGACGCTGCAGCGCTTCCGCACGGCGCTCGATTCCTCGGCCGACATGGTGTTCCTGTTCCGCATGCGCGACGGCGTGCTGCTCGATTTCAACGAGGCGGTTTGCAGCTACCTCGGCTACACGCGCGAGGAGCTGCTGCGGCTGCGGCCGCAGGACGTGCGCGCCGGTCTCACGGCCGAAGCGCTGCGCGCCGAGCTGAACGAGCTGCTCGTCACGCCCGGCCGCAGCAACATCATCGTCACCGAGTATCGCCGCAAGGACGGCAGCGTCTTCCCGGCGGAGAGCCGGCGCAGCATCCTCGACACGCCGCAGGGACGGGTGATCGTCGTCAACTCCCGCGACCTCACCGAGCGGCGCAGCGCCGAGAAGCGGCGCGCGGCGCAGGCGCGCTACCAGAAGAAGATTGCCCGCCTCGGCCAGAGCGCGCTCGCCAAGCGCGATTCCGCCGAGCTGCTCGAGCAGGCGGTGCAGAGCGTGCTCGAGGGGCTCTCCGGCGACGTGGTCGCCTACGTGGAGCGCGGCGCCGGCGCCAACGAAGTGGTGGCGAGACGCGTCGACGGCCTGACCGAGGCGCTGCCGGAGGCGGCCGCCGCTGTCTGCGATCCGCACAGCCCTCTCGGCCGCGTGCTCGCGACCGAGGTTCCCGCCGTGGTCGAGCCGCGCTGGAAGGAGGAGGGACCGCTGCCCTTCGCGTGGGCGAAGCCCTATCAATCGGCGGCCTTGGTCGCGGTGCCTGGCGATCGCGGCGCACGCGGCGTGCTGTGCGCGCTGGCGAAGCAGCCGCGCGCCTTCGGCCCGGAAGAGATGCGCTTCCTCGGCGCCGCGGCGAGCATGGTCTCCGCCGCGCTGCACCGGCTCGACAGCGAAGAGCGCCTCGCGTATCTCGCGCAGTTTGACCCGCTCACCGGCCTGCCGAACCGGGCGCTGCTCAGCGACCGCTTCTCGCAGATGATCGTGCTCGCCAGGCGGCGCGGCGCGCCGCTCGGGGTGCTGTTCATCGACCTCGACGACTTCAAGCTGGTGAACGACACCCAAGGCCACGCCGCGGGCGACGAGCTGCTGAAGGAGGCGGCGCGCCGCCTGCTCGGCGCGGTGCGCCAGGGCGACACCGTGGCGCGCATCAGCGGCGACGAGTTCGCGGTCATCGTCGGCGACCTGGCGCGGGCCGACGACGCGGCGCTGATCGCGCAAAAGATCATCGATCGGTTGGGCGAATCGTTCGCCATCCGCGGCAAGGAGGTGTTCGTCACCGCCAGCATCGGCATCGCCACTTTCCCGGCCGACGGCGACAACGCCGAGACGCTGCTCGGCGCGGCGGATGCAGCCATGTACCGCGCCAAGCAGGCCGGGCGAAACGCCTTCCAGTTCTTCACCGCCGAGATCAACCAGCGCACCCGCGCGCGCGCCCAGCTCGGCGTCGAGCTGCGCCGGGCGCTCGAGCGCGACGAGTACACGCTCGCCTATCAGCCGAAGATCGATCTCGCCACCGGCAGGACGATCGGCGCCGAGGCGCTGCTGCGCTGGCACCATCCCGAGCGCGGCACGGTCGCGCCGGTGGAGTTCATCCCGGTGCTGGAGGAGAGCGGCCTGATCGTGCCGGTCGGCGAGTGGGTGCTGGCACGCGCCTGCCGCGACCTCAAGGCATGGCAGTCGTCCGGGCGCCAGGTCATGCCGGTCGCCGTGAACCTCTCGGCGCGCCAGTTCCGCCAGCAGGACCTCGAGGGGCGCATCCGCTCGATCGTCGACGCGGCGGGCATCGAGCCGTCGCTGATCGAGCTGGAAATCACCGAGAGCCAGCTGATGCACGACCCCGAGCACGCCAGCAAGGTGCTGCGCGCGCTCGGCAAGGCCGGGCTGCGCGTGGCGATCGACGACTTCGGCACCGGCTATTCGAGCCTCGCGTACCTGACGCGCTTCCCGCTCGCGTCCCTGAAGATCGACCGCTCCTTCGTCTCGCACGCGCTCACCGACAAGGCCGACGCCACCATCGTGCGCAGCATCGTCGACATGGCGCATACGCTCGGCTTCACTGTCATCGCCGAGGGCGTCGAGTCCGGCCCGCAGGCCGAGTTCCTGCGCGACCTCGGTTGCGAGCAGGCACAGGGCTTCCTGTTCGCGCGGCCGATGGGGGCCGCGGCGTTCACCGCGCACATCGCCGCCGATGCGCTCGCCAAGCCGCGCCGGTCGCCTAAGAAAAAAAGCTAATTGACAAAGGTATCTCGCCGGCGAAGAATCCGGCGATGTCCCGTCCACGCAAGCGGCCCCGCACCGTCTCGCGCAAGGCGCTGCTGGTCGAAGGCTCCGACGCCGAATTCCGCGGCCTGATCCACGATCTCATCGCCTACGGCCACCGGCTCGATGCCTGCCGCGACGGCTTCGCCGCGGTCGCCGGCATCTCCGGCGTGCAGTACGAGATCCTGATGCTGGTGTCGCGCGCCGAAGGGCTGTCGATCGGCGAAGTGGCCGCGCGGCTGCACCGTTCCGGCGCGTTCATCACCCTCGAGGTCAACAAGCTGGCGGCCAAGGGCATCCTCGACAAGGTCTCCGACCCGGTCGACGGGAGAAAAGTCCTGCTGCGGACCAATGCAAGAGCGGACGCGCTGCTCGAGCGCCTAGCGCCCTACCAGCAGCGAATCAACGACGTGCTGTTCGAATCCCTGGACGCGAAGCGCTTTCGCGCGCTGCGCGCGCTCGCCGCGGAGCTGGTGGCCAGCGGCGACCGGGCGGTAGCGTTGCTTGACTATCTGAAGCAGGAGGCCGCGTGAGCGTTTCCTACTTCGTGCGCTATGACATCGCAGTGGACGATCTGGAGGCATTTCTGCGGCGCTACCGCGAGATGCACGTGCCGATGGTGGCGCGCTGGCCCGGCCTGCGGCGCATGACGATGCACACGCCGGTGGCGTGGCAGGACCCGGTGCCGGTGAATCGCGGCAAGGCGGTGCTGATGGCGCAGCTCGAATTCGACAGCGAAGCGGCCATGAACAAGGCCTTCGCATCGCCCGAGCGGGTCGCGGCGCGCGAAGATTTCAAGCGTTTCATGACGTTCGAGGGCACGGTGACGCATCAAGCGATGAAGAGCGAGGAGGTCTGGCCATGAAACCGAAACAACATCTGGAATTCGTGAAAGTGGACGTCAACAGCGGCTGGGAGCGACCCGAGGGCTATCCGCCGGGCTTCTGGCAGAAGATCCTCGCGTCCGATCTCGACGAGAAGAACAAGAAGGGCAGCCGCACGCGGCTCCTCAAGATCGACGCCGGTGCGTTCTCCACCGAGCCGTTCGTGCACGACCACTGGGAAGAGGTCTACGTCGTGCAGGGCGACCTCGTGGTCGGCAACGACAGGCAGGGCAAAGGCGGCCAGCAGTGCGTCGCGCCGACCTATGCCTGCCGGCCTCCGGGCGTGCACCACGGCCCGTTCACTTCCCGCGGCGGATGCATCCTTCACGAGATTCACTACTATGCTTAAGACCGGAAAAGAGCATCTCGAATCGCTGCGCGACGGCCGAGTCGTCTACATCGGCTCGGAGAAGGTCGACGACGTCACCACCCATCCCGCTTTCCGCAACGGCGCGCGCTCCATTGCCGGCATCTACGACATGAAGGCGGATTTTGCGTTCCAGGAAGGCAAGGAAAAGTTCAGCACGTACTTCCTGAAGGCCAGGACCCGGGAGGACCTCGAAAAGCGCACCAGGCTTCATCGCGCCATCGCCGCGATGAGCCACGGCCTGCTCGGGCGCTCGCCCGACCACGTGTCGAGCTTCGTCACCGGCATGGCGATGAACTCGTCGGTGTTCGGCAAGTTCGAGAAGAATCTCATCGCCTACTACGAGAAGATGCGGCGCGAGGACCTGTACGGCGTCTACGCCGTCATCCCGCCGCAGGCGGCGCGCAATCCCGAGTTCTACGTCAAGCAGAACATCCCGGTGCCGACGCTGCGCGTGGTGCGCGAGGACGACGACGGCGTGGT
>Ga0111539_10012681_pt1 | contig 10558 bp, 10 predicted proteins | sample RhiMethybrSRZTD1_FD_79667 | JGI IMG/M metagenome (GOLD analysis project Ga0111539, IMG submission 79667) | Populus rhizosphere microbial communities from Tennessee, USA - Rhizosphere MetaG P. TD hybrid SRZTD1 (version 2) (version 2) | ecosystem: Host-associated > Plants > Roots > Rhizosphere >... | reverse complement strand
GGGTGGCAGCGCCCGCCCGCGGCCACCGACGCGCCCCCGGTGACGGCGCCGCCCGCCACGTGGATGGCGAGCGTCGGCTGGAGACGCGCCGGCGGTCCGTTGCGGCTCGAGGAGCATCCCGCCGCGGCGCCGCGACCTCACCCAACTTGAATCCGCGGATGTTGGGCCCGGGGGCCGGGCGACCAGGGCCGCGACCTCCCCAACTTGAATCCGCGGATGTTGGGCCGGGCGACCGGCGCCGCGACCTCACCCAACTTGAATCCGCGGATGTTGGGCCAGGCAACCGGAGGCGCGACAGGGATCCGCGCAGTTGCCTCCCGAAGATGTGACGAATGATGAGAGCGCCCCGCTAGGGCGCCGACTGGTACTGCTCGCGCAGCGCGACGCGGCCGTCGAGGTTCATCGCGGTCACCGTCGCGAGGTAGTCGCTGAAGCGGTAGCGCAGGCGGGCCGTCCGCATCGGCGCCTCGTCGAGGTAGGCCGCCCTGCTGTCGCCGACGCGCTCGCCGTCCGGTCCCAGCACCGCCGCCAGCTCGCGCGTCAGCTCGTCGAACAGACGGGACGCCGCCGCGCCCGACAGCGCGCGGCGCAGACTGTCGACGGCGACCAGCCGGCCGTCGGGCGCGAACGCGAAGGCGAGCTCGTCGATGGTCCCGGCGCTGCGCCCGGGCCAGACCGCCGTCAGCGGCACGTTCGTGCAGGTGACGACGCTCGACGGCTGCTGCCGCGCCTCGCAGGTGAGGCCGCGCGCGTTCGCCCACGCCCGCACGTCGACCGCGCGCGTGCGATCGAGGATCAGCCCGAGCGCGGGCCGCGCGGGCGCCGGCTTCGTGCCGCGCAGCGCGCCGACGCCGCGCTGGCGCAGCGCCTCGGCGGCGGCGGGGGAGACGCCGCGGGCCGGGCAAGACATCCCCAGTCGTCCCATCAGCGGCCGGCCGGTGGGCGTGTGCAATAGCGCGATCGCCCCCGTGAAGCCGCCCGCGATCGCCGCCGCCGCGAACAGCGCGCGCCGCGGCTTCATGGCGCGGCGCCGCCGTCGCAGGCCGTCTTCTCGACCGGCGTCGCCGATACGATCTGCGGCTTCAGCCCGCTGACCGCGCCGGCGATCGTCGCGATGCCGGCGTCGGCCACCCCGTCGGCCTTGAGCACGCCGCCGAGATCCATCACGAACTTGTCGAACACCGCGCCGGGGATCCCGAGGCCGGCGTGACTCGATGCCATGTCGGCGCACGTGTCGCCCTGGTCGTTGACGCCCGGGTAGCTCCCCGGACCGCCCATCAGCACCGTGAACTGCAGGCGCAGGCAGCTCTTGAGGCGCGCGACCGAGTCGTGTCCGGCCTGACCGACGACCGCGAAGTATGGGGCGATCTCGCAGTCGGCCAGCACGCCCGCGACCGCGTCGTCGACGACGGTCGGGATCGCGGCGCCGTATTTCTGATACAGCGTCTGTCCGCCCCCGCTGCCGCCCGCGCCGGCGCCGCCCCCGCCCGGGTCGGAGCCGCAGCCTCCGCCCGCGATGGCGATCGCCATCGCCGTCACGATCAATCCGATCGCCAGACCACCGAAGAAATAGCCGTGTCGCTTCATCGCGTGCCTCCGGGCCCAGCTACACCGGGAAAGTGGGGCCGGATCTCGGCGGGCGCGACGTCAGCCGCTCTCGCGCGAAGCGCGAGAGTGCGGCTGCCTGAAAAAACAGTAGTCGCACACCGCGCCTGCGGCGCGGAGCGACTAGCCGCTCTCGCGCGAAGCGCGAGAGTGCGGCTGCCTGAAAAAACAGTAGTCGCACACCGCGCCTGCGGCGCGGAGCAACTAGCCGCTCTCGCGCGAAGCGCGAGAGTGCGGCTACCTCTGAAAAAACAGTAGTCGCACACCGCGCCTGCGGCGCGGAGCGACTAGCGGCGCGACAGCGCCAGCAGCAGGCGGCCGCGCAGCGTCAGCGGCTGCAGCTTGCCCTCGTTGACGACCAGCGCGATGCAGGGCACGCCCGGGGCGACGCGTTGTTCGTGGCGCTCGCCCGAGTCGCGGATCGAGATGTCGCCGCGCTCGAAGCGCTTGCCCTCTTCTTCGAGGGCGCCCGTGAAGACGACGATCTGCTCGGGCCCGCCGTGATCGTGGAACGGAATCGTCACGCCGGGCTTGAAGGCGATGAGGCGTATGGTCACGCCCGGCGCGCTCGCCGGCAGATCGACCGCGCGCATGCCGGGCACCACGAACTTCCAGTCCGAAACGGCGGGCACCTCGGCGAGGCGTCGCAGCAACGGGCGCGGAAGCTGGAACTCGGTGAGGAACGCCGGGGCGGCCGGGACCGCGGCCGCTTCGGCGCGCGGCTGCGGCGGCGCGTCGATGCGCGCGAGGACCGCCTCGAGTGCGCCCGGCGCCAGCGGTTCGACGCCGCCCGCGTCGAGGAAGCCGCCGCCCACCGCTTCCAGCTCGGCGACGCGCGCGGCGCACGCGCCGCACAGCGCGACGTGGCAGGCGGTGGACAGCGCCGCCGCGTCGGTGGACGTTCCGGCGACGTACTCCAGCAGCATCTCCTCGGGTGCGTGGTGTGTCATTCGTCGCTCCTGCCGCCGAGCATCTCGCGCAGGCGCGCCAGCGCCAGGCGGACCCGCGTCTTCACGGTCCCCAGCGGAATCTGGATCTCGTCGGCGCATTCTTGCAAGGTCTGACCCTTCCAGTAGGCGCGATGGAGGATCTCACGTTGTTCGGGCGGAAGCCGTTCGACGGACGCCGCCAGCCCGCGCCGGCGCTCCCTGTCGATCAGCTGCTGCTCGCCGGTGGGCGGCGCGTCGCCCGGCCCGTCGCCCGGCCCGGTGGCCTCGACGTCGATGTCGAGCTCCCGCCGGCCCGCCGCCCGCAAATGGTTGAGCAGGCAGTTGCGGCTGATCGTGTACAGCCACGTCACCAGGCTCCCCTTGCCGGCGTCGAACAGCGCGGCCTTGCGCCAGACGATCAACATGACCTCCTGGGTCAGCTCGTCGGCGACCCCGGCGGGAGCGCCGCGCGCGACCAGGTGGGCCTTCACCTTCGGCGCGTAGCGGCCGAACAGGCGCCCGAACGCCTCCCGGTCCGCGTGAACCGCGACCGCGGTCATCAAGGCCCCGTCCTCCACGCGATCGTCCACCGCGCGCAGAACGGTAGCATGCGGGCCGCGCGACGACCGCGGCCCAGCGGCAGCCTGCAGGGACATGCGCATTCTGCTCTGGATACACCGCCCGGGACGTCTTGGATCTCCGGATACGGACGGAAACAGCGCGAGGCGTCCGATCGGGCTGGGGTATGATGACGCGCATCGAGATGACCCAAACATCAGGCTGGAAGCAGAAGCTGTTCGCGGGGATGGCGGCGTTGACGCTGATCGGCGCCGCCGCGTGCGCGCGCGCGGCCGACAACCCGGGCCCGAAGGCCGAGAGTAAGAAGGCCGACACCAAGGCCGCCGCCAAGGAAGCGCCGAAAGATGCTCCCAAGGAAGCGAGCAAGGGCGGCCAGACCATCCAGATGAAGGTGACGGACAAGGGCTTCGAGCCCGCGACCGTGACCGTGAAGAAGGGCGAGCCGGTCACGCTCGTCATCACACGCACGACGGAGCACACCTGCGCGACCGACATCGTGATTGACGACTACGGCATCAAAACGGCGCTGCCGCTCAACAAGGCGGTGACCGTCACCTTCACGCCCAAGAAGGCGGGCGATCTCGCGTACGGCTGCGCTATGGGCAAGATGATCGGCGGCGTGCTGAAGGTCCAGTAGCCGCGCCCGGCCCGCGCCGCGGCCCCCGGGCGGGTGCGAAAATTTGACGCACGGCCGGCGTCCGCCGGCCGTGTTAGCCAGGAGCCATGCCCAAGCACCAGCTCGCGCGCTCTCCGATCACCTGGCTGCTGGCCGCGGGCATCGCGGTCCTGCCGCTCGCTTGCGATGACGACCACGACCAGGCAGAAGGGGTTCCGACGGAATCGGTCTGTCCGACCACGCCGACGCTGACGTACGCCAGCTTCGGGCAGGCGTTCTTCGCCGGCTATTGCCAGCGCTGCCACGCCAGCACGGTGACGGGCCTCGCCCGCATGGGCGCGCCCACCGACCACACCTTCGACACGGTCGAGCAGATCCGTTCCATGTCCGATCACATCGACGAGCACGCGGCCGCGGGCCCGGCGGCGGTCAACACCGAGATGCCGCCCGACGCCCCGACGCCGACCGAGGCCGAACGGCGCCAGCTCGGCGAATGGCTCGCCTGCGGCGCGCCCTAGTCGGTCGCTCGTCGCGCCCGCGTCTACTTCTTCGGGAACACGACGACGACCGTCGACAGCTGCGGTACGGCGACGGAGACGGACGCGCCGTCGCTGGCCGCGAAGATCGGCTCGTAGGCGATATCGCCGTCCTGATCGGTGTTGACCGGCGTGTACGCGTAGCGGGCCCCCACGCAGCCGAGCGCCGCCCCCGCGCCGCCGGTCACGTTCACGGTCACGTTCGCGGCGACGTTGCGGTTGGTGTTCGTCATCATGACGCTGATGGCACCGTCCGCGTGCACGGACGCGTGCGCCTTCAGCGCCGCGCCGAAGGTGCCCGATACCGTCGCCTGCACGATGGTGTCGTTGCCGCCCGCCAGCAGGTGGGCGATCTGCATGCCCTTGTGCCCCCAGCGCCGGGCGTCGTTGTATCGGGTGAACGGATCATTCAACCAGTCGATCTGGGCGAGGAAGCTGTTGTTGTGCAGCTCGAGCTAGTGGACGGCCAGCGCGCCCTGCTCCATGAAGTTCGCGTACGACTCGGCGGCGAACAGGCCCGCGTATTGCGACCCGACGGGCGCCGCGTCGGGCGTCGACATCGGGGGCGCGGAGCCCGTGAGCGAGTTCGGTCCCCACTCCGTGACCATGATCGGGATTCCGGCCGGGCAGTTGAACATCGGCGTCGAGATCGCCGTGCGCACGTGCGTGAAGATCTCGGGGATCTTCACCTCCGGCGTCGAGGGGAGGGAGGTGAGGCCGCTGCCCCCGTACCAGTGCAGGATGCCGATGTCGAAGGTGGGGCAGGCGGCGGCCAGGACCTTGGCGTTCCAGTCCGGGTACTCGTCGTCCCCGACCAGGACGGCGCCGATCTTGATCGTCGGATCGACCGCCTTCATCGCCGCCGCATACTGCCTGACCGCCATGCCGTAGACGCTCGGCGCCAGCGCCGGGTTGTTCTTGCGCCCCGTGCACACGGTTCCCTTGTCGGGCGGGTAGGGGACGCGCAGGTCGGCCTCCCAGCCGCAGTTGCCGTGGTAGTAGCCGTTGCCGTAGGTCTCGTTCCCGATCTCCCAGTACTTGATGCCGATCGGGGCCGGGTGACTGAGGCGCAGGAAGTTGTTCCCGTCGTCGGTCGGCATCTTGCCGGCCCCGCGCATCGTCGCCCAGTAGCCGACCGTCTTCCAGTCGTGGCCGGTGTCGTCGAGGCCGATCACCGTCGTGCTGGCGGGATCGCCGTTGGCGTACGCGACCCACGCGGCCGCTTCCTGCGGCACGCCGGGCCCCATCCCCTGCGGGTTCATGCCGTAGTTCACGGTGATCACCGCGCGGGCGCCGACTCTTTCGAGAAAGCCGACGAAGCTGCCGAAGTCGGTGTCGCGCGCGATGTAGATGCCGTTGCCACCGGCGCCCGCGGCGGGCGTCCACGTCGCGGTGTGCGACTCCCAGTGATAGAGGTCCGCGTACGAGCCGCCCGGGTAGCGCAGCGAGCCGACGCCCGCGGCCTTCAGCAGGTCAGGCGTCGTCGCGAGCTGCATGTTCCCGTCGTAGGCCGACGTGTGGACACCGAGGAGATCCGGGCTGACGACCCGTCCGACCATGTCCAGGTTGGCGGTGACCGTCGCCGCCGTGCCGGCGGTGATGGCGATCGGCTCCTGACAGGTCACGGCCGCGCCGCCCTGGCCCGGGCCCAGCGGTGGCAGCGAGCCACCGAAGCCGGCGAACCCGCTCATGGGGGGCGGTCCGTACATTCCCCAGGTTCCACCGCTTCCTCCGGTTCCGGCCATTCCGCCGATTCCACCGGCCCCGGCCGCGCCGCCCGTTCCGCCGGCGCCGCCCGTACCGCCCGTGCCGGTGGCGTTGCCGCTGCTTCCACAAGCGCCAGCCAGCGCCGCGCAGCAGGCGAGGGTGGCGACGCCACTTCGAAACATCGCAAAAGATAGGTTCACGCGCGGCATCCTATCAATTAGTTAGGAACCCTCAATGGGTAGCCAAGTCCCACGGATGAGGCGCGCGCTGACGATCGAGCCCGTCAGTCGGTGACGGTGTCGATCTCGAACACCGCGCTGGCGGGGCCGGGGAACGTGCCGCCGAACGGCGAGCCGCTGAAGAATTGCACGCCGACCTGGACGACCTGCGTGGGGTCGAAGCCAGGCTCGGTCACCGCCCCGAGTTCGAACTCGACCGGCACCCAGGCCCCCGACGCGAGCGCGTCGGCGTTCAGGAAGCTGCCCGCGAACAAGAACGCCGGCCCGGTGCTCGCGTGGAGCTGGAGTCCGCCGACCGGGAACGAGCCTGACGCCAGCCGGACGCGCGCGTGCAGCGTTCGCCCCGACAGGTCGACCGGCGGGAAGACGTTGAGGATGGCGTCCACGTTCTGGTCGAAGTCCGTGAACGTCACGCCCACCGCGAGGGCGCCCGGGCTCGGGTCGCCGTCCGCGGCGGTGAAGCCGAACGTGGTGGGCGTTCCACCCGGGGGAACCGTGAGCGCGAGGTTGATGAAGGGGGGAGGCGGGAGGAAGTCGCTCAGCACCCATCCCTGCGTGTCCTTGTCGAACGTGGACGACAGGCGCGACGCCGGCGGCGCGTTGACGAACCTGATGTCGTCGATGCTGAAGTTGGCGTTGCAGGCGACGCCGGGCGGCGTGTCCATCTGCCACTGGATGCCGATCAGCGACGACGGATCGACGATGTTCGGGCTGCCCGGGAAGGTGAAGTCGAAGAACCGCACCACGGTCGTGCCCGCGATCGCGATCGGCGTGGACGGCGGGAAGCAGCTCGCCTCCGTGCAAGTGCCGCGCGGATCGTTAGCCGGGTCGACGTTCTGGCTGGAGGTGAGCGCGAACCGTAGCGCGCAGTCGCCGAGCGTGCCGTTGATCGTGAACTGGACCGCGTTGTAGGCGCTCGCGTCGACGCAGCTGTCGAAGAAGAGGCCGAAACCGAAGAACGCGTTCCCGGAGTCGGTTGGCAGCCCGGGGCTGGCCGCGACCTGCAGCGCGGGGGTTCCGTTCGTGCCGGGCGCCAGCGACAGCACCGGCGCGGTCAGGCCGGGCGCCGCGTACGAAAACGTGCCGCCCGTGATCTCGGGTGACGTCCCGAAGAGGATCGGATTGCCGGCCACCGCGTCCGAGAATTCAGTGATGAGCGCGCTCGGCGGCGCCGAACCCACACAGGGGGTGGGCGGCGGCGCGCCGCCGCCGGTGCCGCCCTGTCCGCCGGCGCCACCGCGGCCCCCGTGGCCCGGACAAACGTGTCCGCGACCGTGGCCCTGGCCTTGACCGTGTCCGTGCCCGCCGTGGTTGTGTCCCATGCCCGGGTGACCGCCGCCCTGAGGTCCGTTCCCGCCGCGCCCGTTGGCCCCCGCGATTGCGAACCCACCCATCGCCGCGAGGGCGACCAATCCCGACACCGTTCCAAACATCCGCATGGGAGCCTCCGATCCGACTGGTTGAAAGCTTCGTACGCCCGCCCCCGATTAAACACAAGCGACGGGCTGCTTACGGGGGGGCCTAGACCGGGCGACACGTGCGCGTGCTGCTGTCGCATCGCAGAGGTGAGCGACACGTCCACAGCGGAAAGGCCTGTTCCGTGCTGACGCAGCAGCGCTGATCCAGCTCCCCACAGACCTCGCAGGTCCCGGTCAGGGCGGTCTGCTCGCGCACGCAGGTGGTGGCCGGCACCGCGCACCAGTGGACTCCAGGGTTGCGTGCTTGATCTTCGCAGCAGACCTTTCCCGTTCCGCCGCAGGAGGTGCAAGAACCGTCGAGCTCGCAGGTGCCTCCGAGGGGACAGGCTTCACCGCGCGGCAAACACTGCCAGTTGCGCGCGCCGGAGCCGACGATGTAGGTGCAGCAACCGCCGTTGCAGGCGCGTCCTTCACAGCAGGGCCCGCCCGGCGTGCCGCACCGGAGACAGCGATATTCCGAGCTCACACCCACGGCGCCGCAGATCGTGTCCGCGTTGGGGCAGCTGGCGCCCGCGCAGCAGGGCTGATCGTAGCCCCCGCAGGTGCTGGACCCCGCCGCGCCACCGGCGCCGCCACCACCGAAAGAGCCTGCGCTCCCACCGTTGCCGCCGGGATCGCTGCCTCCGCCTCCGCCCGTCGCGCCAGCGCCGCCGCCTCCATCTCCGTCTGCCCCGGCTCCGCCCGTCGCGATTCCGCCGACTCCGCCGGGCGAACCGCTGCCGCCGGCCCCCGCCGTCGTGCTGCCGCCTCCGGTGCCGCCCCCTCCATCGCCGCCGATCCCTCCCGAGTCTGCGGAAACCGCTCCGTCACCGGAATCGGGCCGTGCGGGACGTGAGCTACATGCGCAGACCGCCGCCAGCAGGGCCAGCGCCGCAGGGCGGTTAATCAAGCTGCGCACGCTGATAGGTGACGATCGAGTTCGCCAGACGGCTCAAGAACCTCGTTCGGCGGGCTGACTGACCGGCAACCTTTGATTCCCCGGCCCTAGGCGGCCGAGCAGAACCAGAGCTCACCCGCCATTCCGGACCGCGTGCACCTCTCGCCCGCGTTGCAGGCTGTCCCTTTTTCCGGGGTGCAGCGCTTGCGACAGTGCCCTGACGGTTTGCCTGGCACGCAGACCGAGTCACCTGCGCAGCTCAGCGTGGGATCGCCGGGCGTGCAGCGCTGCGCACAGCTGAACGTCACGCGTTCTTCGCGGGCGTTCGTCTCGACGATGCAATCGGTGCCCTGGGCGCAGCCGCCTTTGCTGCCCAGGCAGTTGGCGCCGGACTTGTGGACGCACAGCGCGGTCGGATCCTCGACGGACAGATACTCGCAGACCTTCCCGTCGCGGCAGGCATCCTTGCCCGCGTGCTTGCAACTCGGCACGCAGCCCCAGCCGTCGTCCGTCTTGACGCACGGAGCTTCGCCCACGCAGGCGCTCCGCTCCGGGAACTCGTTCTCCACGCACGTCGGCGCGCAACCGCCCTGCACGCAGAGCAGGCCAAAGCCGCACGAAACGGAGGGATCTCCCGCGTTGTCTTGCTCGCAGGCGGCGCCGATCGTTCGATTGCCGGACAAGACGCAGCCGCGCCACGCGTCGCCGCGTGAGGTTCGCGCCACGACCCGGCAGAGCGTGCCCTTTGGACAGTCCTCGTTCCTCGCGCACTCCGACCCCTGACACGCGGTGCGGCCGCTCTGGATGTCGACGAAGCAGGACTGACCGGGGGGGCAGCTGGAGTCGTCGCGGCACGCGCCGCAAGAAAATCCGCCGGCCGCCAGCGGCGCGCAATCCTGCGGCGGCGCCTGCTCGGCGGCGGTCGTCGCCGTCCATTGCCGCGGTGGTCGTGTGGCCGAAGCGGTCACGCCGTCGGTGTCCGCGGGCGGCGTCTTCTGCCTGTTCTTTCGCGCTGCGACGACTACAACGGTGACGACGGCCACCACACCCAGGACCGCCAGTGTCAGCTTGCGGGATATCGTCGTCATGGGCACCCTCTCTTCATGCGGAGCGCACCGACGGCAAAGCTGGCGCTGATCCGCGTGTTGACCGCGATCGCGGCGGTGATTGCGTCATACATGCTGGTCACGGCCCTGCAGGGCGGCCACGTGGCCGGCTGCGGTCCGGCGAGCGGCTGCGAGAGCGTGCTCGCCAGCCGCTGGTCGTACTGGATGGGACTGCCCGTCAGCGCGCCGGCCCTGCTGCTTTACGTTTCGCTGTTCGCGGCGACGTTCTGGGCCGCGCCGTGCGCGCCGGCGGCGCGGCGGGAGAAAGCCTGGTCCTTCCTGTCGTGGGCGGCCTGTTTGATCCTCGCGGGAGCGGTCTGGTTCCTGAGCCTGCAGTTGCTGGCCGTCCGGCAGCTCTGTCCCTATTGCCTGGCGGCCCATCTCGCCGGGGCGGCGGCCGCGGTCCTGATTCTCCGAGCGACGGGCAATCCCCTCCGGCACCGCCCAGTTCTCGCCGCCGCGGCGCTGGGGATCGCGTTCTTGATCGCGGGGCCGTGGATCAATCGCCCGGCGAGCCACGAGGTCCAGTCCGCCTCGCCCGCGCGGCTGGCGCCGGGGCGCCACCTCGACATCTTCAACGGCCTGTTCCGGATCAACGTCGACGAGGTGCCGCTGATCGGGCGTCGCGACGCGCCCGCCGTGATGGTGAGCCTGCTCGACTACACCTGCCGGCATTGCCGGAAGATGCACGGCGTGCTGCTGGCGGCCGAGCAGGCCCATCGCGGCCAGCTGGCGATCGTCACGCTGCCGATGCCGCTCGACGCCGCGTGCAACAAGGTGATTCAGCAAACCGCGCCTCCGCACGTCAACGCCTGCCAGTACGCCCGGCTCGCGCTCGCCGTCTGGCGCGCGGATCCGAGCAAGATGGAACGATTCAACGACTGGG
>Ga0111539_10012677_pt1 | contig 10560 bp, 8 predicted proteins | sample RhiMethybrSRZTD1_FD_79667 | JGI IMG/M metagenome (GOLD analysis project Ga0111539, IMG submission 79667) | Populus rhizosphere microbial communities from Tennessee, USA - Rhizosphere MetaG P. TD hybrid SRZTD1 (version 2) (version 2) | ecosystem: Host-associated > Plants > Roots > Rhizosphere >... | reverse complement strand
GAGGATGTTCATCGGCGTGCGGATCTCGTGGCTCATGTTGGCGACGAACTCCGACTTGAGCCGCGCCGCCTGGAGGGCACGGTCGCGTGCCTCGGCCAGCTCGCGCTCGGCGCGCTTGCGCTCGGTGATGTCGCGCAGCGTGGCGGTGAACGCCGGCACGTTCCCCTGCATGACGGCGATGGCGATGTCTACCGGGAACTCCTCGCCCGTCGCGCGCATCGCGGTCATCTCGACCCGGCGGCCGATCAGCGCGCTCTCGCGCGTGACGGCGTAGCGGGCGAGGCCCTCGCGATGCGCGGCACGAGAGGCCGGCGGGACGATGATCTCGGCGAGCTCGCGTCCGACCACCGCGTTGCGCGCATAGCCGAACATCTCCTCGGCGGCCGGGTTGAACTCGAGAATGCGCCCGGTCGCGTCGATCGTGATGATGGCGTCGAGCGCCGACGCGAGCATCGCGCCCTTTCGCGCCTCGCTCTCGCGGAGGGTCGCGACCGACCGCCGCTGCTCCGCGGCGAGGAGCTCGCTCCGGCGGCCCGCCCGCCGGCCGTAGACCAGCATGCTCGCGACGGCCGCGAGCAGGAGCCCGGTGATCCAGCGCCAGAGCGTGATCAGGCGGTCGGCCGCCTTCGCCTGTGCGCCGAGGCGCTCGCCCTCGACCTCGCTGAGATGCCGATCCAACGTCCCGAAGGCGGCGCGGAACGCGCTCGCCTTGCGGTTCATGAGCGCCTGCTTCCGCATCGCCAGGTCCATGTCGTCCTGGCGCATGGCCTGGAAGACGTTGCGCACCTCCGCCACGAGCGCCTTCATCGCGCGGCGGATGGCCGCGAAGTCCTTCAAGAGAGGCTTCGCGTCGGCGCGCGGGACGTCCTTCACCACCTCGCGCCGCGCGTCGGTCAGCGCCTGGTTGAGGACGGCGCGCGCCGTGAAGAACTTCCGCGATCGCAGGTCGCTGCGCACGAGGAAGATGTCGTTGCCGGGCGCGATGAGGTCGGCGGCATGCTGATGCATGCTCAGGTAGCTCGCGCGCCGGGCCGACCACGTCTGGTTCTCCGCCGCGGACGCGCGGAAGCGCGTCACGATGTCGTGGCAGAGATACACGCCGGCCACGAGGCCGAGGAGGGCCGCGATGGCGAGCGCCGTCTCGACCAGACGCCACGCGCTGGCCGCCCCGTCGCTGGCAGTCCCGTCCCCTACCGCATCGGGCGGGCCAGTGTGCACGGGGAGTCCCCAAGCAAGGGCTATGCCGTCGTGCTCAGGCGTGGTCGGACGGGCGTCTCTCACTCATCCCAGCGTCGCGAATGTGACGCCATGGCAGGTGAGCGACAGCCGGGGCGGCCGGCAGGCCTGCTAGCGCCGCCGGGCCTCTATCTTGGCAGCGTTCTCGGCCAGCCACTGCTCGATCGTCCGCCGGAACTCCTGCTCCGTCAGGCCGCGCGCGGCGAGGGCGGCGCCGAACGCGGGATCGGCGCTCCGCCACGCCTCGTCGCTGGCGGCGATGCGCAGCTCGCGAAGGGCGTCGTCCAGGTGGCCGGCGCGCAGGTGCGCGCTCCCGAGGTTGTAGTGGAAGACGGGATTGTTCGGCCAGATGTCGAGCGCGCGCACGAAGTACGGGATCGCCTCCTCGTTGCGTCCGAGGTTCATCAGCTCGATGCCGAGGTTGCTGAGCGTATCCGCCTTCTCCGGCCCACTCGCGAGCGAGCGCCGCATCTGCTCGATCGCCTCCTCCTTCCGGCCGGCGACGGAGAGCGCCAGCCCGAGCTCGGAGTGGATGTTGCTCGAGCCCTCGGGCACGGCGCGCAGCGCCGACTCCCAGAGCGACAGCGAGTCGTGCCACTCGGGCACGCGCGCCATCGAACGAAGCGCACCCGCGACGACGAGAAGCGCGAGAATCGCCAGGGCGGCCGCCGGCGCACGCCGCCGGATCGCGTCCAGGCCGAGTGCCGCGAGCAGGCACGCCCCGAACGACGGCACGTAGAGGTAGCGCTCGGCGATGAAGTGCGGGCCGAGCGGGACCAGGTTGGCGAGCGGGAGATACATGGCGACGATCCAGGCGACGCCGAAGGCAGCCAGCGGCGCGCGCCGCGCGGCGAGCGCGACGGCGGCGAGCGCGGCGGCCGCGAGCCCGAGGCCGGCGAGCACGCGCGCGTCGAGGAGCCCGTCGGGCCGCGGCGGCGGGTAGTCGGCGCTGAGTGTCTTCGGGAGGACGAGGAGCCGGACGACCGACGGCAGCGAGGCGGCGGTGACGAGGAGCGAGTCGCCGAGGCTCGTGGCGGCGCCGGACGTCGCCTTCCTGACCGCGTCGGGCGCGAGCTGCGCGAGGACGTTGCCGCCGTAGAGCGCCGTCGCGACGAGGCCGAGCGCGGCGACCGGCACGAGACGCCGCGCGGCCCGCGCCGGGGGCAGCCGGCGGATCAGCACGTCGGCGAGCGGGAGCACGAGGGCCAGGCCCACCGCGGCGACCTCCTTCGCGTGCATGGCGAGCGCCCAGGCGGCGAGCGCGGCGATGGTCGCCCACGCGCGCGGCGCCAGATAGAGCAGCACGCTCGCCGCGACGAGGATCATGGCGAGGATCTCCTTCCGATTCTCGATCGAGGCGACGGCCTCGGCGTGCACGGGATGCACGGCGAAGAGGAGACCCGCCGCGCACGCCGCCCAGGGGCGCGCGCCGAGCCGCAGCGTGAGCGCGCCCGCGAGGCTCGACGCGGCCGCGTGCAGCAGCACGTTGCCGAGATGGAGGCCGGGCGCCCAGCCCTGCCACACGAGCTGCTCGGCGTGGATGGTCAGATACGTGAGGCCGAAGCGGCGGAGGACGAGCGTGGCGGCCGGCGCCGCGGCTCGCGCGAGCGCCAGCGGATCGTCGTAGACGAGGCCGTTCCAGAGGGTGCCCGCGAACACCAGCGCCGCGACGACCGCGGGCGCGAGCACCACGAAGAGCACCGCGTGTCCGTAGCAGGGAACGCCGCGAAGGGCGACCGCCGTTCGCTGGTATCCCCCGGAGCTTTGATATTAGATCGGACCGTGGGCGGACGCGTCTGGGGGGGCGTGATCGATCGCTACCGCGAGCACCTGCCGATCGGGCCCTCTGACAAAATCGTGACACTCTGCGAGGGAAACACGCCCCTCGTGCGTGCGGATCGGCTCGCCGCCGTCGTCGCCCCGGGGGTCGAGCTCTACCTGAAGTGCGAGGGCCAGAACCCGACCGGATCCTTCAAGGACCGGGGCATGACGATGGCGGTGTCGCGGGCGGCCTCCGAGGGCATCGAGGCGATCATCTGCGCGTCGACCGGGAACACGTCGGCGGCGGCCTCCGCCTACGCGGCGCGCGGCGGCCTCCGCGCCTACGTCGTCGTCCCGCACGGGAACATCGCCCTCGGGAAGCTGTCGCAGGCCGTGATGCACGGCGCGCGCGTGATCCAGATCGAGGGCAACTTCGACCGCGCGCTGAGCCTCGTCCGCGACGTCAAAGAGCGCTATCCCACCCGCCTCGAGCTCGTGAACTCCGTGAATCCGTCCCGCATCGAGGGGCAGAAGACCGCGGCCTTCGAGATCTGCGACGCGCTCGGGCGCGCGCCCGACTACCATCTCCTGCCGGTCGGGAACGCCGGCAACATCACCGCCTACTGGCGCGGCTACCGCGAGTACAAGGAGCTCGGACGCGTCGAGACGCTGCCGCGCATGATGGGCTACGAGGCGGCGGGGGCGGCGCCGATCGTGAACGGCCGGGTCATCGACGAGCCGCAGACGCTCGCGAGCGCGATCCGCATCGGCAACCCGGCGAGCTGGCAGGGCGCGGCCGCCGCGCGCGACGAGTCGGGCGGCGCCATCGAGGCGTGCACCGATGAGGAGATCGTGGCGGCGTATCGCCTCCTCGCGCGGAGCGAGGGCATCTTCGCCGAGCCGGCGTCCGCCATCTCGCTCGCCGGGGCGCTAAAGCTCGGCGCCAGCGGCCGCCTCCGGCCGCGCGACGTGCTCGTGCTGACGCTCACGGGCCACGGCCTCAAGGACCCCGACACGGCGATCGCCAGCTCCGAGCCCGCGCTCGCCATTCCGGCCGACCTCGGGCGCCTCGCGGCCGTCCTGGAGCTGGACTAGGCCCGCATGAAGATCGTGGTCGTGGTCGGCGCCGGGGTCGCCGACGAGCCCATCGCCGATCTGGACGGGAAGACGCCGCTCGATCGCGCGCGCACGCCGCATCTCGATCACATCGCGTCGCGCGGCATCTTCGGCCTCACACGCACGATCTCGCGCGGGGCTCCGATCGACCGCGATGCGGGCCTGCTCGCCGTGCTCGGGCAGGCGCCGGCGGAGAGCGCGGCCGCGGGCGTGCTCGAGGCGATCGGGCTCGGCGTGGCGCTCGGTCCCGCGGACGTCGCCTTCCGCTGCGACCTCGTCGGGCTCGAGACCTCGCCGGAGGGGCGGCTCGTGCTGCGCGACCCGGCGGCCACGCTGACGGATCCGGAGATGGGGCGCACGCTGGCGGTGGATATCGCGCCCGCGGTCGCCAGCGCGGGCTTCACTCTCCACCCGGGCCACGGCCATCGCCACGTGCTCGTATGGTCGAACGGCGACGACCGCGGGCACACGACGGCGCCGTACGCGATGGTGGGGAAGCCCATCGATGGCGCGCTTCCGGACGGGCCCGGCGCCGAGGCCCTCAGGGCGCTGATCGACGGCTCACAGGCACTGCTCGCCGCGCATCCCATCTGCCGCGCGCTGCGCGAGCAGGGCGGCGCGGCGCCCGGTGCGTTCTGGCCGTGGGGTGGCGGCTGCCGGCCGTCCCTCCGGGGCACGGCGCGCCTCGGGGTCGCGGGCGCGATCGTCGCCGTCGCCCCGCATGCGATCGGCGCCGGGGTGCTCGCCGGCCTGACGCACGTCCCACCTGCCGGCGCCGTCGACACGGATCTCCGCGCCGCGGTGGAGCAGGGCCTTCGCGCGCTCGACCGGCACGACCTCGTCGTCATCCACGTCGAGGGGCCGAACACGGCGGCGCTGCTCGGCGACGCGCAGCGGAAGGTCGGGGCCATCGAGCGCCTCGACGAGGAGGTCGTAGGTCCCGTGCTCGAGGGGCTGCGCCAGCGCGGCGGCGCCTGGCGCCTGCTTGTGACCTCCGACCACGCCGCGCCGAGCGCCACGCGGGCCCCCAGCGCCGAGCCGGTCCCCTTCGCGGTCTACGTCTCGGACGATGACCAGAAGACCCGCGGCGTGGAGCGCGGCTTCAGCGAGCGGGACGCGCGCGATCAGGGCATCTTCATCCCCGAGGCGCACGGGCTCCTCGAGCGCGTCTGCCGCCGCTCGGAGAGTGCCACCGCCCCCGCGCGCGACGCGTAGGCCATCGCATGGATCGGAACCTCGCGATGGAGCTCGTCCGTGTCACGGAGGCGGCGGCGCTCGCGTCGGCGCGCTTCATGGGCCGCGGCGACGAGGCCGCCGCCGACATGGGCGCGATCGACGCCATGAAGAAGGCGTTCGGGGTGATCGCCATCGACGGCACCGTCGTCATCGGCGAGGGGGCCGAGGACGCGATGCCCATGCTCTACGTCGGCGAGCGCGTCGGCACGGGGCAGGGGCCCGCCACCGACGTCGCCCTCGATGCGCTCGAGGGCGCGCACATCTGCGCGGTCGGCGGCTACAACGCCATGTCGGTGATCGCGATCGCCGAGCACGGCACGTTCCTCCGCGTGCCCGACACGTACATGGAGAAGATCGCCTGCGGCCCCGAGGGCCGCGGCGTGGTCGACCTCGACAGGAGCCCGACGGCGAACCTGCACGCGCTCGCCGAGGCGCGGAGCGTCTACGTCGAGGACCTGACGGTCGCCGTCCTCGACCGCCCGCGGCACGACAAGCTCATCGAGGAGGTGCGACGCGCCGGCGCACGCATCAAGCTGATCGGCAGCGGCGACGTCTCCGCCGCCATCGCGACGACGAAGCCGCTCGCCGGCATCGACCTGCTGCTCGGAATCGGCGGCGCGCCGCAGGGCATCCTAGCCGCCGCGGCGCTCGTCTGCCTCGGCGGCGAGATGCAGGCGCGGCTGAAGCCCCGGAACGAGCACGAGGCGGGCCTCTGCCGGGCCGTCGGTCTCTACGACTTCCAGCGCCGCTACCGGCTGGACGAGCTCGCGTCGGGCTCCGTGCTCTTCGCCGCCACCGGCATCACCTCGGGTGACTATTTGACCGGCGTCCGCTACCTCAAAGGAGGGGCGGTCACCAACTCCGTGGTGATGCGCTCGCAGAGCCGCACCATCCGCTTCATCGAGGCCTACCACCATTTCGATCGCGCCCCGGAGTATGATTGAGCCATGACGGACGCATCTCCCACCAACGTGAGCGTCGAGGCGAAGCCCAATGGCGTCGTCACCATCACGCTCGAGCGGTCGCAGAAGCTGAACGCTCTCGACGGCGAGACGCTGCGCGAGCTTCGGGCCGTTCTGGCGCGGCTCGCGGACGATCCGAGCGTACGGGTGCTGGTGCTCACGGGGAGCGGCGAGAAGGCGTTCTCCGCGGGCGCCGACATCGCCGCCATGGCCGCCATGCCGGCGGCCGAGGGCCGCGCCTACGCGCAGCTCGGCCACGCGGTGATGGCCGCGGTGGAGGCCTTCCCGGTGCCCGTGCTCGGGATGCTGAACGGGGTCGCCCTCGGGGGCGGGCTCGAGCTGGCCCTCGCCTGCGACCTCCTCATCGCCTCGTCGCGGGCGCGGCTCGGTCAGCCGGAGATCAATCTCGGCCTCATCCCGGGCTTCGGGGGGACGCAGCGGCTGGTGAAGCGGGTGGGGCTGGCACGGGCGCGCGAGCTCATCTACCTCGGCCAGCCCATTCAAGCCGAGGACGCCCTGCGCATCGGCCTGGTGGCACGCGTGGCGGTCCCGGAGCGGCTCTTCGCCGAGGCGCAGGACCTGGCCGAGGAGTTGGCCAGGAAACCGCCCCTCGCCCTCCGGCAGGCGAAGCTGGCCACGGCCGTGGCCGCGGACGCCGACATCACCACCGGCTGCCGCTACGAGATCGAGGCCTTTGCCGTGACCTTCGCCAGCGAGGACCGCGTCGAGGGCCTCAGGGCGTTCCAGGACAAGCGCACCCCGGCCTGGAAGGGGCGATAGGCGAAGCCCGTTTCCGGCGGACGCCGCCTGCCATATAACCGCATCGTGAGCTGGGGCTCCTGTTACTCCGCCGCGACGGCCTCCGAGGCGCACGTGGTGAAGGGCTTTCTCGAGCTGCGCGGGGTTCCCTGCGTGCTCCAGAGCGATGGCCTGTCGGTCTATCCGTCGGCGGCCCTCGGCCGGGGGGTGAAGGTCCTCGTTCCCGAGCACTGGCTCGCGGTGGCGCAGAAGCTCGTCGCGGGGCGCGCGCCGGTGCGGCGCCCGCGGCGCGGACGGGTGATCCGCCTGGCGCGGAGGAGCGGGCCATGACCAAGCGCGAGTGGCTCGAGCGGGACTACCGGGAATCCGGCGAGCGGCCGGTTCGCTTCTCGACGGTTTCCGACATGGTTGTCGAGCCGCTCTACACGGACGAGGACGCCTCCGCCGCCGCGTCCGTGGGGCTCCCGGGCCAGTTCCCGTTCACCCGCGGCGTCTATCCGAGCATGTATCGCGGCCGGCTCTGGACGATGCGGCAGTTCGCCGGTTTCGGGACGGCCGAGGACACGAACGAGCGCTTCCATTTCCTCCTCCAGCACGGGCAGACGGGCCTCTCGACGGCCTTCGACATGCCGACGCTCATGGGCTACGACGCCGATCATCCGCGCGCCCGCGGCGAGGTCGGCCGCGAGGGTGTCACCATGTCCACCCTCGGGGACATGCGCGCGCTGTTCAAGAGCGTCCCGCTCGCGCAGGTCACCACGTCGATGACCGTCAACTGCACGGCGAGCGTCGCGCTGGCGATGTACCTCGCCGTCGCCGAGGAGCAGGGCGTCCCCTGGACGAAGCTCGGGGGCACGATCCAGAACGACATGCTGAAGGAGTTCATCGCGCAGAAGGAGTGGATCTCGCCGCCGGTGCCGTCGCTGCGCGTCGTCGTCGACATGATCGACTTCTGCGCGCGCCAGGTTCCCCGCTGGCACCCGGTGTCGATCAGCGGCTACCACATCCGCGAGGCCGGCTCGACGGCGGTGCAGGAGCTCGCCTTCACGCTCGCCGACGGCATCGCGTACGTCGAGGCGGCGCTCGCGCGCGGGCTCGCGGTCGATACCTTCGCGCCGCGCCTCTCGTTCTTCTTCAACCTGCACAACGACTTCCTCGAAGAGGTGGCGAAGCTCCGCGCCGCGCGGCGCCTCTGGGCGACGCTCATGCGCGACCGTTTCGGCGCCAAGGACCCGCACTCGCTCCGGCTCCGCATGCACGCGCAGACCGCCGGCTGCTCGCTCACGGCGCAGCAGCCGCTGAACAACGTCGTGCGCGTGACGGTGCAGGCGCTGGCGGGCGTGCTCGGCGGCGTGCAGTCGCTGCACACGAACTCGCTCGACGAGACGCTCGCGCTGCCGTCGGAGCAGGCGGTCATGGTGGCGCTCCGGACGCAGCAGATCCTCGCCGAGGAGAGCGGCGTGACGAACGTCGTCGATCCGCTCGGCGGGAGCTTCGCGGTCGAGGCGCTGACCGACCGCATGGAGCGCGAGGCGCGCGACTACATCGAGCGCATCGACGGGCTCGGCGGCATGGTGCGCGCGATCGAGGCCGGCTACCCGCAGCGGGAGATCGCCGAGGCGGCCTACGTCTACCAGCAGCAGCTCGAGCGCGGCGAGAAGGTCGTCGTCGGGGTGAATCGCTACGCGGTGGCCGAGGAGCGGCCGCCGGAGCTGCTCCGCGTCCCCCTGGAGGTCGAGGAGCGGCAGATCGACCGCGTGCGGCGCTGGAAGCGGGAGCGGAACGGCGCGGAGGCGCGCGCCGCGCTCGCCCGCGTGCGCGCGGCGGCCGAGGGCAGCGAGAACCTGATGCCGGTCCTGGTCGACGCGGTGAAGGCCGGCTGCACGGTGGGCGAGGTCTCGGACGTCTACCGCACGGTCTTCGGGGTGTACCAGGACCCGGCATGGCTGTGAGCGGCCGGCCGCTCCGCATCCTCGTCGCCAAGCCCGGGCTCGACGGCCACGACCGCGGCGCCAAGATCATCGTCCGTGCGTTGCGCGACGCGGGCTTCGAGGTGATCTACACGGGCCTCCACCAGACGCCCGAGATGATCGCCGAGGCCGCGATCCAGGAGGACGTCGACGCCGTCGGCCTGTCGATCCTCTCGGGCGCCCATCTCACGCTGTTCCCCGCCGTGATCGACGAGCTCAAGCGGCGCGGGGGAGGGGACATCACCATCTTCGGCGGCGGCATCGTGCCCGACGAGGATCAGCCCGCGCTCGCGGGCGCGGGAGTGGCGAAGGTGTTCACGCCCGGCGCGACGATCCAGGACGTGGTCGACTGGGTGCGGGGGAACGTGCGGCCGCGGGCGTGAGCCCGACCGAGTCTCCGGCTCCGACGCGACCGCGTCGATAGTCGCGACCACGCATCGAGCGGTGGCTGCCGGGTATGCAGCCGCCACATGCCTCCGCGGACCGTTCGTGGACGGCGGCGACCCCCCCGCGCTAAGACTCGCCGCGGTGCGGGACGCCGTGCGGCGACATCCGAGGTGGGCGAGTGGCGTCCTGCTCGCCGTCTGCCTCGCGGTACCCTGGCGGCGCTTCCTCCTCGGCCAGCGGAGCCCGTTCCACTCCGACATCCAGCACTACCACGATCCCGTCACCCACGAGCTCGCGCGCGCGTGGGCGGAGGGGCGCATCCCGCTCTGGACGGACCACGTCTACTGCGGGTTCCCGTTCTTCGCGGATCCGCAGACCGCGGCCTGGTACCCGGCCACTCCGCTGATCGTCGCGCTCGGCCCGCACGCGGGCTACATCGTGTTCCTCTTCCTCCACTCGCTGCTGGCGGCGGTGGGCATGCTGGCGCTGCTGCGCGCGCACGGCGGGGCGTGGCCGGCGGCCTGGGCGGCGGGGCTGGTCGTGGCGCTCTGCGGCTATCTCGCGCACGAGACGCAGCATCCCGGCTACTTCGCGATCCACACCTGGATGCCCGCCTGGCTGTGGGCGACGCACGCGATCCTCGTGCGGCCGACGGCACGCCGGGCGATCGTCGCGGCGCTGATCATGGCCGCAATGGTGTTCACGGGCGCGCTCCACGTCGCCACCGGAGGGGTGATCGTCTTCGCGGCGTACGTCGTCGGGTGCACGATCGACGTGCTGCGCGATCGGGGACTCGCCGCCGCGCTCCGCGGTCTCGGCACCGCGCTCGGGGCACAGGCGCTCGGCCTCGCGCTCGCGGCCGTGGTCCTGCTTCCGACGCTCGCGCACATCCCGCAGTCCGTCCGCGCCCTGGCGATGACGCCCGAGCTGGCCGCCACCGGCTCTGTACATCCCTGGCAGGTCGTGGGGCTGTTCGTGAGCGCGGCGGCCGCGCGGCTCGCGAGCGCCACCGACCTGGACTTCGGAGGCGCCTCCTTCTACGTCGGCGCGCTGACGCTGCCGTTGGCGCTGGTCGGCCTCGGCGCGCTACGGGGCGCCAGCCGGGTCGCGCTGGCGGCGGGGGTGACGACCGT
>Ga0111539_10012676_pt1 | contig 10560 bp, 7 predicted proteins | sample RhiMethybrSRZTD1_FD_79667 | JGI IMG/M metagenome (GOLD analysis project Ga0111539, IMG submission 79667) | Populus rhizosphere microbial communities from Tennessee, USA - Rhizosphere MetaG P. TD hybrid SRZTD1 (version 2) (version 2) | ecosystem: Host-associated > Plants > Roots > Rhizosphere >... | reverse complement strand
TCGAGTTTAGATTCAGCTTCTCCCGTAGCCTGATGCATGCAGCTGGCTTGGTTGTGGCGGGGACGGCCTTGATAGCGTTGAGATGGCGGCCGGCTTTATGGCTGGGAGGCGCGCTGTTATCGGTTCTTGCGGCGAAACTGGTTGTCGTGAATCTGTCGCTGGACGCTTCGGCTTTGATCGGCACGGTATCTGGATACCTGCTGTTCATATCGATGTTCCACCGCGAGCATTTAAAAACAATTTTTCGGGCGGCATTCTGGCTGATGCTGGTAGCCTGGACTGTGATTGAGCTCACACCTTTCTCACCAACCTCCGGCGGAGCGCTAAATATCATCCCTTTCGCCACCATGCTTCAGGGATCGATGGAAGCCGGTGCACGTGGATTGGTGCGGTCATTGTTCATTTATTCCGCCCTGCTATGGCTTGCGCATAAAAACGGGGTGGACGCCAGAAAGGCCATCGTTGGACTGGTTATATGGTCGTGCTTGATCGAGTTTACGCAGATGGGATTGCTGGGCCGCACCGCGGATGTGACAGAGCCGCTGCTATTGATGCTGGTTGGCTGGGTATTGGGCGTCCTGCAAAGCCATCAACCCCGATCCGAGCCAGAGGCAGAAACGGCCGCGCCGCAGCTCGACAATTCGGTAGCGGCCCCTGCGGAGATGAGCGGAAAACGCGCGCTCCGCTCCATAGCGATAGGAATGACGATATGCGTCGCAATTGCATGGCTCGTTACTCGGTCAGAGTTGACCCCGTACAATGTGCGCGAACTGGTGTACCACGGGCATCCCTTTAGATCGCTGGCATTGCTTGTAGCGCTTTTGTACTGGTCGGTCGGCTTCCCAGTGTTCATCGCACGATGGCTGACGAAGGGAGGAATGTATTTGCTCAGTTTCCCACCGCTGGCGTTGCTGCATGGTTTAATTGCATGGCTGCTGATAGTATCCGCAGTGCCAACCGAAAGCATTCACGATATTGTCGGATCTCCCGTCCTGGGGTGGCCATGGAAGTGGGAACTGCTCGGGCGTTTTCTGGCATTGTTCGGCGCTTGGAGCGTAGCGGCGACTGCAGGCACGATCATGGCCGCAACCGGTGTGCTCCAAGGTGCCAGGACTGCACTATTGGGCTGGGCGATTGGCGCCTTCTTGGTTGTGCCGTTTTCGTACTATGTCGTGGTATCGCAAGCATCGACTGATAACCTGGTGGAGCTGATGGCCAACAATGGCGGCGTCGGCTCTTTTTTGTTGATTGGTTCAGCCGCCATGCTGATGCTGCTTGGCGGTGCCAAAGCCGCGCTGGCGTTTAACCCAGGGTCCACGCGCGCTGACAAGGCAATCGTGTGGGTACTGGGAGCCGGCGCTTTGGCATATTTCGCACTTCATTTCGGCCTGGAACAGATCATCGTCAAGTACGGACACGTTTTCTCTGCATTGCAATTCTTGTTGAGCAGCAGCCGTTCGAATCTGGCGGGAACGGGCGAGCTGGTTGTTCGATACGCCCTGGTTTACAGCGCTTTCGTCGCAGCTGTCATCATGGTGCAAGGCTCGCTGTGGCGCTGGGTAACGCCGGCACCGCAGCGGGATAAAATGCAAGGCGGGTATGTGCACGGCTCAGCCGGATCAAGCCATACGCCACACTTGCCAACTTCGGATAGATAAAGCTCGATTCCAGCGTTGCGCGCATGCACTATTCAATGGAGAGGTTTTACCATCTCTAGCTTTCCTGCTGCGCAGCCGAGGACTGTACCGAGATGAAATTGCACTCAAGCGTATGGCGACTGAGATCGAGACGCAGGCCTTTGCCAGATGGGCATGGGACGAAATTCAGGCTTTCCAGCACTTGCTGAGCCGGTATATTGCGACCCGTAGGCTGAAAGTTGACCCATAAGCTCTTCGGCTTTTCGCCTTCCAGCTCGTTCACAAGGTGATCGAAGAGAGCCTGTTCAATAAATCTCCCTTGGACCCGGCAAGAGAGCATGAAATCCTCAACGCGTATCTCGTCCTTGTCGAAACGGACGATACAAAATCCCACGGCGCCGTAAGAACCGTAATTGTCGGCACAGCGCAGGACGTATTTGCTGACTTCGTTGTCGACCAGTATGGGGAGTATTTCGCTTCGGAGGTACTTGCGTCCGGAAAAATTCAACTGGTTGGTGCGCTGGACAAGTTCAGACACCCGGTCAAGATCATCATCGGCATAAAGATCAACGTTCAATTTGATTCCACATGAAGCCAGAAACCCTAGATAGTCTGAACCAAACTGCGATGCGCTCTTCTTGCGCACGAACTCTTCCCGGTAAAACTGGCTGCGTTTCTTCGCCTCGTCGCTCGTCATGCCCTGATAGCGAGGGTTTGAAAACAGCTGATCGATACCAGCCGCGTTGACGCAGGCAACACCCTTGAGCGCTCGTGACACTTCTTCCAGCTCGAACGGGTTGTCGTCAATAAATGCAAAAGTATCCAGACCGATATTGAGTTGCTCCGCTATGACCTTGATGTTCTCGCTCTTCGGCATCCAGTTGATCTGGGGATACAGGAAATAGTTGGCGATACCCAGCTCTTCCAGACGTCTCCATGCGCTCGGCTCATCGTTCTTGCTGGCGATACTCAGCAAGATGCCGCGCTCGTCAAAGAAACGCAGCAGCTCGATCACATTGGGCCGCAAAGCCACCGCTTCGTTCTCAAGCAATATGCCGTTCCACATCGTATTGTCGAGATCCCACACTACGCACTTTATCTTTGGCGGACCGAAACTCTCGCCCCTTGCACCCTTGCGGTGAACGACAAAATCGGCTGTGAGAAATACGATACGGGCCAGTCCTTCGCCATCGGGGATGATGTTGACATCGAACGGCAGGCCGCAATCGGTAATTTTTGAAAAATGATCGCGTCCGAATTCATGGCGCGAGTATCCGGGCGGCAGGGTGATCGATGACCTGAACGGCGGAGGCAGGCTAGAGGCAAGCAGAGTCCTGCTCATCCCGGAAGCAATAATCATGTTCAGTTGTATGCGCACCGGCACATCCATGGGATTGTAGACCTCCAGCAAGAAGACCTCGGGCTGCTGCCGCGAGGACGAATTCCTGCGGTGTAACCAGCGGCCGAAGCGTTCGAGGAGCGCCTGTTGCAGATATGACCAGCGACTGTCGCGTGTCAGCCGGTACATCGAGGCACCCGCGGCGTTGACAAGCGGCGCCGAAAAACTGATCGTGCGTTCGATAAGGAGCGCCGCGCCCGCAGGCAACATCAAGGTATTACCGCGCGCCTCGATTTTGCCCCACTTCTTGAAAGCAACCTCCGCTCCATAACCGCGAGCGGAAGGGAAACTCTGGTTGCGGTACATTCCATAGGTCAGGCGTCTGCACCTGCTATCCGGCCTGCTTTGATAGAGATCGCAGGAGGTGAAACAGCTCGGAGCGGCGCACTCCACGCAATGCTCCCCCCACATAAGCAAGGACATTTTTGCAATGTCATCAACAGGATCATACGCGGATGCCGGCGCAAGCCCGCGATCCAAATGCAAATGCTCCTCGTATTTATCGAATTCGAACATGGCAGATGGCTACCGGATTTGATGTGTCCCGATGGAAGTGCCAGTGGCTCTAGTCGGTTCGGTTAAAAAATTTGCTTCTTTCTCTTTCGTAGCCATTAATTTTTTTACATGCCGCAGCCGGACTGCAAATTTCGCCGTGGTTCGTTGTTCAAGTCCTTGTTAGGTCGATGCTCGTTGTGTGGACCCGTTAAGGTTCAAATTCGTGCCTCTGTCAGGCTCGCAAACAAAAGTGTCGTTCGAACACATCACGAGAGTAAGCATTAAAACTTTCAATATATGCATATGACTTATATTCCTTTCCGCTCTATCAGCTTGAACTGAACGCCATTCTGATAAGGCCGTTGAACCAGTGCCTTGATCCAAGGGGAGCAGATCATTTATGGAACAAGCGAACGAGGCGGGTTTTCTAACAACAAATAGGAAATACGGCGACGGCGGGGGCATAACAAAATTCAAAAGCCTCCTACAAGAACGCCCCGCTCATTGCTGTAACCCGTAAGCCTTACTAGGAATCTCGTACACAGCAACAGCCTTGTTTGGCTGGTTAAGACGGCGAAAAATATCCCGCGGCACGACAGACTCCAAGTTAAGCGAAGTGATAATTTGCCCTGGCCATTTCCTAGGTTGCTCAAGACGCCAAATCTCTTTCCATTGAGGACCTGGAGTTATATCTGAGTTGTTCGGGTTTAAAAAATAAACACTGCCGAAAACGGGCTCACTAGCAATTATTCTGGAACAATCCTTTTCTTGCCAATAACAAAAATATGTAGCTAACCGCGCGGTGGAAACATCCGTCGCTATTTCACCTTCCGAGATATTAAGGTACGTCAGCAACGCCCGGTCGCCAAAACGAGGGTCTTTGTTTTCCACTCCAAGACATAAGAAATTTACGACCAAAACTGATAGCACTGCGAAGACCGCCATTTTTTTTCGGCTAGGCCATACCACATAACGCAGCCAAAAAACGCCAATTATAAAAAAGCAGGATGTCGGCGCTAAATAATAACGAGCATATAGCTTGATTTGACTAAGTGCAATTACCGCGAACAAAAACCATACAGTGCCCAGTACTGCTAAAAGCCGCAGAACGCGCGTCGTCGCTTCGTCGCGAATGATATGTCCGCGTACTATCCACCAAAGGGCGGGGTAGAGGAGGTAATACAATATTCCATATTTCTGGGTGATAAGAGTTAAAATAATGGGATTAATGGGAGGCCAAATATATAGATTGCCTGCGTTGTCGATTCCACCAACTTTTGGCTCTGGATCTGCCCACCGGTCTTCGTGTTGTGCCGCTCCTAATAGCCAAGTGAAGTGATGAAGCGGATTGTAGCCAGCAGAAACGTAAAAGAGCATCTCAGCAAACAGCACGGTTACGAAACCGGCCGCCAAATAGAGATAGAACTGTCGTTTCATGCGGTAGCCGGCCAAAAATAGCATGCCATAAAAAATTATCAAAGCGAGGACTTGCTCATGGGACATGAATGCGATGCCGGCAAAGATACCGGACAAATAGAGCATCACATTGCGACGCTGATGGTCAAGCGCAACGTAAAAAAAGAAAAAAGAGAGGGAGGCGTACAGCAAATTCGCCAGATCCGCACTTGGAGTCGTAGAGTGTATTGCCAGCACTGGCACAGAAGCGAGTACTGCACACGCAACAATAACAGTGACAGGATCGGTTAGCCGTCGTAACGCATACGCAACGAATAGTATGAATGCAGCATAATACAAGCTGGTTGGTAAAATGGCAGCGAATTCGGAGTCACCGAGCCAGGACAGCGAGATCGCCAACGGGAGCGTTATTCCCAATCGCATCGCTCCTTCCTGTGTTATGTCTGGGGGAAACGGTTGGAGCCAATCTTTCGCCGCGCGATAATACTTGAAGTCATCCCCCCCGTAAAAACCAACCCACGATACAGTTAAGACAAAGATTGCGATTAAAGCAACACTAGGCAGAACAAATATGGAGAGCTTAGGGTTGGGATGCAGCATTGTGGAAAACTCCGGTATATCTTCTTTCATGGCAACTCTTACTGGCTGATCGTTCCTGGATTATTAATAACGACAAATATACATGCTAAATTAAAAAAACGATCTCAGGTATCAAACGACGCAGATAAAGACACTGCTGGCTGATATTCATTTGGAATGAAAGATTATAAATGTTAAGTGTAGTTATTTATGCAGTGCTCTTTTCAGTGGCGACTGTAGTCTCAATCCTTCTGCTCGGTAGTCGAGAAATCATTGGCGGCGTTATAACTCCTATCAGGATGGTTCAAATTATATTCACGTGGCAATTTATTCTTGGCGCATTCATGGCGCTAATTGCGCGACTTCTATTTATGCTGATAAACAATGCCCTTTATAGAATGCCGGAATTCTCAGACAGTTCAACAACTATAACCGCGCTAATTACTACGGTTGCGCTTGTTTTCGTCATAATAGCCAACTATTATTTTTTGAATGAGCAAATAACCTTTACCCAAGCCATTGGAGCAGCGATTATTTTTTTTGGTATTTTCCTCGTTACAAGTTAGCGTCGATTTGAGCTACTTTCAACAGGCTTAATTATGAGCAAACTAATAGTTTTTTTTGAAGTGGCAGTGGGAGGCCACAGGGAAGCTGAATCGCAATAATCGAATCTCAATCCTGCAGATAAAAATATTGGAACGTAAAGATAAATTCCGAAATGCATCAGCTAAAACTATCGCTAATAACAGTTTGTTTTAACAGTGAGGAAACAATTCTCGATACATTAAAAAGTGTTGAGGCCCAAGATTACAATAATATCGAGTACATAGTGGTCGACGGTGCGAGTAGGGATCGGACGGTTCAGATAGTAAGGGAAAATCCCACTCGTATCTCGCAGCTCATCTCTGAACCCGATAACGGTCTTTATCATGCGATGAATAAAGGTATCAACCTTGCTACTGGCGATGTCATAGCTTTTATCAACGCGGATGATATGTATATCGACAAGGGCTCAATATCCGCAATCATGACCGTATTCCAGACTTATAAAGACGCTCAAATTGCTTATGGTGATCTTTGGTATGTTGATGCAAAAAATACGTCAATAAAGGTACGAAACTGGGTAAGTGGCGCATATTCCCCCTTTAAACTGCATTTCGGCTGGATGCCGCCTCACCCCCTTTTCTTTGCTAAAAGGCGGCTTTTCGATGAACTGGGGGGATTTGACCAAAGCTTTAAAATCAGCGCTGACTATGACCTAATGTTAAGGTTTCTCAAGGCAGTAACGCCTGATAATGTTGTTTATATAAAGAAGAAATTGCTAAACATGCGAGTGGGAGGATCTAGTAGCCCATTTGAAATGAAAAACCAGCTAAAAATTTTTCTAGAGTTTTCACGAGCTGCGTCGACAAATAAAATTAGGATGCCAATTTTAGCTTTTGTCGCGCGCTCCGTAATTGTCGGGTGGCAAAGAATAGCTGGTGCTTTAAATTAGATGTGAGATTGACGAAGGGCGGCAGTACTATAACGAGCCGCGTCCCTTATGCATCGCAGGGGGTGACACTAGGCGAATATCGGTCCGGCAAACCGCTTTATCCGGCAGGCCTAAAGAGCAGGAAACTTTTATTTTGGACGTCGCTGATTTAGCGGGTAGGGCGCTATTCGCGTAGGGTCAGGGGAGGGTCAAGACTCTTTCTCGTATAGGTGCTCACTACTTTTCATTGTTACTTTCCCTTGCTGAAATAGGCCGTCCACGTAAGACGCCATGGACAGCCCGACGGGGAATTTGGGCGATATCGTAGGCAAAAAAGGCTAATAGGAATTGCAATCCCATCAGGATGGGCAGAGCAGATATCATGACAGTTCCTGAAGAGGACACCATATCCATTTTTGCTGCCACAACCCAATTATAAACTCCAAAAGCCCCGCCGAAAACGAGCAGGAAGATTCCTAGGGGAAGTTCGAGCGACGCCAACGATAAGTCTCTGAGATAGTAGTTATAAAAGATCCTTTTTAAAAAATTACGAATATGCTTAAAGAAAAACTCACCAATTATCCTGGAAATTTTGAGGCCGCTTACTTCATCGGCGTATTTAGCATCCATAGGTATGTCAACAACCACTGCGCGTAATGTATTCAGCTGAAAAAGCATGTCGCTTTCGAAGAAATATCTTGAACTTATTTTTTCAAAGGGTAGATGCTTGGCCAAGTCCGAGTGAATGGCGGTATAACCGTTGGTGGGGTCAAATAAATCCCAATAGCCCGAAGACAGTTTTGTCATGAGAGACAGAACCGCATTTCCGAAGATGCGTATTTTAGGCATCGCGCTAATGTTGCTGAGGTCGTAAAAGCGATTGCCTTTGCAGTAATCGGCCCCGCCAGATAAGATCGGAGCGGTAAAGTATGGGATTAATGCTGGATCCATCTGGCCATCGCCGTCTATTTTTACGATTACCTCTGCTCCGTCCGCAATAGCTTGCTTATATCCCGCTATTACCGCCCCCCCTACGCCCTGATTGTGCTCGTTGCGTAAAACCCGAACCCTCGGGTCACTGCACCTCTGGTCTACGAAGCTGCCGGTTCCATCGGGACAGCAATCGTCTATGACGTATATGCGCCATACGTCCTCTTCAGCAATTTCTGAGATAACCTTAAGGATATGTGGGCGAACTCTATAACAGGGGAGGATGACTGCTACGTTAGGCTTCATACATATCATGCCCTTTGAGTTGCTTCGTCCTTTCTACCACTAATTCAAACTGTCTCAGCTTAAGCGGTTGTTGTAGGAAATAGGTTTGACGGTTCACGTAGACGGACTTTGACCGGATTCAAATTGGTACCAGCCTCGAGTGGAAAAGCTCAGGCTTCGCAAGCCTGTAGGACAAGGCGCTTTCCTTCGTCTGCCGCGCAAATTAAGCAAAATTAAGCAGAGTGCTCCATTCCAATTCTGAGCGGGAACACATTGTAATACAATACTGCGGCGACTCGTTAATCCCTCGCCAAGCGTCCTCGGGGACAGAACCGATGCACATCGACGCGTTCGAGGAGCGACGTCGGGACGATCCCCAGTATCGGGCAATCCCTGAAAGGAGTCGAACCCCCATAGCTTCATGTCTCCTCGACGGTAACGATGCATCATCCTGTACGCGTAGCTGAAGGTTTTTCCCCGCCACAGCCCAAACTCCAGATAATCTCCCGGAACATGATTGATTTTTGCGAACTCGAAGGCCTGGCCGAGCATTCCAAGCTCGGTCATGCGATTCTCAGACCGGCGATCCAGCACTTCGATCACGCGGGCGACCCATTCGGCGTCTATTACACGTTTTACAAATTCTTTGATGGGCATACTGTCCTTACCGTCGAAGGCTCTCTTTAATTAAAATTGCTTAAAACTTCGTGAACGACCAGGGATAAACGATTCTGAGCATGTAACTCCATATCTATCCGTTAGTCTGATGGCGGAGTATTTCACCCGCCGAATCGCATCAGTTTTCTTACCATTGTTTTTATACCGAGCTGATGAAGTGCGTTACCGGCGGATTTACTGAAATCATCAAACGCTTTTTGGCTATGCAACAAAAATTTGTTACGTAAATTGCTGCGCAGAAAAAAAACATTCGCACATTGAATGCTGTGAGTGGCAAATAGTTTCTTGTGGTCCGATTCGCCTTCCGTAAAATCGAAGAAGCGGAAGGAACGCTCCTCGAATAGATACTCTAGAGCAAGCCATTGCAAAACAGTGCCAGCCGAAAGATTCATGTATTCGGGGTCGTACCCGAGAAACGCATAGATCAATACTCCATTATCAATTGGACAATAAAGATACGAAACCGGCCTGTCCTGATGAAACAGGATGAACCCGCGCACCCGTCCCTCTTCAGCAAGCCGTTTCATTTCGTGTAGAAACTCCTCCGAATCCGGCAATCCCGCGTCCAGCAACTTTTCCTGATACGTAATCCTGGAAACAGCGCGGGCTAATCGAAAGAACTCCGGCATTTCATGTCCATCTTTATATGCGCGCCATGAAATCTCTCCGCCGCAATATTCCGCGTATTTCCGAACCTTGCGGTTCAATGTCGAGCGTGTCTTGGACGAGAATTTGTTCTTGTATTCGGCGAACGACTGCCGCATGTCGATGTAATAACGTGGGTATTGCGAAGGGACATAACAAAGATATCCCTCCTGCCTTCGAAATACCGGCTGACGTCCGACAACGCCCAGCGAACGTATCAGGAAGCCCTGGCAGCCAGCTTGAAGCGCCTCGGTCGGTGGCTCCGGCTCTGCCACCGAAGCCGATTCATCATCCAGCGCCACCTCCCGCACCTGCAGCCACAGCTTCGGCGCAAACAGCGTTTTATCCCCAAGCCGTATCTTGATAGGCACTGATTTACAGCTCCAGCTCTGACTCAACTAAACCCTCCGCGCAAGCCCTGCTCCAACATTCGCAGCCCAGTTTTCCATAGCGGTGAAGTGAGCGGAGCGGGCTGTGAAAGCACTGGTGCTGGAGACAAACCTTGGAAACCACGAACTCGAAAACAATCACGATGGCGGTCCAGAAACGAGCAAAGCTTGCGAAAACGCGCCACCACGATATCGTCCGGTCTATCCATGCGGCTGTTGAGCAATTCGAAGTTGTGAAAGAGAATAACAAATGCCTTACGCCTCGACTCTAGCGCTTGCCAGAGCAGGCCTTCCATCTCCCGGTAGGAACATGCCGTAACTTGCGCATGCCGTAGTTTACGGCTGCCGCTTTGGAAAACTGTCATCGGATACTCGTAAACGCCTTCACACTCCATGGGCTCCACCAGGAGGATTTGCGGACTGACGCCACTATCCGGCCCGAACAAACTGGCGTTGTAGCTGCTGTCAAAAGGGATCCGGTTCAACGACAGGGCTGTGAGGGTTTCTCTATTGAAACCAAAGCTGCCGGCTCGAAACGCATTGACACGCCCCCCACCTGCGGTTTCAATTAATCCTGCCCCTGCGCGGATGAGAGTTATTTGCTCCTGGAGGGAAAAGTAGCGCAGAAATTGC
>Ga0111539_10012674_pt1 | contig 10561 bp, 6 predicted proteins | sample RhiMethybrSRZTD1_FD_79667 | JGI IMG/M metagenome (GOLD analysis project Ga0111539, IMG submission 79667) | Populus rhizosphere microbial communities from Tennessee, USA - Rhizosphere MetaG P. TD hybrid SRZTD1 (version 2) (version 2) | ecosystem: Host-associated > Plants > Roots > Rhizosphere >... | reverse complement strand
GCGACGATGATTCTCGGCCTGTGGTGCGGCGCGTGGCTGAAGTCGCCCCGCGACAACCGCGCCAAGCTGAAAGGATTGCTTCTGGCCGGTGTGGCACTGGCGATCGCCGGTCTCCTGCTGCAGTGGCTCCACGTCGTCCCGATCGTCAAGCGGATCTGGACCGCGTCGTACACGCTCTACAGCGGTGGACTCGTGATTCTGCTGCTGGCGGCGTTCCACTTCGCGATCGAGATGCGGGGCTGGCGGCGATGGGCGTTTCCGCTGCTGGTGATCGGCGCAAATTCGATCGCGGTCTATGTCATGAGCTGGACGCTGGAGGAGCCGATCACGCGTGCGCTGGTACGGCATTTCGGCACGACACCGTTCACGGTGCTCGGTCCGCCGTTCGAGCCGGTGCTGAAGGGGGCCGCCGTGCTGACCGTCTTCTGGCTCGTGCTGTGGTGGATGTACCGGCGGCGGATCTTTCTCAAGATCTAGCGCAGCTTCGCGCGGACGTCCTCGATCGCCTTGGTGTCCGGCGGCAGCGGCGCACCGCGTTTCTCCTGCGTCCAGCGCGCCTGGACTTTCGCGATGTCGTCGAGCAGGCTGCGGGCATACGCCGCGTGGCGGGCCCGGCCTGAAGGTTCTTTCGCCGAGTGCGCCAGCCCGGCGTGGAATTGAGCGGCGTTCAGGAGCGTCCGGGTGTAGTCGCCCCAGAAGTGCTCGCGATCGCGATGCGCCTCGAGGCGATCACGATAGATCTGGATCCGGCGCCGGTTGTTGTCGATGGCTTCAGCAACGTGGCCGAGATTCGAGTGAACCAGCGCGAGCCGCTCGTAGCCGCGCGCCAGAGCCGTCTTGGCGAAGTCCTGGTCCGGATCGTCCCGCACCACCTGCTCGCGCAGCTTCACGGCCTCCTCGTATCGCGCCAGTGCGGTCGGCGGGTCCGTTCTCGTCACCGCCGCTCCGAGCGCGCCATAGGCGAACGACAAGTCCAGCTGCCACAGCGGATGGGAAGGCTCCGCCGCGACGCGACGGCGATCGAGTTCGAGAGCCTTCTCGTACAACGGGATGGCCTCGCCGACCCGTTTCAGATCCTCCAGCACGGCGCCGTTGCGCTTGTAGGCCAGGGACAGATTACGGCTGGCGTTCAGGTTGTTCGGGAGCGCCGCGTATTCCTCTTCGGCCGCCTGGCCGGCGCGTTTGAACAGTTCGTACGATTCCGCGATTTTCCCCGCGGAGCGAAGCGCGGTCCCCAGTTCCGTGTACAGCACTTGCCGCAGGAACCGGGCCCGCGGCAGCGAACGTTCGGCCGGCGTCAGCGCCTCGACGATCTGGCGGACGCGTTTCGTGAGCACGTCCGCTTGCGCAGTGTCGGATTCCGTGTCTGCGAGTCTCATCAGCGCGTTCGCGAGACTGAGCCTGTCGTTCACGTCTGCACGCGGGTCGCCGGCGATCGGTTCGAGCATCGCGATTGCCTTGTTCAGATTCACGCGCGTCGACGCCACGTCGCCGAGGTTTGGCACGCCCGGCCGTCCCTGAATCGTGGCCAGACGGACGTACCCCGTGGCCAGTTCCCGGCGCAGCGCCACGTCGTTCGCCGCATGTCCGTAGAGCGCGTTCAAGTACTCGGTCGCGCGGCGTAAGAGGATCTCGCTTGCGGCCGTGGATCCTGGCAGCTTTTCCACGGCGTCGTTCAGTTCACCCAAAACCGACTGCGCCAGGCCTCGCACGGCGTTGAACTGCGCCAGCGCACGCTGCCGCTCGCGCTCGGCGACGCGGGCCTGCCACGCCGTCGCCGCCACGCCGCCGGTGATCGCGATCAGAACGGCCGCCGCCGCCGCCACGCCGACGGCGTGACGACGCAGGAACTTCCCGGCGCGATAGCGCAGCGAATCGGGCGCCGCGGCGACGGGACGTCCGTCGAGGAACCGCTGCACGTCGTCGGCGAACTGCCCGGCCGATCCGTAACGGCGCTCCGGCTCCTTGCGGAGCGCCTTGAGGACGATGCGATCCAGATCCTCGGGAATGCGTCCGGCGACGGTGGCCGGGACCGAACCGGGCGGATCGGGCACCTGCTCGCGCACGGCCTGCATGAGCTGCGCTTCGGTGTCGAGCGGCTCGCGGTATGGACCCTTCCCCGTGAGCAGCCGGTAGAGGAGAACGCCGAGCGCATACACATCCGTCGCCACCGTGATCGCTTCACCGTTGACCTGTTCGGGGCTCGCGCTTTCGGGCGTCATCACGCGCACGGTCGTGCGCGCCCCGAACGGGAGTCCGCCCTGCGGATCCAGGAGCTTGGCAATGCCGAAATCGAGGAGCTTCGGCGTGCCATCGTCAGTGACGAGGATGTTCGCGGACTTGATGTCGCGATGGACGACGAGGTGCTGATGCGCGTGCTGCACGGCGCTGCAGACCTGGCGGAAGACGGCGAGGCGATCGCGCAGGGAGAGCGCGCGCCGGGTGCAGAACACGTCGATCGGTTCGCCTTCCACGAACTCCATCACGACATACGGCAGGCCCGACGCGGTGGTGCCGCCGTCGAGCAGCCGCGCGATGTTCGGATGATCGAGCGTCGCGAGAATCCGGCGTTCTTCGCGGAAGCGTTCGAGCAGGAAGGCACCGGCGAATCCGCCGCGGACGATCTTGATCGCGACCCGCTGCGTGAACTGTCCGTCGTCGCGCTCGGCGAGATAGACGCTGCCCATGCCGCCGGTCGCGAGCTCCCGGACGATGCGGTATGGACCGATGGGCGTGCCCGCGACGAAGAGGCTCGCGGATGCGCCGCCGCCCGGCGTTTCGAAGTACGGCGTGGCGGCGACGGCGGACGCCAGGAGCGACCGGACTTCGTCCGCGAGCTCTGCGTCACCGCCGCAGCTGGTTACGACGTAGGCGGATCGCGCCGATTCGTCCAGATCCAGCGCGTCGGACGCGATCCGCTTGATCCGCTGCCAGCGTTCCGCCGAAGTCGTCTCGGTCACGGTCGGCCCCTTCGCTGATTACGCGCCGAATGACGTGAATACGGGTCAGCCGGTGGTGAGTTCGCGGAACAGCCACCCCTTGGCCAGCGCCCACTCGCGCTTGACGGTGGACGGCGAGGTCCCGAGAACCTCCGCCGTCTCTTCGACGGTGAGGCCGCCGAAGAAACGCAGCTCGACGATGCGCGCCTGCTCGGGGTCGAAGGCCTCGAGCTTGCGAAGCGCGGTGTCGAGCGCGAGGGCGTCTACCGCGTCGATCGAGATCGGCTGCGGCACAGCCTGCATCTCGTCGACCGACGCGGCCGGCGCGCCGCCACCGTGTTTCGCACGCTGATCGCGGCGCGCGTTGTCGACGAGAATCCGGCGCATCACGGTCGCGGCGATGGCGAAGAAGTGGGCGCGATTCTGCCAGTCGACGTCGCGCTGGCCGACGAGCTTGAGGTAGGCTTCGCTCACGAGCGCGGTCGTCTGCAGCGCCCCCGCGCGCCATTCGCGCGCCATGTGGCGCGACGCAATCAGGTGCAGCTCTTCGTAGACGAGCGGCATCAGCCGTTCGAGCGCATCCTGGCGCCCGCCGCGCCATTCCTGCAGCAGGCGGGTGACCTCCTCCCCCTGCGATTTCATGGCCCTATCATAGAGGGATGGTGCCCCTGTCGATCCTCGATCTTGCGCCCATCACACAGGGCAGCGACGCCGCAACCGCCCTGCGTCATTCGCTCGATCTCGCGCAACACGCCGAACGCTGGGGCTACACGCGCTTCTGGGTCGCGGAGCATCACAACATGCCCGGGATCGCGAGTGCGGCGACCGCGGTGGTCATCGCGCACGTCGCGCAGGGCACGTCCACGATCCGCGTCGGCGCCGGCGGCATCATGCTGCCGAACCACGCCCCGCTCGTCGTGGCCGAGCAATTCGGTACTCTGGAATCGCTGTTTCCCGGACGGATCGATCTCGGCCTCGGCCGCGCCCCGGGTACGGATCAGACGACCGCGATCGCGCTGCGCCGCACGCTCGGCAGCAACCCGGATCTCTTTCCGCAGGACGTGCTGGAAGTGATGTCGTACTTTCAGCCGGACGACACGCAGCGGGTGCGTGCCGTGCCGGGAGCCGGACTGCGCGTGCCGATCTACATCCTGGGATCGAGCCTGTTCGGGGCGCAGGTTGCGGCGGTGTTTGGATTGCCGTTCGCGTTCGCGTCGCACTTCGCCGCGCAGCAGATGATTCCGGCGATCCGCATCTACCGCGAGCGCTTCAAGCCGTCGGCGGAGTGGCCGCGCCCCTACGTGATGCTCGGCGTCAACGTCATCGCCGCCGCCGGCGACGCCGAGGCGCGGCTGCTCGCCACGTCCGGCCGGAAGTCGTTCGCGAGCCTGCGCGCGGGGACGCCGATTCCGCTGCCGCCGCCGGATCGGGACTGGGAGAAGGACGTCGTCCCGTTCGATCCCGCCCAGATCGAGACGCTCCAGGCGATCTCGTTCGTGGGCTCCCCGGATACCGTCGGACGCGGGTTGCAGGCCTTCGTGGACCGCATGGAGCCGGACGAATTGATCGCCGTGTCGCACGTCTACGACCACGCCGCCCGGCTGCGGTCGTACGAGCTGGCCCGTCAATTTGCCCTGACCCGGGCTTGACCCCGCAATACCTCCGTAAGTTGCTGAACCTGATAAAGTTATGTAATTCTTGTTCAGCCGGGGATGAGCCTTGGGACCAAGCCGATCTGTCGGATACAATTCGCCTCCGAAATATTCCTGTCCTTATTCTTCCGATCCCGGATCTCATTCGTAATTTGAATGGCGGACTTCGATTCGCTCTACCGGCAGCACACGGGCGCGGTCTTTCGCTTTGCCGTGCGATGCGTGGGCCGGCGGGATTTGGCCGAGGAACTGACGAGCGACGCGTTCATGGCGCTGCATCAGAACCTCGACTCGATCGACGTCGCGCAGCTTCCGAGCTGGCTGTTCACGGTCGTGCGGAACCGCGCGACGGATCACTGGCGGAAGCAGGCGCGCGAGCAGGAGTATCTGGCGAACCAGGGCGTACCTTCGGTACCGGCGCGGGTGGATCAGGACACGGTCGAAGCGTGGGTGTCGCGCAATCCGGCGCTCAAGCCGGTGCATCGGCTCTGCATCATCCTGCGATACGTGCACGGGATGACGCGCGAAGAGATCGGCCGGCAGGCGGGTCTCACTGAGAACCAGGTCAAGGGGCACTTGCAGTATGCGCTGACGCTGCTGCGACGCGAGATGGAGCAGACCTGATGGCAGCACCGGCTCGAACCAGGGAACTCGGCCCGGAGGAACGAGCGTTCGTCGGGCGCGATGAGGGACGCGCTCTGGCCGCCATCCGGGTGACCGGGTGCCCGCCGCCGGCCATGCTCGGCGCGGCCGCCAGCGGCGCGCTGCCCGATGATCTTGCCGCGCACGTGACCGCGCACCTCGAGGCCTGCGCGATCTGCCGCCAGTTGCAAGCCGATCTCCTCGCGATCGATCCCGAGCTGGACGCGCTCGAAGCGGCGCGGATCCGGCGCCGGATCGGCCGCCCGGCGCGCACCTCCCTGTGGCGCGGCGCGGCGATCGCGGCGTCGCTGACGATTGCGGTGAGCGGCGCACTGCTTGGGTCGCGCGCGTTCGACGCCGGGCCGGTGCCGTCCACGCCCGCGATCGCGCGTACGGCGACCCCTCCGCCGTCCGTCCGCATTCTCGCCGTCACCAAGCTCGAACCGCGGCTCGACGCCTCGCTGTTGATGTGGCGCGGCGCCGACGCCAACCAGGATTTCACGCTCGCGCTGGCCGGCGCGCTGAAGCCGTACGCGGCGAACGATTTCAAGGCGGCGAGCGCGGCGCTCGAACGGCTGGGCGCGCGGTATCCGGATCGGCCGGAACCGCCGCTGTATCTCGGGATCTGCCGGCTGCTCATGGATCGTCCGATCGAGGCGGAAAAGGCGTTGCGCCGCGCGGCGTCGATTGACGGTCCGCACGTCGAGGATGCGCGCTGGTACCTGGCGGTCGCGACGTATCAGAACGGCCGCCGCTCCGAGTCGCGGCAACTGCTGGCGGACATGTGCCGCGCGAACGGCCCGCGCGGTGCCGAGGCGTGCCTCGCGCACGATCAATCGGGGGACACGAAATGATCCGCGCGTTCGCCATCGTGGTGGCCGTCGTGCTGCTGCCGGTGTCCGGCGCGGTTCGCGTGCAGGCGCAGGATTCGGCGGCCGCGAAGACGCTCCTCGCGCAGGTCACCGATCTGCGCAAAGAGAAGAAAGAAGCGGAGGCGCTGGAGACGGCCGATCGCGCGACCGCGATGGCCGCGGAGATGAACGATCGGGCGACGGAGATCGACGCGGCCCTCATGGCCGGCCGCATCCTGTATTCGATGGGGCGGTTCGCCGATTCTCAGCAGCGTTACGAGCGCGCCCGGAAGACCAATGCCGGGTTGAACGATCGCCGCCGTGAGGCGCAGGCGGCCTACGGCCTGGGCACCGCCTTATGGGGACTTGGCCGCGAAGCCGATGCGCGCGCCTCCTATCAACAGGCCATCAACCTCTATCGCGATCTGCGGATGACGCGCGAGATGCTGCGCGCCATCCATGGCCTGCTGTTCCTGGTCGATGATCCGGACGAGTTCCAGAAATTGTCGACGTCTGCCATCGAGGAGGCGATCGCCTCGAAGGACCTGGATGTCGAGGGGACGCTGCGGCAGCTCGTCGGCGACGAAGCGCTGAACCGCGGACACTACGCCGAGGCGTATCAGCAGTTCCAGCGTGCCGGTGAGATTGCGGAGGCGCAGGGGGATCGACGCCAGCTCGCGCTGGTGCAGACCAGCGCCGGGCGGTTGTATCGCGCGCACGGCGAAAACGAACGCGCGATCGAGCTGTACCGATCGGCGCTGGCGATTCAGGAAGAGCTCGACGACACCTACGGCCGCGTGCAGTCGCTGAATGCGATTGGGTCGAGCCTGGGCCGGCTCGGCCGTCTTGCCGAAGCGCTGACGTACCAGAATCGCGCCACCGAACTGGCGGCGCCGTTGAAGTCGCCGCGCATCGATCGCTTCATGCTCGGCGCGCGCGCATCGGTGCTGGCCGAGATGGGGCAGCATGCACAGGCGCTGCCGCTCCTGCTGTCGTCGATCGAGGGAGAGGAGTCGTCGTACGTCCGCGCCCTGCGCCGCCGTGCCATCGCGTCGGCGTACCTGCATCTGGGAGACCCCGCCGCGGCCCTCGATCAGATCGAGAAGGAAATCAACGCGACCCGCGAAGCGAAGCATGTCGACGAGCTGCCGCGCGCGCTGGTGGTGCGCGCCCAGATCCGCGAAACGCTCGGCGACGTGGATGGCGCGCTGGCCGACGCCCGGGAAGCGGCGGACCTGATCGAGACCATGCGCCGCGAGCTCGTCCCCAGCGACTACATGAAGCGGGGATTCGCGGAGTGGAACCAGAACGTCTACGGCCTGAACGTCGCGATCGCGTCGCGCCGCGGTGACACCAACGCCGCGTTCATGGCGGCCGAGCAGGGACGCGCCCGCGCGTTCCTCGATCTGCTCGCCGTGCGCAACGAACTGCGCAATGCGCGGACGACCGTCAGTGGCGCTCCCGCGGCGGCTTCAGGACTCCGTCCGTCGGCCATGCGAGGCGATGTGGTCAGTCCGCTCGCCGCCGGCACGCCGTCGATGGAGCGCCTGGCCGCGACGGCGGCGCGACTGAAATCGACGATCCTTTCGTATTGGGTCGGCGATACCGCGACGTTCCTCTGGGTGATGACGCCGGACGGCACGGTGCGCGTCCGCCGCATCAAGGCGGATCGGACCGAGCTCGAGCGGCTCGTCGCGCAGACGCTCCCCACTGCCACGCCGGCGGAGCCGCGGCCGTCCGCCGCGACCGTCGCCTCGCGCGGCGCCGATCTCGAGCTGCCCACCGCGCCGCTCGAGGCGTTCCGCCGCCTGTACACGCTCTTGGTCGAGCCGGCGGCCGATATCCTCCCGGCGTCAGGCCGGATCACCGTCGTGCCGCACGGGCCGCTCTTCAAGCTGTCGTTTGCCGGACTGACCGACAAGCGCGGCAAGTACCTGATCGAGCGCTACGCGGTGCACTACGTCCCGTCGCTCGCGATCCTCGAGTTCACGTCGAAGGCGCGATCGCGTGAGCCGCGCAGCGGGTACCTGCTGGTTGCCGATCCGTCGCCGATGCCGTCGGTGCTGGATTCGCTCGACGGCCAGCCGAGGCCGCTCCCCAAGCTGCCAGGCTCGTTGCGTGAAGCGCGCGCGATCGCGGCGCTGTTGCCGCCGGCCGAGACCACGCTGCTCGACGGCGGCCGCGCCACCGAGCCCGACGTTGCCGCGGCGCTGCGCGGCAAGCGCGTGCTGCACCTCGCGACGCATGGGATCATTCGTGACGCCGAGCCGCTGGCGTCGTTCATCGCCGTCGGCGGATCGGGACGCGATGCTGCACACGACGGACGGCTGACCGCAGAGGAACTCTACGACATCGATCTCGACAGCGATCTCGTCGTACTCAGCGCGTGCCGCAGCGCCGATGGTGCGGTGAGCGGCGACGGCGTGTTCGGGCTCACGCGCGCGCTGCTCTCGGGCGGTACGCCATCGGTGATCGCGTCGGCATGGGCCGCGGCCGACGAGCCGACCGCGGAGCTGATGCCGGACTTCTACAGGGAGTGGCTGCGCACCGGCGCGACGGTCGAAAGTCTGCGCCAGGCGCAGCTCTCGCTGATTCGAAAACTCCGCGCCGGCCGCGTGCGCGCGCAGACTCCGCTCGGAACTATTACGTTGCGCGAGCATCCTTTGTTCTGGGCCGGCTTCATGTTGATCGGCGAGCCGCAGTAAAGATCCTAAAAGGATCCTAAGAGCCGTCCGCGCCTCCGCGCTTCTTCCAATTTCCCGAGTTCGTTCGTATTCGTGCTGGCTGCGTCGTGTGATGACGCTTCCTTCACAACAGGACGAACTCTCTTGTCTACCGGCTTCATTGTCAGTCTCCGGCGCGGCGCCGTGCTCGCACTCGCCGCACTTCTGTTCGTCACGACGCATGCCGAAGCGGCAGGCGCGACGGTGTTCGGTCCGCGTACCTTCACGCGGACGACCGGCACACCGAAAGAGGAGCGCGTCACGTTCCCCTCCGCGCCGGGCAGCTTCATCGGCCGCATCGAATCGGACGGTACCGCGACCGCCACCGTGAAGATGAACGGCGGCGTCGTCGCCGTTCCAGGCAACTTCACGCCAGGAGTCAAGTTGCTGCAACGGCCGGTGATGCTCGTCGCCAGCAACACGCTCTCGGTTGAAGTGAGCAGCAAGCCTGGCACCTGGGTGCGGGTCTCGATTGCGAAAGACGAATCGCAGCAGCCGAAGATCGTCGCTGCGATTTCACCGCAGCCGAACGCCGCCGGATGGAATCGGAACGACACGACCGTCACGTTCACCTGCACGGCTGCCGCTCCGCCTGCCGGTGGCGCGCCGTCGCCGATCGTGTCCTGCACCGCGCCGGTGAAAGTCACCACCGAAGGCGCACGCCAGGTGGTCACCGGCACGGCGACCGACTCGCGCGGCAACAGCGTCACCCTCAGCGTGACGCTGAACGTCGACAAGACCGCGCCGACGATTGCGCCGGCAATCGCGCCGGCCGCGAACGCCGCCGGCTGGCATCAGGCGCCGCCGACCGTGTCGTTCGTGTGCGCCGATTCGCTCTCCGGTCTCGCGTCGTGTACGCCGCCCAAGACCGTCAGCCAGGAAGGGGCCGGCATCACCGTGCCCGGCACCGCCGTCGATCTCGCGGGCAACGAGGCGACCAACGCCGCGACGCTGAATCTCGATCGGACCGCGCCGGTCATCACCGCGCAGTTGAGCGCGCCGCTTCCGTCGAGCGGCTGGTTCAACGCGCCGGTGACCGTGACGTTCGTATGTAGCGATGCCGGCTCCGGAGCGGTGGATTGTCCGCCGGCCGTCACGGTGTCGACCGACGCGGTGAATCGCGCGATCACCGGCACCGTTGCGGATCGCGCCGGGAATGCGGCGTCGATCACCCAGATCCTCAACGTCGACGTGACCGCGCCACAGGTCGTCGCGCGCGTGCAGCCCGCGGCCGGACCTGGCGGCTGGCACGGCGGCGACGTGACCGTCACGTTCGAATGCACCGATGGCGCATCCGGCGTCGTCGACTGTCCCGCGCCACGGACGATCGCGGCCGAAGGCAAGGATCAGCCCGTGTCCGCGGAGGTGCACGACAAGGCGGGCAACACCGGCAGCGCGTCGATCCTCGTCAGCATCGATCGGTCGAAACCCACCATCACCGCCTCGGTCGATCCGTCGGCCAACGCAGATGGCTGGCACAACGCGCCTGTCACGGTGACGTTTACCTGCGGCGATGCGCTCGCAGGCATCGCCACATGTCCGAGTCCCGTCACGGTCACGACTGACGGCCAGGCGCAGACCGTCAGCGGTACGGCGATCGACAACGCCGGCAACACCCAGAGCACGAGCGTCACGCTGAACGTCGATCTGACGCCGCCGTCGATCGTCGGAATTCCGACCGCGTCCGGCGTGAGCAACGGCGACGTCACCGTTCACTTCCAGTGCAGCGACGCCGGTTCAGGGCTGGCGGTGTG
>Ga0111539_10012668_pt1 | contig 10563 bp, 9 predicted proteins | sample RhiMethybrSRZTD1_FD_79667 | JGI IMG/M metagenome (GOLD analysis project Ga0111539, IMG submission 79667) | Populus rhizosphere microbial communities from Tennessee, USA - Rhizosphere MetaG P. TD hybrid SRZTD1 (version 2) (version 2) | ecosystem: Host-associated > Plants > Roots > Rhizosphere >... | reverse complement strand
TGCACGCCTGAAGAAGTGTTCATTGCGTCGACCGGTGTCATCGGCGAGCCCCTCGATGCCGGCAAGTTTGCCCACCTTCTGGAAGGACTGGCGGCATCGGTGAAGGCCGACGCCTGCAAGGCCGCCGCCCGCGCCATCATGACGACCGACACCTATCCCAAGCTTGCCACGCGCACGGTCGAGATCGACGGCGTGTCCGTCGTCATCAACGGCTTTTGCAAGGGCGCCGGCATGATTGCCCCCGACATGGCGACCATGCTGTGCTTCATGTTCACGGATGCGGCAATCGCGCAGCCGGCGCTCCAAGCCATCGTGGCCCAACATGCCGAAACCACTTTCAACTGCATGACGGTCGATGGTGATACCTCCACCAGCGACACGTGCTTGCTGTTTGCAACCGGGGCCGCAGCCAAGCGGGGGCAAAAGCCCATCGCCGATGCCGGCGATGGGCGCCTTGCCGCGTTCAGCAGTGTCCTGCACGACCTAATGCGCGATCTTGCCATCCAGGTCGCACAGGATGGCGAAGGCATCTCCAAATTCGTCACCATCGAGATCAGCGGGGGGGAGACCTGGGCAGCCGCCCGCAGAATTGCACTCACGTGCGCCAATTCGCCGATCCTGAAGGCCGCCATCTTCGGCGAGGACCCCAATTGGGGTCGCGTCGTCATGGCCATCGGCAAGGCCGGCGAGGCGGCCGACCGCGACAAGCTCTCGATCTGGTTCGGTCCCCACATCGTCGCCCGCGATGGCGTGCGGGCGGCCGAGTACTCTGAGGAGACGGTCGCGGCCTACATGAAGGGTCGCGAGATCGTCATTCGCGCCGATGTCGGCGTGGGGACGGCCAAGGCCACCGTATGGACCTGCGATCTGACCCACGACTACGTCTCAATCAACGCCGACTACCGCAGCTGAGTGCCCGTCGTTCTACGCTCTGCGGTTCACAGGCGAACTGACCATTGCATATCAGCCAGCCGATGCTGGCTTTTTGCCTAAGTATTTGAAATAGCAATGTAAAGGATTCAAGACCGCCGGCGCCCGGCCGGCTGTAGTACCAACTATTGCCCCATGAACGCCAAAAGCGTCGCCAACCTATCAGCGTTAGCACGGCAGTGGTTGGCACCGGGAGATGCTTCCTTGAAGAAGAAGGCAAAATCCAAGATTGGACGGCCGATGGCATCGTCGGCACCGCTGAGCGGTGTCCGCTCTTTCTTCACGGACACGAGGGGGCGACGATGGCGCTGGGTCGTCGACGACCGCATGCGCGACTACGGCGACATCGACTACAATCGCCGCATCATCCGCATCAATCGCGCCATGCACCGGCGCGACGGAGAATCCCTGCTGGACACCTTATTCCATGAGGAGCTCCACCGCCTCTTTCCTAACCTGGGGGAACGGGCGATTTGCTGCATGACCAAGCTCTTGCTGCCGACCTTGAGCAGGAAATATCGCGCGTGGCTCTACGCGAGCATTCGGCGCCGATAGTCCACTCTGACGGTCGGTGTGCGGGCACGGGGCGAACAGGGACCGCGGGGGCTGATAGAGATCGGAGCAGCGAGCGGTCAGGCCCAATCCCTTCAATGGCCCAGATTGAGCACGCTACTCCGCGATCGAGGTCAGGAACGCCGTGGATCCAGGCGAAGCTTTCGAAGTCGTTGCTGTCGCACAACTTGCCTCGCCAAAGGTAGCCGCCGATGCCTGGGCCGGGAAGAGCATCCTTATCATTGCCCGGCACCTGAGCACGAATACGTTGGAATCCCGCACAGTTGGCAACGAGAGCTGCGGCGGATCGGCCGCCGCAGGACGGTCTCCCCTGTTCGCTTTGCGGGTTTGCCCCAATTTCCCTCCTGGGATCGTCCTGCAACGCTTGAAGCTGTGAATGGCAGTCAGGCGCCTCGAGCATTTGGATTGGGAGAACCACTATGACAACGAACGTCCAGGCAACGGCGATAGCATCCGCCGCATTTTTGGCCGCCCTCTGGGTTCCCGCATTTGCTTTCGCGCAAGGGGACTTGAGAGACCGCGTGGCCGCAGCGATCGAGACCGTCGAAAAAGGCTGCGCCGACGATATCAATGCATTCTGCGGCAAGGTCACCCGAGGCGAAGGCCGGCTCTTGCTGTGCATGCAGGCACACGAGGACCAGGTGAGCCGAAGATGCCAGTTCGCGCTCTACCGCGTGTCGCGGCGGCTCGAGAACGCGCTTCATAGGGTCGAACGCATGGCTGATGCCTGCTGGGCGGACATCGAAGCGCAGTGCGGTGACACCGACAGGATCGGGCAGTGCGTCGTGCAAAAGCGGGCGTCGCTTTCAAGCTCATGCCAATCCGTGGTCTCAGCAATTCAACAGACGGTGCAGGGCGTGGCGGGCTTGCGCGGCACGTCCGTTTTCAGCTCCGATGACAAGGACCTCGGCCAAATCGTAAACGTCAAGAGAGGGGAGAACGGCAAGGTTCAAGCCATAGAAGTCGAGGTTGGGCGCTTTCTCGGCCTCGGCAGCAAGGTCGTTGAGATCAGCGCCGACAAGCTCGAGGAGTTGACTGATCGCATCAAGCTGCGCATCAGCGGCGATCAGGTTCGTTCCCTGCCGGAGGCGCCGAAGCAATAGCACCGCGCGGCACGCTGGAGCCGCCATTCTCGGCTCCAGCGGCGTTCCCGACCTCACCGCCCGATCACTTCTTGCTGCTTTCCTTCGCTTGCTCCAACAGAAACTTCAGGCGGTCCTGCGACACACGCTGACAGGTCCGCCGCCATTCCTGCTTGGTCATGTGCGTCGCCGGTTCCCAGTCCTGCATGCATTGTTGGAGGTACTCTGCGCTGCGCTTCGCCAATTCCTCGGGTGTTCCAGCACTGGGAACCTGTGACGGGTCCCGGGGTGCTCTGCCTCCGGATGCCGCATCAACGGCCATCCCGCTGGCCAGCGACAGTATCACCGGGCATGCAAACAGGAGAGGACGCATTGGCTTGGCACACGCATTGGGCCGCGCTCAGTGCCGCAAGCCTAGCAGCAGAAAGGCGGGCACCAATCCACACAACTACCGAGATTTGTCACTCACAATGCCCATTGGCAGCAGCCCACCGTGCGCTCTGCTGCGCCTCGACATCGCATCGTTCCGTCAGCATCCTGCAGACCTCCGCGACGGCAGAGGGAGCCCGGTGGACGGGCGCCGTCTACCGACAATCCGCAGGTCGAGCACGGTCTGGCACCTATGGCGGGCTGACGCTTCTGAGCCCTACAATTCGCGGCCTGCAGAATCGAGGCGGTCCCATTTGGAGGGCGCCAATGACCACATTTGACGAACGCGAGAAGGCTTACGAGAAGAAATTCGCAATTGATCAGGAGAAGCAGTTTAAAGCCGCGGCGCGGCGCAACAAGCTGCTCGGGGAATGGGCAGCAGCCAAGTTAGGCCTTTCCGGCGGCGCGGTGGCTGACTACGTCAACGCGGTGATCAAGGCCGATCTGGCGCATATGGGTCATGGCGCCCAAGACAAGGTGAGAAAAGATTTCGAGGAGAAGGGTCTCGGCATCACCGAGCGCGAGTTGCACGCCGCGATGACCGAATTTCTCCGTACAGCAGTTCGCCAGATCGAGGACGCTGAAACCGCCAAGGCCCGCTGAGATTGGCAGCGCTGTCATCGGCGGCGCGAAGGCACTCCTGCCATTGTCGCCTGCCTCGCCGGCCACGAGCCGACCGGGGGAGAAGTCGAATGGGCAGCCGAGTAGGCTGAAGGGTTCAGTATTATCTGCTCCCAATATCGGTAAAAACGTTGATAGGCGCGGAGCCGGACAGCGCAGAATGTTTAACACGGGGAGCAGTATCGGCGAATGAAATGAACGCTGCTCACGGCTCTAACGCCTACTGGGGAAGCCGAATGAACGAGGCGTCGGTCTTCATGGGCGCCAGCGCCCCAACCCCGCGCTGGCCAACGGAAATCGCGCGTGACGCGTGGGACTATTGGATCGATGCCTGCCAGCGCGGCGTGCTCTTTTTCGATGTGCTTCAGAAGCGGGGCGACCGCTATCAGGAACATCTGACCAAGCTCGCGCCCCATGTGCTGAAGTTCCCCTATACACTTGTCATGGACGGGCGCCGGCTACCGCGACCCGTAAACTATGCACTGATCCAGATCACACCGCCCGATAATGTCGAGCTCGACGCACGCAAGCGCCCATTCGTCGTTGTCGACCCTCGAGCCGGCCACGGCCCTGGCATCGGCGGGTTCAAGGCGGACAGCGAGATCGGCGTTGCCTTCAGGGCAGGGCATCCCTGCTACTTCATCGGCTTCCTGCCTGAGCCTGTCCCCGAGCAAACGATCGAAGACATCGCACATGCGGAAGCGGCATTCCTCGAGCGCATAATCGCGCGACATCCAGAGGCCGAGGGCAAGCCGGCGGTCGTCGGCAATTGCCAGGCGGGATGGGCGATCATGCTGCTGGCAGCGATGCGGCCGGAGCTTTTCGGACCCATCATCGTAGCAGGCTCGCCGCTCTCCTACTGGGCAGGCGTGCGCGGCCACCACCCCATGCGTTACACGGGGGGGTTGCTGGGCGGCAGCTGGTTGGCCGCACTTACCGGCGACCTCGGCAACGGCAAGTTCGACGGTGCCTGGCTCGTCAGCAACTTCGAAAACCTCAATCCGGCCAACACATTCTGGACGAAACACTACAACCTTTATCGCAAGATCGACACCGAGCCGGCGCGCTACCTCGAGTTCGAGCAGTGGTGGGGTGGCCATGTCCTGCTCAACGCCGCCGAGATGCAGTTCATTGTCGACGAGCTGTTCGTCGGCAACAAGTTGGCATCGGCGGAAATCATGGCGGCTGACGGCACCCGCATCGACTTGCGCAACATACGCTCACCCATCGTCGTCTTCTGCTCCAAGGCGGACAACATCACGCCGCCGCAGCAGGCCCTGAGTTGGATCCTCGATCTCTACGAAAGCGTCGACGACATTCGCGCGCACGGTCAGACGATCGTCTACGCGGTGCACGAGTCGATCGGCCATCTCGGCATTTTCGTCTCGGCGTCCGTGGCTAAGAAAGAACATGGCGAGTTCACAAGCAACATCGATCTCATCGACGTGCTGCCCCCGGGTCTCTACGAGGCGGTGATGACACCCAAGGACACGTCCGACACATCCGCCGATCTCATCGCCGGCGATTACCTGGTTCACTTCGAAGCCAGAACGCTGGACGACATTCGCGCCCTCGGCGGCAACGACGAGGAGGATGAGCGCAAGTTCGCAGCAGTCGCTCGTTTGTCCGAGATCAACCTTGGCATCTACCGCACCTGCGTCCAGCCTTGGGTGCGCGCATGGGCCAACGAAAACACTGCCGAGTGGATGCGCCGGCTCCATCCCCTGCGTCTGCAGTACGAGATGTTCTCGAAGGCCAATCCGTTCATGCGTCCCCTGTCAAGCGACGTAATGGATGTCCAGGCGAACCGCCAGCAGATCGCCGGCAGCAACGTCTTCTGGCAAGCGCAGGAGCAATTCGCCGAGTGGATCGAGCGATCCTTGGACGCTTATCGAGAAGTGCGCGACCAAACGGCGGAAGCCTGGTTCCATGCGATCTACGGCTCGCCGCTGGTTCAGGCGATGGCGGGTCTCAGGGCTTCGGATAGCAGCGCGCGCCGTAGGCCGGGAAAGGACCCCGCGCATGCTGCTGCTGTGGCCCGCCGCATCGAGGAGCTGAGGGCAGTCATTCCGGAAGGCGGGCCGCGGGAGGCCATCCTGCGTGCCCTCCTTTACGTCCGCATGCCGGAGGGCCTGGTCGACGAGCGCGGTTTCAATCTGCTGCGCCGCGCCCGCGAAGAGGCTGGCGAGGGTCTCACGCTCGGTGAGTTCAAGCAGATGGTGCGCGAGCAGTTCTTCATGCTGCTGCTTGATGAGCGCCGCGCCGTCGCGGCGATTCCCGGCATGCTCGCCAAGGACAGCGATCTTGCCTCGCGGATGGCGACCAATCTGTTTCAAATGATCGATGTGGTCGGACTGCGCAGCAGCGTGGGCAAGGCACGTCTGGCCGAGATTCAAGAGCTCATGGACAAGACCAGCGGGAGCGAGGGTCCGATTGCGACTCGTCGGGAGAAGCGCCCGGCGGAGGCCATCGGCACTTCGAAGTCGAGCGCGGCCGCGGGTTCGAAGCGCTAGCGAGCCACTGTACATGCGAGCTGAAAGCAGAGGATGACGATCATGGCCGGACTGTTGCGCCCCACCGACCTGCAGGAGATTTCCGCCAAGGCCGAGATAGCGAAGATGGACGAGGAGAGGCAATTCAAGAGCAAGAAAGACAAGCTGGCCGCTGAGCTGCGCGAGGCTTTCATGGCGCGCGAGATTCACCCTCAGGCTATCGATCGCGTCAACAACGCGGTCCGAACCGCCGCTCAGCAGGGCCTGCATCAAGTGGAGATCGTGACTTTCTCCTGCAAGTACTGCAACGACGGGGGTCGCAGCATCAACAACTTCGACCCCGAATGGCCGAAATCGCTCGAGGGCTTCGCCAAGAGAGCCCATTCCTTCTTCGAGAAGGAGTTGCGCCCGCTCGGATTCAAGATGCATGCGGAGGTCATTAGTTTTCCTGAAGGCATCCCAGGCGACGTCGCCCTGTTCCTGAAGTGGTGAGACGACGGACTGTAGCACCTACACGAGGAGGGCCGGTGCCATGCGGAGAAAGGCCATGATCTCCGAGGTTCGCGAGCACGCGAAATACGAGCGTCTCGTGGCCGCGACCAGGGGCCTGCAGCCTCTACCGACCGCAATTGCCCATCCCTGCGACGAGACCTCGCTCAAAGGCGCGCTGGAGGCGGCTCAGGCGGGCCTCATCACCCCGATTCTGGTTGGGCCCCAGCACAAGATTCGCGGTCTTGCCGAATCGCTCGATCTCGACATCGCTGACATCGACGTTGTTGACGCCCCGCACAGCCAGGCGGCGGCCGAGAAGGCGGTCGCAATCGTTCGCGCCGGGCAAGCGGAGTTGCTGATGAAGGGCAGCCTGCATTCCGACGAGCTTCTGGCGGAAGTCACCAAGCGAGAGACGGGACTGCGCACCGGCCGGCGCATCAGCCACGTTTTCGTGATGGACGTTCCAAGCCATGCGCAGACGCTGTTCATCACCGATGCCGCGGTGAACATCGCGCCCGACCTCATGGCCAAGCGCGACATCATCCAGAACGCCGTCGACCTCTATGCCGGGCTCGGGTTCGGCATCCCCAAGGTCGCAATTCTGTCAGCCGTAGAAACGATCAACCCGAGCATTCCTTCCACCATCGAGGCGGCAGCACTTTGCAAGATGGCCGATCGCGGCCAGATTTCCGGAGCCGAGCTGGACGGCCCACTCGCATTCGACAACGCGATCAATCCGGAGGCGGCGCGCATCAAGGGCATCAAGTCACCGGTTGCGGGCCACGCGCAGATCCTGGTCGTGCCGGACCTGGAGGCCGGCAACATGCTGGCCAAGAACCTGACGTTCCTGGCGGGCGCCGATGCGGCCGGTATCGTGCTCGGGGCGCGCGTGCCGATCATTCTCACATCGCGCGCCGACAATGTGCGCGCGCGCATGGCCTCCTGCGCGGTGGCCATGCTGCTCGCCCACAGCCGCCGGGCGAAAGCACCGATCCAGGCGTAGCGATGCAAGAGACCATCCTCGTCATCAATGCGGGCAGCTCGAGCATCAAGTTCCAGCTGTTCGCCGTCGCCGGCGACGACAAGCTCGAGCGCCGCATGAGAGGCCAGATCGAGGGCATCGGTGGGCGCCCCCGCCTGCTCGCCAGAGATGTCGACGGCCGCACGCTCATCGAGGCGAGCTATTCGGCGGCGGATGTCGGCGATGTGCCGGCTGCTCTCGGCAAAGTCATCGCATTCCTGCGCGAGCAGATCGGCGGCAGACTGCCGACCGCGGTGGGCCATCGCGTCGTGCACGGCGGCCCAGAATACAGCGAGCCGACCATCGTCACGGCCGCAGTCGTCGAGAGGCTCGAACGCTACGTTCCGCTCGCACCTCTCCACCAACCCAACAACCTGGGCCCGATCCGCGCGATCCTGGAGCGGCAGCCGCAACTGCCGCAGGTTGCCTGCTTCGACACCGCTTTTCACAGGGGCCACCCGGAAGTCGCCGATCGATTCGCCATTCCCGAGCAGCTTTACCAAGAAGGGGTGCGCCGCTATGGCTTCCACGGGCTCTCCTACGAGTACATCGCCGGGCGTCTGGCCGAAATCGCGCCGGAGACTGCCAAGGGCCGCGTCGTAGTTGCGCACCTCGGCAGCGGCGCCTCCATGTGCGCGATCACCGCCGGCCGAAGCGTCGAAAGCACCATGGGCTTCACGGCTCTCGATGGCCTCCCCATGGGCACGCGGCCTGGGCAGCTGGACGCCGGTGTCGTCCTCTATTTGATGAGCGAGAAGCAGATGGGCGCCAAGGACATCGAGCGCCTGCTCTACAACGACTGCGGGCTCAAGGGTCTTTCGGGCATCAGCAACGATGTGCGCGCGCTGCTGGCGAGCCCGGACCCGCGCGCGAGACTGGCGCTCGATTGCTTCACCTATCGGATTGCGCTCTTCACCGGCGCGCTTGCGGCCGCCATGGGCGGCATCGACGGCTTTGTGTTCACGGCAGGTATCGGCGAGAACGCCCCTGCCATTCGCGAGGCCGTTGTCCGGCGCCTTGCATGGCTTGGCCTCGAGCTGGATGCTACCGCCAATGCCGAGAGCAAGCTCGTGATCACGCACAAGCAATCGCGCTTCCCCTGCTACGTCGTAGCCACCGACGAGGAGCTGATGATTGCCACCCATACGCTGCGGTCACTGCGTGTACACACGTCCCGGGAGAAACGCGCATGATGGACCTCTCCGCACTCGCACTCCTCAAAGGCAAGAAGGCGCTCGTCACGGGCATTGCCAACGATCAATCGATCGCCTGGGGCTGCGCCAAGGCGTTTCATGGCTTCGGTGCCGACGTTGCCGTCACCTACCTCAACGACAAGTCGAAGCCCTATGTGGAGCCCCTGGCCAAGGAGATCGGCTCGCAAATTTTCATGCCCCTGGACCTTCAGCGCGAGGGTCAACTGGAGGCTGTTTTCGAAAGGATCGGAAAGACTTGGGGCAGACTGGACCTGTGCCTGCATTCGATCGCCTTTGCGCCCAAGAAGGACCTGCAGGGCCGCGTCGTCGACTGCTCGAGGAACGGCTTCCTCCTTGCCATGGACATTTCGTGCTGGTCGTTCATCCGCATGGCGAAGCTGGCCGAACCGTTGATGAAGGACGGCGGCGCCCTCTTCACGATGACCTACTACGGCTCGCAAATGGTGGTTGAGAATTACAACATGATGGGGCCCGTCAAGGCCGCGCTGGAGGCAGCAACACGCTATATGGCAGCCGAGCTCGGACCCAAGGGCATCAGGGTGCACGCGATCTCGCCGGGACCTTTGAAGACTCGCGCAGCGTCGGGGATTTCCGATTTCGACGAGCTCCTGCACAAGGCGCAGTCAAAAGCACCGACGCGCAGCCTCGTCTCTATCGATGATGTCGGCGTCGCAGTCGCGTTCCTCGGCATGAACGGCGCCAAGCTGATCACCGGCGAGACGCTCTACATCGACGGCGGCTATCACATCATCGATTGATGCGACGGCTGCGGCATCCCCCGCTCAAGCCGGCTAGTGACCCTCGAGGAACACATAGTTCTGCCAGCTCCGCATCCGCAGAAGGATGCGCCGGATGATGGCGAAGTGGTGCCAATGAGGGGTGTAAAGGGCCACCTGGGCCGCCGCGCCGCCCGGAAGATTGTAGGGGGAGGTATCCTCGGTTATGTCGATGAGGGCAACAGCGCGCCCGCCGGGCGCCCGCTCTCCCATATCCTGTAGAATTCCACCGGCTTGCAGCTGCCCTGTCGCGATGGCATCGAGCACGTTTCGCACCCGCGCCTTGAATACCCGCCCTGGGACGCCGTCGAAAGCGACCTCGGCCTCATCGCCGGGCCGGACCCTCTGCAACGCGTTCTGCTGGAAGCCCGCCGCCAACGACCGGTCATCGAGATTGACGAACACCATTGCGGGCTTGAAGGGCGCTGGAACCACGAACATTCCCGGCCGCAGTGCGACCTGAGTAACGAAGCCGGCACCTGGTGCCCTGACTGTGGTCAGCTCCAGGTTGTACTCGGCGTCTTTCAGGTCCGCCCGGAGCCGCGCCACTGAGGTGTGCACGCCGTCGATCTGCGACTGGTAGACGATGCGCGCCTGCTCGGCTCGGGCCACCGCCGCCTCCCTGCTCCCCTCCGCCGCCAGATAGGCACCCCGGCGGTTCTCCACGTCGGCTACCGAGAAGGGTAGCGGACGCCCGGCGAGGCGCGCGTTCTCGTTGCCTTCGTTGTAGCGATCGAATGCCTTCTTGGCCGTATCCCGCTGTGCCGTTGCCGCTTCCGACGCCGCCAGGGCAGAGTCCAATGCCGATTTGAGTTGCAAGACGTTCTGCTCAGCCTCCGCCAAGGCGGCCCGACGCTGCGCGACCTCGAATTCGTAGTGATTGGGATCGAGGCGAAAAAGAACGTCTCCTGTCTTGAGCATCTCGTTGGGCTT
>Ga0111539_10012667_pt1 | contig 10563 bp, 9 predicted proteins | sample RhiMethybrSRZTD1_FD_79667 | JGI IMG/M metagenome (GOLD analysis project Ga0111539, IMG submission 79667) | Populus rhizosphere microbial communities from Tennessee, USA - Rhizosphere MetaG P. TD hybrid SRZTD1 (version 2) (version 2) | ecosystem: Host-associated > Plants > Roots > Rhizosphere >... | reverse complement strand
GGCGTTGCGCAGGGGCGGCGACGACACCAGCGCGGCCGCGCGGGCGATCGCGGGCCACCGCTCGCGCACGTCCGCGTTTCCGCTGACCTCGGTCAGCGTGGCCAGCGCGCCCAGCGTCAGGTCGCCGTTGGCGGCGATGCCGGTGGCGCCCGCGATCTCGCGCAGGCCCACCAGCACGCGGGGCGTGAACTGGCGGCGCTTCATGTTGGGGAACAGGTCGGTGCCGCCGGCCACCGGCATGGCGTCGCTGCCGTGGTCGGCCAGCATGCGGGCGGCGTCGCGGGCCGTGCCCGGCGAGAGGTAGCGGAAGGGGGGCAGGCGCAGCACGACGCTACCGCCGCTTCCCGCGCCGCGGCGCGTCCGGCCCGGGCGCCACCGCGGGCGCCGTGTCCGCCAGCGGCGGCACCACCACCGTGGGCGGGTAGTCGAAGGCGGGCATCTGCGGGCCGCGGTAGCGGCCCTCCAGCGCGGCCAGCACCTTCTCGGGCGTCATGGGCACCTCGTCCACGTCCACGCCCAGCGCGTCGCGCAGGGCGATGGTCACGGCCGGGATCACGGGCAGCAGGGGGCCCTGGCCGCACTCCTTGGCCCCGTAGGGGCCCTCGGGGTCGAGCGTCTCCACCAGGATCGACTCCACGGGCGGCATCTCCAGCGTGGTGGGGCTCTTGTAGTCGAGCATGGACGGGATCTTGTGCAGCCCCTTCCGGAAGGCGGACTCCTCCATGAGGATCTCGCCCAGGCCCATGTACACGGAGCCCTCGACCTGGCCGATCACCAGCACCGGGTTGAGGCTGCGGCCGATGTCGTGGGCGATCCAGACCTTGTCCACGCGCACGATCCCGCTCTCGCGGTCGGCGGAGAGCTCCACCACCGCCACCGAATACGAATAGGTGGGCGTGGGGCCCACGCCGGCGCCCTTCCACTGCGCCACCGAGCGTGGCGGCGTGTAGGAGCCCACCGCGCCCAGCGTGCCGTGGGCGGCCTCGGCCAGCACCACCGCCTCCACGAAGGCCAGCGAGCGGGAGGGATGGGCGGTGTCCCACAGGCGGCGGTCGCCGGCGCGCACCCGCTCCACGGGGCACTCCAGCTTCTTCGCGGCGGCGGCGAAGATGGGCTCGCGCACGCGGCGCGCGGCCTGGATGGCCGCGTTGCCGGTCATCAGCGTGACCCGCGACGAATAGGAGCCCAGGTCCACCGGCGTGAGGTCGGTGTCGGCGGTGACCACGCGGATGTCCTCGGGCCGGATGCCCAGCTCCTCGGCCACCACGTAGGCCAGCACCGAGTCGGAGCCCTGGCCGATGTCGGTGGAGCCGCAGAAGACGGCCACTCCCCCGCCACGGTCGACCTTCACCTGCACGCCCGAGTGGGGCATGGCGTTCCAGTAGATGGGCAGGCCGGCGCCGCTGATGTAGGCGGCGGCGGCGATGCCGATGCCGCGGCCGGGCCCCAGCTTCCTGTACTTGTTCGCGAAGCCGCTGCTGGCCGCCACCTTCTCGATGCACTCGCGCAGACCGATGGTGCGCACCTTCATCTGGTTGGCGGTGATGGTGCCCGGCTCCAGCGTGTGGCGCAGGCGCCACTGCACGGGGTCGAGGCCCAGGTCGCGGCAGAAGCGCTCGATGTGGCACTCCAGGGCCCAGCGCGGCTGGGGCGTGCCGTGGCCGCGCTTGGGGCCGCAGGGCGGCTTGTTGGTGAACACGCGCACGCCGTCGAAGCGGTAGCGCGGGATGGTGTAGGTCACCGTCTGCAGGGCGCCCGTGTAGTAGAGGCTGGCCACGCCGTAGCTGCCGTAGGCCCCGCCGTCGAGGGCGGAGCGGAAGTGCAGGGCGGTGATGGAGCCGTCCTTCTTGAGCCCGGTCTTGATCCACATGCGCACCGGGTGGCGGCCGCGGTGGCAGTAGAAGACCTCCTCCCGGTTGAGCGTGATCTTCACCGGGCGGCCCGTCTTCATGGACAGCTTGCAGACGGCGATCTCGTGGCCGAAGGGGTCGCTCTTGCCGCCGAAGCCGCCGCCGTTGGGGCAGGCGATGATGCGCACGTGGGCGGGCGACATCTCCAGCACCTTGGCCACCGCCCGGTGCACGTAGTGCGGCGTCTGCGTGGACGACCACAGCGTGAGCTTGCCGTCGGGCCCGAAGGAGGCCAGGGCCGCGTGCTGCTCCATGGGCAGGTGGGTGTTGCCCTCGAAGAAGAAGGTGTCCTCGCGCACGTAGTCGGCCTCCGCGAAGCCCTCCTCCACGTTGCCGAAGTCGAAGCTCACTTCCTTGTGCACGTTGCCCTGCGACCCGTAGTCCTGGATGCGCGTCTCGGCATGGGCCAGGGCCTCGTCGATGGTCATGAGGGCGGGCAACACCTCGTACTCCACGTCGATCAGCTTGAGCGCTTCTTCGGCCGTCTCCTCGTCCAGCGCCGCCACCGCCGCCACCGGGTCGCCCACGAAGCGCACGGTGTCCGTGGCCAGCGTGTGTTCGTCCTGGCTCACGGGCAGGATGCCGAAGGGGATGGGCAGCTCGGTCCCCACCAGCGTGGCCAGCACGCCGGGGTGGGCGGCCGCCCGCGACACGTCGAGGCGCTTGATGCGGGCGTGCGGGTGGGGCGAGCGCAGCAGGCGCGCGAAGGCCATGCGCGGCAGCACCAGGTCGTCCGCGAACAGCGTCTGCCCGGCCACCTTGGCCGCCGCGTCCACCTTGGGCAGCGACTGCCCGATGACGGTCAGGTCGTCACGGCGCTCTTCAGGCATCGCCCATGCGCTCGGCGGCCAGCTCGATGGCCTCGAAGATCTTCAGGTAGCCGGTGCAGCGGCAGAGGTTGCCGGCGGTGGCCTCCGCGATCTCCTGGCGGGTGGGGCGGGGCCTCTCGGCCAGCAGGGCCTGGGCGGCCAGCAGGAAGCCGGGCGTGCAGTAGCCGCACTGGGCCGCGCCCAGCTCCACGAAGGCCTGCTGCAGCGGGTGCAGCACGCCGCCGGCTGCCATGCCCTCCACCGTCGTGATGGGCCGGCCCTGGCACTCCACCGGCAGCACCAGGCAGGAGAGCACGGGCTGGCCGTCCACCAGCACCGTGCAGGTGCCGCACTCCCCCAGCTCGCAGCCGTGTTTGGTGCCGGTCAGGGCCAGGTCCTCCCGCAGCACCTCCAGCAGGGTGTGGTGCACCGGGGCCAGGACCTCGCGCTCCTCCCCGTTGACGGTCAGCTGCAGCCGGATCTTGCCCACCACGTGCTCCCCGATTTGAACGAGCGTTCAAATGCTAGTCCGGGGCGCGTGGGTGGTCAAGCCCGCCGGCGGCGCGCCGCTCAGCCGATGGGCTGGGCGATCAGGGCCCGCACGTGGCCCAAGCCGTCGGTGTAGAGAACCATGAACCGGTTCACGCCCTGCTCGCCCAGGGCCAGGGCGGTGCCGGCCGCGAGCGGGGCCTGCAGGTAATGGGTGAGGTCGACGTAGGTCCAGCCGCCGCCGCCGAGGCGCAGGTCGTACACGTGGCCGTCGCGGCCCAGGAACACCACGTGCTCGGCGTCGGTCGCCTCGTAGGGCGCGGCGGCCAGGGCGGCCACGTCCACCGCGGGCGCGTCGACCTTGTCGCTGATGTTGAGGTAGGTCCAGGGTCCCCAGACCTCTTCCTGCTGGAGCCAGGTGCTGGCCAGCTCGGCCACGCGCGGCGCGCCCTCCGTCTCCACGACGAAGGCCACCTGGCGTGTCAGCCCGGTGTACCAGAAGGTCGCGGCCAGGCAGTTCCCGTATGCCGGCGGGCAGGCCGTCAGGACCGTGAGGTCCTGGTGGATCCACCCGCCCGCCTGGTAGCCGGCGATCTCGTGCACGTGGCCGATGGCGTCGGTGAAGACCACCGCCTGCCTCGTGTCGAAGTCGATCGCATAGGCGGCCAGGGCGGGCCCGTCCATGACCGGCGCCCCGCTGAGGACGGTGACGTCGTCGTCCTGCCAACCCTGGCTCCCGAGCTGGGTGGTGACATGGACGTGGCCGTGGTCGTCGACGTAGACCACGTTCTGGGAGGCCACGTAGAACGTCGAATAGGCGGCCAGCAGGCCACGCGCGGCCGGGAGAAGGCGGAGTTGATCCGTGAGCTCGAAGTGCATCCAGGGGCCGCTGGGGCCCGAGATCACCACGTGGATGTGGCGCTCCGGGTCGAGGTAGGCCAGGAAGGCTCCGGGGGTGCTGCCGTCGTTCAAGGGGGCCCGCGCCGCCGCCAGGCGCACGGGGTCGGCCGGGGGCGCACCCGTCCACTGGGCGAGGTCGGTGTCGCTCCAGCTCCCGCCCGCCGCCGGCACCAGCGCCCGCGGCTCGTCCCGCCCGTCGAGCTGGAGCACCGCCTCGGGAGCGCCCAGGCTGGCGAAGCCGAGCGTGGTGGTGCGCGCGGCCTGGCCGTGGGCCGCGGCCGTGAGATCGGACACCGTCCACTTGTCCAACGGCTGCAGGGCGGCACCTCCTCTACGATGGAAGTGACCGCGGGGAGCGGAGAATCTCAGGGCCGGCCGCGCAGGCCGTCCAGCACCATGTCGGCCATGGCCCGTCCGATCTCCTCCGAGCCCTTGGGCCCGCGCGGGTCGTACCAGCGGGTGATCCAGTTGACCGCGCCCAGCACGGCGAAGGCGGCCAGCTTGGGGTCGCCGCGGGCGAACACGCCCGCCTCCATCCCCTCCTGCACGATGCGGCGCAGGCCGCGGTCGAAGCGGTCGCGCTTGGCGATCACCCGCCGCAGGCGGGCCGGCGAGAGGGCCTGCAGGTCCATGGTCAGGGCGGTGCCGTGCAGCTCGTCGATGATCATGTGCACGAAGGCCTGGATGAGGCGGCGCAGCTTGGCGTCGGGGGCCGCGCCCTCCTTCTCCACCTCGCCCAGCCTCTCCAGGAGCAGGTCCACCGACCAGTCGTGGAGGACGAAGAGGATCTCCTCCTTGTCGCGGAAGTGGTAGTAGAGGCTGCCCTTGGTCATGCGCAGGGCGCGCGCGATCTCCTCCACGCTGGCCCCGTGGTAGCCACGGCGGCGGAAGGCGGCGGCCGCGCTCTTGAGGATCTCGAGCCGGCGCGGGCTCAGCGCGCGGGGCTGGGGTGCTCGACCCACTCGGCCACGAAGAGATCGGTCTCGCCCTTCACCTTGGCCGCCCGGTTGCTGGCGAAGACCAGGCGCTTGCCGTCGGGCGAAAACATGGGGAAGCCGTCGAAGGTGGCGTCGGTGGTGATGCGCTCCAGGTTGCTGCCGTCGAGGCCCACCAGGTAGAGGTCGAAGTTGCGGCCGCGCGGCTCGGGGTGGTTGCTGGCGAAGATGAGCCGCTGGCCGTCGGGATGAAAGGCGGGGGCAAAGGAGGCCGCGCCCAGGGCCGTGACCTGCTTCTTGTGCGAGCCGTCCACGTCCATCACCCACAGCTCCAGCACACCCGGCGCGTAGAGGCCCTGGTCCAGCAGGTCGCGGTAGCGCTTCTGTGCGGCCTCGTCGGCCGGGGCGTCGTGGCGCCAGGCGATCTTCCGGCTGTCGGGCGAGAACACCGGCCCCCCGTCGTAGCCGGGCTCGTGGGTCAGGCGGCGCACGCCCGTGCCGTCGCTCTTCATGGTGTAGACCTCCAGGTCGCCGTCGCGGGTGGAGGTGAACACGATCGTCTTGCCGTCCGGCGAGACGGTGGCCTCGGCGTCGTAGCCGGGCGAGCTGGTCAGGCGCTTGACGTCGCCGCCGTCCGGCCGGGAGGTGAAGATCTCGTAGCCGGGGTACATCGGCCACACGTAGCCGCGCGAGTAGTCCGGCCTGGGCGGGCACTGGGCGTCGGCCAGGTGGGTGGAGGCGTAGAGCACGCGCCGCCCGCCGTCCATGAAGAAGCCGCAGGTGGTCTTGCCCTGCCCGTTCGACACGCGGGTCGACTTGCCCGTGGCCAGGTCGAGGATGAACTCCTGGTCGCAGGGCACGCCCTCGGCCGAGCGCTGGTAGATGAGGCGCGTGCCGTCGGGGCTCCAGTAACCCTCGGCGTTTTCGCCGTCGAAGGTCAGCTGGCGGACGTTCCGCAGGTGGTCCTCGCCCGCGCGCAGCAGCGCCGCGTCCTGCGGCGCTGCCGGCGGGAGCGAGGAGAGGCCGAGGGCGGCCAGGGCCGCCAGGGCCGGGTAGCGCATGGGATTCCTAGGGGGTGTAGAGCTTCAGGCCGAAGGTGACCGTCAGGAAGACCGCCATCTGCTCGCGGGTCACCGAATCGGCCGGGCAGTAGCGGCCGACGTCACAGCCGGTGACGACGCCGCGCCGGACCAGCTCCTCGATCCACTTGCAGAAGGGGCTGCTGGCCGGCACGTCGCTGAACACGGGCGTGGTGCAGGCCGGCGGGTTGAGGGTCGGGTCCAGGGTCTTCAGCACGAAGATGGACATCTGCTCGCGCGTGACCGGGCTGCCGGGGCAGAAGGCCCCGCCGCCGCAGCCGGAGATGACGCCACGCCGGGCCAGCTCCTCGATCCACTTGCAGAACGGGTTGCTGACCGGCACGTCGTTGAACATGGGCGTGGCTCCGCAGGCGGGCGGGTTGTACCCCGCGCCCTCCTTGGAGACCAGCACGAAGACGGACATCTGGTCGCGCGGGGTGGCGGTGCCGCCGCAGTAGCTGGTGCCGCCGCAGCCGCTGGTCACGCCGTTGTGCAGCAGCGTCTCCACGAAGCGGAAGTAGGGGTTGGTCCCGGCCACGTCGCCGAAGCTGTTGCCCACGTGCAGCGTCCAGGTCTTGGCGTTCCCGCTGGGGGCGAAGGCCTCGTTGACGGTGGCGTCCCAGTGCGCCACCGGGCGCGCGGCGGCCGTGATCGACAGGCCGTAGCAGTTGCCGGTGCTGGTGCAGGTGGCGGTGGCGCCGGGGGCGATGGTCCCGTAGGCGGCCGTGGCGTCGGTGATGGTGTAGGTCGCCCCCGCCGGGCCCGTGAAGGCGGAGAAGGTCCCGGAGGCGCTGGTCAGCGCGAGGGTGCCCGTGTTCTGCCAGGACGGGGCCACGACCACGGCGCCTTCACCCGGCTGCAGGACGCCGTTGCCGGCCGTGTCCACGGCCAGGGCCACCGCGGCCGCGGACTGGGCCGGCACGCCCTGCACCTGGAAGTTCACGTTGGAGATGTCGAAGAACACGTTGCCCACCGCCTGCACCTTCACGCGCGCCGTGGAGGTGGGGTTGTTGGGCACGGTGATCGACTGCGACCCGTCGTTGGCGGTGGCCGCGGCCAGCGTGACGGGGAAGGTCTGGCCGCCGTCGGTCGAGAGCAGGATGTCGACCGACGCCGTGCTCACGGGCGCGGCGGTGGTGTTGGCCACGTTCCAGGTGACGGTGGCCGGCTGCCCGATCGTCCAGGTGATGTTCGTGTTGGGCGCCGTGACCTGGAAGGGGCCGGCGGCGCTGGTCACGTTCATCTGCGTGGCCGCCCAGTCCACTCCACCGCCGCCGGCCTTGTTGTCGCGGGCCATCAGGCGGAACTTCAGCGCGCGCGTGGTGGTGGGCATCAGCTCGCCGTAGGTCACCACGTTGTTCAGGATGTCGGAGAGCTTGGGGAACGTGCGGGCGGGCGTGGCCACATCGTTGAACGAGCGGAAGATGGGCGAGCTGCCGTTGTCCGTGCGCCCGTCGCCGGCGGGGCCGAGGTCCATCTCGTCCCAGATGTAGGTGAGCGCGTCGCCGTCCTGGTCGGTGGCGGAGCCGGTGAGCGTGAAGGGCGTGCGGGCCGGGATGTTGAAGTTGGCGCCGGCGCTCACCACCGGCGCGTGGTTGCCGGTGGCGGTCGCCGCGGCGCAGGAGTTGCCCGTGCCCGTCTGGGTGTAGGTCGTGATCTCGACGTAGCTGATGTTCTGGAAGTCGTCGTCGCTGTGGGGCTGCAGATCGTCGTTCCCGCAGATGCCGGCGTAGGCCATGATGGTGGAGCCGCTGCCCACCTCGTAGGCCGTGCTGGCGTTGCGGTTGCCGCCGCCGCAGCTGCTGGCGTTGCTGTTGAACGTGTGGTTGCCGCCGAACTGGTGGCCCATCTCGTGGGCCACGTAGTCGACGTCGAAGCCGTCGCCCCGGGGCGAGCTGTTGCCGGTCACGCCGTCGGCCTTGCTGTTCGTCCTGCACACGACGCCCAGGCCGGCGATGCCGCCGCCGCCGGTGCTGAACACGTGGCCGATGTCGTAGGCGGCGTTGCCCACGATGCCGTCCAGGATGCCCTGGTTGACGTTGATCATGTTGGCCGTGTTGTCGTAGCCGTCGGGCTCGGTGAGGAAGATGAGGCTGTCGTTGTTCGCGATCAACACCATGCGGATGGCCAGCTCGCGCTCGTAGATGAGGCCCACGCGGTTCATGGTCGGAATGATCCCGTTGTTGTTGACCGCGGGCTTGTTGGGCGCGTTGGGCGCGCTCTGGAAGGTGCTGTACTCCACGTTGGCGGCCAGGGCCAGGCGGTACGTGCGCAGCGTGTCGCCCGAAGGCGCCAGCCCGAGGCCGTCCTGCAGCGGGTCGTCGATCGTCTTCCCGTCGAAGGAGCAGCGGAAGGCGCCGGCGTGCTGGTAGTCGCGCTTCCAGTAGCTCACGTAGTGGGCGGTGTCCCCGCGGCGGTAGGGGTCGATGTAGGCCGACCCGCCCGCGCGGAGCACGATGGCGTGGAAGCCGGCGCTGGTCCAGCCGAAGCGCGTGCTGGCCGTGCGGTCGTCCACGCCCTGCCCGCGGTAGGTCTTGATGTTCGGGTACTGCGCGGCCAGGCCCGGCTCCATGATCGGCGACTCCTCCACGCGGAAGGTCACCGTGGTGCCGTCGGGCATGGGCAGCGTCAGCTGCACCGGGCTCTCGGCCAGGGGCCGCGTGAACTCCATGGGCGCCGCGGCCAGGCGGGCCTGCAGCGCGCCCTGGTCGAGGTTCAGGAAGCGGTAGCGCTGGGGCACGATGGGGCGCAGGGCCGGCTGCGCCCGCAGCCCCTCTTCATTGCCGTCCGTCCAGGGATAGCCGTCCCCCGACTGGGCCCCGGCCAGGCCGGGAGAGAAGGCGAACGACGCGGCCACCAGGGCCGGGACCAGCAGGCGACGGACGTTCACGTTCCCTCCTACTCCTCGATCTGTGCGGTGAGATAGTTCTGGAGGCCCACGTCTTCGATCTGCTGGAGCTGCGCCTCCAGCCAGTCGATGTGTTCCTCTTCCTCGTGCAGGATCTTCTCTAGTAGCAGCCGGCTCCCGTTGTCGCCCACGTCGCGGCAGAGGGCGATGCCGCGGTTGAGGCGGGCCACCGCGTCCTTCTCGACCTGCAGGTCGAACTGGTGCTGCTCGGGCACGTTCTGCCCCACGTTGATCTTCATGTAGCGCTGCATGTTGGGCACGCCCTCCATGTAGAGGATGCGCTCGATGAGCTCCTGCGCGTGTTTCATCTCCTCGATGGACTCTTCGCGCGAGTGCTTGGCCAGGCGCTCGTAGCGCCAGTTGCGGCACATCATGGCGTGGATGAAGTACTGGTTGACGGCCGTGAGCTCGGCGGTCAGGACCTCGTTGAGGATCTCGATGACCTGGGCGTTTCCCTGCATGCTGACCTCCGGGTGGGGCTGAGGTGGGATCTTAACGCGGCGCCGGGGTGGGAGGAAGGCGCCGGCCCGGGACGGAGTCGCTCAGCCGCGCACGGAAGCGGCGGCGGCGGCCTGGGCCAGGTGGCGGCGCAGGTCGGGCAGGCAGGCCTCGCAGTTCCGCCCGCAGCCGCTGCGGCGCACGGCCTGCTCGAGGGCCAGGCCCTCGGCCTGCATGCGGCGCGCCGCCTCGTCGAAGGCGATGCCCGCGCACTCGCAGCGCGTCATGGGCCGCCCCAGCGGCGGGACATCCCCGGACCCGAGCGGAAGCGAGCTGTGGACGGTGCAGGCCATGGCGACCGACAAATGGTAATGAAACTGAAATTCATTTTCAAGTGATCCGGCGCACACCCCCAGGGCCGTGCAAACTCGATAGGACTTGGGGGTCTGGGGGCGAAGGGCACGAAGTGCCCGGTAAGCCCCCAGTGCGGCGGGCCGGGCTTTGCCCGGCCCGCATAGCAGATGCCAGAATGGGCCCATGCCCGAGGCCCTTGACGTCACCTGCCCCTGCTGTGGCACCCGGCTGAAGGTGGATCCGGAGACCTCGGCGGTCGTCTGGTCGGAGAAGAAGAAGGGCCCGGCCCAGGACTTCGACGACCTCGTCCAGCGCGCCCAGTCCCAGAAGAGCGTGCTGGAGGAGAAGTTCGCCCGCTCCATGCAGCAGACGCGGCACCAGAAGGAGATCCTGGACCGCAAGTTCGAAGAGGCCAAGAAGAGGGCCGCCGACGACCCCACCCGCCCCCCGCACCCCTTCGACAACGAATAGGCAACGGATCTTGGGGGTCTGGGGGCGAAGCCGCGAAGCGGCGGTAAGCCCCCAGTGCGGCGGTCCGGGCTTCGCCCGGACCGCATAGCACTACGGCACCTGCGGACCGTACAGCTTCAAGCCGAAGGTGCCGCTGATGAACACCGCCATCTGCTCGCGGGTGACCGGGTCCGTGGGGCAGAAGTTCCCGCCCCCGCACCCCGCCACCACGCCCCGCCGGGCCAGCTCCTCGATCCAGCGGCAGTAGGGGCTGCTGGCCGGCACGTCCGC
>Ga0111539_10012666_pt1 | contig 10565 bp, 15 predicted proteins | sample RhiMethybrSRZTD1_FD_79667 | JGI IMG/M metagenome (GOLD analysis project Ga0111539, IMG submission 79667) | Populus rhizosphere microbial communities from Tennessee, USA - Rhizosphere MetaG P. TD hybrid SRZTD1 (version 2) (version 2) | ecosystem: Host-associated > Plants > Roots > Rhizosphere >... | reverse complement strand
CGTCGCCCCAGGCGTAGCGCGAGATCCAGGCGCGGCCTTCCGGCGCGTCGCCCGAGTAGGCGTGGGGCGTGTCGTACTGCAGCCCCACGCAGAGCACGCCGCGAGCCCACGGGAAGAGCCGCTTCAGGTCCGTCCGCTTCTCGACCTGGCCGGTCAGGTCGCCCATCTCGCCGGCGTAGCCGCGCGCGACCCACTTGGCGAAGAAGGAGAGGTTCGGCGGCGCGTCGGCGCGAGCGAACCCGGCGAGGTCGAACCCGGCTTCGAGCGCCGCGGCCTTGACGCGCTCGGCCAGCCTATTCGTCGCCGGCTCCCAGTCCGAGCCCGCACTCCGGGCACTCCTTCGCGTCCGCGGCCGTCTTCGCCCCGCAGGCGGGACACTGCAGGTAGCCCTGCTGCTGGTGATCGAAGCCGTCCTGGATCGCGCGCATGTCGCCGCCCTTTTCGTGGGGCGCGATCAGCTCGGCGAGGGCCTCGATCGCCTGGGCCGCCGCGGCCTCCGGGACGAGGAGCGAGTAGCGCGCCGGCTGGCCCTCTTCGGCGTTGGCCGCGCGCTCGGCCAGCCGGTACTCGAGCCCCGCCTCGCGCAGCCGCTCGCACATCGGCACCAGGTCCTTCGCGCGCGAGGTGGCGAAGACCGGGTGGTAGCCCTCGAGCTCGCCGGTCGCGGCCGCTTCCTGCGCGGGCGGCCGCGCCAGCGGCTCGTCGGCGCGGCGGGCCTCGAGCTCGCCGCCGCAGTCCGCGCAGACGAGGATGTCCGGCCGATACTCCTCGCCGCACTCGCGGCACACGCGAACCGTCTCGATCGTGTCCTCGCTCACCCGAAAGCCTCCGTCACGAGGACTATCATAGGCCGCGATGCCGGCCTTTCACGCGCTCGTCCTCGCCCTGCTCGCCGCGGCGGCGGCGGGCGAAGCGCGCGTCTCGCTCGACGTGAAGGACGGCGCGGTCCGGGACGTCGTCGGCCTGCTGGTCGAGGTCGGCGGGATGCAGGTCGTGTTCGATCCCGACGTCGAGTGCAAGCTCACGCTCAAGCTCCACGAGACGCGCTGGCAGGCGGCGCTCGAGACGACGCTGCGGGCCTGCGGCCTCGCGCAGGAGCAGGAGGCCGGCATCCTGCGCGTCGCGAAGCCGTCGCGGCTCGCGGAGGAAGCGGCGGCGCGCCGGCGGCTCAACGAGGAGCGCAGCCAGGGCGGCGAGGCCCGGCTCGAGACCTTCCGGCTCTCCTACGCGCGGGCCGAAGCGATCGCGCCGCTCGTTCGCAGCCGGCTCTCGCCGCGCAGCCAGGTGACCTGGGACTCGCGCACGAACACGCTGATCGTGATCGCTCGGCCGTAGCCGCGCCGCTCAACGCTTGCGCGAGGGCCTGCGGGTGCTCTTCGCCCGGGCCTTTCGTTTCGGAGCCCGCTTCGCGGCCGCCTTCCGCTTCGCCTTGCCGTTCTTCTTGGGGTGAAGCCGCTCGGGCAGCTTCTTGCCTCCCGCGCCGCGGTTCCACTCCTCGAACGTCTCGGGCGTGATCTTGCCCTCGACGAGCAGCTGCGCGAACTTGCGGCGCTGTGCCTTGCTCTTGATCGGCATCGCTCGGACCCTCAGGAGCCTTTCTCGCGCGAGAACCTCGTCCACTGCCAGACGCCGCCGGCAATCTCCCGCGGCAGCCGGTGCCCGAGCTGCCGCGCGAGCAACAGCAGCTGGCCCCGGTGGTGAGCCTCGTGCGCGGCGAAGTAGCTCAGGAAGTGCTGGAGGTCGGTGGGGAAGTTCTGCCAGGTTGCGCGGGGCACCTGGCCGCCGTTCGCGACGCCGAGCTCGATCAGCTCGATCATACCCTCGCTGCTCCGCGCGAGCGCCTTCACCAGCTCGCGTGGACGGACGCGCCGCTGGTCGACGAGGCGCGGCGGCCGGATGCCGTGCTTCGCGCCGAGCGACCGGATCCAGCGGCAGCGGCTGTTGTGGATGTGCGCGGCGATCATGCCGACCGTCTGGCGCTCGGACCCGGGCGCGCGCGCCGACCAGATCGCGGCCGGCAGCTGCTCGATCAGGTACGTGGTGGCGCGGTGGCTGGTCCGCCACGCCGCCACGACGCGGCGCCCTTCGTCCCGGCCGGCTGTCTCAGGCGCCGGCGTCCTTCTCGAGCTCAAGGTTGCCGTCCACGAACTTCACCTTGAAGCGGAACAGGTCGATCCGCCAGCCGCCGTCTCGAAGCTGCAGGTGGAAGTCGTAGCTGCCCACGAAGACGCGCGTGTTCTGCCCCGAGTACGTCCGTCGATAGTGGTACGCGATCCCGTAGCACGAGGCCGTCGCCTCCGTCTCGCGCACCTCGACCGACAGGTTGCCGATCTGATGATGGATCGCCTCGATCGGCGCCAGGCCGGACGCCCACGCCGCGGCGATGTCCTGGGGCGTGAGCGTCGCCGGCTCGCCGCCGGCGAGCGACGTCATGTCGAAGGCGACCTGCTCGGCGAAGCAGCCTCGCACGCGGGCCCAGTCGCGAGCGTCGGTCGCGACGAAGAGCGTGTGGATCGCCTCGGAGATACGGGTTCGCTCGACCAGGGCCCGGACGTCCACGTCTTCGGGCATCAGCGCTTGGCGTTGTCGGCTGAGGCGGTCTTCGGGAGCCAGCCCATGCAGACGTCCGTGAGGATGAGCGGCATCTGCTTCTTCAGGGAAGACGTGCTGTCGTGGCCGGGAACGGTCACGAAGATGAACCGGTGAGTTCCTCGATCGCGGTCCGGCTCGGAGAGGCGCCGCGCCACGAACTGCCAGCGCCAGGCCGGGATGCCGTCGAACTGCACCGTGTGCCCGAACTTGTTGAACTCGAGCACGACGTCGGCCTCGTCGAGGCTCGAAACCAGCTTGGAGCCTCGCGCGCTGTCGTCCACCCAGCCCTTGACCTCCTGGAGGACGTTTTTCGAAACCGCCTCGGTGGCGGGGGACTTGACCAGCAGCACGTTGCAGGTCGGAAGCCCCTGCGCCCGGGCAGTGGCCGCGCCGAGAAGAATCGACGCCACGCCGACGACTCTCACGACCACCGCGAATCTCATGGTCACCTCGCGGACGGAAGCACGTGCGGCTCTATTATCCTGCTTCGCCGGGCCACAGTAGGTCATTTTATGGGGCTCGAGCCGCGTGATCGGGACCACTCGCGGGCGAGCCGGACGAGCCCGGTCGCGCTCTTGCCGTCGAAACGAACATTCCCCTTCGCATCGCTGACGAAGAGCCATCCCTGGGGGCGTTGCTCACGGCCCCAGCGGGAGAACTCCTGGAGCGTGGCCTTGAAGGTCTCGTCTCCGTCAGCAGGCGAGCCGCTCGGCCGGTCACTCCTCGCCACCCTCCACGTCCAGCGAGCGGAGCGCTCGTACCAGCGCGCCGCCCGTCCCGAGGACCTCGTCGGCGAGCTCGAGCATTCGGACGTTGGGCCGAGCGCCCGGCCGAATCGCCCCGACGCTCTTCAAGACTTCGGGCTCGCTGCCCGGTCCGGCCTTCACGGCCAGGAGGATCGCGGCTGCCGCGCAGGAGCGGCTGATACCCATCTGGCAATGCACGAGCACCCGGCCGCGCGCCAGCCGGACACCGCGAGCGAATTCGACGAGCCGCTCGACGTGACGGCGTGACGGACCGCCGTCCTGCTCGGACAGGGTGTCCGTGAAGACCAGCCGGAGGCAGCGCGGGACGTGACGGACGCCCGCCGGCTTGCGTTCCCTCGGCGCTCCGATCGAGACGAGGTAGTGGAAGGGGGCACGCTTCCGGGCCGAGCGGAGGATCCTCCGCGCCGTCGAGCGGTCGGTGATGACGAGCTCCACCCGACACCCCATCTCGGCGTTACTTCTTCGGCACGTATCGGTCCACGATCTCGTAGTGCAGCACGCGTTCGTCGTACGTCGTCATCATCGCCTGAACGCTCTCGGGCACCACCGCGACGCCGACCTGCTGACCCGCGAAGGCCGAGATCGCGCTCAGCGACTCCCAGACCGTGACGACCTGGAACTCGATTCCTCCTTCGACGTTGCGCTGGAGGATCGAAGCCTCCACAAAGCCGGGGATGGTCGCGAGCCGAGGGAAGGTGTCGTTCAGCAGATGCCGCACGTACGCGTCGGCCTGACCCGGCCTGGTGACGCCTGTCCAGTGCCTCGAGATCATCACCGTCCTCGCAGCTCGACCAGCCACCTTCGCACGTAGAAGAAGATCACGGTCGAGACGACGAAGGAGAGCAACAGTGTGACGCCCATTCCCAGATAGGGCTCGAACAGATCATCGAGAATCCAGCCAACCAAAGATGCCACTCCGGCGGCTGCAAGAGATGGCACTAGACCCTCCCAGTCGAGACTATCTTGCTCTGACGCGGACTACGTCCAGGCGCAGCATCTGGCCCGGGCGCGGCTGATCGACCACGCCTGTGATGATCTGCTGCCGATCCGGCCCCGTCTTGCCATTGTCGATCTGTCGATCGTTGCCGTCGGTGACTCGGATGACGACGGTCGCGCCCGCCGCTGCCACGAGGGTCGCTTCGAAGTCCTCCTTGTAGATGGTGTGCCCGACGGAGGGATAGTGATTCAGCCAGTAGGTCCGCCTGGGCTCGGACACCTCGATCTCCCAGCGCGACCAATCCGGAGTACTGACGTCACCGCCGGCCTTGAAGTGGGGGTGCTTGGGGTCGGGCGTCTCGCCGCCGGCGATCGTGGTGGGCTCGAAAATGCCGCGAATGCGGAGCGTGACGTCGTAGACGGTTCCAGCCTTTCCGCCGAAGGTGAATGAGATCTCGTGGAGCCGTTCGTGGAGGCAGGTGTCGGGCTGCGGCGGATACTGCGCCGTGCACTCGTCGTGCATGAAGAACTTGTCGAAGCCCGCGGCAGCCTGCGCGACTTCGTCCGAGCGTTGTGGCGGCGCCGCTTCCGCGCACTGGATCTGCTTCATCCGGGTCTTGGCCCTGGCGATCGCGCCGTCGATGTCGCCTTCGAAGATCGCCGTCTTCACCATCGTGATCCAGGGGCTCGCGCTGTCGTTCGACATGTCGTTGAAGTGGAACGTCCACGGAGTCTGGGCGATCGCCAGCGCCTCTGCCGTCTTGGTCAGCCTTGGATCGGCGGCGAAGTACTTGTTCTTCGTGAGATCGGTACGCGACGGCAGGTTTCCGCTCTTGGCGTAGAGCTCGAGCTGAGGCTCGTCCGTGAGAAGCCAGTTGAGGAACTCGAGCGCCTTCGCCGCATGCTTCGCGGTGGCGGGGATGGTGAGAACGTCGCCGCCGGCGAAGGAGGAGACCTCTCCCTGGCGGGGCCCGGGAAGAAAGGCCACGCCGAAGTCGAGGTCGGGCGCCTTTTCCTTCACCAGAGCCACGGCGTAGTTGGCTCCCGCCTGCATTCCGATCTTGCCGCTCCTGAAGACCGCTGTCGCGTGGTCGCCAGGATCGGCTTTGGCAGACTCAGGGATCAGGCCTTCCGTCCACATGGTGCGGTAGTCCTGCAGCACCTGCTTGATCGATTCGCCTTTCAACGGCTCCGCGTCGCAGCCGGCGGGCAGGACCACGGTGCCGCGCGCCGCCCACATCTGCGGAGCAATGGTGAAGATGTTGCAGCCGGGGCAGGAGCCCGAGAAATAGAAGCCATAGACGTCCGGGCCGAGGGCCCTGATCTTCCGGGCGGCTGAAACGATCTCGCCGCTCGTCGCCGGGGGTTTCTCCGGGTCGAGGCCGGCCGCCTTGAACAGCGTCTTGTTGTACAGGAGCACCGAGTCGTCGGGCGTGAACGGAACTCCATAAAGGCGCTTCTGGTACGTCGCGAGATCGATGTGGGCCTGCACGACCTTCCGGACGTTGGGGTTGCCCGCCATCGGCTCGGTGATGTCCTTGAGGTAGCCCGCCTTCATGAAATCGGGCGTCAGGATCAGGTCCAGCGACAGGAGGTCCGGAACCTTGCCCGCCGCCAGGGCGCCGGCGAACGTCGGCATCATGCGTTCGTGAGGAATCAGCGTCAGTGTGATGGGGTCGGCCGGATGGGTTGCGTTCCAGTGGTCGATCAAGCGAGGGGCAAGCGCGGCGCCGTTGTCGCGCATCCAGAGGATGAGGCCTTCGGCCGAAGCGCTCACGGGCGCCAGCAACGCGACGGCAGCGAAGGTTGCGCCCCTGGCCATCCTCGACAGCGTGGGCAGCTTCATGCGGCCACACTAGCACTTTCAGCCGGAGCTTCCTGCGCCTAGCGTGAAAGGTCGACCCCGGGCAGCCCGCGCATTCGCTGCAGATTGTCGAACGCGAATATCCCGCACAAGAAGCCTGCCCACAGCTGGCCCGAGGCGAACCCACCAATGAGTCCCAGGAAGCCGGTGATGCAGGAGACCTTCCGTGTCAGCAGGCGTCCGCGCTGCCGTCCGAGCCGGTGCTCGAGCGTCTCGCAGAGCGCTCGACCGCCGTCGAGTGGCAACAGCGGCAGCAGGTTGAAGGCGCCCCAGGCGATCGTCACCCATAAGAAGTCGTAACGCGCCAGTCGCAGGAGGTATGGCTCCTGGACTGGAAACCAGACCTGCCCGAGGTACAGGAGGCCACCGACGACGAAGCCGATTCCCGGGCCGGCGAGGCTGATGACCACCCGCTGATGCCACTTGAGCTCGTCTCTCCAGGTCCAGGATGTGTGGCCGCCCATGGCGTGAAGCTCGATGTGCGGATTCTGCCTGTAGAAGCGAGCGGCGAGGGCGTGCCCCAGCTCGTGCAACAGCACAGCCAGAAACGACACGACGACCCACTCGAGCAGAGTGATCACCGACGGCCGTCTCAGCCCGAGCAGAAGGGCCGTGAGGAAGAAGGTGTAGCGAACTTTGACCAGCGTTCGGAGCAGCCAGAAGAAGATTCCGTGACGACTGGCGACTGGCGTGCTGAAGACAGCGCCATCGATCGTTTGTGCGGGCCCAGCCATGCGCCGGCCATTCTGCCACGGCCGGCCCGGGCCCAGACTGTGGCGGGGATCCGACGTCAACTCATCAGGTGCTCATGCCCGAGGGCGACCGAAAAACAACACATAGCCGTCGGCGTCCTTCAGCTCGAAGCCACGCAAGCCATCATCGGTATCCTTGAGGGGCTCGGAAAACGTGACGCTGCGTGACGAGAATTCCGCCGCCAACTCATCCGGATCGGGGACATGGACGTAGGCGTCCCAGCGGGCAATGCCTTGCTGGACGTCTCGCGTGTAGTTCGGCACCGGAGCGACGCCGACGCTCTTGAACATGATCATCGCGCCGCCGCGCTGGACGATTCCGAAGAAGATGTCGTCGGGCTCGGGCCCTTGAAACGTGACCTCGAACCCGAGACGGTCACGATAGAAGGCCAGCGCGGCCGGCACGCTGTTCACGATGAAGAGCGGAGCAACGCCGCCGATCTCTGGTCGAGTCACTTCTTATCCATGAGGCCGAGAGACCTCAGGAACCGGTCCGCTCGGTCAAGTGCATCGGATGCGGTCGCGGCATCAGGTTGCGGCACCCCGTCATCGGCGATTCCCGCTGGCGTGAACAGGTGGCCGAAGCCGTCGTAGACATGGAGCTCGCATTCGTTCTTGGCCGTCCGCAGCCGGTCGCAGAAGCGCCTGACGCCCGGGAGGGGCGTCACGGTGTCGCTGCTACCCTGGAGAACGAGGGTTGGCGGCAACCCCTGGCGGACGTGTTCGTCGGGCGAAAAGTCTCGCGCGTGACCCCGGTCCCCCAACAACCGCTGAAACCAGGGGTCAGACGCCACCGAGACCGCAGGGGAGACAAGAATCAGCGCATTCGGTGCTGCGCTGAGCTGAGCGGCGGGCGCGTCGTCGAAGATCGCCGCGGCCGCGGCCAGATGCGCCCCAGCCGACCAGCCGTAGGCCGCGATCCGCTTGGGGTCGACACCCAGGGATCGTGCCTCGGAGCGCATCCATCGAATTGCGGCTCGCGCATCGGACATGGCCTCGACAGGCGTGATGGACTTCTGGTCTGAAAGCCGATACTGCGCCGCAACGGCGACCATGCCCAGCTCTGCGAAATGGCGCGCCCGCGAAAAGGCCCAGGCCGGCTCGCCCATGGCCCAGCCGCCGCCGTGAAACACGACGATCGCCGGCCGAAGCTCACTGCCCTTCTGCAACGGCGATGAGAAAACATACGCTTTGAGCTCGACGCCGGCGGACGCCCTGAAGACGTGCTCGGCTGGTTCGGCGACAGGGCGACCCTCTCCGGCCGGCGCGTCCGCCGAGGTCAAGCCGAGGAGAACGAGGGTCAGAACTGCTCTCATGCGCGCTCACCACTGGGGCTATTGGGGAACCTTCTTCTTGGGTGGAACCTTCCTGAGGTCGTAGCGGAACATCGAGTTGTTCTCGAAGCCCGGATCTTGGCCAGAGGGTCGTGGCGACTGGACGGCGCTCTCTGAGATCCCGGCCAAGGTCAGCGTTCCGTTCTCAATCTTGAAGATGGCGAAGACCACTTGGCCGATGTCCTTCGGTCCCGGACCGTCCTGGATTGTGGCGTGGAGCTGCTGCGGGTCCGTGCCTGCGGGCAGTGTGAAGGTTGCAGCATAGCGCTGCGTCGGCTTCAGGCCTTGAAAACGGAGCGCGTTGCCGGTGATGGTGATCGACACCTTGCCTTCCGTCTCGTGACCCTCCACAACTCCCTCCCATGAGCCTTGGAGACGTTGCAGCTCCGCAGCCGTTGATGGGCTGGGCGATGCAGCTTCCGTGCACACAAGAGCCCAAGGCATAAGGATAGAAAGTGTGGTGACGGCCAGCGCCATTCCGATGGTCATTCTCATCTGCATTCCGGCACGCAAGGATTATCCAGTCTAGATAGCTGGATAAGTATGACTAGGCCGAGACCGGCTGTGGAGAGCCGATCAGGAAGCCCTGCAGCAGGTCGCAGCCGAGGTCGATCAGCGTCGCCTTCTCGGGTTCCGTCTCGATGCCTTCGGCGACGACCAGGATTCCGAGATCGCGGCACATCGACGTGACCGACGTGACGAGGCGACGTCGATAGGGGTCGCTGTCCACGTTCCTCACCAGCGCCATGTCGAGCTTGGCGATGTCCGGACGGAGGCTCGCGAAGCTGTTGAGGGCCGCGTAGCCCGCGCCGAAGTCGTCGACGGCGATGCGGTAGCCGAGGCTGCGCAGGCGGTCGACGCGGCGGGTGAGGTCGGCCACGGAGTCGATGCGGCCGCGCTCGGTGACCTCGAGCACGATGTTCTTCGCCAGGCCTGCGAGCGGGGCGTCGCGGGCGTGCAGGTCCTCGTCCTCGAGCTCGAGGCTGTGCACGTTGATGAAGTGGCACGCGCCGGCCGGGATCGCGATGCCGGCCGCGAGGCGTCGCACGATCCTTCCGAGGTCGCGGACGCGGCCGAGCCGCTCCGCCGCTTCGAGCACCGCGTGCGGATCCGGCAGCCGCGGAGTGATCGAGCGCAGCAGCAGCTCGCGGCCGAAGAGCGAGCCGTCCGCGGCGCGGACGATCGGCTGCGCCGCGAGGAACAGGCTCTTGAGCGCCTCGTCGAGCGCCCACTCGAGCGATTGCGGGTCCGCGACCAGCCGGTGCTCGCCCAGGTACGCGAGCGAGTCGCGCTTCCAGCGCGCGAGCCGGCACAGCCGCACGGCGGTCTCGAGCGCGCTCTCGATCTCGGCGGTCGAGACCGGCTTTTGCAGGTAGCGCAGCGCGCCCGCGTCGACGGCCTGGATCGCCGTCTCGAGCCGCGGGTCGCCGGTCAGCAGGATCACCGGCAGGTCGAAATCCAGCCGGCGCACGCGCCGCAGCAGCTCGACGCCGTCCATCCCCGGCATCGAGATGTCGCTCAGCACCGCCTCGAAGCGCCGCGCGGCGATGCGCTGCAGCGCCTCCTCGCCGTCGCCCACGGCCTCGACCTCGTAGCCGGCGTAGCGGAGCGCCTCCGACACGCCGAAGCGGATCGCCGCCTCGTCGTCGACGATCAGCACCAGCCCGCGGGTGGCTTCGGGGGGTTCGCCCACGTGCGGCACGCCTCAGGCCGGCAGGCCCTTCGCGATCACCTGCTCGACCGCCTCGGCGAAGCGGTCGACCTCGTCGGCCGTGGTGTAGACGCACGGCGTGACGCGCAGGCCCTCGAACTCGGCGTGCTTGATCGGCACCACGATGATGCGGCGCGTGTCGAACAGGTGCTTGGCGAGCGCGGCGCTGTCGACCCCGTCGACCTGGACGTTGCCGATCCCGCACGACATCGCGGGGTCGAAGCTGGTGTGGACCTTCACGCGCGGCTGGCTCGCCAGGCGGCGCATGAAACGGTCGCGCAGGTAGCGCAGCCGCGCCGCCTTGCGCTCGATGCCGATGCCGTGGTGGAACACGAGCGCCTCGGCGATCGCGTTGTGGTTGGCGGCGGGGTGCGTGCCGATCTCCTCGAACTTCCGGATGTCGGCGTCCTGCTTGACGTCGGCCGCCATCAGCGGCCACACCTTCGGGATCTTCGCGCGGCGCACGTAGAGGAAGCCGGTCCCGTGCGGCGCGAACAGCCACTTGTGGAGGCTCGTGCCGTAGTAGTCGCAGTCGAGCTCGGCGTGGGTGAAGGGGAACTGGCCGAAGGCGTGCGCGCCGTCCACGATCACCTCGATCCCGCGCTCGCG
>Ga0111539_10012662_pt1 | contig 10567 bp, 10 predicted proteins | sample RhiMethybrSRZTD1_FD_79667 | JGI IMG/M metagenome (GOLD analysis project Ga0111539, IMG submission 79667) | Populus rhizosphere microbial communities from Tennessee, USA - Rhizosphere MetaG P. TD hybrid SRZTD1 (version 2) (version 2) | ecosystem: Host-associated > Plants > Roots > Rhizosphere >... | reverse complement strand
TGTGGCCGGTGTCGTACGCGCTGCAGAAGTGGAGCCCGACGGTAGAAAAGAAGGTCGCCGAGCTGGTGAAGGCCGCGATCTCCTGAACGTTGCGGCAACCCGGGGCGCAGGCGCTCGGCCGCAGTGTTGTTGCGACCTTGCGGGTACGGTCCTGCCGTGCGAGGACGGCCAGAGCCGCTGGATCGTCCATCTCCAATGCGAGCCGGCGCGCTGCACCCAATCCGACCGGCCGTCGAGCTGGTCGGCAGTTGGCCGGCCCATGCCAACGGATCCTCGGCCGCCGGTACCAGCACACGCCTCGGCTTACCTCCCGACCGACGACACAGACCCTCTCGGTGACAGAACGTGCCGAGCGGTATGCGGTTCATCGATGGGGTCCCTGCTGTGGACGGGCGGGTGGTTCACCGGACGATGTGGTCGTGGTGAGAGTCGGGTGGCAGGACGGCACGGCGAGCCGGCCGGCGAGCGGCGCACACAGCGGCTGCGGCCGTAGCCGCCGAACCCGCAGCATCCGGGTGGAGACGACGAGTATCCACACCCAGAACAGGATGTGCGGGAGGTACCACAGCGGCGACGGGAAAGCCATCCGGACCACCAGGTATCCGGCCCCGACGGCCAGCGCCCACCAGCCGATCCAGGCGGGCCAGGCGATCCAGGCGGGCCAGGCGGGTCGCTCGGGTGAGGCGGGTTCGCGCCGGCCGGCGAGGATGGCCCATCCGGTGGCGAGGCCGAGGCTGCCCAGTGCCACCCACATGTTGGCCAACGTGACGCTGGTGAGGTCGAAGGCGAACTGGGCGACCTGGCGATCGAGCCCCTCGCCGCCGCGGTATTCGGAGGCCTGCGGCGCACCGTTGAGCATGACGGCCACAGCGGCGGTGCCCGACACCAGCACGACCGTCGAGAGCAGATCGGGGCGGGCGCCGGGGCGGCGCACCGCGGCGGCCAGGCCGCAGACGAACCACAGCCAGGCGACCAGGCCGAAGGCGAGCAGGAAGCCACCCACGGCCACGGCCCAGGCGTCCTGGGTTTCCAGGTATCGCTGGATCTTGTCGGCCGATGCGTCGAAGTTGGGCTCGGGCGCGCCGGTGCTCGAGCTGATGATCACGCCGGTGAACACCATGACGGTGGCCGCCCAGCCCGCGATGCCGGCCAGCCGGAGGTCTCGTGGGGGAGCAGAAGTGTCGATGTGGTCGGTCGTGGACATGGTCGATTACCACCCTCCATGGGTGTCAGGGAACAGGGAAAGACCTCAGCTGGTGCGGAAGGCGGCCATCATCGCCATGTCCTCGTGCTCGAGGTTGTGGCAGTGCAGCAGGTAGCGGCCTGGGTAGTCGGTGAACCGCACGGCCACGTCGACCGATTCGCTCGGCGCCAGGTCGACGGTGTCCTTCCAGCCTTTGTCGTGCGGGCCGGGGCCCTGGTCGCGCCGGGAGAGCACCTGGAACGGGTCGAGGTGCACGTGCACGGGGTGGTGCAGGTCGGACTGGAACCGCCAGATCTCGATCTCGCCCAGCCGCACGTCGGCGTCGATGCGCTCGGGGTCGAAGGCGCGCCCGTCGAGCTGCCAGACCGGGTGTTCGTCGTTGAGTGCCCGGCGGAAGGTCCAGGTTCGGGTGCGCACCGCCCGGTCCGCCCGTAGCGGTTCGATCCGGCTCAGCTGCGGCGGGATCCGGCTGTCGTCGCTGCCGCGACGGGTGACCCGGAACCGCATCACGTCGGCGGTCGGCCCGCTGCCGAGGCCGTTGCGCAGCGTCAGCTCGGCGCCGGGCGCCAACGCGCCGAAGTCGACGATCACCTCGCACCGCTCGCCGGGCGCGAGGAGCACGGTGGAGTGCTCGACCGGCCGTTCCAGCAGGCCACCGTCCGATGCGATCTGGACCAGCGGTGTGCGCGCCGGGTCCAGGCCGAGCCGGTACCGGCGCGCGCTGGACGCGTTGAGCAGCCGCAGCCGGTAGCGCGCGGCCGCGACCTCCAGCACCGGCCAGGGCGCGCCGTTGACCAGGATCACGTCGCCGAGGACGCCTTCGGCGTGCGCGTCGTCGACGCCGGCACCGTGGTGGTTGGCGGGGTAGGAGAACGAGCCGTCCTGGTGGAACGACCGGTCGGTGATCATCAGAGGGATGTCCCGGTCGCCGGACGGCAGGCCGAGGGCGTCCTGCTCGTCGTCGGTGACGAGGTGGAACCCGGCGAGCCCGCGGTACACCTGTGGACCGGTGAAGTCCATCCGGTGGTCGTGGTACCACAGCGTCGCGGCCCGCTGCCGCATCGGATAGGTGTACTCGCGGCGGCCGCCGGGCTGGATCAGGTCGGTCGGGTAGCCGTCGCTGTCCGCGGGCGTGTGCCCGCCGTGCAGGTGCACGGCGACCGGCACCGGCAGGTCGTTGCGGTGGGTGACCACGGCCTGCCGTCCGCTGCGGGTCACCACGGTGGGGCCGGGAAACGTGCCGTCGTAGGCCAGGACGCGGGTGCGCACGCCGGGCAGGATCTCCTGGTCCGCTTCGCGCTGGACGATCTCGTAGAAGTCGGTGGTGGCGTCGGTGCGCACCGGCTTCGCAGCCGCCGGGATCGGCAGCGGCACCCGGAACGGTCGGGGCAGCGGGACCCGGCTGTGCACCAGCTCGCCGGTCTGCCCGCGCGGCAGGCTGAGCGCCAGGCCGCCGAGGCTGGCCGCGCCGAGCGCCGAAAGTCCGAGCGTGCCGAGGAGGTGCCGCCGCCTCACCGGGCACGCTCCGACGGCCGCGACCGGCCGACCCGACGGGCCCGACGGGCCCGCCGGATCGGGCGCACGCGGCGCGGGCGCGGCGCCGCGGCGGCCGGGCGGAACAGCCACACGGTGATCAGGATCTGGGCGACCGTGAGCGACACGCCCAGCGGCAGGTGCACCACGAGCAGACGTTCGAAGCCCATCCCGACCTGAACCTCGACGGCCAGCGCGACCGCGAGGCTCGCCCAGATCGGCCACGCCCGCCCGCGCCCACCCCAGAAGTAGACGATGGCGCAGATCAGTTGCGCCACGTCGAGGGCCGTGACGATGCCGGCATTGATGCGGTGCAGACCGAGCGAGTCGACATCGCCCATCAGGTACCCGCCGGCGAACACCGGTTGGGCCAGGAAGGCCAGCGAGTGCAGCACCGCCACCACCCGCAGCACCTGCAGTGAGGCGCGGGGACCGCGATCCGGTGGTGGCGGCGTGGTCGCAGTCTCGATGACGGCGTCGGCTTGTGCGGTCATAACCGGACCTGCACAGCTTCACTGCGCGGACGCGGGGTCGACGGCGTCGGCTGGGTCCACAGAGCGACGCCGAAGGCGGTGAGCAGCAGACCGTAGACCGCGGTCGCGGTGGCAAGAGCGGGGGTGACGACGAGGACGTTGAGGGCCACGAGCCAGATCCCGACGGCAAGGGGAACGTAGCGACGCCAGCCGTCCCAGCGTCGGGCCCGCACCGTGGCGATGCCCGCCGCGATGAACCCGATGGCCGACAGAACACCGCCGAGGCCGAAGCAGGCGGCGACGAGTCCGGCGCCGGTGTCGTCGAGTCGCTGGTCGGCGACCGTGATGGACAGCAGTTGGGCGGCGAAGAGCACGGCGGTGCCGGTTAGCGCGACGAGCGTCCCGACGCGTGCGCTACGGCCGGGGCCGGCGACACCGCTGCGGGCGAACCCGAGGACTCCGATGAAGACCAGCACGTACATTGCCGCGAGCACGAGCGACACCGCGACGTATGCGTCGCTGGACCACGGGTAGCTCCACATCTGGTCGGAGACGTCGCTCGCGGGCTGGACGATGCCCTGGACGACGGCGCCCGAGATGATGTTGAGGGCGCCACCGATGGCGCCGAGGAGTCCTGCCCGGCGGATGCTGCTGGGTTCCGGGATGCGCATGATGCACCTGCTTTCCATCTGGTCGGTGAACCGCCCTCGACGCTAGGGACCGGGCCGGCCGGCGGTCATCGGCAGCAGCGCTGCACGTGGAGCAGCGCAAACGCGCGCCACGCCTAAGTGCCAGCACTGTTGGCCGGGTCGTTCGCCACCGTCAGACTGACGGGGTGCGCAGGCTTCACCTCACCCTGGTCCCGGGCTTGCTGCTCGGGCTCACGGTGGTGTCCGAGGTGGCGACGGTGCTGCTGAGTTGGAACCTCACGTCGCGCTTCTACACGGTGATGTACGCCGTCTGCGGGGTGGTCATGGCCGGGGCCGGTGCGCTGGTCGCGGCACGGCATCCGCGCAACCCGATCGGTTGGCTCTTTTGCGGTTTCGCCGCGTTCAACGCCCTTACCGACGCCGCCCTGGGGTGGGGACTGCGTGCTGCGGCCGAGGGCTGGCCCGGGGGCGCCGTTGGTGAATGGCTGGGCATGACGGGTTGGCTGCCGGGCGCGCTGGGCTGGATCCTCACGTTCCTGCTCTTCCCGGACGGGCACCTGCCCAGCCGGCGGTGGCGGCTGGTGCTCTGGCTCTGCGCGGTCGGGTTCGTTTTAGCCCTGCCCGGTTGGTCGATGAGCCCGGATCGGACCGGCGACTTCGCGTCCGGGCACAACCCGCTGGCCGTCCCGGCGCTCCCGACGGATGCCCTGCTCATCGTGGGGACGACGCTGTTCCTCGGCGCGCTGGTGGCGTCGGCCGCCTCGCTGGTCGTCCGGTTCCGCCGCTCGACGGGCGACGAGCGGCAGCAGCTCAAGTGGTTCGCCGCCGCCGCCGCGTACGCCGGCGTGGCCATGCCGGCCACCGTCGTCCTCTGGTACGTCACCCCGGCCGCCCAGTTGCTAATCGTCAGCGCGGTCACCGCCCTGGTCCTCGCCGCGTGCGTGGCGATCCTGCGCTACCGCCTCTACGACCTCGACCTCATCGTCGACCGGACCGTCGTCTACGGCACCGTCACCGGCTTGCTCGCCGCCACCTACGGCCTCACCACCCTGATCCTCGGGACGGCCCTCGGCGCGGGCTCCGGTTGGGTCACCGCCGCGGCGACGCTGGTCGTGGCGGTCGCGTTCCGGCCGCTGCGCGACCGGGTGCAGGACGTCGTGGACCGGCGCTTCCACCGCGCCCGCTACCAGGCGGTGCGGCGGATGGCCGACTTTCTCGAGGCCCTGCGCGCCGGCCGCGCCGCCCCTGAGGAGGTTCAGGGCGTCCTGCGCGAGCTCAGCGGGGACCCCCGGCTGGACCTGCTGGTCTTCCTGCCCGAAAGCCAGCTCTACGTCGACGTGAACGGGGTACCCGCAGCCGATCCGCAGGACGGGCAGCGCGAGCAAATCGACGTCGAGCGCGGCGGCCGCCCGCTTGGCCGGGTCCTTCACGGCACCGCCAAACCGGAGAATCTCATCCTGCTGCGGAGCCTGATCGAGAGCGGCGGGCTGGCTATCGAAATCGCCCGGCTGCACGTCGAGCTGCGCCGGCAGCTGGCCGAGGTGCAGGCATCCCGGGCGCGGATCGTCAACGCCGGCACCGAGGAGCGGCGGCGGCTCGAGCGTAATCTCCACGACGGCGCCCAACAGCGCCTCGTCTCGATCGGGCTCGCACTGCGCCACGCGCAGCACCAACTGGGCGCCTCCAACGTCGAGCGCGCCACCCGGACCCTCGACGAGGCGATCGTCGAGGTCAAGATGGCGATCGACGAGCTGCGCGAGCTGGCGCGTGGCCTGCCCCCGGCCCAGCTCGACGCCGGCCTGGCCCCGGCCTTCCGGGACCTGGCCCGTCGCGTCTCCGTCCCGGTCGAGGTGACCGCGCCGCGCGAGCGGTTTGACCGGGGGATCGAAGGGGCGGCCTACTTCATCGGGAGCGAGGGGCTCACGAACGCCGTCAAACACGCGCAGGCCACCAGGATCTCGCTCAGCGCAAGGCGCGAGGACGGCCGGCTTGTCGTCACCGTCATCGACGACGGGATCGGCGGCGCCGAACCGGTCCCGGGCTCAGGGCTCAGTGGCCTGGCCGACCGGGTCGCCGCCCTGGGCGGCGCCCTACGCATCGACAGCCGGCCCGGCACCGGCACCACCCTGACCGCGGAGCTGCCATGCGCGTCGTGATCGCCGAAGACCAGGTCCTGCTCCGGGCCGGGCTGGGCCGACTCTTCGCCGACGGAGGTCACGACATCGTCGCCTCCCTCGGCGACGCAAACTCCCTACCGGCCACGGTGTCCACCAACAAGCCCGACCTCGTGGTGGTCGACATCCGGATGCCGCCAACCTTCACCGACGAGGGCGCCCGCGCGGCCCGCGAACTCAAACAGCAACACCCGGACCTCGGCGTCCTCGTGCTGTCCCAGCACATCGAGACCACACACACCATCGACCTGATCCCCCTCGCCGGCTTCGGATACCTACTCAAGGACCGTGTGCTGGAGGTCGACGACTTCCTGTCCGCGGCCGAACGCGTCGCCCGCGGCGGCTCCGCACTCGACCCCCACGTCGTGGCCACCCTCCTGTCCGGCCGCCGGCGCGACGACCCACTCGCCGCCCTCACCGACCGAGAACGGACCGTGCTCGAACTGATGGCCGAAGGACTGACAAACACCGGCATCGCCAAGCGGCTGCACCTCAGCGAACGCACCATCGAGGCCCACGTGCGCCACCTACTCACCAAACTCAACATGCCAGACAGCGAAGACGACCACCGCCGCGTCCACGCCGTCCTTACCCACCTGAGCGCCACCCAGCCCTGAACGGGGCCCAACAGGCGCTCAATATCTGCCCACACGCACCGGCAGGCCGGCACCCGCCGCGACGGTAAGCCGAAGCAGCCGTTCCATCAGCGGCCGTACCGGATACCGGGCCCGCCGTTGATACCTGTCTTGACACCCGATGCAGGGCTTGCCTACCCGGCCGCTCACCGTCGCAGAGGCGCCTAGCATGCTATCCATGCGCGACGTGAGCGCCGGTGGACGATCCGAGCTGCCGGTCATGGTGCCGACCATCCCAGCGTCCGCCGGCGCTCTGATACGCGGGCGGAAGGGGCGATTGCTCATCCTGAAGCCGACCTACAAGGGCGGTTGGACGATCCCGGGCGGTGTTGTCGAGATTGGCGAGTCCCCCTGGGAGGCTTGTCGTCGCGAGACCAAGGAGGAGTGCGGCCTCGACGTCACCACCGGCCGTCTCGTCTGCTTGGACTTCCTGCGCCCCAAGCCTGGCCGTCCCGGTGGGATGCGCTTCCTTTTCGACTGTGGCGTTTTCGACGATGCCGTCTTGGCCACGGTGGTCATCCAGCCCATGGAGATCGCCGAGAGCCGGGTCCTGCCGCTGAAGACAGCACTGAGTCTGCTCAGCGGACCGGTCCGACGTCGGGTCCGCGCCGCCTGCCAGTCCAAACACGTGCGCTATCTCGAGGACGGCCGTCCGGTAGAGGGGATCAGGTCCTAGCGGTCTTCTGATCGCTAGGAAGAACACGGCAAATTGACTGTCGTGACGGTCGAGACCCAGCCGGGCGGCGGCGACGCGGGACGTATGTCTGCGTCGACGTCTACAACACGCCTCGGATCGCCACCGATCACTGCGCGAGGATGACCTGCCGTGCTGTTTCGACTGGCCTACCTCGGCGTGACCAATACGCTCGCGTTGCTGCGGCTACTGCCCATGAGTGACCGGGACAAGGATGCGGAGATCCTCGTCCTCCGCCACCAGATCACGGTCCTCGAACGGCAGCTGCACGGCGTGAAGATCCGGTTCACCGCCGCCGACCGGGCGTTGCTCGCCGTGCTACTGCACCGGGTGCCGCGTCAGGTACTGCTCCGGCTGCGGCTACTGGTACGACCCGAGACTGTGCTGCGCTGGCACCGTAACCTGATCCGGCACCGGCACGCGGCCACCTCCGGCCCCAAGCGGGGCGGGCGGCCACCGATCGTCCGGTCCATCCGCGCCCTGGTGCTGCGGCTGGCCCGTGAGAACAACTCATGGGGTATCGCAGAATCCACGGCGAGCTGCTCGCGCTGGGGATCAAGGTTGCTGCCTCGACCGTGTGGGAGATCCTCCAGACGGTGGGTATCGACCCGGCGCCCCAGCGGGCCTCGACGACGTGGGCGGCGTTCCTGCGCTCCCAAGCTGAGGCCATCATCGCGGCCGACTTCCTCGAGACGGTGACGTTGACCGGTACTCGTCTGTACGTGCTGGCTGTCATCGAGCACGCCTCCCGGCGCGTTCGTATTCTCGGCGCCACCGCGCACCCGACCGCAGCCTGGATCATCCAGGCCGCCCGCAACCTCGCCATGGAACGGTGGATCCAGTCCTGCCGACACGAACTGCTCGACCGCACCCTGATCTGGAACCAAGGCCACCTCCTCCACTCGTTACGCGAGTACGAACGGCACTACAACACGCACCGGCCACACCGCGGCATCGCCAACGCCAGACCGCTGAGCCCGCTCCCCCAGCCGATCACCGACCCGGCCGCCATCCCGCACCTGCGCATCCGCCGACACGACCGCCCCGGCGGTCTCCTCCACGAATACGAACATGCCGCCTGAACGGCGCGGATGACGTTCTCGGCACCCGCAGCACCCGGATACCATCGCGGCGATGGTCGTATCGCTGGACCACCTCGGCGCGTGGCTGCTCAAAGCGAACGGTGACCGGTCCGACATCGCCGAACGAGCGGCCCGCCGGGACGGCATCACGCACTGGTGCGTATACCGCTCGTATCGCACGGCTCTGATGGACAGCCGGCAGCCGTTCGTGTTGTGGGTGAGCGGCACCCGCCACGTGACGCCCGGAATCTGGGCGGTCGGAACGCTCGCCGGAGAAGCGGTCGCGGACTCCGGGGCCACCGGCCGGCGCCAGCGCGTGCCGGTGATGCTGCGATGGCTGGACGAGCGTATCCGGCTGAGCCGCGCCGCCGTCCTCGCCGATCCGCGGCTGCGGGATCTGGAGGTGCTCCGGCAGCCGCAGGCCGCGAACCCGTCTTTCCTGACCCCGGGCCATGTGCGGGCGCTCCGGGACCACCTGGCTCCGGCGTGGTGACCGGTCAGGTTTCGGTGGTGTCGAGTCTGCCGCGGCGTTGTTCGCGGATTCCGGTCAGGACCGTGAGGACGAGGACCGCGGCGACGACACCGATGCCGGCCGCCGGTGGCAGGGAACCGGGGACGCCGGCTACCAGGACGAGAGGCGTGGCGGCGATCGGCCACGGCCATGCCGCCCGCCAGCGCCCGGAGGTGCCGGCGACGACGGCCGTGGTGCCGACGAGGAATAGGGCGGCGCCGCCGTACACGGCCCAGTGCGCGGCGGCGGGCAGCCGGCCTTCGGGGTGCAGGATGACCTGTTCGATGCCGACGGCGAACATGGCCAGACCGAGGGTTAACGGCAGGTGGCCGTAGATGTAGGCGTCGGCAATTCCGCTTTCCTGATCTTCCCCGTCGGTGACCAGACGTCGCTTGCCGGCCGCACCGCCCAGGTCGAAGTAGTTCCACCACAGCGCCGCCACGGCCACGAAGCTGGTCGCCGCCGCCAGTAACGACGCGGGCTGCCAGTGGGTGTCGTGCACGCCGAGGACCACCGAAGCGAGCGACTCGCCGAGCACAAGGATGACCAGGAGGCCGAACCGCTCCGGCAGGTGCTCCAGGTGCAGCGGTACGCCGCCGCCGAACCGGGTGGCGGCCAGCGGAGCCATCGCCTCCACCAGGATCCCGGCCGCCCACAGTAGGTACCGGCCGTTGCCGGGTACCGCGAGGGAGACGCCCCACAGCACCGCCCCGGCACCCGTGCCGCCGAGGTAGATCGCGATGGTTGCCCGGGCCTCGGTCACGTGCCGGTACGCCCGGGCGTACAGCGCGAGCAGCACCAGCCTGGTCGCCAAGTAGCTGACGGTGAAGGTGCCGGCGCGCGGGCCGGTCGCCTCCGTTGCGCTGGCGGCCATGGCCAGCACCGCAGCCGTTCCCGCGAGTTTCGCGATCCGGTAGATGATGTCGTTGGTGTCGAACCGGTTGGCGTACAGCGTGACCGTGACCCACGACCACCACGTGACGGTGAACAGGCCGACGAACGTGAGCGCGCCGGTCCAGTCCAGATGCTTGGTGAACGCCGTGGCGAGTTCGGCGATCACCAGCACGTACGCCAGGTCGAAGAACAGCTCCAGGCGCGAGGCGGTCCGCTCCCCGCTGGTACGAAGCTGCGGGGGACGGATCAGCGGCGCGGCCCGCTCGCCGGTTGTGCGGGCGTCGTCGTGGCCCATGTCAGTCGCCCCGCCGAGCCGTCCCGCCGTCGGCGCCCGCGGGGTGCCCGTTGAGGTAGCGCACGGCGATGTTGACCCGCGTCTGGTCTCTGAAGCTTGTACTCGAACCCACGGACGGCCCCCTCGGCGCGACGGATCAAGCGGTTCAGATACCCCTCGAACGGGAGGCGAAGCCTGCACGGTACAGGCCGTCCGTCCGGCCACACCCGGCGGTGACCCGGCGTTTGCGGAGGGATCGCCGGGGCATACCGAGCGGGTGCCGCAACGGGCAGACGCTGGGGCGAGATCCTCGGCCGGGCGACCCGGTCGGCTCGGATCCGAGGAGCGGCACGCCGCCCTCTCCGTACCCGGGAAGGCGCACGGGTTGTCCAGCCACTGGTATGGGCTGGCAGGCATCGGTCTACACGTTCGGCAGCGCCTCA
>Ga0111539_10012660_pt1 | contig 10568 bp, 7 predicted proteins | sample RhiMethybrSRZTD1_FD_79667 | JGI IMG/M metagenome (GOLD analysis project Ga0111539, IMG submission 79667) | Populus rhizosphere microbial communities from Tennessee, USA - Rhizosphere MetaG P. TD hybrid SRZTD1 (version 2) (version 2) | ecosystem: Host-associated > Plants > Roots > Rhizosphere >... | reverse complement strand
GTGATATCCAGGCCGTTCATCTTCACTTTGTCGCCAGGCTTGACGATTGTTCGTTTTCCCTGACTCAATTCTTCGTAGGAGGTAAGGAACGCGGCTGAAACAATTCGATCGCCTGGATGCGGCTTGCCGTGATCGTAGAAGTGCATGATGGGAACCTGTTTGGCGAGAGCTAGCAACGATCCGACGTGATCGCCATGATAGTGCGTCGTCCACATGTGATCGACCTGTTTCACTCCTGCAGTCTTCAACGTCTCGACGATCCGCCCGAGATCCCGGTCGCCGGCATTTCCAGTATCCACCAGCAGCGTTTCGCCCGCCGGGCTCACGAAAAGCGTCGATTGGCCGCCTTCCGTATCGATGTAGTAGATGTTCAGCGTCGCAGTCTGTCCTTGGGCAAGCAGCCCTGCAATGACTGCTGTCATGAGAAATGCTGTGATGAGAAGAGCGCGCATATTTCTTAGTCTCCTATTTGGCGGCGGATTATACGCCTTTGAGAATGAACTGCAACACGCGTAGACTTTCGCGCCATGTCATTGTTGAAATTGTGTCGGTTTGAAATTGGTTCCGCTTCAGGTGTTCGTATCGGTTTAGTCGGGGATGACGGAATGGTGTTGGACCTGACGAGCGCTGGGGCGCAACGCTTGAAAGACATGCTGGAACGAACGAACCTCGTGGATGAACTCGCGCGACTTAGCGGGGAGGGGAGTGCAAAGTATCCGATTTCTGACGTGAGACTGTTGACGCCGGTCGAATCGCAGGAAGTGTGGGCCGCCGGCGTGACGTATCTCAGAAGTAAAGAGGCTCGCATGGTTGAGTCAGAGTTTAGCGCGAACGCTTACGATCGCGTTTACGATGCCGTACGCCCTGAGATCTTTTTCAAATCACTACCTGATAAAGTAGTCTCCCCCGGAAAAGCTGTTGGAATCCGAAAAGACGCCAAGTGGAATGTTCCGGAACCGGAGTTGGCCCTCGTGTTCAACTCCACTGGAAAGCTATCAGGTTTTACGATCGGCAACGACATGAGCTCGCGGGACATTGAAGGCGAGAACCTGCTATACCTCCCACAGGCTAAAATCTACAAAGGATCCTGCGCTGTCGGTCCATGGATTGTGGTGGGGGCAACCGAGGTCGATGCGAGGCAATGGACCATCCATCTTCAGATTCGACGCGCGGGCCGAAGCGTTTTTGACGGCGAGATCCGAATTGATCAAATCAAACGCCGCTTTAGTGAGCTTGGAGATTACCTTTTTCGCTCGCAGGAGTTTCCCGGCGGCGCGGTGCTGTTAACGGGTGCAGGAATTGTTCCGGAAGACACGTTTACGCTGGCAGCAGACGACTCGGTGCTCATCACGATTTCTGGGATTGGCACACTGGAGAATTCGGTCGCAGTTGTCTAACGCTCGTTGCTTGCGGTAACCTCCGGCGCCAGTACCGGAGGACGAACCGTATGGCACTATCTCGCCGCAGAGTTCTGCAAATGGCTATGGCGCCCGTGCTTCTCCCACAGCCGCAGGTGCAAGACCTTGCCCCGACCACTTCCAGGGTTTATCCAGGCACTGACAGCAAACTCGTCTATGTGTCCGATGAACAAGGGAACACCATCATCGATTCGTCTCACGCCGGATACGGTGGTGGCGGAGTTGGCCTCCCGACGATACCCGTGCGTGAGACGATCTGGCCTGTTGCCGGCGATAACACCGAGAACATTCAGACGGCGATCAACAAAGTCGCCGCGCGCTCTTTAGATGCGGGAGGTTTCCGTGGCGCCGTGCTGCTCAAGGCAGGCTATTACCGCATGGCGACTCCGGTGAAGATTGACGCGAGCGGAGTTGTGTTGCGCGGCGAAGGTATGGGCGACACCGGCACGATTCTCATTGGAACCGGCACGGGGCGCACTCCTAATGCCGCCGGCCCTGGAGGAGGAGGGGGAAATCAAGGCACCCTCGTGATGGTTGGCGGCGCGTCAGGTGTGGCGTTAAAGGAGGAAACAAAACAGATCGTCACAGACGATTATGTTCCTGTTGGTGCGCGCAAATTCAAAGTAGCAGCGGCCCGGAACTTCCGGCCCGGCGACACGGTGATCGTACGGCGTATCGGAAATCAGGCGTGGATCGATGCAGTCGGAATGAACGGTCCCGACAACGCGAGCCGCTGGCGTCCTTTCAACGTCGAGTGGGATCGCGTTGTTATGGAAGTGCAAGGTGACTTGATCACGGTTGATGCGCCGATCACCTGCGCCATTGAAAAGCGGTGGGGCGGTGGAGAACTGTTGAAGTACGAAGAAGGCGGCCGCATCGACAAAGTCGGTGTCGAGAACCTGCGCGCGATGTCGGAATTCGATCCAACGAAACGCACAAGGGAATACGGCAACATGGACCGTCCAAACTATGTTGCGGAGGAGTACTACAACGACGAAAACCACTATAGGAACTTCGTCATCTTCGACAATATGAAGAACGGATGGGTGCGGAATACCACAGCGCTTCATTTCGTCTACAGCATGGTGGGCACGTCTCGTGGCGCGAAATGGGTCACGGTGCAGGACTGCGTCTCGCGTGCGCCGGTGTCGCAGAGAGCGGGCGCCCGCCGGTTTACTTTCGCCCTGCGGGGACAACTCGCACTTGTGCAGCGGTGCCTGTCGGACGAAGGCCGCCACTCGTTCATGTCGGGTCAGCCCACATCGAGCGCAAACGTCTTTCTGGACTGCAGGGCGACGACTCCGTTCTCGTCAAGCGAGCCTCACGAGCAATGGGCCACGGGAAATCTTTATGACAATATTCAGGCGCCACTTACTGCGCGCTTCTGGAAGAACATCAATATCGGATGGGCGGGAGCAAACACAGTGTTCTGGAACTGTGAAGGAAGTTTTCTCGTGCAAAAGCCGCCGACGGCACAGAATTATTCTTTCGGGCATCTCGGAGTGAATGCGGTGGTATTCAATATTCCGCTCCAGGATACGACCAAGGAAAACGGACACATTGAATCACTGGACAAGCACGTCATGCCGCGGAGTCTCTATCTGACTCAATTACGCGAACGGCTTGGCGACGCGGCGGTACGGCAGGTTGCCGCTGCGAGCCAGTTGGTCTGAGCTAATGTGGCCGCGCAATATTTCCTTGCAGCCCTCCGGGGTGCACGTTTTCCACCCCGGAGGGGTGGACGGAGATTAGCCAGGGGTGAGCGAGCGACAGCGAGCCACCCCTGGTTTACCAGCCTGCTCAAAAACGCACCCCGGAGGGGTGCGAGGACTTGTTGTTCTACTTCGTCGGCAAAGCGTAGGCCACCCAACCTAGCGGAGCGGCCACTCCAGTGGAAACCACGCCTCGCCCACCGGCGGCCGAACCCGCTGCGGGTACGAGCAGATACTGTCGGCCATCCATTTCATACATCACCGGTGAACCCACAAAGTTGCCGCCGAACCTCGCGGACCATAGCTGCTTTCCGGTATCGCTATCCCAGGCACGAATCTGGTTGTCGCGTCCCGCGCCGAATACGATGCCGGCTTCAGTCACGATGATGCCGTTGAGGGTTGCGGCTGCGCCTGTGCCTGTGATGCCACGCGCTGCAAGTACGGGATCGTCGCCGAATCCAATGCTCCATTTGATAGCAGGTTGATTGAGGTCGTACTTCACGATCGATGTATACGGCGGTTTGATGCGATTGCCCACCGTGTTGTATTCGTTAATCACATACTGCTCGGTCTGCGGAACACCTTCCGGATAAGGTGTGGCCCCGCGGCCGCGCGCGCCGCCCTGTTGCGCCGGTGCGACCGAACCAGATCCGGCAATCAGTTCCGGTGGTGCGCCGGAACCTGCAGCAGCGCCACCGCGTCCGCCGCGGCCTCCGGCTTGTCCTTGACCCTGCCCGCGTCCGCCAGCAGGTGCGGTCAGGAATGTCACCAGATTGTCGACGTCTGCATTGGTGAGGTGCGGTTGCGCAGGCATACGGCCTTTTCCGGAAGCCAGGACCGTCCGAATCGCGGCTGCGTCAAATCGGGGAGCGCCGTTGGCAATGAGCGCCGGTCCGCTGGTTTCTATGCCCAATCGATCTGCGCCATGGCATGTTTGGCAATTCTGTTGATACGCAATTTGCCCCGCTGGCGGTGCAGGCGCGTTACCACCGCCACGACCCGCGTTGTCGCCGGGGCGAAGCAACCGAAGTATTCCGGGGTTGTCGTGGGCGACGACGTAGACAAAACCATTGGGCTCGCTTGCCGCGCCTCCAAAGAGCACGCCACCATTGCTGGTCGGAACGTGCACCGTGTCATTGAAGCTGATAGGTGTAAACAGGCCCTTGTTGGTCGCCGCTGCCAATCGCTTTTTGAAAGGCTCCGCTTCATCAGCCGACAAGTAGGGGCTTACGTCGTCGACAGTGAATGACTGTCTCGAATAAGGCGGCGGGTTGGTTGGATACGGTTGTGTCGGCCAACTCTCTTCGCCCGGCATCTCTGATTTCGGAACAGGACGTTCTTCAATCGGCCAGATGGGGTCGCCGGTTTCGCGGTCGAGCACGTGAAGCCACGTCAACTTGCTGCTCACGACGACCACGTCGCGATTACGTCCGTTGTGCCGGATTGTTGTCAGCTGCGGTGCCGCACTTGGATCCATGTCCCACAGGTCGTGGTGGACGAGTTGGAAATGCCACTTGCGCTTACCTGTACGCGCATCAAGCGCAACGATCGAAGTTCCGAAGAGATTGGATCCCAGACGATCCACTCCATAGAAATCGTATGTGGGTGACCCGAGGGGAATGTAGGCGATGCCGCGCCGCGCATCGATCGTCATCTCGCCCCAGTTGTTGTTGCCTCCGACGTATTTCCATGCATCCTTGGGCCACGTGTCATAACCAAACTCTCCAGGGCGCGGTACGGTATGGAAGGTCCAGACAAGCTTTCCATCGAGGACGTCATAAGCGCGAATGTCTCCCGGCGGCGACATGTATCCTTCGCCAGTCGCGCTGCCGAGGATGATCAGGTTTTCGAAAACCTCGCCCGGAGTATTCGATTGGATATTCCCAATCATTGATGGATCGCGGCCGTCAATGCCGACACGCAAGTCCACGTATCCATTCGTGCCGAACGTCATGATCGACTTGCCTGTCTTCGCATCAAGTTCCTGTAGCAGGGTGTTCATCGCGAAGATCAATCGCTGATCTCGGCCGTCGCTGCTCTCCCAGTAATTCATGCCGCGGCTGGTCATGCCGTTCATGTTTTCGCGGATCCATAGCTCCTTGCCGGTCTTCGCATCGACGGCAACGAGCGAGCCATTTCGTCCGCGGCCGTAGATGACTCCGCGGACCACGATCGGCGCAAAGCTTGTGTCGCCGTAAGGGTAGTTCCACGCTACTTGAAGTTGGGTCACGTTCGTCTTGCTAATCTGCCGTGACGCGAAGTAGCGGGAGTTATCTGCGCCATTGCCGTATCCCGGCCACCATTTTCCGGCCGGAGATTGCGCGAGACTTGCAATACTGGCAATACCTGCCGCAAAGATGGCGACCGCTGCTGCATAGCGCGGGAAACGTCGTCGACTCTGTGACATATCGGACTCCTTCGAACCTGGATTGCCTGACGTGGGCGTTATCATAGCCCCTCCCTCGGTCGCAGTGCCCTGAAAGAGTACACTTATCGATACGTTCGAAGTTTCAATCAAAAGTATTAGATCTCTTGATTGTAAACACCTATCCTACGGGGTTCTTTGCGATGGAGCACCCCGGAGGGGTGCAAGGAGGGTAGCCAGGGGTTAAGCGCGGAGCGCGCAACCCCTGGTAAATGTTCAAGGGCTGTATCCGCACCCCTGGGGGGTGCAAATGCTAGTGGCCCGCATCCCGGGGGTTACGCTCGCTCCGCTCGCTAACCCCCGGCTATGCACCCCTTCGGGGTGCCGAATAGTCACGTTTTTCACAACAGGTGGTGTTCGTCATGAATTCTGTTCGCTACAGTCATTTTCGCTTTGCTCCCGTAATTCTCAGTTTCGTGATCTCAGGATGTTCGACCGCCACCAGCAATGAACCCCAATGGGCCGCGGTTAACAGGAAGGTCATCGAGGAATCCAAGGTTACGGGACGCACACGCGAACTCCCCGAACTTCGCGTACCGATGGTGTTGCATGATGGTGAGCCTACGGAAGTGGGGAAGTTGCCGTCGACAACCATCGCGCCCGGCGTAACGGCAACGTTGTGGTGGGGGCGAGGTGTGCTTGTAGAGCGCATCGAGATGCAGCCGGAAGCATCTTATCCGGAACAAACACTGGGTGAAGAACTCATCATTGTGGGGAAAGATGGGTCCGCCAGTGTTCAGTTCGACGGCAAGACAGTAGAGATCGCAAAGGACGATGTGCTGTATCTTCAACCGGGCGCAAAGCGATCGGTCAAAGCTGGTGCGAAAGGATGGAAGGCGTTCGAGGTCTACTCTCCGATCCGTCTCGATCATCTCGCACTGGCAGGACAAAATACCGCCGGCGTCAACGTTACATTTCCCGATCTGGGCGTGACCCCGTCTCTCCAGCCTGGCAACGTCGTCCATCTAACCGACATTCCATTTACCCCGTTGACGAACCCTGAGGAGGGAAGGTCCTATAAGCGCGCGTCCGCTCATTCGCAATTAATTTGGGGCAAGAACGCACAGATCAGTCTCGTTCGAATGGATCCCGGTTCCGAGTTTCCCTTGCATATTCATCCTGAAGACCAATTGACCCACACGCTGCGGGGCAACCTCGATCAGGGTGTGATGGACAAGTCCTTCTCTTTCTCGGCTGCAGCCGGCAACACGGTGTACTTGCCGAGTGGCATGGTGCACTCTGCAAAAATGGGGGACACCGGCGCTGACCAACTCGACGTATTTTGGCCTGTCCGCCCGGACTACATCGAGCGTGTTCAGAAACAGCAGGACTTGTATTCCCAAGTCGTCCCCGCAGGCGTAAAGCCGCAGAAACTTGCGGAAGGGTTCACGTTCACTGAGGGACCGACGTGGCTTAAGGGCAAGCTCTACTTCTCGGATATGTATTTCAAGAATCCTGCGGCAGGTGACTACACCGGAAGTCCTGCGCGCAGCCGATTGATTGTTATGGAGCCCGACGGCAAATATCGCGTGCTTGCGAGCGGCATGCAGTCGAACGGAACAGTTGCTGCGAAGAACGGCAACCTTATTGTCTGCGACATGTTCGGCCATCGAGTTGTTGAAGTCGAACCGGCGACAGGGAAAGTTGTGAGAGTCGTGCTCGATAAGATCAACGGAAAGCCGATCGATGGCCCGAACGATCTGGTTATGGATGCAAAGGGCGGCCTCTATATCACCGATCCGCAGTTCACACCGGAAGCGAAGAAGAGCCAGCCGGGCAAACAGGTGTACTACGTTGCGCCCGATGGCGCCGCAAAGGCTGTCATCGGCCCTGGCGAATATGCAATGCCTAATGGCGTTGAACTTTCTCCGGACGGCAAGACGCTCTATGTGAACAACACATGGCAGAAACCCGGGGAGAACTTTATTTGGGCTTACGACGTCGCTGACGATGGCTCGCTTTCGAAGAAGCGGCAATTCGCGAAGCTTGATTTAACGCAGGCAGTACTTGAGGCAGAAAAGCCTGAGGATCGTCTCGATTCTGGTGCGGATGGTGCGATCGTGGACACGGATGGCCGTTATTACGTGGCGACCCGAACAGGTGTCCAGATTTTCATGCCCGATGGAACCTACGTTGGCACGATATTTGTACCGCAATATCCGGTCAGCATTACCTTCGGAGGGGCGAATGGCGACATCTTATATATGGTCGGCGAATCGTCCGTCTGGTCGATCCAGACGAAGGTTCGAGGTTTTCGTCTGCCGGAAGGATTGAATTAGGTAATCGATTATCGATTGTCGCGTCATATGGTTTGGAAGTAAGCTGCCGCCATCCTTTTATTAATAGGAGGAATGCCATGACCCCTCGCATTAGAGTTCCTATGTTTTCGGTTGTTGTTGCCATAGCTGCTATGGCGCTGTGGCAGACAGTGACACCCGGGGCACAGTCGGAACTGTCCCGCCGGATTGCGCATACCGATCCGGCTGCTTTCCGTCCGTCCCCAGCAGTGCACGGCGGTGCCGGGACGATGGCGTTTACCGCTCTGCTCAATCGCGGCGCGGTCACACCGGAATTTAATTTTTTGCATCGAGGCGAGATTCCGCCGGGAGCGGGTATCGGACATCACTTCCATAACACGGTTGAGGAGATGTTCGTCATTCTTGACGGTGAAGCACAGTTCACCATTGACGGGCGTACCGCGCTGGTAAAGGGACCCGCAGGAGTTATCTGCCGAGCGGGCCATTCGCATGCGATATACAACTCAGGTACGAAACCGGTGCAGTGGGTGAATCTCAATGTGTCGCTTAACGCGGGTGTGTACGACAACTTCGACCTGGGCGACACCCGGGCTGGAGCACCACTGGATCCGATACCGACTTTCATGGTGGGACGCTTCGATAGGGATCTCCTTCTTCGCGGGGGCGGCCGCGGTGGGCGTGGCGCTGCTGCCGCAGCCTCTACGCCCGCACCACCCACGACACTCCTCACACGACGCGCGCTTGGTCCGGCGGTTTTTTCGACGACATGGGCGTATATCGATCAAGTGCTGGTGCCGCAGGGCTTGTCCTCAAACGAGATGAAGCACGACACCGTAGGCGAAGCGTATTACGTGCTCGCGGGTAGCGGTACCGTCACCATCAAGGGTGCCACATCGGAGACGGTCGCTGTCAAAACGGGCGATGCGATTCCAGTCAAGATAGGCGAGTCGAGTCTGTTCACGAATACAGGCTCCGAGCCGCTTGAACTTTTCGTGATGGGTGTCGCGAAAGACATGGCTGCCAAGACGCAGTTGTTGGTTGGTGGAAACCAACGCTGAACACATCGAATAATCTGGAGGAACATTGAACAGAAGAGGAATTATCAAGTCCGCTCTCGCCGCAACCACTGCTGCACTCGGCCTTGCCCGGTTCGCGATACCGGCAAGAGCACAGACGAAACATGTTCGGCTCTATGTGGAAATGGATGTAGCCGCGGCCCGGGAGAAGGAAATGCTGGACCTATTCCACAACACCTTCGTTCCTGAGGCGGTGAAACACGAAGGCTACATCCGAGTGAAGATGCTCAAGCGGCGCACCATCATTCAGGGGACGGCCCCCGCCAATCACAACTACCGCTTCGAACTGGAATTTGAGAGTGAGGAACTACGGCAGAAATGGATTGCGTCTGCTGCCCATCAGCGCGTGTGGCCGCCGGTCGAGAAAACGATAACAACTCAGAAAACCTATCCAGTTGTGCTCTACGATGAGGTTTAAGACCTGAAGGAGGGATATTTCGCAATGCGACAATCGACTCGTACCGTTTTTCTTTCCATTGCACTCTTAGCATCGTCTCTTGCTGTGGTTTCGACCCAGGTCGGAGCTCAAGGCCGCAATATTCCGGCACTGGCGCCAAAGCCGGCCCAACTTACCCCCTATACGCCACCTCACAAGCCTCACTGGAAATTGGCGGACGTCATGGCTCAGAACGCAGGCAAGCAGAGTTGGAGTCTGACCGTCGTTGACGACGCCCATTTGAAGGCTCAATACATTTCAATGGCACCCGGCGAAAGCACACCGACAAGATTTTATGCCGACAATCCGGCATGGTGGGTCGTTCAGGACGGCCAGATCCGATTCACGATTGACGGCCAGGAGCCTTTCGTTGCCTCGAAGGGTTTTCTGGTACAAGTGCCTTATCGGATCCCGTTCAAGATGGAAACCGTTGGCGACAAACCTTCGCTGCGATTTGAAGTAACGGTCGCTGGCGCGAGCGTTCTCTATCCTAACGACGGCAAAGCTCAGCCCACGCCCATCGATGGGGTGAAGTTCGTGCCGATTACGTTTACCGGTCGCGGCTCGTATAGCGACCAGAATAAGCCATACCTCGATTTTGAAACTCAGGTCGTGAAGGGAGGCCAGCGCGCTGGAGCTTTCGTTACGGATGATCGCGGTTTCGCCAATCTCATCCGTGGTCGTGGCGCTCCGCCTCCCCCGGAAACCGACCAGGGGCACTTCCATCTCGACTATGCGGAGTTCTGGTACATCATGGAAGGTCAGATCGATTATTTGATCGAGGGGCTGCCGTTAATCAACGCCCATCAGGGCGATGTGGTTTACGTCCCCAAAGGACGGTACCACCGTGCTACGTTCGGAGGTCAAGGGATGGCCACAAGACTTGCAATCAATGGTTATCCGAACGGGTTGCACAATTATCGCGCGGCGGAGTAGAAAGCCCGAACATACGGAAGGGGAAAAAAGATGAAGCCGTTTTATCTGAAGTTAGCTGCTTGTTTGGCGATCGTTTCTGGAGTAGTTGTGCAAGCCGCACAGGGGCCCGCCCCGGCGGCGGGAGGACGCGGTCAGGGCGGCGGCGGTCGCGGGGGTGGTGCCCCTGCGAATGCCGCCGCTATCGCATCGGCAACCCCCAACGCGGGTAACGGCGGGCTGATCGGCGGGTCGATCCTGCCGGATAAGCCCGACGCGCGAGGCTGGGGATGGCAGGTCAAGGCCTTGATGAGCCCGGATACGCCGCGGC
>Ga0111539_10012657_pt1 | contig 10569 bp, 4 predicted proteins | sample RhiMethybrSRZTD1_FD_79667 | JGI IMG/M metagenome (GOLD analysis project Ga0111539, IMG submission 79667) | Populus rhizosphere microbial communities from Tennessee, USA - Rhizosphere MetaG P. TD hybrid SRZTD1 (version 2) (version 2) | ecosystem: Host-associated > Plants > Roots > Rhizosphere >... | reverse complement strand
TTTGAAGCAGATAGATGGAGACTCGCGACAGACTCACGCTCATTTACCTCAGATTGAAATTTAGTTTTGGGAAGCGATGTTACTACGAATGACCTGAGCGATGGCAGTCGAGCCGGGGATGGCGGCGACTCTGATAGATTCCCCTCCCTCTGGGAGGGGTTAGGGGAGGGGCGCAGCTACGAGTCGATACCCAAAAAAAGATCCCGCCCCGGGCTGAAAGCCCGCGCACACAAGTAATTGTGCTTTTCTCTTTGCCGTAGCTGCGCCCCTCCCCCAGCCCCTCCCAAAGGGAGGGGAGCCAATGCTATTTTCAATCTGACTTTGATCAGAGCTTCCTGATTATGTCGCACATTCATTCCAAGCTGATCCACCAGCGCTCAGCTTGTCTCCTAGGCGGTCAGCACAAACAGATTTATAGTTTCAGCGTTCCGCCCCGAGTGGCCCGGACTTTCGGTCTGGGATTACTTAACGAACAGACCACAGACTAAAATCTATGCCACTACAAACCGCATGAAACGCTCGCCGCTGCTGGTCATCTTCGTCACAATTTTTATCGATCTCGTCGGATTCGGGATCGTCATTCCGGTCCTGCCGTTCTATGCGGAAGGCACACAGTACGGCGCCACTCCCAGTCAGGTTGGCTTGTTATTCGCGTCGTACTCAGTAATGCAACTCGTGTTTGCGCCGATCCTGGGACGGCTCTCCGATAAGTATGGGCGCCGCCCCATCCTGCTGGCGAGTTTGCTCGGCACGGCGCTGGGATTTCTGATCCTGGGATTTGCGACCACCCTCTGGATGCTCTTTGTCGGCAGAATCATCGACGGAATTTCCGGCGGTAACATCTCGACTGCGCAAGCTTACATCGCGGATGTGACCACCAAAGAAGATCGCGCGAAGGGTATGGGATTGATTGGCGCGGCCTTTGGACTCGGGTTTGTCTTCGGCCCGGCGATTGGCGGGGTGCTGAGTCGCTGGGGAATCCACGTGCCGTTTCTTTTTGCCGGCGGCCTCGCTCTCGCGAACGCCGTCCTGCTTTACTTCACGCTGCCGGAAACAGTCACGCCCGATCATCCGGCCCGCGTATCCGCCGCCAGCGGCCGCGGCTGGAGTCAGGTAATCGCTTCACTAAGAAACCGGCGTCTGGGATTCGTCCTGACAATATATTTTCTTTCGATCGTGGCATTCTCGATCATGACGGCGACCTTTTCGCTGTTTTTGATGTTCCGCCTGGGTTACGACGCCTTTCACAATGGATGGATTTTCGCCTTCGTCGGCGTTATCTCAGCAATTATCCAGGGCGGAATGATCGGCAGGTTGGTGAAAAAATTCGGAGAGCCGTGGCTGCTCATCTTGGGGGGACTCCTGTTTACCGCCAGCCTGTTTGCGATTCCCTTTGTCACGCCGGCGTCCGGCGTAATCGGAATCCTGACATTGGGCGCCGTGACGGCGATTGGACAGGCGCTGACTGCGCCCTCACTGAGCAGCCTGGCATCCAAGAGCGCCAGCGCCGGCGAGCAGGGCGTCGTACTCGGAGTGACGCAATCAGTTGCCAGCCTGGCCCGCGCAGTAGGCCCAACTTTAGCGGCGGCCTTGATCTACAGCGCGATTGCGCATGTCGGATTCGACGGGCAAGCTCTGAAGATGAGTGATGCTTCGATCCTGAGGACCTTCTGGGCAGCCGCCGCAATTCAATTTGCAGGTCTGGTGATCTCGATCTATTTCGCGCGCGCTTACGGGGGGAAATACTCACCGGGCGAACTGGCCCATTAGGCTTTCGACGCGGAGAACCAGCTGCGAAGCAGCGGGAGGGCGTAAATTCCTGGGCTACGCTTTGCCTCAAAGTCCGAAAGTTGGCGAAGTTTTCTCTCATTCACACCGGGCTTCAGCCCGGTGACCGAGCGCAATGAGTGATCAAGGAAACCGTTTCAACGGTTTCTCCGTCTCGGCGGTGAGGTAACGGCCTTGTGCTCAAAGCTTGGTAGTGGCCTAATTTGAAATCCATAGGTCACTTTACGTCCGGCTCGCTATCCTCGCGTTCTATTCGGTCGATCTGGTCGTTCATCACGGCGGTGTCATGCTTTGAGACTTTGTACATTACTAGGCCGATGAGGGAGAGAACCCCGACCGCGGCTGCATATATGAGTAGTGTTCCCATGCGTTACCTTTGTGCCGCTTCTCTCAAGGCGTAACGAATCCAAGCGGACAGGGTTTTGTGCTCGCTTTTGTCTGCGGCCTTCTCAAATAGCTTCCGATCCTCAGGATTCACCCGTACCGGAATGATGTCTGTCTTGGCATGGCCTTTAGGGAGTTTTGGCCTTCCCATCTTCTTAGCTTTCGGCATTGGCTTCTTGCTCAGTGGTCGAGGAAGACGAAACCGTTAAAACGGTTTCGCGAATTTCTGCCAGCCGTTGATCACCGGGCTCAAGCCCGGTGTGAATGAGATGTTGAACTGTCTAACTTTTGAGGCAAAGCCCCTGGGCTACGGAAAACTCATTCGAACTCGGGCGCCACACCCAATCAATGTCCAAACCGACTGCGGTATTCGCTCGAGCTGAGAAACGCCTTAACCATCTCAGCCTGCAGGAAGTCGCCATTGAACTGATTCAGCTTACTCACCCAGAAGTTGAAGCCGTTGAAATTGCCGTCGGGTGGATCATTCGGGTTTCGTCTCAGATATCCAAAGTATTGCATCTGCACGAACCCGCGGTTGAGTTCGCGCGCCTGGAACGCCCCGCTCTGAGTCACCTGCAGCAACGCTCGAGCGCGGGCGCCGGTATCCGCCGCCGTGGCCGCCCCGTCAAAGTATGCAATCGCGTCCAGCCGCTCCTGCTGCGTGCCCGTTACTTTCGCATGCTGATACAACTTGTCGACATACTGCGTAGGGGTATCGGTAGTCGGATACAGCGCTATGAACTCGGCTCGAGTGACAAACTCATTCATGAAGGCAGTGCGGTTGTCATTCAGTACCTGCTGCCAGTTGCCCTGGCCCACGACTACGCCCTTTTGAATCGCCTGCGCGTCGCGCATGAACTCGACATACTCCGGCATGTTATTCGTTGCCGGACGGTCCAGAGCTGCCACATAGAAGTCGCGCACCAGCCCGCCTGTCTGCCGGAATTCAATCGACAGGAAGAAAGCCGCCGAAGTTGTGATCCGCTGCACTTCGATGCACGCCGCCAGGGTTTGTCCCGGTGCTCGCTGGGCCGGGTCGTTGCACTTGTCGATGTTGTTTACCCAGAAGGCCAAGCCGGCCGGGTCGGCTTCACGATTGAGGAAGTCACGATACTGCTGGCGCACAAAGGTAGTCGTGTCGTCATTCGCATTCGGAGTTGGCGACGCCGAGTCGTTGATAGTCACAATTGCCGTTGACGGTGCTGCCAGCACTGCGCCGCCGGTCGGATTCAACAGTTTGACCGTGAAAGTTTCCGGTCCCTCCGTGTAAGCATCCAGATTGATTGGAATGTCCAGCGTCTTCTGCGTTTCATTCGGCGCAAACTGGAATTTCCCAAACATCGAAGTGTAGTCGCAACGCTGCGACGCTAGTCCGGTGTTGAGCGCCGCGCAGTTGGTCGAGGATCCCGTGTCGTCTGTGGCGTAATCCACCGTTGCCGCTTGTGATACGTCATTGCTGCGCGTCACGGTAACGGTCACAAACCCGGTGTTTTCGTTGACGCTGTAGCTGACGTTGCTGAAGCCAATGAAGCCGCCTTGCGCATCGTCATTTTGAATCGTGCCCTGGCCCTGATTATCGCTAATCGTCGCATTCGCCGGGTTCGACAGATTGACGAACAAGGTCTCATCCGGTTCAAAACCGATGTCGCCGTTGATCGTTACGCTCACGGTCTTACTGGTATCGCCTGGATTGAAGGTCAGTAAGGTCGAAGCTATCGCCGCGTAATCTGTCGGCGCCGTGGCCGTACCATTCGCCGTAGCGTAGTTAGCGGTCACCGTGAGACTGCTCGCCGCCGACAGGGTCACCGTGAAGTTCATACTCTTCGTGCCCGCATTGCCTTCAGTGATCGCCACATCGTTAATGGAAAGTGACGGCTGCGATTTGACTACCTGACCACCTGAAAGCGTTCCGGTGCTCGTCAGGAAGTTCACATCGCCGCTGTAATCAGCAGTAATCGTGTGCGTGCCTGCCGTCAGTGACGAGGTCGTGAGCTGAGCCTGGCCGCTCGCATTCAACGCTATCGGAGCACCCAGGTTCCCGCCGTTGTCCTTGAACTGCACACTGCCCGTCGGGGTCCCTGCTCCTGACGTGACGGTCGCGGTGAAGGTCACGCTCTGCCCAAAGTCTGACGGGTTGGTAGACGAAGTTACCGTAGTCGTAGTCGCTGCGTTACATCCTCCCAAGCGGATCGAGACGCTGCTCGCGCTGGGGTCCCGGTTGGTATTGGCGAAGTCCTGTTTACCGTCTCCATTGAAATCTCCGACGGCGATTGCATATGGTTGACTGCCGACGTTGATTTGAGTTGAGCCGCTAAATCCTCCCAAGCCATCTCCTAAACGGATCGAGACGTTGTTCGCGCCATTGTTGACAATGGCGAGGTCCTGCTTACCGTCATTATTGAAATCTCCCAGGGCGCCTGACCGGGGAGAGCTGCCGGCGCTGACATCACTTGCGGCACTAAATCCTCCCAGGCCATCACCTAAACGGATCGAGACGTTGTTGGAATTGCTGTTAGGAGTGGCGAAGTCCTGATGGCCATCATTATTGAAGTCTCCGATGACGATTGCCCGAGGGCCGTCGCCCACACTGACCTGCGGAGTCGCCGGGCTGGTAAAACCTCCCGAGCCATCTCCTAAACGGATGGAGACGTTGTCCGAACCAAAGTTGCTAATGGCGAGATCGGGTTTGCCGTCCTGATTGAAGTCTCCGATGGCGACTGAAGTAAGGATGCTGCCGGCGGTGATTTGAGGGGTGGCAGGGCTGGTAAAGCCTCCCAATCCATCTCCTAACCGAATAGAGACGTTGCTCGAGGCACCGTTGACCGCGGCGAAGTCCTGCTTGCCATCATTATTGAAATCTCCGATGGCGATAAAAGTTGGGTTCGTGCCGACCCCGATGTTAGTTGAGCCGCTAAATCCTCCCAGTCCATCTCCTAAACGAATGGATACGTTGCTGGAAGTCAAATTGGCAATGGCCAGATCCTGCTTGCCATCTCCATTGAAGTCTCCGATGGCAACTGACTGAGGTTGACTGCCGCCGGTGATTTCGGTTGAACCGCTAAAGCCTCCCAGTCCATCTCCCAACCTGATCGAGACCGTCGTGGCGCCGAGATCAGGGTGGGCAATAGCCAGATCCTGCTTGCCATCATTATTGAAGTCTCCGATGGCGACGGATTGAGGGTCACTGCCGGAGCTGGCGTCTGCTGCATTTGCAAACGTGAAAACTCCCGAGCAGGCTGTGCCTTGTTGCACCGTTAGCTGGAAGGTCTGGGTCGTCGTCACCCCGACGCTGTTGAAGGCTGTGACCGTGACTGTGTAAGTGCCGGCCGGATGCGCGTCCGTTACCCGCACTATTCCGGTGGCGGGGTTGGCCGCAAAGGTGCCTTTGAAATTAGTATCAGTTGAGACGTTGATACTGGTCGCGCCCGTTGGCGCGGTGTCCGGTGTGACCGTGGTACCTCCGCTTAAAGCGACGGTCGTGTTTGGATAATTGCCCAAGGTTGGCGGAGGTCGCACGTCCAACGTAAATGTCGCGTCGGTGATCACACTGCAGTTGTCAGTAGCGCGAATCGTGATGGTGTGCGTGCCACCGGGCTGCGCGTTGGTGATCGAGACTACGCCGCTCGCATTGACAGTCGGCGCGGTCGTCAGCGAAGGCACCACACTCTGCACACTGTAGACTGTGTTTGGGCCGTTATCGGTCGCGGTCGCGGGCGTAACCGTCGTCGAGCCGTTGAAGGCGAGGGCCGGCGGATTGGCGTAGCTCAAGGTGGGCGCACTGTTGGCAGTGACCGCGATGTTCAGCGTAGCGGTCGAGGTGGAAACCCCATCCGAGGCTTGCAAGGTAAAGCTGGCGTTTGTCGCCGAGCAATCCGCAATGATGTTCGCCGTGATGTTCCCGCCTGTGTTACCGATCCCAGAGATGGTCACGCCATTCGACGGGTTCGCGCTGGCAATGGTCACCGCAACACCGCCACTGCCGCCATCGTCGGTGACAGTGGCTATTTGCGAGTTGGTGACCGGGCTGCCCTGTTGTCTTGATAACCCTCCGGCGGCGTTGACAGTCGGCGGAGCGTTGTTTGTCAGGTTGAAGGTGGCGGTGGGCAGGCCGGCGCCGATACTGGCTATCACACTGAAACTGCCACCCGACAAGTTGGCGGTAAAGACCGGAGCGGTGGCCACCCCGTTACTGCCGGTCGTGGCAGTCGCAATGTTCGTGCCGGTCCCCTGGAATGTGCCGCTCGCGCCGCTGGCGGGCGCGGTGAAGGTCACCGAAACGTTGTTCTGCGGATTGCCTGATTCAGTGACCGTTGCTTTTAGGGCCGTGCCGAAGGCGGTGTTGGTGGCTGCGCTTTGCGGCGTGCCGGCCGTCGCGCTGATCGCATAGTTGACTTCGACGGCGCCGATATCAACCGTCGTTTGGACGATGCGGGGAAAACCGACGCCACGCTGATCGATCGGCAACGGCTCCGCCGTGTTGCCGTTGTTATTGAGATCGAGAGTGTCGGCCGGCAAATTTCCATTGCTGCCCGCATTGATCGCCGGACTGCCGAGCAGCAGCAGATGCGTCGGCGTCGGGCCGCCATTGTTTCCGAGCGCCCCGAGCATCGCATTAATCGGCGAGCCGGCGCTGCCCACCTGATTGCCATTGGTGTTATTGCTGATGCCGGTCATGTTCGTGCCGTCACCGATCAGGTTGAACGAGCTAGCGCCATCGACCGCGGCGCCGATGTCGTCACGCGTGGTGCCCGTGCCGCGGAAGTTGCCGGCCACAATCGTGTTCTTTAGCGTTACTGTTCCCGCGGCGCGGAAGATGCCGCCGCCCAGCTCAGCTCCGCTGTTGTCTGAGTCCGAACGGTTGTTCGTAACCGTGCTATTCACCAGCGCCAGGGTGCCTGAGTTGGCAAATATACCGCCTCCATTGCGGGTTGCGGTGTTGCCGCTCACCGTGCTGTTGGTCAGCGTGAGCGCGCCGGCGGCGCTCACGATGCCCCCGCCGGTGTTACCTATGACCGCGCTGCCGGACAGCGTGACGGAACCAGCAGTGACGAGTCCGCCACCCCCGTTGTTGGGACCGGGGAACAGAGAGGTGTTGCCGCTCACCGTGCTGTTGATCACCGTGAGCGTGCCGGAACTCGCCACACCACCGCCCGCGCCAACAGTAGTGTTGCCGCTTACCGTGCAGTTGGTCAGCGTGAGCGTGCCGGTGGGGCCGTTACTCACACCACCGCCGCCCTGGCCACCCGCAGTGTTGCCGCTTACCGTGCAGTTGGTCAGCGTGAGCGTGCCGGCGTTAATCACACCACCGCCGAAAGATGCGCTACCGTTAGAGATAGTCAGGCCAGAGATGTTCACCGTGCTACTCACTATTATAAAGACGGTGAAGTCGGGCGTTCCGCCCGCAGTGCTGCGCTGAACCGTCAGCAGGTTGGCGCCGGGACCCTGAATAGTCGTGTTGGTCGTGATATTGGGCAGCGCCGTCAACAAACTGATCGTGTGCGGTCCCGGGGCCGCAAATACTGTCGAGTTAAAAGTGATTGTCTGTGCGTTCGGATCGACATTCGCCACGCTGATCGCTTCGCGCAGGGTGCAATTCTGATTACCGCTGCCCGTGCCCAGCGCATCGCAACTACCATCGTGGGTGTCGGCCGTTGAGTTAACTTCGAGAGGAGTTACTGACAGGCAGCCAACGGCGCTCTGCGTCTCGTAAGCGCCAATGTCCGTGCCATCACCGCCACTCGCATTCGGGTAAGAGGCATCTGCCAAATCTAATGTTCGGGTGATGCCGCGCTGATCGAAAGTCAGGCCGAATGCTTTCCCTTTATCGATCGCCGGGCTGGTGCAGAGCAGCGAGTGAGTCATAGTCCTACCGTTGTCGGCCAGCGGATTCAACTGCGGATCCTTGTTGTAAATGTTCGTGCCCGCGTTCTGCGTCTCGTGGACGGTCGCGCCTCCGGTGTTCCCGATGAGGTTGAAGCCCTCGGAGTCAACGTCATCTTGGATGTCCGGCGCAAAGAGCGCGGAGTTGCCGGCAACGATGGTGCTCTTGATAGTCACAGGTCCAAGTGCGCTGCGGATGCCACCGCCGGTGGTGCCGGTGTTGGCGGTAATGGTGCTGTTGCTGATGGTCAGCGTCTGAAGGTTGAGGATGCCGCCTCCGCGGCCGCCGGGGGTGAAGCTGCTGCCGCCAGTGCCATCCGCGCCCGTCTGGTTGCCGCTGATGGTTGAGTTGGTGACGGTCAGTGTTCCACGGTTTGTGATGCCGCCGCCGTGGCCGCCGCTGCCGTTACCGCCGCCAGCGCTGGTGTTGCCACCATTGCCCGTCTGATTACCGTTAATGGTGCTGTTCATGATAGTCAGCGTGGCCAAGGTGCCGTTGAGAATCCCACCGCCGAAACCGCCGTCGCCGCCATTAATACCAACCCCGTCGCCGCCTTTACCAGTCTGGTTGTTACTGATCGCCACGCCTGACAGCGTGAGGCTGCCGGAGTTGTAAATGCCGCCGCCATGGTCGCCGCTTGAACCGTTATCTCCTGCCGCAGTAAAGCCCTTGGTGATCGTCATATCCAGAATCTGGACATTAGTGCCGGCTGCAATCGTAAAGATGCGGAACCGCGACGCGGCGCCGCTGTTGCGCTCCACGATCAGGAATCTCGAGCCCGGTCCCTGAATCCCCATGTTGGTCGTAATGTCGGGGAGCGCCGTCAAAAGCGAGATGGTGTGCGATCCCGCCGCCCCAAACACCGTCGAGTTAAAGGTAATGTTCTGGAAGTTCGGATCGATATTCACCGCCCTGATCGCTTCGTGCAGGGTGCAATCCTGATTACCGAGGCCCGTGCCCAGCGCATCGCAACTACCATCGTCGGTGTCGGCCTTTGAGTTAACTTCGACAGGAGTCACTGACACGCAGCCAACGGCACTCTGCGTCTCGTAAGCGCCAATGTCCGTGCCATCGCCGCCACTCGCATTCGGGTAAGAGGCATCTGCCAAATCTAATGTTCGGGTGGTGCCGCGCTGATCGGTAGTCAGGCCGAAGGCTTTGCCTTTATCGATCGCCGGACTGCTGCACAGCAGCGAATGAGTCATGGTCGGCCCACCGTTGTCGGCCAGAGGATTCAGCTGCGGATTAAGTGGCAAAAGGACGGTGCCCGTCTGGTCTGTAGCCACATAGCCAGAACTCCCGTCGCTCCTGCCTACCAGGTTGTAGCCATCCGAAGCGACGCTGCCGGAAATGTCGGTGGGTGAATTACCCGCTACAATACTGCTCTTTAGAGTTATGCTTCCGGCTGCCCTGATTACGCCGCCGCCATCAATAGCCGTGTTCGCGGTTATGGTGCTATTGCTGATCGTTAGCGTACCACTGTTGCGGATGCCGCCGCCCTGGCCGCGGGGAGCAGGAAGACCACCAGTACCACCTAATCCGGTCTGATTGCCACTAATGGTGGAGTTGGTAACGATCAGAGTACCGGCATTTGTAATGCCGCCGCCCGGGCCGCCCGGGCCGCCGATGATGCCGGCAGTATCGACGTCTCCACCATTGCCGGTCTGATTGGCGCTGATCGTACTGCTGTTAATAGTAAGCGTGGCGGACGGACCGTTCTCGATGCCGCCGCCCCCGCCGCCTGCCCCGCCAGTAATAGAGCCAAAACCGCCTTTGCCGGTGCGATTGGCGCTAACCGCAACTCCGGTCAAAGTGAGCGTGCCGTTATTGGAGATGCCTCCGCCCGAAACAGCAGGCCCCCCGTTGGGCCCCCCGGCGCCATCAGCCGTAAGACCTTTGGTGATGGTCAGGCCCGAGATTGCTACCGTGCCCGAGGCAATCGTAAAGATGCGGAACTTCGCGGCGGTGCTGTTGCGCTCCACGGTCAGAACTTTCGCGCCCGGACCCTGAATCGTCATGTCCGTCGTAATGTCTGGGAGCGCCGTCGACAAACTAATGGTGTACGGCCCCGGCGCCGCGAATACTGTTGAGCTGAACGTGATCGTGTCGGCCCCGGGGTTCGCATTTGCTGCGTTGATCGCATCGCGCAGGGTACAGCCATTGGGCGCCGCGCTGCAGCTGCCGTTGTTCGTATCTGCGGTTGAGTTCACTTCAAACGTGGCGCCGGCAGGTAAGGTCACCGCGTGATTACCGAACGTTCCAGCTGGATTGCCTTTGCCGCCAGCTTCCGCGGGCGAACCGGTGGCCGCGAAAGGTATTGGACCGACTAGACTCAGCGCCCCGGAGCGGCGCACAAAAACACAAACAGCCGCGACCGCCAACAGCAGCACCAGCAGTAATGAGAAATGTCTAACGACGAAATGACGCGAAGCTTGAATGGACCGGTGCCACAAACCAGCTGAAGGGCTGGGGAATAAATGCATTGGGCGACTGCCTCCTCCAAAGGCCAAGTATTC
>Ga0111539_10012652_pt1 | contig 10572 bp, 6 predicted proteins | sample RhiMethybrSRZTD1_FD_79667 | JGI IMG/M metagenome (GOLD analysis project Ga0111539, IMG submission 79667) | Populus rhizosphere microbial communities from Tennessee, USA - Rhizosphere MetaG P. TD hybrid SRZTD1 (version 2) (version 2) | ecosystem: Host-associated > Plants > Roots > Rhizosphere >... | reverse complement strand
TGCGCGGTGGTGGCTGCTTCGCCCTGACCGAGGCGTCGCAGATCAGCACTTTCTCGGTCAGCAACCGTAGCGCCTTCAAGGTGGCGCGTCTACAGTACTGCGGCGCCGCCGCCGTCACGCAGGGCTCCATGCCCGACCCCAGTGGTGGGCGTGGCGATGATGGGGAGTTGAACTGATGTCTCTCTCATATTTCGACACGATCTCTTCGACCGTGGTCGCCACGTTCGAGTCGGCCGTGCAGGCCGCGATGGACCTGGGGAAAGTGCCCCTGTCCTCGGGCGAATTGGTTGTCGCTAACGTGCGCACCTACTGGGCGCACATGGTTTCCCGCTCTGACGCTCCGTGAGGTAACGAATGGTTGGGCGTAGTGTTCTTGACGTTCTCCGCGACGTGTGCGACCACCTTGGCTGGGAGCAGATCGTCAGCGTGGAGAATGAGGACGATCTGACGAAGGACGACCGCAAGCTCGTGCGCGCCCTCAACCGGGTGCTGCGCGTCATGTCGTCCATGAACGACTGGCCGGGACTGCGGCGCCAGGGTGAGATCGTCACCGACGCCGAGTACACCACTGGCCTCCTGCGCCTGACCAACGCCAGCAAGGTGGTCACCGGGCAGCTGGACGATGACGGCAACCCGACTGTCTGGACGCAGGACATGGTCGGCCGCGCCATCGTGGTGAACGGCGAGCAGCTGATCTACCGGGTGGCGGACGTGGTGTCGGCGACCTCACTGCGCCTCGACCGGGAATACCAGGGCGACACAACCGACGGCTCGGACGACGCCCCGGACATGCCGTACCACATCATGCAGGACCGCTACGACCTGCCGCTCGACTTCGACCGCGCGGTGGACGAGAAGTGGACCGGCTACCAGGGCAGCGCGGACTTCACCCTGGTCATCACGGACGCGAACACCGTGCGGGCCCGTCGGCGCGGGCGCGCCCCGGCGAGCACCGTCACCCAGCCGGACATCGTGGTGCTCTGGAAGAATGACGACCAGAACGAACACCGCCAGGTGATTCTCGACCCGTTCCCGAAGGAGCAGGTCGTGATCCAATTCGACTACCAGGCCATCCACCCCAAGGTGGAGAAGGATACCCAGCGGATCCTCTTCGCGCCACGGCACGAGGAGATGATCCAGTCCGGCGTGGAGTGGCTGCTGCTGAGTGGCCCTGAGGACGACGCCAGGGCCCAGATCGCTCTGGGCGAATTCCTGCGCAACCGCGGCGAGGATCTGGCGAAGCAGGAGATCGGCCAACAGCGCACCCGCCTGAATGCCAGCCAGGAGCGCGCCCTGCAGCAACGCACCAAGTGGCGCCGCCGCGGCATGCGCGTGAACTGGGGCTCTGCGTTTGACCGCAAGGACTTCTACAATCTCGACTGAGGACCAATGAAGCAACGCCTGGTGATCAACAGCATGCCGCTCCAGGGCGGGCTCATCAATACCGGCGGCCAGGCCACGATCCCAGAGACCAGCTTCTGGGAGATGGTGGGCGCCGCCACGGGCGCGGACGGTCGTGCCTACAAGCGCCCCGGCCTCAAGCAGTGGGGCCAGACCATCAAGGAGCCCATCACCGGCGGCGTGTCGGTTATCGAGCTGTTCCACGATCTCAACCAAATCGAGCTGACCGAGGATGCCGACGTCCCGGTCACCGTCGGCAACACGGTAACCTTCAGCAGCGAATCGGTGGCGGCCGGCGCGGACATCAGCATCCTGGCGCGCCCCTTCCAGTCCAACGACGGCACCTGGGACGACGCCAACCGCGTGGACCTGCGCATGTTCTTCAAGGCGAACGGGCCGCTGCCGGACCAGAGCGCCACGACGAACCAAGACTACGGCTTCAGCGTGGCCGTGCGAACGAACACCACGACCCAGTACGTGTTCCTGTTCCTGTCCGGCGCCATCTACTACTACAACGGCACCTCCTTCGTGCCCTCCCTGGCCAACGTGGACGACCAGCGCTGGCACATGGTGCAGTTCTCCATCACCGGCACCACGACGGCCCAGATCTTCGTGGATGAGGTGCTGCAGGACACCGTCACGCTGGCAGGCTTCAGCGGCTACGGCCTCAACAACCGCCGCTTCTACCTGGCCGCCACCTCCATCGAAACAGGTGAGTACGAGGTCGAGGTAGACTTCGTGCAGGTGCGGAGCGGCAACGGCGCGGAGGCGGGCGGCGATCAGGGCATCGTCGGCGTACCCATCACGGCCATCTACGACTGGGGTTCGCACGTCCCAGACAAGCGGCACTTGCTCGTGGTGGCCGGGGACATCATCTACGAAGACCCCGGGCACTCCGGGAACTTCTTCGCCCTCGACGCCACGGACGGCGGCCGCATGACGACCTTCGCCCCGTGGCTGGACGAGCTGCTGATCGTGAACGCCGGCTTCCCGTTGCGCCGCTGGACGGGCATCGGCCTGCCAGAGGACGCGCCGGCGGCCACCCCGGACAACGTGTACCTGGCGGCTAGCCACCAGTCCCGAGTCTGCGTGGTGACCGAGGACGCGCCGCTAGTGGTGTTCGTTTCCGGGGCCAACGACATCTCCGACTGGACGACTGAGGACAGCGTATCGGCCACCGGGGAATCCTTCTTCCTGCCCATCCCAGACCACGCCGGCAACAAGATCGTCGGCATGATGGGCGATTACAACGGCCAGCTAGTGATCTGGACGGAATCCTCTGTCTGGACTCTCATCGGATCCAGCATCGACACCTTCGTCCTGCGGCGCGTCTCGCAGGCCACCGGTCTCCTGGGCGCGCGTGCCTGGGACATCGCCGGCCAGGACGCCGTCTTCACGAGCGCCCGCGGCGTGCATTCGCTGGGGACCGTGATCCAGTATGGCGACGTGGCGGCCGCGGACCTCTCGAAGGAGATCCGCAATCTCTGGCAGCACGACAACCAGTTTGGGCTCCGCAAGATGATCCCGGACGCCAGAAGTTCCGTCGCGCACATGCCCCAACTCGCCAGGACGTACTTGGCGGTGCGGCAACAAGGGGACAGCCGGCCCGCCAGCATCTACGAGTTCAACCACGACACCGGCCGATGGTCGGGGCCCTGGGCTCTAGAGTGCGAGGCCATCGACTTTGTCATGCTCGGCTTCCCCAGCATTCCCATGCTGATGGTCGGGGACACAGTCGGGCGGGTGGCGCGCGTTTCCTCCGACCGGCGCAGCGACTACGACGACACTGAGTACACGTATCGAATTCGCTCGGCCCGACTCGACGGGCGGTCCATCGACCCCAGCCTCGTGCGCCGCGACAAGCACTGGCATGAACTGCGGCTGTTCGTCCTGCCGCGGGGCGCGGAGGGCCTTGAGTTGACCTGGACGGCGGATGGGCGCAGGCGCTCGGAATCGCTGACGGTGTCCCAGAACAAGTATAACGAGGGTCTGGTGGACACGACGTTCTTCCTGGACACCTCGCACATTGTGGCTGCCGAGAAGGTGGCCGTTGTAACCCAGATACTGGACATGCAGGGCGCGAAGTGGCTGGAGTTCGAGGTGGCATCTACCGCCGTTGACGGCGACGTGGTGCTGCTCGGCTTCCAGGTAGACTTCAGTCCAGCCCAGGACAGCAAGGAGAACGCTTAGATGCCTCTCGTTGGCGCCCCCACATTCGCTAACGGCGTCCTGACCGCGGACCAGCTCAATTCGCTGGTCGCCCTCTTGGAAGCCAAATTCGCCGGCGGCATCACGACCGAGGACATCTCTTGGCCGCTGACTGCCGGCGGGAACATCGACATGTCCAACTTCGAGCTGCTGCACCTGGGCAGGCTCTGGAACGTGCGGAACCTGGCCGAGCGGGCCTCGACCGAGTCCGTGCAGGACGTGCTCGACGACATCAACTCGGAGGGTGGCGGCGTCATGCTGCTGCCGTCCAACTCCACGGAGACCATCGGCACGGCCGGCGTCACCGTGGGCTCGAACACGATCATCATCGGCGAGGGCGACACCAGCATCTTCGCCACGGCGGGCACGGCCACCAACCACATGTTCCGCAACAAGGCCAACGGGAATTCGAACATCCAGTTCATCAACCTGAAGCTGGACAACACCAACACCTCCGGCGGGGCCTTCAACGTCGTCAACATGCAGCGCGTGACGAAGACCCGGTTCACGGACGTCACGCTGGCGATATCCAATGAGAACGGCATCGTGCTGACGTCGGATTCCGCGGGCACCTCCTGCGTGGACTCGAAGCTGGTGCGCGTCAAGGGCACGCTGACAAGTGGCGGCGACAACCTGATCCTGATGAAGGACGTCCAGGATGTCGATGTCGAGGATTGCAATTTCTCCATCGAGACCACCGGGGCGGCAGTCGGCTTCGTCGCCGTGGGCGCCACGTCGAACGGGCAGAACATCTCGATTATCAATAACAAGGTGGCCCTGTCGTTTAACGCCAGCGCCAGCATGTTCTCCTTGGTTGGGCCCTCTGGGACCTACTTCAAGGGGCTGGAGATTTCCCACAACCAGATGTCCAGCGACACCGACAACAACACGGTGTTCATCGACGTCAAGAATTCCATCCTCGGCGGCACCCAGATCGACCACAACACGATCCGGTGCACCCAGGACTGCGCGGCCGGCATCCGGGTGCAGAACGCCTCCAGCTTCGGCCTGGACCACAACCAGGTCTTCTTGAGCGGGGCCGGCATCGGCGTCCTGCTGGGCGGGAACGCGCGCAGTGGCTCGATCTCCACGGCTTCCGATTACGTCTGCAGCGGCAATATCGTCGAGGCCGCCACGTGCATGGTCTTCGTCCACAACGGCACTACCATGAACTGTATCATCCTCGGCAACAAGGCTGTCGGCTCCTCGGCCTCCTTCGGCGAGTTCGAGATTTGGAGTCTGTTGGCCCACCCGACGACGCGCGTGTTCAACGCCATCATCTCCAACAACAAGGCGTACCCCAGCTCCTCCAGCCTGGCGGGATGGGTCAACTACACCGACATGGGCGTGACCCGTGGCGGGCGCGCCGGGGCAGCCAACAACAGCAATCTCACGTTCACGCACAACTTCGTGCACGGGACGACGGTTGGGGCCGGAGCCGGCAATGACTTCGACACGTACACGTCCGCGGGCGCGCAGGGCGTCGATGCCGACGAGTACGTCAACTTCTACAACTTCGTGTAAGGTGGGTGTGATCCGATGCCAGTAGGATTCGGCACAGGCCAGGACTGGAGAAACCAGCAGGCCCAGATGCAGGCACAGCCCCAGGTCCAGCAAGGCCATCCAGGGACGCAGCGGCCGACGGGCGGTCAGGTTCCGAACCAATCTGGACGCTGGAACAAGGACCCGGGCATGGAGATGTCGCGCCTCCTAGACCTCATGGAGGAGATGCGCTCCCAGTACCAGACGTCCATGCAGAACGTCAGCCTGCAGCCCAATCAGCAGGACATTGAGCTGATGCAGGCCATGCAGCAGGCGTCTCTGTGGCCCCAGCTCGCGCAGTCCTCCACCCGCGCCGGCGCGCGCGGCATCACCGGTTCCAGCATCGAGGGCGTGGAGCGCGGGCAACTGCGCGCCCAATCGCAACTGCAGGGTATGCAGTTCCTGCAGGACCAGAGCTTCAAGCGCGCCGGCTTCGAGCTGACGCGCAACCAGCAGCTGTTCAACTCTCTTATCGGCGCCACCCAATCCCAGTACGGACGGTCCGCGGACCTGTTCAGCCAGGGCCAGGAGAAAGACCAGGGCGGTAGCTGGCTCGGGCGCCTCGGGCGCGGCGTGGTGGGCGCGGGTGTCGGCCTGCTTACCGGCGGCCCAATGGGTGCCGTCGCGGGCGGCGCGGCGGGTGTGCTCGGCGGCTCGCCGCAGGACTACCAGCGGCCGCAGGCTACTCCCAGCTACTACAACTACAACCAAGCCGACTTCTCCAGCCAGAATCCGCTGGAGTGGTACGGCCCCAGCAGCATTCGCCCGTAAGGAACAAACATGGCTAGAAAACTCAGCGACCTGGACATGACCTCGCCCTCGAATGCCGCCAGCGGCCACGGTCTAGAAGACATGGGCGACGCTATGGAGGCCGAGCAGCTGCGTGCCGCCCTGGCCAACGCGCGCCAGACTGCCGCCAGCCAGCCGCCGCAGATGGCGCACCCCATGCTTAACGCGCTGCTGGGGATTATCGCCGGGTCCGTGGATCCGGAGGTCGCCGGCCCGGCGTTCCAGGCGGCCACGGGCGCGCGCAAGGCCCAGTCGGAGGCGCCGTATCTGGCGGCCGTGGAGAACGCCAACAAGTACATCGAGCAGCGCGAGAAGTTGGGCGCGAATATGCGCATGCTTCTGCAGTCCCAGCCGCACCTGTTCGAGGGCGTCAGCCCGGACCTGCTTGGCGAACTGGCCGAACCAGGCGCGGGCGTTCCCATCGACGCCTCCGCCAAGGCGCGGCTCGACCGCATGTCGGACGCCAAAAAGTCCAGAATCGCTATACTCACGGATGGCTTCAATGCCTCCAAGAGCCAGGACAATCCGCAGGGCATGAAGTTCTGGGGCGAGAAGCTGCTGGCCGAGACCTTTACTCCCGAGGAGATGAAGGAGATGGCGCCAGGCTTGAACATGTTCTACTCCAAAGGTGAATTGGACCCGCAGTGGCTGATGGAGAATTTCAGCAACGGCGTCGGCGGATTCCAATTCTTCCTGGAGAACGGATACCACGATCCCACTGTCTGGGGCCGCAAGCTCACCGCCGACGAGGTGCGCAAGAGCCGCGGTGCCGCCGAAGATCCGGATAAGGTGCTTGCCAAGTCGGCGCTAGACAAGCTGTCCGATGCCGAGGCGGCAGAACGTCTAGCCCATCCCGGCAAGGAACCAAATCTGGAAGCGCTCAAGACCAAGGAATTATCCTTGGCCGAGATCTCCACAATGGAGAAGGTCTACCCGCAGACGCGCGCGGACATCGGCCTCAAGGACGTCGTGCGCCAGAACAACGCGGTCAACAACCGTTTCCGCGTCACCAACCAGATGACGGACCTGCGGGCGATCAAGGACCCAAAGATCAAGGTCCAGGAACTGGACAAGTCCATCAAAGAGAGCCAGCGCCTCCAGGAAGAGGGCCAGAAGCTAGACTTCTGGGGCCTCGTGGGCCAGCAGCAGCGCCTCCTCGGAGAGCAGTACCCCGACCGCTACCCGGAGACCCCGGAAGGCGACGCGACCCTGCGGCACCACGCCATCCTGCAGGCCATCAAGGCCAAGGGCGTCGCGATCCCGCAACAGTACCAGAATCTGCGCAAGCAAGCCGAAGCGTTCGATCCGTTTACCGGAAGGTAACCAATGCCCCGCAGCCAAGAATCCTACAACCGGATGCTCGCGGAATCTATGCGCGAGGCCGGCGATGCTCCGGACTCCATGTTTCACTCGCTGGAGCTGGGGCCCGTACCGTCCGCGCAGCGCCCAGAGCCGCCGGATGCGTCCGACCTGGTAGATTCCTACCATGAGGCGGACTACCAATCCCTCATGGCGGAGGCCCAGTCGGAGCTTGTGGACCAGGACACGGCCACCACCGTGGGTGTGCTGGAGGGCGACGAGGGGCTGATCGCCCAGCGCCGCGGCTTCCGCAACCGCCTGCGGCAGATCCGCGAGACCAGCGTGGGCAGTGCCGTGGCGACGATGGCCAGGCGCGTTGGGAACTTGGTCGAGGGCACCGCCGGGCGCGCATTCATGGCGCCGATGTACATGGACAACGCCTGGATGGCGTACCTGTCCTCGCCGTCCAAGCCGGTTTCGTTCAACGGCAAGCCCGTCAAGCTATTCGGCCTGCCTCTTACGCACACTGACTGGAAGGCAGCCAAGGATCGGATGATAAGTTCCGTCCTGCCCGAGGTCATGTACAACAACTACGTGAAGGAGCAGGAATCGACGCCAGTTGTCGATCAGCTCCTGGAGATCCAGGACACCGGCCTCGCCGTGCAGGCGCGCGCCAAGGGTGACGGTATCTGGGGCCTGGCGGACCGCGAGCCGATGGTGATGGAAGGCGTCGCGGATATGAAGACCTACCAGGATGCCGTCGTGCAGCGCATGTTCCAGGGCGATGAAGCCGCGTACGGCGGGTGGCTGCAAGAGCAGAGCACCTTCCAGCGCAATGCCCATCTGGCCGGCCTCGCGGTGTACCAGGCCGTAGTCCAGCCGTCGTGGCTCGTCGGGGCTACGAAGTGGGGCTCTGCGGCTTTCGGCTGGCCACTGAAGCTAGCCGGCAAGACCGCGGTGAAAGCTGTCAAGACCCTCACCCCAGGCCCGGTCAAGAAGGCTCTGGAGCCCAAGCTGCAGGCCGCGGGCCGCGAGGCCCTGCGGTTGGGCATGACAAACATCTTCCGCAAGCAGCACGACATCGCGGACCTGGACGCGCTGGTCACCACCACCAGGGCCACCGAGGAAAGGCTGCAGCAAGAGTTCGACCTAACCGGCAATGCGGACGTGGCCGCGAAGTTGGCGCAGGCCCAGAAGCGCGCCGCAGATGCGCGCATCCACCTGGCGAACGCCACGGCGAACGTCAACGCGGATCCCATTCTCCTGCGCGCGCCCCGCAGCAACCCGGAGATGATCGCCGACATGGAGAAGATGGACCCGGACCAGGTCCTCAGCATCCGGCCATCCCAGTACCGCGCCCTGCGCGCCCGCCGCATCAAGCTGGCGGAGAAGCTGGCATCCCAGGCGGAGGTCGAAGAAGAGCTGAAGAAGGTCGGCTTCGCGAGCTGGGACGACTACATGGAGCGCATGGGCAAGGTGCACCGCGAAATCAAGAAGGGGCCGTTCTCCTCGGACCCGAGCTACGTGGCCAGCCTCAACCCGATGATCGAAGACATGCGCCGGGCGGAGCGGTTGCCCGAGAACGTCAAGAAGCACCTCAGCATCCGCGGCCTCTCGCGCGACCGGCTCACGTCGGCCGCGGCCCTCATGCGCGAGCCGCACAGCACGGCGCACATCGCCAACTGGGCAGACTTCAGCAACCCGGTCATGGTCGAACATCGACTCATCGGCTCGGACAATGCCGAGGACATCGCTCACGCACTGACCGACTTGGCGCAGGGCGCTAGCCCAGATCATGTGTTCGTCCACGGTACACTCATCCCGGAGCACGACATCATCGGCCGCGGGGAGTTGCCGGTGTGGGCGAACAACTACTGGATCGGCGGTGACAAGGAGGTCTGGGAGAATGGGCGCAAGGTACTGGAAGGCGACGCCTACTGGGGCGCCTTCTCGGACCGCGCCCAGCCGGGATTGGCCAAGGGCTCCAAGGTGCTCAACGCTTACAAGACCGTCACCGGCGGCCTGAGCAGAATGGTCCACGACCCGCGCCAGATGGCGAGTGCGTACGGGGGATTGCCCACGCACCGGCTCCTGAAGCGCGCCAGCGGGAACCATCACACCTTCACCATCGCGGCCAACGAGGCGACGCGGGAAGCGACCGCCAAGCTGGAGCCCGAGGCCGTGGAGATGATCAACCGGGCGCTCCAGTCGGAAGACGAGTTCGCCCTGGAAGGGTTCCTCAGCCAGATGAGCGAGGAGACCAAGCAGGCGTATCGCGTCGAGCGAGCCCGCTGGGACTACCACGCCGACCGGCTGGGCACGAAGCCGGGCGAGTCCATCAAGCAGTACATCGCAGCCGTGATGCCGCGCGAGGACCTGGAGGCCGGCAACAAGATCATCGAACTGATAGCGCCCGGCACCAAGAGCACCGTGGGCTTCCGGCACCTTCTGCCGCGCCTCGGCAAGCAAGGGTATGTCGAGGGCTACCACGAGATTGCAGACGTCTATCATCGGCTGCTCTTCCGCAAGCTGATCATGGAGCCTGCGTACAAGCAGGCACTGGACATCGCGGACATCTACGCCAGCCGCGGCATGCAGGGCCAAGCCGCCTACACCAGGCGCATGGTGGACAGTGTGCGCGGCACGCCGCAGGGCCTCAGCCGAATGATAGACCACAACCTGGGTTTGTACCTGGGCAGGGCGGCCAACTACACCGAGAAGGCTGCCGCAACTGTGGGATCGCTCCTGTACGCCGGCATGCTAGGGTTCAAGGGCTCCTACCAGCTCCAGCAGATTGCCACTGCCGTCAACAATCTTGGCGCCGAGTTCGGCATGTTCAGCCAGGTGAGAGGCCTCATGCGGCTGGGCTCCAAGGAAGGCCTGGAACTGGCCCAGAAATCCGGTGTGGCCGGAGTGGCGCGGCACGTCATGGAGAGTGAAGGAGGGTTCGTCCAGAAGTTCACCAAGGAATATGCGAAGTGGGGCGGGGTATCGTCGAGCGAAGACGCTATCCGCTACCTCTCGCACCAGACCGCTCTTGGTGACCTCCTCCAGCGCTCTGGAAAGACCTGGAGTCAAGTGGTGGCTGAGGGCCGCGGGCATGCGTACCAGGCTGCGGCATACGACGCCGTGCTGGCGACACAGCACACTTACGGCGGCATGGGGCGCTCCCCGTACTTCGACCACTGGCTGGGCAAGCCCCTCTCGGGTCTGCTGCTTCAGTTCTCCCAGTACCCGGGATTCGCGTACAAGCAGACCGAGATGCTGGCCAAGATGGCCGCGCAGAATCCGGGCGCACTTATGCGCTACTTCGCCATTGGCGGCGTCCTCCTG
>Ga0111539_10012651_pt1 | contig 10573 bp, 11 predicted proteins | sample RhiMethybrSRZTD1_FD_79667 | JGI IMG/M metagenome (GOLD analysis project Ga0111539, IMG submission 79667) | Populus rhizosphere microbial communities from Tennessee, USA - Rhizosphere MetaG P. TD hybrid SRZTD1 (version 2) (version 2) | ecosystem: Host-associated > Plants > Roots > Rhizosphere >... | reverse complement strand
AGATTCGTTGAGACGGTCTGACGGCATTTATCTCGATAATGCAATGGGTGAAGGTTTTGCCAATCTGGAGACTGGGGCAGCCTATCAGGATGACGTTAAAACCTGTCGGACATTTCCACCCGTATTGAATATTAATGGTAGGGATGAGGTTGCGTTCGCGGTCAAGATGGCCTCAGTTTATGATTCGATAAAAACAAAAAACTTTCTAGCGAGGGACAACTATTCAGAAATCATAAATTATAGAGGCAATGTCGCCGACTACTTTCACCAAACTAACTATCCCCAGATGTTTTTTACCCTGGACGTAGGGGATGTAATGACGGAAAATTTTGTCGAGGAAGTAATAAAGGATAAAGTTGTTATTCTTGGTTTTCTGGGAGAAGAACTTGGCGATCCATCATGGGCTGATAAATTTTATACACCATTAAATAAGAAACTTGCAGGTAAATCAAATCCCGACATGTTCGGGGCAGTTGTCCATGCAAATATTGTATCAATGATCTTAAATGAAGATTACGTGGATCAAATGGCCGAATGGGAGGCAGGAGTAATGGCCATCATAATATGCTTGCTAAATGTGGCACTGTTTTCGCTGATCAACACGAACTTTCCGCTCTGGTATGATGGGGTTACAAAATTGCTTCAGTTAATTCAAATCCTTTTATACTCAGTCCTGATGGTCGTTATTTTAGCGTACTCGGCGTACAAAATCGATGTTGCGCTAACCCTTGCAGCAGTAGCACTCGTAGGTGACGTTTATGAAATTTACATGAGTGTTTTAAAGAATTTGTTTTTTAAGATAAAGACTCGGTTTTCGTTTACCCGCAAGGCAGACGACGTATTAATTCCCGAAAGTTCAGAAAAACCCTAATTTTGACATACTAAAGAAAATGAAAACGACTAAAATAGCCCTTCTATTTGTTTTGATTTCTTCCCTCACTTTTGCACAGGATTATGCTTTTAAAGTCCTCGCAAACAAAGGTGCAAATACGCTAAAATCAGGTGCCGAATGGGTACCCCTGAAAACAGGCGCGACGCTAAAGAACGGAGACGAATTGAAAGTGGTGGAGAACGCTTATTTGGGTCTGGTGTATAACTCAGGGAAACCATTGGAGCTGAAGCAACCCGGAAATTATAAAGTAGCCGACCTTTCTGCTAAGATGAAAGGCAATACCGCAACGGTGCTTAACAAGTACACCGACTTTATCCTGAGCAGTAATGCCGAAGACAAGAAAAACAAACTTAATGCGACAGGTGCGGTGAATCGGGATGTGATCCAACATTCAATTCATGTCGTACTTCCAGATAATCAGCTGGCAGGTATTTACGATCACCTGGTCATAGTGAACTTGGATACCAAAGTTGCAGGGCCATATATTGTCACTGTAAAAAATATGTTCGATGATGAATTGAATAAACTTGAAATCTCCGAAACCTCCTTTCAGATTGATCTTAACGACGCGAAATATGTTAAGGAGACGGCCGTATTATTGGAAGTGAAATCGAAGTCCGATCCAAAGGCAGTTTCCAAAACCCGCCTGATCAAAAAGCTGTCACCTGCTGAGCAGGCAACAGTCAAAAAGAAGCTGGCTGAGGCTGGTCCCGACATAACTGAACAAACCGCCCTGAGTAAACTTATTTTGGCAAGGTTCTACGAAGAGCAAAACCTCCTCATCGATGCGATAACGTCCTACGAGGAGGCAATAAAAATGGCGCCGGATGTACCGACCTTCGTGGAAGAGTACCAATACTTCTTGACAAGACATAGCCTGAAATAGAAAATCCAGGAATGGGTAATTTTTGAGAGCCGTTTTGACGGCTTTCTCTTTTTTCAGGGATGGGTATTCGTTACGATTGTCTTATGCTAAGATTGTCTTATTTTTGAATAGTGGCCCCCGCACCCTAACACCCGAAAACAAACTTCCTCTGGGTGCGTATCAGTCTTAAAAACTAAACTCACTGCAAGCTCATGAAATCTATTAGATTGGCATTAATCTTCACATTGCTCGTAGCCGTTGGACAGCTGAACGGACAGAACTACGCCTTTAAGGTGCTTGCCAACAAAGGCAAGAATGAACTGAAGTCGGGCGAAACATGGCAACAAGTCAAAGTGGGTTCTGCTCTTCAGTCGCACGATGAGCTGAAAGTAGCAGAAAACTCCTACATCGCATTGTTACATGTTACTGGAAAGCCGTTGGAACTCAAACAATCTGGCAAATACAAAGTTGTGGACCTCGCTGCGAAAGTAACGGATGGGCCAAGCGTGCTCAATAAATACACTGATTTCATCCTCAGCACAAACACTGGTCCCAAAACGAAACTAGCCGCTACCGGTGCCGTTAGCCGGGGTGATACTTACATCCAGGTTCACTTGCCGAAATCCGACGTGGTATATGGAAATAAAGTTACTATCAGTTGGGAAGAGGATAAAGAGAAACAGCTTAATCCTTATGTGGTGGTTTTCAACAGCATGTTTGGTGACGAACTTTATAAAGTCGAAACAAATGATCGCCATGTAATTGTAAACCTCGATGACAATAATTTTGTAAACGAGGATAATATTATTGTCAAGGTCTATTCCAAGAAAGATAAAAACAAAGAGTCAGAGGAATATACTTTGAAGAAGTTGTCTAAGGCTGATAAAGTGAGAATAAAAGCATTACTTGATGAAGTTCCCAAGGATTTGTGGGAGCCTACAGCACTGAACAAATTCTACATTGGTGGGATCTTCGAACAGAACGGTCTGCTTATCGATGCAACTTCACACTTTCTGGAAGCAATAAGGCTTGCACCGGATGTAACAGACTATAAAGACGATTACGACGCGTTCCTTATCAGACACAATATAAAGCTACCTCCTGAGAAGTAGCCCGCATGGCGTATAGTTATTGAATTTATACGACCCTGGATTCATCGATCCGGGGTCTTTTTTTTCTTGCTAATAGCCTCGGAAGCAAAGACCCAAAGGTTTATTGATGCGTTTGGCCAAAAGGTATATTCTCCTAATTTTGTGCATCCCAAAAGCAAACAACAATTTCCATGAGTGTATTGGTAAATAAGTCGTCACGTGTTATCGTTCAGGGCTTCACAGGTTCCGAAGGTTCATTTCATGCAGGCCAGATGATAGAATACGGAACCAACGTAGTAGGAGGAGTTACACCAGGTAAAGGTGGTTCAGAACACCTGGGAAGACCGGTTTTCAATACGGTTAAAGAAGCTGTTGAAAAAACAGGAGCAGATGTATCAATCATTTTTGTTCCACCAGCGTTTGCTGCTGACGCAATCATGGAAGCTGTTGATGCCGGAATAAAAGTGATCATCACGATAACTGAAGGCATCCCGGTTAAAGATATGATGACCGCCAAAAAATACCTTCAGAATAAAGGAGTAGTGTTGATTGGACCTAATTGCCCCGGCGTAATCACACCTGGTGAGGCAAAAGTTGGAATCATGCCTGGTTTTGTTTTCAAGAAGGGCAGAGTTGGTATCGTGTCAAAATCTGGTACTCTTACCTATGAAGCAGCAGATCAAATTGTGAAAGCGGGTCTTGGTATATCTACTGCGATTGGAATCGGTGGCGATCCAATAATCGGAACGCCCACTAAGGATGCCGTTGAACTATTAATGAATGATCCTGAAACTGACGCAATTGTAATGATTGGTGAGATCGGTGGTAATTACGAACCTGTAGCAGCACGTTGGGTGAAAGAAAAAGGAAATAAGAAACCGGTTGTTGGATTTATTGCAGGTCAGACCGCTCCTCCTGGCAGAAGGATGGGACATGCCGGCGCTATCATCGGCGGTGCCGACGACACAGCTGCAGCAAAAATGAAGATCATGAAAGACTGCGGAATATTTGTAGTCGAGTCGCCTGCAGAGATCGGCGAAACTATGGTTAAGGTCCTTTCAAAAAAATAAAACCAGCTAGAAGCTGGCTTTAAATTCGTTCTCAAGATAGTCATTGAGATTTTTCAGACCCTTTAACATGTTTACCTGTTCAGGGGTGTCTTCAGTATTATCGTTCCTGTAAAGCACCTCCACGAACAAGTCGCGTAACATGTAAATGTAGATCTTGCGCCCATTTTTTGCGCGAGTCCCCAATGCAACGCCTTTTTTCTTTAGGTACTGTACCTTTTTATCGGTAGAGAGTCGCCTGAAGAAGAACTGGAGTATCATATATTGTTTTGTTTTAGTATGTGATCTAATACCAATTCCAGGCCACTTTAAAAATCAACGAAATTTCATGTTTCTGAGGGGTATTGATCTGCTCCAGTCTAATTTTGGGAAGGCATTTTCATTGTGGAGAGATCATTTACAGGGTACGGGCTGATTTGAGTCTGCTACTTCTCCAAACCAGACTAGCCCGTACTCCTTGTATATACCGATGCCGATGGCCTTCCATTTGACTTTCTCCCATGTTCCCGAATTAATAAGGAGAGGATTATGGCCAGGGCTAATTTTCCATCCGTCTATTCCCTCTTGCGCATTCGCTCCGATAGAGCTGTAATATGCGATCTCGAAACCGTTTCCGTCATACCCCGCAATCTCCTTGGGCTTTAGCCACATACAGCTCGCTTTCTTATGATCATTTGTGTAACAGCAAGACGTCCACTTTCCCTTGGTGGACCAGCTGTGCGGGTTACATCGATTGTTTGGATCGAATTTGTAGTTTTCCGAAAGATCTCTCGCATGTGTCTGGGCAACGATGGTAAGACCTTCAGATAATGGAATTGCTTCAAGATTCTTCGAACGCCGGTACTCCATTATAAGGTCATATAATTTCTTTTCCTCTTTCGTAAGGCAGACTTTGCTGGTTACTGCAGGTCGGTAATGAAATCCGGTTAGGGCTATCAACGCGACGACTGTAAGCACCTTTTTCATGGCCTTATATTTTAACCAATAAACGACTTATGACATAAAATATCCTTCATTTCTGACCTTATTTTTATAATTTTCCGCGCTCAAAAAAGGGGCAGTATTTGACATCACATAAAAGAAATAAAGATGAGCGATCAAAAAATCAGCATTAGCAACGGTAAGCTTAATGTGCCGGATAATCCGACAATTCCATTTATTGAAGGCGATGGTACAGGCATTGATATCTGGCCTGCATCCCGCCTGGTTTTCGATAAGGCTGTTGAAAAAGCCTATAACGGAAAACGTAAGATCAATTGGAAGGAAGTCCTTGCCGGCGAAAAAGCTTTTAATAAAACCGGAAACTGGATGCCCGAAGAGACGCTCACAATATTTAAGGAATATCTTGTTGGAATTAAGGGCCCACTTACTACGCCGGTAGGTGGCGGGATACGTTCATTGAATGTCGCCCTGAGACAAGAACTCGATCTCTTTGCATGTGTGCGGCCAGTGCGTTGGTTCAAAGGTGTACCATCACCAGTTAAGGAACCGCACAAAACAGACATGGTCATCTTCCGCGAGAATACCGAAGATATATATGCGGGTATTGAATTCCAGGAAGGTAGCGAAGACAATAAAAAATTTATGACTCTTCTGAAGGACAATTTTGCAAAGAGTTATAAAAAAATACGCTTCCCAGAAACATCGGGAATAGGAATTAAACCAGTTTCTAGGGAGGGTACTGAACGCCTCGTCCGTTCTGCATTGAAATACGCTCTTGAACACAAGAAACCGAACTTGACCCTTGTTCATAAGGGTAACATAATGAAGTTTACTGAAGGTGGATTTCGTGATTGGGGATATGACCTGGCAAAGAGGGAATTTGGAGCAGTCGATCTCGACGGCGGGCCATGGCAAGTGATCAACAACAACGGCCACAAACTCGTGGTCAAAGACGCAATCGCCGATGCGTTCCTGCAACAAATCTTGCTACGACCAGATGAATACTCCGTAGTGGCCACGTTGAACCTTAACGGTGATTATATTTCAGATGCTCTTGCTGCGATCGTGGGTGGAATTGGTATCGCACCTGGTGGTAATGTGAACTATATGTCAGGTCATGCAATTTTCGAAGCAACGCATGGAACTGCTCCGAAATATGCTGGTCAGGACAAAGTAAACCCGGGCTCGCTTATACTTTCTGGTGTAATGATGTTCGAGTATATGGGATGGATCGAAGCTGCTGATCTTGTTTACAAAGGCCTGGAAGCTTCCATTTCCAAGAAGAAAGTAACATACGATTTCCATCGACTTATGGAGGGAGCGACTTTGTTGAAGTGCTCGGAGTTTGCGGAGGAAGTGGTCAAGAATATGTAAACAATTCTCAGAATGTTAAATAAAAAGGCGCCGTCACAGCGCCTTTTTTATTGTGAATTAATTCAGTGCTAGAACTCCAGCATCTTGATTGCAGTTAGTGCAGCCTCTTCTCCTTTGTTTCCATATTTTCCACCCGCGCGATCGAGAGCCTGCTTTTTGTTTAACGTTGTAAGCACTCCAAATATGACAGGCTTTCGCGTTTTTAATCCTGCCTCAGTAATTCCGTATGCTACGGCTTGGCATATGTAATCGAAATGCGGTGTCTCTCCTTGAATCACGCAGCCAAGACAAATAACAGCATCGATATCCTTCTTCTCACCCATCCATAGAGCGCCAAGTGAAAGCTCAAACGTCCCTGGAACAGTTTTCTTAAGAATATTTTCAGCCCTTACTCCATGACTCCTGAGACTTGCAGCTGCACTTTCGTATAGGGCATCAGTTACATCGTCATTCCATTCCGCTACAACAATCGCGAATCTTTTTTTAGCCAGATTTATTTTCGATTGAATTTTCCCTGATTTGAGTGGACCTGCCATTTTCAAAGATTTTGTGAAAACAATATCTAATAAAAAAGGGATAGATGTTATCTATCCCCTCAGATGTATTTTTCAAGGACTAGGAGTTCGTTTCCAACCTTGCCTTAAATTTCTTCGCTTCCTGATATTCGTCTGAATCCCAATACTGCGTAATAATTTTTTCGTAGGCTTCTTTAGCCTTATCATTTTGATTCAGCTTCTCGTAGGCTAAAGCTTCCTTCATCAGATATGCCGGTGAAAAATATTTGTTGGGTTCGTAGTTGGCTGCTTTTTTATAATAGGCAGCAGCGTCCTCATATTTTTGCTCTTCCATGTACGTATCTCCAACCAGGCTGTACGCTCTTGCTTGGACTAGCAGATCATCAGAACTAAAGTCTTCCAGATAGAGTCTTGCAAGCTCGAACTTGCCTTGCTTCAAATAGGAAACTCCTGCGTAATAGTTAGCCAGGTTAGCGGCATCAGTAATACCGTAGTCGTCAATAATGCTAAGAAATCCGAGATTGTTGCCGTCACCATTTAGTGCCTTGTCGAGACTGTCGGCCTCAAAATAAAAGACAGCCTGAAACATTTCATTTTGTGCCAACTCATTCTGTGAATCCCGATAAAATTGGAAACCAAAGTATCCACCCACTGTTAAAAGAATTACCAGTGCGACTCCAATAACAATTTTCGGATTGCTTTCGAGCCAGGTTTCGGCTCCTGCTAGTTTCTCTTTGAGCGCCTCCGGATTCTCTAGTAGCTCGTGTTTGTGTTCTTCCTTCTTTGCCATCGTTTGACTATTGTTTCTCTGCAGCCTCAGCTGCCTTCTCCATTCCCGCTTATAAAAGTTAAGCCCCGACGTGTCGGGGCGCAAAACTACAAATTAGATGTTTCTAAACAAAAGCCTCCTTAATCCATAATAAAGGGATAGTCTGACTGAACGTATACGTCGGTCAGTGCTTCGGAAGGATCGGGGAATTTCGACTCCTCTGCAAATTTGACGCTTTCCTCGACCTGGCCGACCACTTTTTCGTCAATCGCCTCAAGTTCTTTTTCTGTCGCCATCTTCTTATCAAGGATCGTTTTTCTGACAACCTCAATGGGGTCGCGCTGCTTGTATTCCTCAACTTCGTCTTTAGTCCTGTATTTCTGAGGATCGGACATAGAATGTCCTTTGTACCTGTAGGTTCTGAATTCTAACAACGTAGGTCCTTCACCTGCGCGGGCACGATCCGCAGCGCGGGCAACTGCCTTGTGTACATCTTCCGGCTTCATCGCGTCGACCGGTTCGGATGGCATGTCATATGCGTCGCCAAGCGTATAAAGTTCAGTCACGTTGGAAGACCTCTTTACTGACGTTCCCATCGCATACCCGTTGTTTTCGATCACATAAATAACCGGCAGTTTCCACAGCATTGAAAGGTTAAGCGCTTCGTGGAATGCTCCCTGTCGAACTGCACCATCACCCATGTAGCATATGCAGAGATTGCCAGTCTTGTTGTATTTTTCTGCAAATGCAAGTCCCGCTCCAAGTGGAACTTGTGCCCCTACTATTCCATGACCGCCTACAAAACCCACTTGTTTGTCAAAAATATGCATTGAGCCGCCTTTGCCCTTTGTCGTGCCAGTTTCCTTTCCATAAAGTTCAGCCATTATAGCCTTTGGATCTGTGCCGAGAGCAAGCGGATGTCCATGATCGCGATAAGCCGTGATCCACTTATCGCCTTTCCGCAATGCACTAACCGCACCCGATGCGCAGGCCTCCTGTCCAATGTATAAGTGACAGAAACCCTTGATCTTTTGCATCCCGTACAGTTGACCAGCCTTCTCCTCGAACTTCCTCATCAACTGCATGCTTTCATACCAATAGAGGTATGTCTCCTTGGAGAATTCAGTTGAATCGCTCCTCTTTGCCACTGTTGGCTCACTCTTCGCTTTGGTTGTCGTAGGCATATCCCTATTTTTGATCCGAGTTGCGAAATTAATTCCCAAACGAACATTCGCCAAACTTTCCCGCTAATTCCTCATGCGCCTGGAAAAGCTTCAGCTCCTTAATTTTAAAAACTACGAGGAGGTCAACCTCAATTTTCCCCACCGGATCAATGTTTTGGTGGGGAAAAACGGTAGTGGAAAAACAAATTTGCTCGACGCGATATTCTACCTCTCTTTTACCAGAAGTGCATTTTCGACCTTGGACCAGCAGGCTGTCCTCGTTGGCAGAAGTTTTTTTGTGGCGAAAGGCGAATTCAGCAAGGGCGATAACAGGACCGAAATCTCATGTTCGGTGCAGTCCGGATCAAAAAAAGTCTTTCGTGAGGGACTGTACGAATACCAGAAACTTAGCGAGCACATCGGCAAATACCCCGTAATACTGATCGCGCCGGACGATGTGGACCTCATTAAAGAAGGAGGCGAAGCCAGGCGTAAATTTTTCGACAGTATAATTTCACAACTCGATATAAAATATCTGGAAAATCTTTTGGCTTATAATCACATTTTGAAACAGCGCAATGGATATTTGAAGATGGCTTCGGAAAGAGGAGCTGTCGATTGGATTGCAGTGGAGTCATACGACAATTCACTTGCAAAATATGGCGTTCAGATTTTTGAAAGACGAAAGGAATTTATAAGCGAATTCATTCCCTATTTCATAAAGTATTACAAGTTCATAGTAGATGAAAATGAGAATGCTGACCTGGAGTACATTTCCGAATTGGCGGGAAAGAATTTTTATGTGGGGTTGACTGCAGCGCGCCAGAGAGACTTGGCGCTGCAACGCACGACATTCGGCATACACCGGGACGACTTCCAATTTGTGCTTAAGGGAGGAGAATTGAAGCGCTTTGGATCGCAGGGGCAGCAGAAGTCATTCGTGATCGCATTGAAGCTTGCACAATTTGAGATTGTTCAGAAGTACAAAGGCACAAAACCTATTCTGCTTTTGGATGATATTTTTGATAAATTAGACGACTTTCGAATTGCCAAATTATTGGAGCTGATAAAGTCAGATCTTGGGCAATTGTTCATTACAGATGCGCGGCCGGACCGAACTAAAGGTTTGTTGGACCAGATTCACGTTGAGGCTTTTGTTTTTACAATAGAGAACGGAAAAGTAAGAGAGTATGGGGAGCTTTAAAAAAGATGAATTTCAATCGGTGGGTAAGGCGATCCGCGACATGCTGAATACCTACAGACTCACCAATAAGTATGACGAAGCCAGTATTGTCGATTCATGGGAAAGGCTTGTGGGTAAGCCTATCGCAAAGCGAACAAAAAAGATTTATATCAAGAACAAAGTACTCTTTGTGGAATTTGATTCTCCAACAATGCGAAATGATTTTTCTCTCCATAAACAGGAAGTCCTAAACGTATTTAAGAAGGAATTTGGAGATGGGGTAATCGCCGATATTGTAGCGATGTAAGGCCCGGTTCCTTGTATTCATATCTGTTTCCCCGAAGCAATCGCCTATCTGCGAAAATCTGATGATAAGTTTTGAAAAAGTGGAAAAGCGTCTAATTTTGCACTCTCTTTTTAAAAAAGCCTCCTAAATGGGAGGCTTTTCATTCGTTCTTAGAAAGATTGCACAGTTGGGGGAATACCAAAGCGGCCAACTGGGACAGACTGTAAATCTGTTGTCTTATGACTTCATAGGTTCGAATCCTATTTCCCCCACGTGATTTATTTGGGGATTTAGTGATTTGGAGATTTGGTTATTTGACGATCACCAAATCAGTACGTCACCCAATCACCAAATAAAATCTGCGGGAGTAGCTCAGTTGGTAGAGCGATAGCCTTCCAAGCTATAGGTCGCGGGTTCGAACCTCGT
>Ga0111539_10012649_pt1 | contig 10574 bp, 9 predicted proteins | sample RhiMethybrSRZTD1_FD_79667 | JGI IMG/M metagenome (GOLD analysis project Ga0111539, IMG submission 79667) | Populus rhizosphere microbial communities from Tennessee, USA - Rhizosphere MetaG P. TD hybrid SRZTD1 (version 2) (version 2) | ecosystem: Host-associated > Plants > Roots > Rhizosphere >... | reverse complement strand
GCGTTCATCCGCTCCGCCACCGCCATGGACCAGGAGGCATCCACTAAAAACAAAACCAGGTTCGCCACACGCTTGACGCGGATCTTGCGCTGCAGGTCTGATGACTCGATCGCGAAAGCAAGCCGCTTTCGTTTTTCAACACGTTGTTTTTGGAAGGGAGCTGCGGCCCGGAAGGTGGCGTCGAAGGCGATATCATCCTTCTTTTCACCGGCTGGACGCGCCTTGATATAACGCCCGTGCTTCCGCTCGGTCTTGGTTAACGAACGCCTGCCGGCGTGCTTGCGGGCAAGCTTATCGAGTGGGGTATTTAATTTGCGGGGAGTAAACTTTTCGCCAGGCTTGACCTTTTGTCCACCCTCCCACCAGTTGGCGCTGGTGTTGGCGAACACATCCTGGGGCATCTGCTCCGGCTTGCCCTCCTGGGGGCCTTCGTCGCGCTCGTCCTCAAGCTTTAAGTTTTTTTTTCCTCGGGCTGACCCTGCTGGGACTCGGATTCCTCCTCCATTTCGCTCGGTACTGACTGGCCGGCCAGCTGCTCGATGCGCTCCTGCAGCTGCTCGGTCGTCATTTCAGCCTGCTGGAAAGGGGTGCGCTTGATGCGGTGAGGGAGGGCCAGCTCGGCGGCCAGGGCGATATCGTGGTCGTTGATTTTTGTCCGGCCTTCGAAAGCAGCCTGAGCGCGGGCGGCTTTGAGGATGACAAGGTCGGCACGATGGCCGTCCACGTTCAGGGAGGCGGTCAGCGCGGCGATGGACAGCAGGTCGCGGCTGGTATGCGTTACCTGCCCGACAAGATCGCGGCCTCGCTCGATCTGGTGGGAAAGTTCCTCTTCCTTGGGGAAAAAGGTGTTGCGGAAGGCATCGGCGTCCTGCTCAAACGCCAGGTTGCGCTCCATGATGAGTACGCGGTGGCGGGCGTCACGGATACCCACAATGTCCACCGAGAGGGCAAAGCGGTCTAATAGTTGAGGGCGAAGCTCGCCTTCCTCGGGATTCATCGTCCCAACCAGGATGAAGCGGGCGGGGTGGGTAAAGGAAATGCCTTCTCGCTCGACCATGTTCACGCCCATGGCGGCAGAGTCCAGCAGAACGTCTACAACGTGGTCGTCGAGCAGGTTGACCTCGTCGATGTAGAGCAGACCGCGGTTGGCGCCGGCAAGCACGCCAGGCTCGAAGTGGCGCTCGCCCTTCTGGATTGCCTGCTCGATATCCAGTGTTCCGACCACACGATCCTCGGTGGCGGAGACGGGCAGATTCACAAAGGAAGTTGTGCGGACATGATAGGGGATCTTCGAAGCGCCGTCGAAGCGCTCCTTGCATTCGGTGCACCAGGTGTTGGGCTTGTCCGGGTCGCAGCCGAAGCGGCAGTCATCGATGACCTTTACCCTGGGGAGCAGGGCGGCCAGGGCGCGCGCCGCCGTGGATTTTGCCGTGCCGCGTTCGCCGCGGATCAAGACACCGCCGATGCGCGTATCAACAGCATTCAAGATGAGCGCACGTCGCATGCGCTCCTGTCCTACGATTGCAGTAAAGGGAAAAATGGATGGCATTTATCTCAACTCCGAATTTTTATTATAACGCGTGAATCTGGATTGGGAAGGAAAATTACGGGGAAGCTTCATGATTTAATATATCTTTTATGTATATACGCTAGGCAGGGTTGCAAACTTCCCCATTCAACTGTATAATCTCACTCATATTTTTCTCAACCGGAGCCTCAAGTGACAGATCAGAATCAAGCCTTTCCTGCATCATCAGGGAGTGATGCCAATTCGCAGGGAGAACAACAAAATAACAATAATAATCAAACGATGGAGTCTTTGCTGAATGAACAGGAGCTGAACGTCGACTTGCCTCAGCCCGGCGAGATTCGCACCGGAATGATTGCGAGCATAAGCCCCAGCCAGATCCTCGTCAGCATCGGCGCCAAATCGGAAGGCGTTGTTTCTGGTCGTGAACTGGATGCCTTGACCCCTGAAGAGCGCGAAGCTCTAAAGGTGGGCGAGGAAGTGCATGTTTTTGTCCTAAATCCCGAGGACGAGAACGGGAATGTTGTCCTCTCCTTAAAACGTGCCCAGGAACAGATCTCCTGGGAAAAAGTCGAGAAGCTGCTCGAGGGCGATACCACCATTGACAGCAAAATCATCGGTTTCAACAAGGGCGGATTGATCGTGGCCGTCGAGGGCCTGCGCGGTTTTGTGCCTTCGTCGCAGATCAGCGCCATGCGCCGCAGTCAGTCCACGGGTGATACGCCCGAACAGCGCTGGCAGAAGATGATCGGCCAGCCAATCTCCGTTCGTGTGATCGAAGTGGACCGCGAGCGCCGCCGCCTGATCCTATCAGAGCGCGCCGCCAGTACCGAATCACGCCAGTCGATCAAGGAACGCGTGATCGAGGAGCTGGAAGAAGGCAAGGTATACACAGGCCGTGTTACCAGCCTGGCCAATTTCGGCGCCTTCATCAACATCAACGGTGCAGATGGCCTCGTCCATCTCTCCGAGCTTTCCTGGGATCATATTGACCACCCGCGCGAAGTCCTGGAAGTGGGGCAGGAGGTCCAGGTCAAGGTCATCAACGTGGACCGTGAAAAGAAGCGCATTGGTCTCTCCGTCCGTGCCCTACAGAGCGACCCCTGGCGGTCGCGTGTCGAGAAGTACAGCGTTGGCCAGCTGGTCGAAGGTGTGATCACACGCCTGACCAAGTTTGGCGCCTTTGCCCGTCTCGAGGGCGATATCGAAGGCTTGATCCATATTTCAGAAATTTCGGAACACCGTATAGAACATCCGAAGGAGGTTCTGAAGGAAGGTGAAGTCAAGAGCCTGCGTGTGATCCGTATCGACCCGGACCAGCACCGCATTGGCTTGAGCCTTCGCAAAGTGGACTCTGCCGCCTTTGCTGATAAGGACTTTAAACTACTCACCGCGGAATTCAAAGCGGAAGAGGAACAGGAAGAAGAGACGCCGGACACTTCCGAGGAAGTTCCGGGCGAGTCATCTGGGGAAAACACGGAAGCCTGACCAGAAAATAAGGGCGTCCCGCACCATCGGGACGCTCCTTCATGGTTATGCCCCTAGTCATCGATTCACATCAAGATCTGGCATGGAACATGCTCACCTACGGGCGCGATTACACGCGCTCGGTGGTGGAAACGCGCCAGCTTGAGGCAGGCACCAACATCCCTAACATAAATGGTGATGCTCTGGTTGGCTGGCCCGAATATCAGCGCGGACAGGTTGCTGTTGTCTTTTCGACTCTCTATGCAACACCGGCAAAATCGAAGGAACCGTCCGATACGGTCTGGTACACAGATTCAGAGAAGGCGCACCGCCTCTACCAAGACCAGATCACAATCTACCGCAGATTGGTCGATTCGCACCCGGATAAATTCACCCTTGTTTCCACGACAAAAGAACTCAATTCTGTTATTGAACACTGGTCCAGTCCCATACTGGATGGCGAGCAGAGCGACGGGCACCCGGTTGGCATGGTCTACCTGATGGAAGGCGCGGACGGGATACGCTCGCCGAATGAGCTGGCCGAATGGTATGACCTGGGCTTGCGTTTGGTCGGCCTGGCCTGGGCTGGGACGCGTTACTGCGGCGGCACTGGCGAACCAGGCCCGCTGACCCCTGAGGGCCGTGAACTGATCGCCGCGATGGCGGATTTTAAATTTGTCCTGGACCTCAGTCACATGGACGAAGTTGCTGCATTGGAATCGTTGGATCGTTATGAAGGGCCGGTGATGGCCAGCCATGCAAATTGTGCAGCCCTTCTCAAAGGCTCAGAGTCCAATCGGCATCTGCGCGACCATGTCATCGAGGGATTAATCGAGCGTGATGCAGTGATCGGTGTAGTTCCGTTCAATGCCTTTCTCAAGGTTGGCTGGGTGCGAAAGAATGGGAGCCGTCGGGAAGAGGTTCCCCTGGATGCCTTGATCGCGCATATCGATCACATCTGCCAGATCGCGGGGGATTCCTTGCACGCAGGGATTGGCTCGGATTTCGACGGCGGCTTTGGTCTGCAATCCATCCCTTCCGAGCTCGATTCAATCGCCGACCTGCAAATGATTGCCTCCAGCCTGAAGGTGCGTGGCTATAATGAAACGGATGCTGAAAATATTCTGGGGGGTAACTGGTTGAGGTTTCTACGCAGGAGTCTTCCGTCATGAATGGGGATTCAACCAACGGCGTTTCCTATTTGAGGATCAGGTTCAGCCTGATCAACGTAAGCCTGGGGATGTTGATCTTTGCCATTGGTGCGAAGCCCAACTGGTTCGGCTGGGAGAGAACCCCGATTGTCGGGTTTATCCAGATCATAGTCTTTTTGGTCGGCCTGGCTTTGATTTGCATCGGAGGCTTTGTTGGTCTTTCTGCATTATGGGGGAGGGAGCAGCGGAGTATTATTGCGGATATCGGCCTTCGCCTGGTGGCAACCGGGTACGTGATCTCGGTATTCGCCGGCCTGGCGGATGTATTTGGCATGGGCACGCAGGCGGTGCCAAAGACGCCTTATTTTGGCCCCTGGCAGGCAGGCGGAGTCTTGATCGGCCAATTTGTGATCGCCATCGGCTTCCTGATGGTCATCCCCTACCAGTTTTATCTCCACAGACTAGACCGATCGTAGAATTCAGGCAGGAGCCGGTCGCTGACTGGGTCCTCGTGGGGGGCTTAATAACCTAAACGGCAATAGAATCAGGTAAGTACCTATTTTCAACAGAGGCTCGCCAGCAAGGGTGGCAAATTTCCTCCACCAAATAAGGAGGAATGGCCTGCGTAATGTAACCAGCAACAGGGCAAAGAAGATGAGAAATCCTCCATAGAGGATCGCTGCAAGAATAAAGAGTGATATTGCAATGGGAGTAACAATCAGGAATATGAACGGGACGAGCAGGATTGCTACGGGATGATAGTACCGCCGTTTCGGGTCATTTGTTGCGCGGCGCGAGTTTACCGTGTAGGCGGTAAATGCAATTGCCAATGCAAACGCCCAAAACGCCAGGAAACATTTGAGTACAACATCGAGGTGATAAAAGAGCATGGCTTGCCCCAATCGTAGTCTTTGATTCGTTTATAGCACTTCTTACATGACTGTACAAGTACCAAACATCCCGCGTCCTACATGACGCGGGATGTTTGTGAAAGTTACAACAATCGCCTAATCTTTTTCGTTTAGAAAACGCTTTGTAGTTTCCACCAGCACAGCCGTGCCGATGGGCAGGGCGCGCTCGTCGAGATCGAACTTTGGATGGTGCAACAGATACTCCTCATGTCCCTCCTTCTGGGTGCCTAGCGTGTACATGGCGCCGGGGGCAAGCTTGAGAAACTCGCCAAAATCCTCCGCTCCCAGGGTCTTTTCGATCTCATGAACATTTTCTGCCCCAAGCAGGTCCTTGCCCGTCTTTTCAATAAAGTCAGAAACAAACTTGTCATTGATCATGGGCGGACCGCCATATTCAAACTTAAGCTCATACGTACCACCCAGCGCTTTGACAAGCTCAAAAGCCCGTTTCATCTCCTCACGGATCAACTGGTGGACTGACTCATCCGTGTAGCGCAGGGTGCCGGTCATCCTTACACTTTCAGGGATGACATTCTCTGTGAAACCTCCCTGGACGGTACCAATGCTGACAACAGCCGGCTCAAACGGATTGATACGTCGGGAGACGATCGCATTCAAAGCGATAATGACATGCGACATCAAATAATAGGGATCAATCGTCTTGTTGGGGTGGGCACCATGCCCGCCTTTGCCTAAAATCGTGGCATACCAGTTGTCCACGCCGCCCGAGTTGGGACCGGCATTGATGGCGATCGTGCCGACAGGTTTCATCGGGTCGACATGCTGGGCAATGATATAGTCCACGCCGTCCATGGCGCCTTCTGCGGCCATACGCTGCGCACCGCTCAGTCCCTCCTCGTCCGTGGTCTCCTCACAGGGCTGAAAGAGAAAACGCACTCGCCCTGATAAGTTTTCCTTCGATAGCAATAAAGCTGCGCCAAGAGCCATGGCGGTATGACTGTCATGTCCGCAGGCGTGCATGGCGCCGGGATTTTGGGAAACATACTCGGTTTCGTTCTGCTCGAGGATGGGAAGCGCGTCCATGTCGGCGCGGATAGCGACCAATTTGCCTCCCTCGCCAATCTCGGCTACAACGCCGGTCTTTCCGACGCCGCGCTTGACGCGGTAGCCCATCTTCTCCATCTCATCTGCCACGATCTTCGACGTGCGGTGAAGCTCGAATCCGATCTCAGGGTGCATATGGAAATCGCGCCGCCATTCGATCAGTTCCTCCGAAATTGCATGTGCCTGTTTGAGCATGGTTTCTCCTTGGGATGTATACCTGTATAACTAGACCTGATTACTTTTTCTTTTCAAACTCTTTCTCAGTCGCAGTCATAATTCTATCCAATTCCTTTAAATTCTAGATTTGGTCTTTTGGAGAATAACTTTAGAGTCTTCTTGTTTCCAATACCTCTGCCAAAAATTTGACACGCTTCACTTCCGTATCGATCACATTTTCAATTTTCAAAAACGAATGACTTTCGTCTTCGTACAATAGCAACTGCACTTCTTTCCCAAGTTCCACAAGTTTATCATGGGCATACAACGAGTCGACGGCGGGACAGCGCGGGTCATGGGCACCACAGATCAACTGCACGGGTGCCTTCACCCGGTCCAGAAAGAAATAGGGCGAAGCGTTGTACCATCTGTCATAATTCTCATTCGGATCGCCCATGTTCTCAATATTTCAATGTTGCAGATCCTCGCGTGACTCGTTGTGTGACTTAAGCCAGTTCATAAATGGCACGACTGCTGACCCCGCACCAAGGAGCGGGGAATTGTGTCAGACAGATCATCGTTAAATATCCGCGATGACTCCGACCTGTGACTGCAATCCTGTCAGCAAGCCCTTCATTCTTGAGATATTCAACACCTGCGGCATAATCATGTGTATCTACGCCTCCCATGTCGAGGCGGATGGCAATCTGCCACGCATGCCCATAAACTGTGGTGCCGCGGTAATTAGGCTCCAGCACCGTCCAGCCGCGTGAAGCCATTTATTAGATCGAGCTCGTGGATCTCTCACTTTCCCGTCTGATTCCATGCAAAAGCGACATGGTGGCCATCTGGCGAAATGTCGAAGCGCAAACCGGTATCTACCTAGGGAACATGGAGAAGGTCAGTGAGGTCGAGCATGAAGGAAGTATAAATGGAGACAGGTACACAAGGAAACACGGGGGTGTGTACCCGTGTACCTGTCTATTATGTATTTTTTTACCCAGCTACAACTGGCGATAACTCATGCATCGGTAATTGTTCCATTCCAGCCTGCCTGGCAAGATCCAGCACAAAAGTATGCAGTTGTTCCACTTTATCGGGATCGAGCTCCGGCTGCTGGTAGGATGCGAGAATTTCCTGCACGCGGATCCTGGCGCGGGTAAAGGTGTCCATCGAACCGGATTCTTTCCAGCCGCGCATCGAGTCGCGGTCGATCACTTTGCCGGGCATATGCTGCTCTTTTTGGAAGAGCTGCATGGTAATACGCTGTTTGAGGAAGTCACCGCCCTTGAAGTTGATGCCTTCATAAAAACCTGTCGCAAGTGTTTCCGTGTGGATTTTCATGCCCTGCAGCATGCGCTGTGCCATGGCAATTCCCTCCGCGTCGATGACAAGTTTTTCCGGGCTCTGACAAAGCAGCGAATCCAGCATGCCTGCGCCCGAGATCATGTTGATGCCGCTCAGCGCACCGATCAACGCTCCCATGCCGCTTTCGAGACCTGCCTGCATATCCAGGATTTTCGATTCAGTTGCGCCGAGATAAGCGTGCGTTGGCAGACCCAGCGACTTGCCAACCTGGGCATACGACGAATCAATCATGCCTGTTTCCACCGATCCAAATGGTGTACCACCTTTGCGCATGTCGAACGTGGACGGTGCGCCACCCCAAACGATGGGGGAGCCCGGCTGGGCGAGCTGGTGAATGGTGATGCCCGAAAGGCATTCCGCGGCATGCTGTGTGACCGCGCCGAGTAAGGTGACAGGAGCCGCCGCACCGGCCAATGGCATCGAGACAATTTCAGCCGGTATAGCCGCGCGCGCCAGGGCGATCAATTGGCCAGCCCCAAAGTTGGACCAGATCAACGGTGGCGACGGGCAGACGTCGAAGATGGCCCGCGGCTGTTCGCACAATTTGTCTCGGCCCCCTGCAAAAATGGCGAGCATATCGATCATGTAAAGCACGGTCTTGTTCGTGAACGCGCCTGTGACGATGGGTTTCCTGGAATACAACATGACCAGATACAAACGGTACAGGTCATGGATATCCCTGGGAACGTCGTGGCAGGTTACGGCAGTGGATTGCGCGTCATATTGCGGCAAACTTTCAGCGACCTTGATCACACGGATCAAGTCATTGGTTTCGGATGTCTTATGCTCCAGCGTTTCCGGGATGAGGATGGCCACGCCCGATGAACCCGGGTCGAACTGGACGGCGTCGCCTCCATACTGAACCCTGGGGTTCCCGTCATAATCATAGAGATGGAACTGCCGGGGAACCGTTTCCAAAGCTTTCTTGACGATCTGCGCAGGGATTTTGACGATCATCGTCTCTTCGTCGACCTGTGCGCCTGCATCCGCCAGCAGTTGCCGGGCTTCGGCATTCTGCACTTTAGTTCCAGGCTTAAGCATCAACTGATAGGCTTCCTCGATGATCCGGGCGATCAACTCATCATTGAGCAGGGACAACTTGGGCTGCATAGAGCACCTCCTGGGTAACTATGTGATACGAGTCTGTAGCTCGTTGTGTTGTGATGATTTAGTTGCCCGGAGTTTAAGACTTCCGAAGTCTCCAAGACTTCGGAAGTCTTATGCCTCACACAGGTTGAAAATCTTCGAGGATGGGCAACTCTTCGAGTCCAGCCTTTTGACTGAGATCGAGCATAAAGGCGTGGAGTCGACTTTCTTGTTTGGGATCCAGCTCTGGTCGTCGATAAGAGGCGAGTAATTCGTTCACACGGACTTTCGCGCGTCCAAAGGCATCCAAGGAACCGCCAGCCTTCCAGACGCGGGTCGAGTCACGGTCGATGACCATGCCCGGCAGAATCTGCTCCTCACGAAAGAGCTGCATGGTGATCTTCTGCTTGAGGAAGTCACCGCCTTTGAAGTTGATCTTCTCATCATAAAAGTCGGTGGCGAGTCGATCCGTATGCTGCTTGACGCCCATGACCAGCCGCTTTGCCATGGCGATCCCTTCAGCGTCGATGACAAGCTTTTCAGCGCTGTGACAGGCGAGGAAATCTAACATGCCAGAGCCGGAGATCATATTAATGCCGCTCAGCGCGCCGATCATGGCGGTGATGCCGCTTTCCAGGCCGGCCTGTGCATCCACGAGTTTTGAATCCGTAGCACCGAGGTAGGTGTGCGTGGGCATGTTGAGTGTTTTTGCCACCTGGGCATACGAACAATCGAGCATGGCCGTCTCGACGGCGCCCATTGGGGTGGCCCCTTTGCGCATGTCAAAAATTGCCGCCGCGCCGCCCCACACGATGGGGGAACCTGGGCGCGCAAGCTGGTGGATGGTGATGCCTGCCAGGCATTCCGCCGTATGCTGCGTGATCGTGCCCAGCATGGTGACCGGTGCTGCTGCGCCTGCCAAAGGCACAGATACCATCTCGGCCGGAATCCCTGCCTGGGCCAGGGCGATCAGATTACCGCCTCCAAAATTGCTCCAGATGAGCGGCGGCGCGGGACATACGTCAAAGATGGCGCGCGGCTTTTCACGAGCGGCCTCTGCACTACCGGCAAACACCGCCAGCATGTCGATCATTTCCTGGACGGTCTTATTGGTGAAGGCGCCTGTGACAATTGGCTTTTTGGAATAAAGCAGGGCCAGGTACAGGCGGTAGGAGTCCTGGATGTCCTTGGGCACTTCATGGCAAATGACAGCCGTAGACTGTGCGTCATATTGCGGGATCTGCTCTGCAACCTTGAGCAAGCGGATTAGGTGCGCTGTTTCGGTAGTGTCGTGCTCCAGCGTCTCCGGGTTGAGCATGGCAATGCCTGAGGATCCCGGGTCAAAGTGGACCGAGTCGCCTCCATAGCGGACAGTGGGATTGCCGTCGTAATCGTATAAATAAAATTCCCGTGGAACACTTTCCAGGGCCTTCTGGATGATCGAGGCGGGAATTCCAATGACCTGGTTATCCGGGTAGAGAATTGCGCCCGCTGCAGCCAGCAGCTCCCGTGCTTCCGGATTTTGCACCTTGACCCCGGGACAGCGCAGAAGCTCGTAAGCTTCCTCCAGGATTTGGGCGATCAATTCATCGCTGAGAAGTGTGAGTTTTGGTTGCATGGGACGCCTCTACTGCCTTTCTTATTGATAAGTATTTCAGGGTCAATTTGTAAGTCGATCTTCCAACAAAAGTAAATGAATATGCGGCACTGTGTAAGTTTGGAAATGTATCTCTCTGGCGAAGAGAGTTTGTGGAACATAATTTTTAACCACGGAGACACAAAGCCACTGAGTTTAATATTCCTCTCCGAGTTTCAGTATCTCCGTGGTACGTCTTTACTTTT
>Ga0111539_10012646_pt1 | contig 10574 bp, 9 predicted proteins | sample RhiMethybrSRZTD1_FD_79667 | JGI IMG/M metagenome (GOLD analysis project Ga0111539, IMG submission 79667) | Populus rhizosphere microbial communities from Tennessee, USA - Rhizosphere MetaG P. TD hybrid SRZTD1 (version 2) (version 2) | ecosystem: Host-associated > Plants > Roots > Rhizosphere >... | reverse complement strand
GGCGCCGCCGACTACATCAGCGGCGTGATCCTGTACGACGAAACGATCCGCCAGAAGACCAAGGACGGCACGCCGTTCCCGCAGCATTTGCAGAAGCTCGGCATCGTTCCGGGCATCAAGGTCGACACCGGCGCGAAGCCGCTCGCGGGCTTCCCGAACGAGACCATCACCGAAGGTCTCGACGGCTTGCGCGAGCGTCTCGCCGACTACTACAAGCTCGGTGCGCGCTTCGCGAAGTGGCGCGCCGTCATCGACATCGGCGCCGGCTTTCCGACGCAGTTCGCCATCGACTCGAATGCGCATGCATTGGCGCGCTACGCCGCGCTGTGCCAGGAAGCGAACATCGTGCCGATCGTCGAGCCCGAAGTGCTGATGGACGGCGATCACTCGATCGAGCGCTGCGAGGAAGTGACCAGCAACACGCTCGCCAGCGTGTTCCAGCAGTTGTATTCACACCGCATTCATCTGGAAGGCATGATTCTCAAGCCGAATATGGTCATCTCCGGCAAGAAGGCTGCCTCGCGGGCCAATCCGCAGCAGGTGGCAGAGGCGACCGTGCGCACGCTCAAGCGCTTCGTACCGTCCGCGGTGCCTGGCATCGCATTCCTCTCGGGCGGGCAGAGCTCCGCGGAGGCCACCGAGCACCTGAGCCTGATGAACAAGCTCGGCTCGCTGCCGTGGGAGTTGAGCTTCTCGTATGGCCGCGCGTTGCAGGACGAGGCGCTGAAGGCGTGGGGCGGCAAGCCCGAAACGTTCGCCGCCGGCCAGAAAGCGTTCGTGCGCCGCGCGAAGTTCAACGGCCTGGCCCGCAGCGGCAGTTACAGTTCGAAGCTGGAACAGGAAGCAGCCTGACGCCCTCACCGGGCGATCGGATACTGAATGTTGTCGAATGTCGCGAGCCGACCAATTGATGCACGAACCCCGCAGGATTCGATCGTCGAAGTTCGCGACGTTCATTATTCGATCGGCGGCCGCGCGATCTTTTCGGGTCTGAACCTGCAGATCCAGCGTGGCCGCATCACCGCGATCATGGGGCCGAGCGGCACCGGCAAGACGACGCTGCTGCGCCTGATGACGGGGCAGATCAAGCCCGACAGCGGCCAGGTGCTGTTCGACGGCATCGACGTGAGCAACCTCGGCACGCGCGAGCTGTACGCGCTGCGCCGGCGAATGGGCATGCTGTTCCAGAACGGCGCGCTGCTGACGGACGAGGACGTGTTCGAGAACGTCGCGTTCCCGTTGCGCGAGCACACCAATCTGCCCGAAGCGCTGATTCGCAACATCGTGCTCACCAAGCTGCAGTCCGTGGGGCTGCGCGGCGCGGCGCGGCTGATGCCGTCGGAGTTGTCGGGCGGCATGGCGCGGCGAGTGGCGCTCGCGCGTGCGATGGCGACCGATCCGGAAGTGCTGATCTACGACGAGCCGTTCACCGGCCTCGATCCGATCTCCATGGGCATGATCGTACGGCTGGTGCGGCAGATGAACTACGCGCTCGGCATCACCAGCATCGTCGTGTCGCACGACGTCGAGGAGCTGGCGATCCTCGCGGACGCGAGCTACATCATCGCCGGCGGCAAGGTCGCCGCCTCCGGCAGCTTCGTCGAGCTGAAGGATCACGATTCGGAGATCGTGCACCAGTTCATCAACGGCCTCGCCGACGGACCGGTGGCCTTCCACTATCCGGCGCCCGATTACTACGAAGACCTGCTCACGGGTTGAGGGCAACATGCACTTCCTTCGTGAGCTGTGGGACAACGTGCGGGAGTTCATCACGACCGTCGGCTCCGTGGCGCTGTTCTTCGGTCGCGTGCTGGCACAGCTGCCCGGCGCGCTGTTGCGCCCGAGCCTGGTCGTCGAACAAGTCCACAACACCGGCGCGTTGTCGCTGGTCATCATCATGACCTGCGGATTGTTCGTCGGCATGGTGCTGGGCCTGACAGGTTACGACTTGCTGCAGCGGTTCGGCTCCGAAGAAGCGCTCGGCACAGCGGGCGCGCTGGCGGTCACGAAGGAGCTGGGTCCCGTCGTCACGGCGCTGCTGTTCGCGGGCCGCGCCGGCACCGCGCTCGCCTCGGAAATCGGACTGATGCGTGCGACGGATCAGTTGACGGCCATGGAAATGATGGCCGTGGATCCGATGCGGCGCGTGATCGCGCCGCGCTTCGCCGGTGGCATCATCGCGATGCCGCTGCTGACGGTGATTTTCATCGCGATCGGCATCTTCGGCGTGCAAGTCGTCGGCGTGCAGCTGTTCAAGGTGGATGCTGCGTCGTTCTGGTCGCAGATGCGCTCGAGCGTCGGGCTGGACGACATCATGGAAGGCGTCGTCAAGGGCTGCGTGTTCGGCGTCGCCTGCAGCCTGATCGCCGTGTACGAAGGTTATAACGCTGCGCCGACCGCCGAAGGTGTCGGGCGCGCGACGACACGCACCGTGGTCATCTCGGCGGTGCTGACACTGATTCTGGATTACATCCTGACCGCGATCATGCTGTGAGGCATCGTTTATGCGACCGACACGCACTGTAGAATTTTCGACCGGCCTGTTCGTGCTGCTCGGCTTCGCGGCGCTGTTTTTCCTGGTGACCCAGATCACCAACCGCGAACTTACCACCAACGGCAAGAGTTATGGCGTGGTGGCGTTGTTCGAGAACATCGGCAGCCTGAAGCCCGGTGCGGCCGTTTCGATGGCGGGCGTCACGGTCGGCCGCGTCGAGAACATCAGCTACGACCAGCAGCAGTACAAGGCCGTAGTACGCATGCGCATCAACTCGCAATTCGACCGCATCCCGAAGGACAGCGACGCGAGCATCATGACGTCCGGGCTGCTCGGCGGGCAGTACATCGGCATCACGCCGGGCGGCGACGAGCAATACCTGAAGCAGGGCGATCGCATCGAGTTCGTGCAGGATGCGTTCGTTCTGGAGAACCTGATCAACCAGCTGGCGTCGACTTTCCTGCGCCGCGACCAGGGTGCCGCCGAAGGCGGCAACCAGGGCGGCAGCCAGGACAAAGCGCCGGCGGAGGAGCCGAAGCGATGAAGCGTTCAGTGAAAGTGTCGACCAAAGTATTGATGTGCATGCTGGCGGCCGCGTTGCCGCTGCTGGCATTGACGGCGCGCGCCGCCGAAGCTGTCGCGCAGGTCGGGCCGCAGGAGCTGGTAACGAAAGTTGCGCAGGACACATTGCGCGATCTCGACGCCCACCGCTCCGAATACAAGCAGAACCCGAAGCGGGTGCGCGAGCTGGTCGACAAGAACATGCTGCCGCACTTCGACACGGCATATTCGGCGCAGCTCGTGCTCGCGAAGTACTGGCGCACGGCCACGCCGGAGCAGCGCAAACGCTTCGTCGAGGCGTTCTATCAGTCGCTGCTGCAGAACTACGGCGACGCGCTGCTCGAGTTCACGCCGGACCGTCTGAAGATCCTGCCGTTCCAGGGCAAAGCCGACGATACCGTCGCGACCGTCCGCAGCGAGGTTCGCCGCGACAACGGCCAGCGCGTGCCGGTCAACTACTCGCTGCGCAAGACGCCCGAGGGCTGGAAGGCGTACGACGTGCAGATCGAGGGCGTGTCGTACGTGAAGTCGTTCCGCACGGACTTCGGCTCGGAAATCCAGCAGAAGGGCCTCGAGCCGGTGATCAAGCGCCTGGAAGATCAGGTCGCCAGCGGTACGGTGCAGAAGCCGACCGCATCTGCGGGATCCGACAAGCAAGCGGCGTCCGAGAAGAAGTAGTGAGAAAGAACGGCACAGGCCGCGCCCGGCTCGAGTCGCTCGGTGCCGGGCGCTTTCGCGTCAGCGGCGTGCTGGACGCGTCGACTGCCCGCGAAGTGCTGGAGGAGAGCGAGGCGCGCTTCGAGCAGTTCGCAGGCCTCGACATCGACCTGGGCGGCGTCGGCGAGAGCGACAGCGCGGGGCTGGCGCTGCTGATCGAATGGCTGCGCCTGGCCCGTCAGTGGCAGAAGGAGATTCGCTTCGAGAACGTGCCGGCGCAGATCGAGGCGCTGGCGCGGATCAGCGAGGTCGAGGATCTGATCGGCGGCAGCGAGAAGAAAGAGACGAAAGAGCAAGAAGAGAAGAACGAGAACAAGAAGTCGGGCTAAAGCCCGACCTACAGGTCACTACTTCGGGTCTGGTTCCTTCGGCGTCTGTTCTTCGGGGGCTGCTTCGTCGGGCGGCGTGTCGCCGTCGTCGAAGTCTTCGAGCGTCTCGGGCGGCGGATTGCCGTCGAAGATATCGAACTCGCGGTGCTGCAGCCAGGAATCGCGGATGAAAGCGTACGGGTCGTACGTGCGTTGCAACGTCGCATCCAGCGGCAGGATCTCGGAGCGCGAATGGATGACGTCCAGCACGCGCTCGCCCCATACCGCTTCCCACGGCGCATCGAGGTACGTGATCGGATCGAAGAAGAAGTCCACCATGCGCGTCGGCGCGTCACGCAGCGTGGACGGGCCGAAGAAGGGCAGGTTGACGAACGGGCCTGAGCCGACGCCCCAGACCGCGAGTGTCTGACCGAGGTCCTCGTCGTTGGCTTCCAGGCCGACTGCCGTCGCGACATCGAACAGGCCGGCGAGCCCGAGCGTGCTGTTGAGCAGGAAGCGGCCCGTGTCGCGCAATCCCATCTTCGGCTTGCCTTGCAGGAACTGGTTGACCACGGTCGCCGGGTATTCGAGGTTGCCGAGGAAATTGCCGATGCCGACGCGCATCCAGTGCGGCGTGATCTTGCGGTAACCCTTGGCGACGGGCTTGAGCGCCGCGCGGTCGACGGTGTCGTTGAACTTGTAGACCCCGCGATTGAATCCTTCCCAGCGATCGTCGGGAAGCGTGCGGCCGGGCGTGGCCGCGCATCCTGCGGCGAGCATCGCAATCAATACCGCAACAGCGGCGCGCAGTGGGCTGAGCATGCGTCGAGAATCTCCGAACGGCCAAACGGTAAGGTGTGCGGCGGATCAAGCCGCGGCGGGCATTGTATCAACTTGCACGACGACGATTGCCGCCGCTGTCCTGCGCAACCGGCCTGCGCATGCGTTTGGGCATTGCTTGCTGCACCTCTTCGAGGCGGGCCTCGAAGCGCGCGCGCTGCACGTCCGTGATCTTCGGTACTGCCAGCGCGAGCTGCAGCTGGTTGATGGCAAGCGGCAGGTCGCCGCTCATCAGGTGGTACTCCGACATGTAGTAGTACGAGTCGGCGACGTCGCCCGCGGCATTCGCTGCCTGCGCCGTCAGCTTCGCCTGTTCGGGCGTCGGCGGCACGACATTGAACAGGTCGAGCAGGATCTGGTGTGCGCGCTTCGAATCACCCAGCTGCATCAGCGCTTCCGCATAGCGCACCGTCACAGCGATATTGCGCGGGAACAGCTCACCCGCACGCTGCAGCGTATTGAGTGAGGCATCGCCCTTGCCCGCGAGCAGCTGTGCCTGACCAAGCGCCGTGTGATATTGCACGACAGTCGGATCCGCATCGCGCAAGCGCTGGAACACCGGGACTGCCTTCGCGGGCTGACCCGATACCATCAACGCCAGTGCTTTGCCGTAGACCTGAGCGGGAGTTGCATCGGGCTCGTTGCCGATGATCGCTGCGTAGTACTCGCGCGCGTCTTCGCCGGCGGGCGTCGCCAGAACGCGCAGACGTTCGCGCGTAATCGCGTAGCTCACGCTTTCCGGGTCGGGCTTCACGTTGAGCTGCGCCGCGCGTTCTTTGGTCTCCGCGATACGCGTGCTGGTCACCGGGTGAGTGCGCAACATCTCCGGGATGTTGATTTCGCTGCTGCCCGCATGCCGGCTCATCGTTTCGAAGAACGCCGGCATGCCCTGCGGGTCGAAGCCGGAGCGCGCGAGAATGCCGATGCCGACGCGATCCGCTTCGGTTTCGTTGGCGCGGGTGAAGCTGATCTTCTGCTGGATCGCGAGGCTCTGGGCCGCTGCTACGCCGGCCATCGCCGCATCGCCGCCGCCGGCTACGCCGATCAGAATCGCCGCGAGCATCGCGGCGGTCGACACCAGACTCGATTTGCTCTGCTCCGCGATGCTGCGCGCGATGTGCCGCTGCGTGACGTGCGCAACCTCGTGTGCGATCACGCCCGCCAGCTCGCTTTCGTTCTTGGTATCGAGCAGCAGTCCGCTGTTGACGCCGATGAAGCCGCCGGGCAGCGCGAAGGCGTTGATGGTGTTGTCTTTGACGACGAAGAAGTTGAAGCGCTGCGAGCCGTCGTTCGCCTGGCTCGACAGGCGCGTGCCGAGCGAGCGGATGTATTCGGAGACCTCGGGGTCTTCGAGGATCTGATCCTGGTCGCGCAGGCCGCGCACGATCATGCGGCCGATCTGGTACTCCTCTTCCGTGCTGAGCATCGCTTGCGCCGGGCTGCCGATGTCCGGCAGGTCCTCGGGGTCCGGGTCGGCGAGACTGCGCGAGGCAGCGCCCAAGGTCAGGGCGGCCGTGAGGAGCAAGGGGACCAGGGACTTCGCGGTGATCATCACGGGGCAGTGTGGTGCGGCTGGCTGGCGGTGTAAAGCCGTTGGACCGGGGCGAGAGTCATCGGTTCGATGACAGCGTTCAATGACCCTTTGTTCAGGTTCGCCGCTGTCCGAGAAAGCTCTAAGCTGCATGCGGGATGGGGAGACTTACATGCTTGCAGGGCATTTTCTGCGCGGCGCCTGCGCGCTCGCGCTCGTTTTGAATCTGGCCACCTCGGCGCACGCCGCCGAGCAAACCCAGGTCGTGCTGCTCGGCACCGGCAATCCGCCAGCCGATCCGGACCGCTCCGGTCCGGCGACAGCGGTCGTCGTGAACGGCACTCCTTATCTGGTCGACTTCGGTGCAGGCGTCGTGCGCCGCGCGAAATCGGCGGTCGTCGATCGCGGCATTGCGGCTCTCGATCCGGTCAAGCTGCGCGTCGTGTTCGTGACGCATCTGCATTCCGATCACACCGTGGGCTATCCGGATCTGATCCTGACGCCGTGGGTGCTCGGCCGCCGCGTGCCGCTGGAGGTTTACGGGCCGAAGGGAATCGCGCACATGACCGAGCACGTGCTGGAGGCGTACCGCGAGGATTTCGCGACACGCACCAAGGATCGCGCGCTGTACACCGTCGGCGCATTTGCCGAAGGTCACGCCGTCAATCCGCACGAAATCAAGCCGGGCGTCGTCTACAAGGACGAGAACGTCACGGTTACGGCATTCGCGACCAAGCACGCGATGGAGAGCTTCGGCTATCGCTTCGATACGAAGGATCGCAGCATCGTGATCTCGGGTGACACGAATCCGACGCAGGCCACGATCGACGCGTGTCGCGGCTGCGACGTGCTGATCCACGAAGTGCTGACGCACGACTGGCTGAGCAGGCGCCCCGACTTCCACGCCTACGCCGCTGTGCATCACACGACGACCTCGCAGCTCACGGAGCTCGCGAAGCAAGCGAAGCCGGGATTGCTGATTCTCTATCACGCGTCGTTGTCGTGGCGCCCGGCCCTGGATGCGGAACGCTCGCCGCAGGCAGTGCTGCTCAACGAGATGGCGAAGTATCCAGGGCGTGTGGTCGTCGGTCGCGACCTGGACGTGTATTGAGTCGCTACGCTAGCGCGCCGTCGAAAAGCAGAATTCCGCGAGCGTCTGGTTGCCGCCCTTTTCGATCGCCAGCACCTCGCCGATATAGTTCGTGCCCGGTCGCAGCAGCTCCGGTGACACGGTCAGCATCGTGCCGACCTTCACGGGAAACTTGACGTCGAAGTTGGTGCTCTTGTCCTCGGTCTCCACGATCACTTCGTAGCCGACGATCTCGAGCGGCTGCCCGAAGATCGTTTCCGTCACCGGATTCCACGCGACGACGACACTGTTGGCCGGCAGGTTCTTTGCGCACTCCTCGCCGGCAGCGGGCGCGGGCAGCAGGATCTCTGCCCCGGCGGGAACGCGATGGCTGAATTTCACGTCGGCGGTGAGCCGATTGCCCGCCGGATCGCGCCCGCGGAACTTGTAGATGCCTGCAGGAAAGCGCCGGAAGAATGCCGCGATCGGCAGCTCGGCGGTCGGTGGCTCCACGCTCTCGAGGAACAGCTCGGTGCCGCCGCCCTGCCGCGTCAGGCGGCCTTCGGACTCGGCGCTGAAGATCTCCTCGCCGGTCGGTGCGAAGATCTCGATCTCCTTCCAGCCCTCGCTGTCGAGAAACGCCTGAACACCGATGTCTTCGGCCGTGGCGTTGTATTCGATGATGAACGTCGCCGCCTTGAGCGGAATCGTCGCAGCCCCGGCCGTCGTGGCAGCAGCCAGCACGGTGCCGGCTGCGGCACAGCGGAACAGATTGTCCAGGATCGTCTTCATTGCAGCGCTCCTTTGCGAACACTGCGAATTGGACGACGGGGAAATCCCGATCCTTCGCTCGAGTCTCTGCGCTGGCCGCGTCAGAAGCGCCAGATCACTCCCAGCGAGGGCGTGATCGGCAGATAGCTGAGCGTGCTCATGTCGAGCGTCAGCTCCGGCGTCTCCTCGCTCTCCAGCTCGTATTTGACGCAACAGTCGTTGCTGCGATTGAGTATGTTGCCGGCTTCCACGAACAGCGTCAGCTCGCTCGTTCCCGACAACTCGAAACGCCGCGCTGCGCGCACGTCGAGGCTGCGATAGTCGTGCAACCGGCGCGCGTTGCGGGGTCCGGCAGTGACGATCGGGATCGGCTCGGTCTGCGTCAACGCCACGGCAGTGGTCGGCCAACCGCTGTGGTATGCAGCTGCGACACTGAGCTCCCAGTGCGGTCCCTGCCACGTCACACCGCCGCTGAACAGATGCCGCTGATTCCAGCTGCGCGGCACGTCGCTGTCGGCGAACTCATCTGTCACCGACGATCGGCTGTAGCTGAGCCACCAGGCCAGCGGTTGCGAGGTCGCCCGGCGCACGGTCAGCTCGAAACCGCTGGCGCGCGCGCTCAGCGGCGCGATGCGGATCCGATCCGGTTTGAGCTCCGGCAGCAACACGAACGAGTTCAGCAGGTTCTCGAACCGCGGCCGGATCCGCCGGTAGTCCTTGCGGTAGGCTTCGAGCCGAGCGTCGATGCCGTTCGGATGCCGGTACTCGACGCTGCCGATGAGATGCCGCGCCTGCTGCGGCGGGAAGAACTGCGTTATGCCGTCCGACACCTGCAGCTCGTCGATCGACTGAGACTGGAAGAACTGGCCCCAGGCCGCGCGCAGCTGCACGCGCTCGCCGAATGCATGTAGCACGCTGATCCGCGGACTCACCTGATCGCTGCTGTCCGCGAGCGTGTTGCGATCCCACCGCAGGCCGAGATCCGTCACCAGCTTCTGCGGCGTGCCGAGGCGAGCGCTGCCGTACAGTGCATAGTGATTGCCGCTCGGGCGTACGCTGACACTCCGTGTGCGGGTCGTGTCCGTCGCTGCGCCGGGCACGTCGAACAGCAAGTCGAATTCCGCTTCATCGCGATAGTCGTAGCGCCCGCGCATGTCGCGCAATTCGGCGCCGAACAACAGCGATAGCTCCTCGCCAATGCGCCACGTCCAATCGGTCTGCACGCTGTCTATCGTGAAGTCGCGGATGTCCTCGAGCTTGCCGCTCGCCACGCCGTCCTGGTCGCCATCGCCACGACGAACGCTATCGAGGTCGCTGCGCGCCAACAACAGGCGGCCGGAAAGTGCCGCGCGCGGCGCGTAGTCGAGCGTGAGCCAGTAGTGGCGATCGCGGTACTCGGCCCGCGCTCCTTCCTCATGATCGCTGTCGAACAGCACCAGCGAATCCTCGGACGCGAGTACGTTCGCGGCGAGCGCGATCGAGTCCGTCATGCGCCGGCCGGCGTGAGCGTACAGGTCGCCGTAGGCCGGCCGGCCGATGTTGGAGCTCAACGCGTCGACGATCAGATCCAGGTTGCCGCGCCGCGCCGACACCAGCCAGTCGTTGCGGCCGTCGCCCGAGCGCCCGCCGGCCAGCGCCGCGGCATTGAAGAAGCTGAGCGATAGCTCGCCGTACGGCTCGTCGGGCGCCGGCGGTTCGATGTCGATGACGCCGCTCAAGCGATCGCCGAACCTCACCGGAAAGCCGCCCGAATAGATGCGCATCTCGCGCACCAGGCCGGGGGCGATGGTGCTGAAGACGCTCTGAAAATCCTTCAGGTGAAACGGGTTGCTGAGGGTCAGGCCGCCGAACCGCACGAGTGTCTCGGCCGCTTCGCCGCCGCGGATGTTGGCGCGCGCGCTGAATTCGCTGGCCGCCACTCCCGGCAGGCGTGCGACCGCTCGCAGCGGATCGTCGCCAATGTCCGGTGAGAGCTGCAGGTCGGCGGCGCCCAATGTAACTGCCGCGAGCGGGTCGCCGTGCACAAAGCGGTACTCGCTCGCGCTCACGATGATCTCTTCGAGATCGTTCACCGGAGGCTGCAAGTTGCCGGCCGCGGATGCCGGCGATCCAGTGGACGCGGGGGCCGCACGGATCAGCAGCAGCGCACCGTTGGGCGCCTCCTTCACGGTGAGCCCATGCGGCGCGATCAGCTCGTCGAGGATCTGCCGCGGAGCGGTTGCCTGCGGCTCGTCGCGAACCTCCATCGAAGGCCGCACGAGAGCGCTGCTGTACAGGACGTTG
>Ga0111539_10012642_pt1 | contig 10576 bp, 8 predicted proteins | sample RhiMethybrSRZTD1_FD_79667 | JGI IMG/M metagenome (GOLD analysis project Ga0111539, IMG submission 79667) | Populus rhizosphere microbial communities from Tennessee, USA - Rhizosphere MetaG P. TD hybrid SRZTD1 (version 2) (version 2) | ecosystem: Host-associated > Plants > Roots > Rhizosphere >... | reverse complement strand
TCTCCTTCGTTGCGGGCGGCGTCCGCCCCGTTCGTGCCGTTGCGGTGCGACGATGGATGACCGTTGAGCGAAGAACGCTTGGTCACCCGCTGCTCGTCGTCCCGCGTCATCGGCGTGCTGTCGTCCATCTGTTGCCGTGCCTCACGTTCCGCCGCCTTGCCGCGTCTGAGCGACTCGGCAATCAGCGCGTCGGTGAGGACGAGTTTGGCCTCGGACATGTCCTCGATCGGCAGCACAACCTCGTTGTCCTCGCCGGGGGCGGCATCGCTACGGCGAATGCGCGCTGCCTCGCCCTCCACACCCAGCAGCAGTCCACGGAAGCGCTTGCGGCCACTGATCGCGACCGCCATCTCCACCTTGAGCTCGTGACCGGCGAAGCGCTCGAAATCCGAACGCCGTACCAGCGGGCGGTCCATGCCGGGCGAGGACACTTCAAGCCGGTAGGCCCGGTCGATCGGGTCCGCAACGTCGAGCACCGGCGAGAGCGCACGCGAGACCGTTTCGCAATCCTCCACTGTCATCGTGCCGTCCGGCCGTTCGGCCATGATCTGGACGGTACAGCCGTCGAGTCCGGAAACCTTCACCCGGACAAGCTGGTAACCGCTGCCGATCAGAACAGGCTCGACGATCGCCGCCACGCGGGCCGCGATTCCCTGCTCCACGATGAGGCGTGGATCGGAATTCGCCCGAAGAGTGTCAATCGCTTGCGTCATTCGCCGTTCGACTGCACGTCCAGTTCAAATGCTGCCCGGTTCGACCAGGCACTTGGGCCCGAATTCGGTAACAAAAAAGAGCGGGTCCCGGGGGAACCCACTCTCAAAAGCCGACCGGATCACATCCGGCCGTTATGAGATATCCATAAGCTGGACATCGGAAATATAGCGATTTGCCGTTTCGGCGCAAGGGGCCGCAGCCGCCCCGTAAACCTTCGGTTAACTAACCCTTCCTTCAGATTCCGTTGCTAGTTTTGCGTATTGCCGCGCCATCGGCGCCATTGTCCATGCCGCCCGTCGGGAGTTGAGGATGTCCGCCCACGCTTCGCTTCTCCCGGAACTGGAAGAGGTGATCCGGCACGGATCGTCGGAGCGAAGGGCGACGACGCTCAGGCGTATCACGACGCTTTTTCTCGACGGCGCGGGTCGTTTCAACGACGACCATCTCGGTGTTTTCGATCTGGTATTCAGTCGCTTGATCCCCAGTGCGGAGGTCAAAGCCCGCACTGAACTGTCGCACCGACTGGCGCCGCTCGCCACTGCGCCGGCCGAAGCGGTGCGGCGTCTCGCGCATGACGATGATATCGCCGTGGCGGGACCAGTGCTTGTTCAGTCCCGGCAACTTGCCGAGACCGATCTCGTCACCATTGCCCGGACCCAGAGCGAGGCGCATCTGCTCGCCATAGCAGGCCGCGGCAGGATCGCGGAGGCGGTCACTGATGTGCTGGTCCGCCGCGGGGCCCGCGACGTCGCTCACCGGGTTGCCGACAATCTCGGGGCGCGCCTGTCGGAACGGGGCTTTTTCACGCTCGTCGACCGCGCGAAAAGCGACAGCCTCCTGGCCGAGAAGGTGGGGCTGCGTCCGGATATTCCGCCGCGGCTGTTCCGCGATCTGCTGCTCGAAACCACGCCCCTCGTGCAGCAGCGCCTGCTCGCATCGGCCCCGCCTGCGATGCAGGCCGAGATCCGACGTCTCCTGGCGAAAGTCTTGCACCCGACGGAGGCAACAGCGGCCCCGCCGGACTACGTCACCGCAGAACGCACGATCGAGGTGCTGCGCGGGGAACATGCGCTCACCGAGGCGACGGTGGCCGAATTCGCCAACAAAGGAGAATATGCCGAAACCATCGCGGCGCTGGCATCGCTCTGCGCGGTGCCGACCGAGGTGGTCGACCGACTGATGGGCACCGAGCGGCCCGATCCGATCCTTATTCTGTGCAAATCGGCCGGATGGTCATGGACCACCGTAGCGGCCCTCATCGCGGTGCGGCCCGGCGGCGAGGACACATCGGCCCCGACTCTCGATGCCGTCCGTGCTGACTTCGACCGCTTGTCGCCAGATACGGCACGGCGGGTGGTGCGGTTCTGGCAGGTGCGGCCGGACCACAGACCGCAGACCGCGGAGGAGGGAGGGGAGGTTTAGCTTTCCACCTTCGCGGCTTTTACCGGCGGCCGCGCATCCTCCCGCGTCAGTGAATTGTGGTCGGTTCTCCGGAAGATCAGATAGCAGGGCACGCGGCCTTCGCGCTTGGCCTTGGCTTCGTAGCGCGTCCCGGAAAAACCCGGCCACGGATGCCGCCAGTCGTCGGCGCGCTCCGCCACCCATACGAAGTCGCGCGACTGGACCAGATGTTTCAGTGTCCATGCCGCATAGTCCGGGATGTCGCTCGCGAACCGGAACTCGCCGCCCGGTCGAAGAATGCGTGCGATCGCGGCGACGCTCTGGTCCTGCACGAAGCGGCGTTTCCAATGCCGGCGCTTCGGCCATGGGTCGGGATAGATCAGATCGACGCGTGCGAGCGAAGCCGGGGGCAGCCAAGCCAAGAGCTCGGTCGCGTCGCCATGATGGAGCCGAATGTTGGAGAGATTTTCCGCGGCAATCGCCGCCAGCGCCTTGGCCATGCCATTGACGAACGGCTCCGCCCCGATGAAACCGGTGCGGGGATGCATTCGCGCCTCGGCGATGAGATGCTCACCACCGCCGAATCCGATTTCGAGCCGCACGTCATCAACTGGATTGGGGAACAAAGAAGCAGGCGCAGGCGGCTGCGCGGTGAGATCGAGGGCGAGCCGCGGCAGCAGGGTCTCGAACAGCGCCGCCTGCCGCGGCCGTAATGGATGACCTTTACGCCGGCCGAAGAACGCGCGTGACCTTCCGGTCTCGTCCGCCATGCCGCACGTCGCCTTCGATGTCATGCCGCCCGCATCCGTAAACACTGGAAAGCGGGCGGCGAACAGCTCTCGCGGGATGGATCACGCACCCCCACGCGGCGCGGCGGGCCCGGGCGAGCACGCGCGGGGCCGATCAGCCGACCGCGCTTCTGATATCCTTCACCAGGTCGGTCTTTTCCCAGGAGAAGCCGCCATCCTTGTCCGGGGCGCGTCCGAAATGGCCGTAGGCGGACGTCCGGCGGTAGATCGGCCGGTTCAGCTTGAGCGTGCGGCGAATGTTCGTCGGGGTCAGCCGGAAGATTTCGGGCAACGCCTTTTCAAGCTTCTTCTCATCGACTTTGCCGGTGCCGTGGGTGTCGACCAGAAGCGACATCGGGTCGGCGACGCCGATGGCATAGGCGATCTGGATCGTGCAGCGCTCGGCGATCCCAGCGGCGACCACGTTCTTGGCGAGGTAGCGCGCGGCATAGGCCGCCGAGCGATCGACCTTGGTAGGGTCTTTGCCGGAAAAGGCGCCGCCGCCATGGGGCGCGTAGCCGCCGTAAGTGTCGACGATGATTTTGCGGCCGGTGAGCCCGCAATCGCCATCAGGGCCACCGACGACGAAACTGCCGGTGGGGTTGACCAGGAAATCGGATGGCCTTTTCGGCATCCAACCCTCGGGCAACGCGGAGGCGACGGCGTCGCCGATCAGGTCCTTCACCATCGCCGGGGAATACTTCTTGCCGTTACGCGTCTCGGCGTTGTGCTGGGTCGACACCACGACCTTGGTGCACCCGATCGGCTTGCCGGCGACGTATTGCACGGTCACCTGGCTTTTGGCATCGGGCTGCAGATCGAACAGTTGCTTGGAGCGGCGCTTCTCCGCCAGTACCTTCAGGATCTTGTGTGCGAAGTAGATGGGGGCCGGCATGAACGAGCCCTTCTCATAGACTTCGCTCTCGGTGCAGGCGAAGCCGAACATCATGCCCTGGTCGCCGGCGCCTTCCTGCTCCTCGCCCTTTTTCTTCTTGGCATCGACGCCCATGGCGATGTCGGGGGATTGGCCATGCAGCAGCACCTCGACATCGGCGCCATGATACGAAAAGCCGTCCTGGTCGTAGCCGATGTCGCGGACCACATTGCGCGCGATCTGCGCAATTATCTCGCGATTGGCCACCGCGTGGTTGCCATACCTGGTGAACAGCGGCGCCTGTCCGCGACCTTCTCCGGCGATGACGATCTTGTTGGTGGTGCAGAGCGTTTCACACCCGAGCCGGGTATTCACCAGACTGTCGTCGGCGATCCCAAGCTTGACGTCGTTTTCGAGGAAAGCATCGAGGATGGCGTCCGAAATCTGGTCGCAGACCTTGTCGGGATGGCCTTCAGATACGGATTCGCTGGTGAAGAGATAATTGACATGTGACACTGAAAAGCTCCCCTCGCAGGATCGATGGCCCGTACGACTCTCGAGCGTGGAGCGTTTCTTGCAGCGTCCCCGAACGGGGTCAAGGTGTGGGCAGGATGGGACGAGGGAACAGCGACGGTAATCGTGGCCGACGAGCTGACGGCTGTGCGCTCGCTGCGGTCCGTCCTTAAAGCGTAACCTTAGTCTTCAAAGCGTAACCTTAGTCTTCGCTTTCGCCTGCGATCTCCTCGACAAGGTCGACGATGCGGCGCCTGAGCTTGGCCTCCTTGATCCGCATGAAGGCCTTGGTCAGCGAGAGTCCTTCGGAGGTCGCGAGGAAATCGGAGACATAGGCGGGCGAGGGCGCCTCTTTCATTCCATCGGTTGAGCCATGCAAGTTAGGCGCGCCCTCGAAGAAGAATGCCACCGGTACCTGCAAAATATGGGAGATCTGCTGCAATCGGCTGGCTCCGATGCGGTTGGTGCCTTTCTCGTATTTTTGCACCTGCTGGAACGTGAGGCCCAAGGCATCCCCGAGCTTCTCCTGGCTCATGGCCAGCATCATACGGCGCATGCGCACCCGGCTGCCGACGTGCTTGTCGATGGGATTCGGGGCCTTTTTGGCGGCAGCCATAACGATCTCCTATGCAGCCGTGCTTCGCGCTAATGTCCCTTCTGCGAAAGCGGAAGGCAATCGTATTCGATGCAACGCGGGCGCGCCGGTGAAAAACGGTTGAAATGGCGGTACAACTTTCAGTTTACCCTAAGCGTTGATTAAAAAGAGCAATTAATCGATAGTTTCAATTGTAACCTGTGGGCTAAAAGTTGTGCCACCATGTCACAGGTGCAACCATAGCATGCGTGGCCGGGCATGCACCACGCGCTGAGCTGTTCTGCATTATCCCATCGGACGCCGACGGCGGGACAGCATCACCCACCCCAAGCCCCCGAGGACCATAAGCCCGGCCGGCGCATCACCCAAACGGGCGTAGAGAGTGACCGCGAGCGGCCGCGGCAGCGGGGCGTCAAGGATGCCTTCAACCCCCAGAGGCAGTGACGCCACCACGCGCCCCAGCGGATCGACCACCGCCGAGATGCCGGTGTTTGCCGCCCGCACCAGGGGCAGGCCCTCCTCGATTGCGCGCACGCGTGCCTGCTGGAAATGCTGGTAGGGGCCGGCGCTCGCGCCAAACCACCCATCGTTGGTGAGATTCAGAAGCCAGCCGGGTCGCGCGCCGTTTCCGGCGACAAACGGCCAGTCGAAATAGCGGCCGAGGTGGCGATAGAGCCAGTTCGGCTGCTCACTGTGGGGTACCGCGTCGCTGGCGAAGATGATCTCGTAGCACACCAACGGGAGAAAATTCGGGGCGCCCGGCGCCGGCTGGTTTTGCCGCCGCTCGCCGGGGATGAATCCGCCGCGCACCTTGGTGAGCTGCTCGAGGCCGAGCTGCTCCAACAGGTCCTGGAACGGCAGATACTCGCCGAATGGTACCAGGTGAACCTTGTCGTAGACCGACAGGATCGAGCCGTCATCGCCGATCACGTAAATCGAATTGTAGGCGCGATTGACGACGCCCCGGGAATCGGGTGCACGGATCGCCCCGGTGATCAGCACCGTGCCTTTCGGCAGCAGCGCGCTGATTTGGGCGAGCACGTCCGGCTCGCGCGTGAGAAAGAACGGGAATGCGGATTCGGGCCAGATCAGATGCGTGACGCCGCGCAGCCCGGTCGATTGCGGGCCGTCCTTGCGATCGGACAGCGCCAGATACCGGTCCATCACCTGCTGCTTGCGCGCATAGTTGAACTTGTCGTCCTGCTGCAGATTGGGCTGCATGATGCGCAGGTGCACGCCTTCGACGTAGTTCGTTGACGTGCCGGCCAGCCGTGCCGCGCCGTAGATGGCCAGCGCAGCGATCACCACCCCGCTCAAGGCCGGAGCCACCCACGGGCGCGTGGTATCCGTGCGCGGGTCGGCGAGCGCCGCGGGCGACGCGTAGATCGCGACGGCGAGGAAGGTCAGGCCCCAGATCCCGATCAGCGCCGCGCCTTGGGCGAGCCAAAGCGGCGAGATCAGCGCATAGCCATAGGTGTTCCAGGGAAAGCCGCTGAACAGGTGCCCGCGCAGCCACTCTGCCAGCGTGAGCGCCACCGCGAGGGCGAGGATGCGGATGGCGCCGCGCGTCCAGATCGCGCGCGCCAGCGCCAGTCCGAGCGCCGTATAGATCGCCATTGCGGCCGGCAATGCCGTGACGGCGAATGGAAGCAACCAGCCGAAGGTCTTGGCGTCGACCAGGAACGCATGGCCGAGCCAGTAGAGACCGGCGAGAAAATAGCCAAAGCCGAACCACCAGCCCGCGCTGGCAGCGGCGAGCACACCGCCGAGACGCGTGCCTGCCGCGCCATCGACGAGCCAAACCAGGACGGGGAAAGTGACGAAGGGGACGGGCCAGATGTTTGTCGGCGGCAACGCCAGCGTCGACGCGGCACCGGCGAGGAAGGCGATCAGGATACGCCACCAGCCTCGCGCCGATACGATCGTTTGGGCGAGGCGGCTCAGGGTCACGAGCGACGCGCGGATTTCGACGGCGCCGTCTGGGGCGAAAGCTTGACCGGTTCTTCGCCGATCACGGGGCTGGAGGAACCGCCCGCGCTTGCCGGCGTGAGGGCGCCGCTGGGCGATTGCCGGCGTGTCTCGCGGCTATTGCCGTTCTGCCGATCAAGGCCGCGGTAAACCTTGAGTTTCTTCACCCGGCGGGGATCGGCATCGAGGATTTCGATTTCGAATGGGCCGGGACCGGGAACCAGTTCGCCCCGCACCGGCACCCGGCCGATCCGGGCGGCGACGTATCCGGCGAGAGTGTCGACCTCCTTTGCGAGCTCGCCCACATCGAATTCGGTTCCGACGGCTGACGCGATGTCCTCGAGGCTGGCGCGCGCGTCGGCCAGAAACGACCCATCGGGCTGGCGTACCACGTCCGGGGCGCCCTCCTCGTCGTGCTCGTCGGCGATATCACCTACGATCTGCTCGACGATGTCCTCGATCGACACCACGCCGTCGGCGCCGCCATATTCGTCGATCACGAGGGCGAGATGAATGCGGGTCGTCTGCATCTTCGCCAACAGGTCGAGCACGGGCATCGACGGCGGCGCGTAGAGGATTTCACGCACGATCTTCGTCGTCGACAGCGGCATCGAAAGGTCGACGGCCTTGAGATCCAGCCCGGCGGGAAACGGCCGCTTGCGCCGCGTGTTGGCCTTGGCGCTCGCCGCGGCGCGCTCCGTCATGAAGGCGACGAGGTCGCGGATGTGCACCATGCCGCCGGCGTCGTCGAGCGTATCGTCATAAACCACGAGGCGCGAATGGCCCGCGCTCTCGAACACCTTCATGAGCTCGCCCAGTGCGATGTCGCGCTGCACGGCAATGATATCGGCGCGCGGAACCATGACATCCACGATGCGCCGCTCGCGCAAACCGAGGATGTTCTTGAGCATGGTGCGTTCGGTCGGGGAAAAGCCGGTTTCGCCCGCGCCGTCCTCGAGCACATCCTTGAGGTCCGCGCGGATCGTGCTGGCTTTCCAGCCGAAGACCGTCCGCAGCACCCGCGTGAACCAGCCCTCGGTGCCCTCGCCTGCAGCAGAGTCCGAGCGTGGTATCAACGCGGGCAAATTGTATGTGGCGCCCGGCTCATTCGAATGCGTGGGGTCGGAATCAGGCATCGCAATCCGGCGCACGGCGCGCAGTATAAGGATCGGGGATGGCAAGCTGCGCGAGGATCAGAGTTTCAAGTCTTTCCATGGCGTCGGCCTCGTCATCGGCCTCGTGATCGTAGCCGGCGAGATGGAGAAATCCATGCACGGCAAGATGCGCCAGATGGTGCGCAAAGGGCTTATGCTCCGCACGCGCTTCGCGTTCCGTCGTTTCATGAGCGATCACGATATCGCCGAGCAGGCGGGGTGTTCCCGGCGCGGCGCGCGGGCCGCGGGCGGGAAACGACAGCACGTTGGTCGCCGAGTCCTTGCCGCGCCAGTCGCGGTTGAGCGTCCGGATTGCCGCATCATCGGTCAGGACGATGGCAAGCTCGCCCACGGTCGGCGGCACCATGGCGGCCGCCTGGGCGATCGCCCGGCGCAGCAGCGCCTTTGCGCCGCGGTGCTGTTTCCAGAGCGGAGATTCTATCACGATCTCGATCGCGCTCGCGTTACGCGAGGCGGCTGGTGCGCGCTGCTTGCGCATGGCCAGTGTCACTTTCCACTCGCCTTCGTAGAGCAGAGAAAGCAAGCGAGCGACCTCATTCCTTCGTCTCGCGCGCCCGCGCCGCCTTGAGCGCCGCCTTGTCGTAGGCGTCGACGATCCGGCCCACGAGTTCGTGGCGGATGACGTCTTCGGCGGTGTAGACCACGTGACCGATTCCCTCGACATGGCGCAGGAGCCGCGTCGCCTCCGCAAGGCCGGAGGTCTGTCCGGACGGCAGATCGACCTGGCTCGGATCGCCGGTGACGATCATCCGGCTATTCTCTCCGAGCCGCGTCAGGAACATCTTCATCTGCATCGATGTCGTATTCTGCGCCTCGTCCAGGATGATGACCGCATTTGAGAGCGTGCGTCCGCGCATGAAGGCGAGTGGCGCGATCTCGATCTCGCCGGTCTGCAGCGCCCGCTCGACGATGCGCGCATCCATCAGGTCATAGAGTGCGTCGTAGATTGGGCGCAGATAAGGATCGACCTTCTCGCGCATGTCGCCGGGGAGGAACCCAAGCCGTTCGCCGGCCTCGACCGCAGGACGGGACAGAATGATACGGTCGACCTCCTTGCGCTCGAACAATTGCACGGCGTGGGCGACCGCGAGCCAGGTCTTGCCGGTGCCCGCCGGCCCGGTGCCGAACACCAGCGCATGGCGGCGCAGCGCACGGATATAGGCGTCCTGCGCCGCGGTGCGCGCGCGGACCGGGCGCTTGCGCAGATTGATCTCCTCGAAGCTCGGCCGCGCGGTCGTGGCGTCATAGTCGAACAGCGAACCCTGGGCGATGGCCAGGCGAATGGCGCCCTCGACATCGCCGGAAACGAGCTCGTCGCCCCGCTTGAGCTGCTCGTACAACCCCTCCAGCACGCGGCGCGCCCGCTCCACGCCGTCGCGCGAGCCGGCGACGTTGACATGATTGCCGCGCTGTTCGGCGACAACGCCCAGCCTACGCTCGATCAGGGCCAGGTTCTGCCCGTACTGGCCGAACAGCAAGGAGGCGAGCCGGTTGTCGTCGAAGGCGAGCACGATCTGCGTTGCGGCATTGTCGCCGGGAGCGTCTGGTGAAGAAACGAGAGACCCGTTGTCCGGTCGTGGTGAGCGCAATGGTTCAACCCTCCGCCGGCATCGGTTCGGCGCCCGCCGACGCGCCTGCGAGCGTGCCGAACAGGCTGTTGGTGCTCATCTGCGTGATCCTCACCGCTGCGACGTCTCCGATCATTGTCTGGGGAGCCATGACCTGAACTGCTTGGAGATATGGGGAGCGGCCGGCGATCTGGCCAGGATGGCGTCCCGGCTTGTCGAACAGAATATTGAAGGTGCGGCCGAGACATTGCCGATTGAAGGCAGCCTGCTGGCGATCGATTGCGGCCTGCAGACGGTAGAGCCGCTCGGTTTTCACCTCGTCGGGGTTCTGATCGTCCATGTCGGCGGCCGGCGTGCCGGGCCGCGCCGAGTATTTGAACGAAAAAGCGCTGGCATACCCAACCTCGTCGACCAGCGAGAGCGTCGCGCGAAAATCATCCTCGCTTTCGCCCGGGAAGCCGACGATGAAATCCGAGGAGAACGCAATATCAGGGCGCGCGTCGCGCATGCGCGCGACGGCATCGAGATAGTCCGTCCGGCGGTGACGGCGGTTCATCGCCGCCAGAATGCGGTCGGAACCCGACTGCACCGGAAGGTGCAGGTACGGCATCAGGCCCGGCAGATCGCGATGCGCCGCGATCAGGCTTGGGTCCATGTCGCACGGATGGCTCGTGGTGTAGCGCAGCCGAGCGATTCCCGGCACCTCGGCAATGCGCGCCAGCAAACGCCCCAGCGTCCAGGGACGGCCGTCGGGCCCTTCGCCGTGATAGGCGTTCACGTTCTGCCCGATCAGCGTGAGCTCGCGCACGCCGGCATCCGCGAGCCGCGCGACTTCGGCAATGATCTTCGCGACCGGTCGTGACATCTCGGCGCCGCGCGTATAGGGCACGACACAGAACGTGCAGAACTTGTCGCAGCCTTCCTGCACCGTGACGAATGCCGAGACACCGCGTGCGCGTATCGCATCGCGGCTCGGGGCC
>Ga0111539_10012641_pt1 | contig 10576 bp, 1 predicted proteins | sample RhiMethybrSRZTD1_FD_79667 | JGI IMG/M metagenome (GOLD analysis project Ga0111539, IMG submission 79667) | Populus rhizosphere microbial communities from Tennessee, USA - Rhizosphere MetaG P. TD hybrid SRZTD1 (version 2) (version 2) | ecosystem: Host-associated > Plants > Roots > Rhizosphere >... | reverse complement strand
GCGCGTGCCACTTTGGATCACGCATGATGCGGTCGCTGGCGCGGTGGAGTTGAACGTGTAGCGCATCAGGCTTGGATTGGTGTAGTTCACCCAGTCGTACTTCATCTCCGTGCCGGTGTATCCCAGCTTCGCGCTGTGGCCGCCGGTGACATAGTACCACGAGGCGCGCCAGTTCCACGACACGGTGTCGTACACGCCCCACCCGTACGGCGCGCGATATGAGCTGTTGGCACGGCCGTAGATGTTGGAGGTCTCCTGCACGCCGATGAATCCCATCGGCGAATCGGGAGGCATATGTCCCGAGCCGATGATGCCGTACCAGAAGCGCGAGACGGCCGCATCCAGCAGGTGGCTGCTGGATACCGGCGATGTCCACGTCGCCTGCGTCAGGCTGACCGGTCCGTCCTGGTATCCCGGCCCCGCCTCCGGAGCGATGGTCTCGGAAGTGGCCGGTGCGCCGATCCAGCTGTCGCCGCGCACGCGGCACCCCTCGGCGTTCGTCGTGAGCGTCGATCCGAGGCAGCGATACTGTGGTTGATAGGAGAACGTGACGCGATTCTTCGGCGTCACCTGTCCCGTCAATCGCATAGACAGATCGAACTTCGATTCCGTGAAACGAGTCTCGACACCGGGCGTTGGGGTGTACAGCCACTTCGTCGCGTCACCCAGATTGAGATTGGGCACCATGCCGGCGGCGACGACCTGTGCGATCCCGATCGTCCGCACGTTGCCGAAGAACCAGAACCGATCGCGAAGGATCGGTCCGCCGAGGGCGCCGCTGCTGTCCCAGTTCTTGCGCACGGTGGGCGCCGTTGGGATGCCGCGCGCGCGAAGATCGTCGGTGACGTTGTCCGACTGCAGGCTCGACTGCGTGCCGCTGAAGAACGCCGAGCCGCTGAACCTGTTGCCACCGGAGCGCGGGATGATGTTGGCAACCGGGCCACCGGTTTCCGATTCGCCGAGGCCCCCGCCGACCATCACCTGCATCTCCTGAGCGTTGCCAACGTCGAAGGCGAACTGGGTCACGCTGTTCTGGCCGAACGGCCCGTTGACGGAGACGCCATCGACGAAGACGCGTCCCTCTGTGCTGATGCCGCCGTGGGCCGAGAACAAGGCCATGCTGGGCATCAGCGCGTTGGCATTGACCCCCGGCTGCACGACCAGACCCGGCGTGGCATAGAGCACACCACCGTAATTACGCGTGATTGGCAGCGCATTGATGGTCTCGCTATTGATCACTGTCTCGCGCCGCGTCGTCTGCGTGTCGACGATGGGTGATGCACCAGAGACGGTGATGGTCTCCTGTATCGAACCAAGCCGCAGATCGGCGTTGATCGGGATGACGCCTGAACCGGAGACGCTCACGTTGTCCCGCTTCACAGTGGTGAATCCGGTCAGCGCGAAGGTCAGGACGTAATCGCCAGGCGGGAGCGTAACGATGCGGTACTGCCCGGTGCCATCGGTCAGCGCGGTTCGCACCTTCTCGGTCAGCGATGGACTCGTTGCCTCTACGGTCACCCCCGGCAGCACAGCTCCCGAGGAATCGCGTACGACGCCTGCGATGGTCGCTTGCGCAAATGCGGCCACAGCTGTCAGATGAAGACTCAGGAGCACGCCGAGTATGACTCTGCTAGGGTTCGTCACTCATGCCTCCGTTCTATGCGACTGACGTATATGCTCGCAGCTGAGGCATGTCAAGCTTTCACTGTGAGCGCGCGCATCAGAAAAAACTGGTGACGACGTGGACCATCCGACGTCGGCGTGCACACCTCGAGAAAACGTGTGTTATGTTGACGCACCCTCCCGAGCCTTCGTATGCCCGTTGTACCCGCAGCGCTGCCTCCGCTGCTTGCTGGGCCGGTTCTTCGTCGCGTCGAGTCGGATCTCGTTTCCGTCTGGATCGCTACTTCACGCGCATGTAATGTCTCGCTGCTGCTCTTCGACGGCGCCGACATCGTCGCCTCTCGCAACGAGCAGGACGACTTGCGCGCCAAGTGGGTGTCCGAGCCGCAGCCCACCGCGCAGGCGGGCGCCCACCTGCACCTCCTGACCGTTGTCCTGGACCTGCGTAACCCCGGCGGCAACGCGTCGCGTTCCGCGGGCGCGACACTCGAAGCCGATCACACGTTTTCGTACGACCTGCGCCTGATCGAGCGCGCCGATCCGACCCGCATCCATAACTTTCGGTCGCTTGGCCTGGTCGCCGATCCCACCCCGATCGGCTACGACCCCGAAGAACTGCCGTCGTTCAGGACGTGTCCTCAGGAACTCGATCGCCTTGTCATCCTCCACGGGTCGTGTCGCCAGCTGTTTGCGGCGCCGCCACTCGCGGACGAGGCCGAGAACGACCCACTCCCCGGCGTCCCTGCGATCGAAAACGAGACGTTCGTGCCTCCGGGGATCGATCTCCGTGCGGACCCGACGTTTCCCAACTGGCCGCGCGAACGGCCGACGGTCGACTCGCCGCGTCACGACGGCAAACCGTATCCGTTTCCATCGGACGAGTACCCGCAGGTCCCGAAGCGGGATGGCATGGTGTGGATCGACGGGCTCATCGAAGCCCGCGGCCCATCGCCGCTGGTGCAGCGTCCGCATCAGCTCTTTCTGACCGGCGACCAGATCTACGCCGACCAGCCGCCGCCCCCGTTGCTACCCGCGTTGAACACGCTCGCGCGCATGCTCGTCGGCGAGGAGGAACTCGGCGCGGAACCAACGGGCACGGTCTTCAAGGCCGCAACGCTCGAGAACTTCCCCCCGGGATTCCGCGGCGATACCGTCCGGCGCAGCGCCGGCTTCACCACGTCGGCTGGCGATCATCTGCTCTCCTTCGGCGAGTTCGTCACCTACTACCTGCTCACGTGGTCTCCAGAGCTCTGGAAGCTCGATCTCTGGCCGAGCACCGATCCCAACGACCCGTCCAACTTCGACCCGTCGACGATCACGGTGCCCCAGGACTGGTTGATCCGCTTCCTCTACGTTGACGAGCCCGTCGATGAAGAGTCGCGTGGTTCCGATAATTTCACCGACGCGTACCAGACGCTGCGCGAGGCGCTGGCGGACCAGGAGGAGAAGGGTGAGAACGACGCGATACGCCCCGCGCCGCTGCTCACCCGGCCACCAGAAGAGCACGGCGAGTGGTACTTCCTGCAGGTGCGTGACTGGGTGGCCAGCAAGTACTGGTCACCGGCGCTCTTCGATTGGTGGTTCCGGCGATTCCGCGCTCAGCTGCCGCGGGTCCGGCGCGCGCTCGCCAACGTGCCCACCTACATGGTGCCGGACGATCACGACGTCTCCGACGACTGGTACTTCAGCCGCGAGTGGCGCGAACAGGTGTTCACCCGCCCGCTCGGTGTGGACATCCTACGCAACGGCATGATGGCCATCGCGGTGATGCAGGCGTGGGGCAACGATCCACGGCGCTGGTCCACTGGTCCGGAGCGGGAACTGATCGATCGCATCACCGCATTCGCCCCGGCGATGGCCGCCACCGCCGGACAGCCTGGCACCTTTCCGCGCGCGAGCCTCGACCGCCTGCACGAACTGCTCGGACTTCCCCAGAGCGTCAATACCGGCGTCGCGCCGACGTTCAGGCCGCTCGTCGACTTCTCCTTCCAGATCGAAGGTCCCGCTCACCGCGCGCTCGGGATCGACGGCCGAACCAAACGGCGTTTTCCATTCCGCACCTCGCAAGCCGGCGGCATCGACTACGAAGGTGCCACCGGGCTGATCAACGACACGCTGCCGACCGGCCTTCCCGGCGAGGAGGCGACCGGCCTCTTCGGTGATTCGCCGATGGCCGCGGCTCTTCCGGCCCGGCCCGCTGGAGACACCAAGCTCACGATTGTCGTCACGGGCGTGCCACTCATCGGGCCCGAAGGCATGGAACTCGCGCTGGTCCCGTTCCAGCGGTTCGCGCGCCTGCTGGGCGAAGTCGATGCCGAGTCGTGGTCGTACGAGCCGTCAACGTTCGAGGCCATGCTCGCCGCCCTCGCGCGCTACGAGTCCGTCGTCTTGCTCTCGGGCGATGTGCACATCGGATGGAGCGCCGAGCTCGATTACTGGAGCTCTCCTGACGGTGGGCCTGTACGCACCGCGAAGATTGTGCAGCTCGTCTCGAGCGGGCTCACGAAAGACTGGGGCGATCTCGCACCGCCGTTGCGCGGACACGCGCTCTCGCTCGACGTCTTCGAGTCGGCCACGAACCCGCAACAGTTGCACGCTGAGCGAGTGGGCTGGGGCACACCCTTCAGAACGTCACTGACGCCGCCAACGCCACTCGGCCCGCTGGTGACGCAACCCGATAAGGCGCATCCCTTCTATCGCGCGAGGCTGAAGATGCGCGCGCCGGTCGTACCCACTCACGGCTGGCCGAAGGACACGGCGGAAGTGCGCGAGCCCAACTGGGCGTGGCGCGCGATCATGGCGCGCGACCATCGTCCGGACTCGACACTGCCGCCGAGGATCGACCGGCGCTGGACGCCACTCGATCTGCCAGTGGACCCGCTCGACCCCAGCGAGGGTGCGTGGCACGCCAAGGCCGCGCGGCGCATGGCCTTTGGCCGCGTCTTCGCCACCGCGCCGAACGTCGGCATCGTCACGTTCGCGCGCGCTGGCGACAACCAGTCGGTCCGGCACATCATCGCGGGCGAGCTGTTCCCGATCCCCGATACCGGCAACTCCCCGACCGGCCTTCAGCCGTACATCGTCCATGAGTTCGCGCTGGCGCCGGTGCCAACGTCTACGTGGGACACCTCTCGTCCGAAGATCACCGACGACGGCGGCTGGGGCGTGGATACGACGGAGCCTGTCGTCAAGCTGCTGCTCGAGATCGTGCCGCCCATTTGGCAGTTCGCCGCGGACTTTGGCGGCGCGGTGTTCAACGATGTTCCGGCGGGTCTCGATGACATCGCGCGGGAAGCGCTCGTGACCGACGCGGCATCACGCGTCAGCACGCCGTTCCGCCGGCGCATCCTGAGAAGGCTCGGGCCGTACGCGTTGCTGCCGGACTCGGCGCTCGACGCGCTCACCGATGGCGAAATCCTCGAGCGATTCCCCCAAATCGGCCGCTGGGATGCCGGCAAGGAAGCTCGCGCCCTGATTCGAGGCGACATCGAGCGTTTGCTGGCGTTGAAGTCTTCGGTCGATAAGACCGCGCTCTTCGACGATCTGCTGCTGCTCGCGTGTTCTGAATGGGTCAACGACCGCGCGCGAATCGTCACCCTGGTCTGCGGCATTCTCGTCACCTTCCGCAGCCCGGTGACGAAACACGTGCCGGTGCTCGCAGGGTTGATGGGCGGTTTGTGGGACCTGTGGCGCAACCGCACGTTGGCCGACCAAGTGGGCGAGCATCCGGTGGACATCCTGCTGTCCACCATGGGCCGGTCGGCGATCTTCGTCGTCAAGCTGCTCTTCGAGGTGGTCGTCAATGTGATCCGGGACCACGAAAAACGTCCTGGCGACGGACCACCGATCTTCACGCCTGAACTGGTGGCTGCGGCGCTCGGCGCGTGGCAGGGCCTCGAGCGGCCGAAGCACTACACGTTCGTATCCGGCTGGGAGTTGCCACCCACTCCGAGCGCGCCCGGCACGCGGGCGATCGCGCGTACACGGGAGGCGATGGCGAAGCAGACGCTGACGATGATCCGGCATCCGGAGGGACATCAGCGCTTCACCCGACCGGCACAGAGCGTGTCGTTCACGATGATTCCGCCGCCGGCGGAAGACACGACGCCGGCGGCAGAGAATCCGCCTCACGGCAGCCTGCTGGTGGGATGGAATGGCGGGCTCGAGAAGGAAGAGGACATCGGCGCCGGGTTCCGTGTGCGCTTCGAGCTCGATGCGCGCGGGGTCCACACGATTCCGTGGGGCGGCCCGTTCACGATCGACGGTCGCGGCGGCGCGGCGTTTCGCGTCTCGATCCTGCGGCCGACCGTACTCACGCTGCCGGGCACCGACATTCGCATCACGCCGTCAGCGTCGCTGTCTCTGGGCGTGAAGTCGGGAGCCGAAGAGGACTCGTACCGGCCCGCCGTGACGTTCCGACTCGCGCTGAACGATCTGGAGGATCGCGTCTCCTTCAAGCCGAACGACGAACTGCTCGTTCAGCTGCTCCCGACTGACGGGCTCTCGCTGCCGATCGACGCCGCGCTCGAGTGGACGCTGGAACGCGGCTGGCGATTCTCCGGCGTGGGTCAGATTGCGAGCGCCCTGCTCGTCGACACCGAGGCGCCGCTCACAGAAACGCCGGCGCCCCGCGACCCCAATGCCGACTTCGACAATCCGCCTCCGGCGTCGCCCCTCGTACCCACCGAGGTCGTCACGCCGCTGAACCTGCGGCTTGGCCCGGTGACGTTTCACGAGCGGCGGTTCGAGGTTACGACGGCGGTCACCGATGGACGCGCCGCGCTCAACATCGCGGTCACCGCCACCGTGTCCGTCAACATTGGACCAGTCCGCCTCGCCGTCTCGGGTCTCGGCGTGCGAGGCTCGCTCCTGCTCGCCACCGAGTTCGACAACCTGGACGAATTCGTCGACTTCACGATTGGTATCCCGACGCCGACGGGCCTCGCTATCTCGATTGATACCGACGTGGTCGCGGGCGGAGGCTTCCTGCAGCGCATCCCCACACCAGGCGGTGGCGTGACATGGCGCGGCGGCATCGCACTCCGGCTCGCCGAACGCTACGACATCGCCGCGTGGGGCGTCATCGAAACCGGCGGTGGGCGGCCATTCACGTTGCTGGCGTTCCTGGTCGTGCGTTTCTCGCCGCCGATTCACCTGACGGCCGGATTGAAGCTCGTTGCGCTCGGCGGCCTGATCGCGCTGAACCGGACGATGAACGTCAACGCCTTGCGCGATGCGGCCACCGGCACGCAGGGCACACTCGACCCGGTGCTGTTTCCCGACCGGCCTGAGCAGCGGTTCCTCGAGCTGCTTCCAGCCGTCGAGCGGTTCTTCCCACCGGCGAAGGGGCATCAGGTCGTTGGACTGCTCGCCGAGATCGAATGGCGCGCCGAAGTCGGGACGAAGTTCGGCATCTTCCGGCTCGCGCTGCTTGGCGAACTCGAGACGTTTCAGTTCGCCTTGTACGGCACGGCGCAGCTCGGATTCCCGAACGTCGATAGCCCGCACATTCTTCGCGTGCGAGCCGCAGCCGAAGCGCTCTACGACCATCGCGCCAAGATGGCGCGGTTTTCGCTGACGCTGATCGAAGCGCTGCTCTTCGAACGCGTGCATCTGACCGGCGGCGCAGCGCTGTTGATCAAGTGGGGCGACCGCAACGAGTTCGCCGTCACGCTGGGCGGTTTCCACCCGTCGTTCAGGCCATTCATTCCTGAAGGCCTGCGTGAACCGCCGCGTCTCGGCGCCTATTGGAAGCCCCATCGGCTCGTCGAGCTGAGCATCAAGGCGTACTTCGCGCTGACGTCCACAAGTCTTCAGTTTGGATTCGCGGCGCACGTCGAAGCCGGCGCAAGCTGGGGCGGATTCCGCGCCGACACGGAATTCAATTTCCTCGTGATGACCGAGCCCGACGTCAGGTTCGAGCTCGATCTGTCGTTCCGCGTGACGGTGTTCCTTTTCGGCTGCGATCTGATCAGTGCGTCGCTGAGCGGAGCGATCTCCGGTCCGGGTCCTTGGACGATGGAAGGCTCGGTGTACTGGGAAGTCTGCGGCGTCGACATTTCGAAGGACTTCGGACCGTACGAGTGGGGCGACAGTCCACCGCAGCTGGCCACTCAGCAGCAGGCGGCCAGACAGGTGCTCGGAGATGCGCTCGCCGCAGGTGAGAACTGGACGGTTCGCCGCAATCCGCGACTGGCGGTACGACTGCGAGGGGAGAATCCAGACGTGCTGGACCCGCGCGATCAGATCGACATTCGGCAAACCCGCTTGCCGTTGGGCATCGGCCTCGAGATGCACGACGCGAACCAGTTGTCCGATCCCGGCGCGTGGACGCTGCAGCCGGCAACGGGTGGACTGAGAAAGATCTCCGATCTCACCGACGTGTTCCCGACGAGACGCTACCTGCAGAAGCCGCCAAAAGAAACGCCGTTCCGCGGCGGACTGGTGTCCGGTGCGCGTGTGGGTGGCCACGGCTGGAGCGTCCCCGACGATCTCGCTGTGGAAAGCGACGAGTCACTCACCGAAGACCTGGTGCTCGACAGTCTCCCAGTCCGTCCCAAGCGGCTGCCGCTGAACATCTTCGTCCCGATCGTCGACGCGGTCCTCGTCGCCGCGCCGACGCGATCGATCGAGCGCAAGTGGACGCGTCACACGCTGATGCTGGAGGACGTGCGATGAAACTGATGTTTCTCCCTCACGTTCGCGAAGGCATCGTCCCGACCGCAGCGGCCGGCGTGCGAGCGCAAGCGTCGGTCGGTGTGCGTCTCGAGTCACCAGGACGGCAGGCGCGCGATGTCAGTCGCGCGATGACGATGCTCGGGCCGGGAGATGTGGTGGCCATCGAGCGGCGTCAGGTACTGCGCGTCACTCCGGCCTCCGGCACGCGCGACGCCGAGCCCGAGTTCTTTCCGTCGATCGAATTCGACGCGCCCGATCTGCCGTGGACGTATAGCCCGGTCGTTCCCACTGGAACACGCGTCCTGCCGTGGATCGCCCTGATCGTCATCGAAGCGACACCCGACGTCAGTGTCGCCCCTGGCCAGCAGGGACAGAGCCCGCTGATTCTGCGTCTGCCGCCGGCGGTTGCCAGTCGCGAACTGCCGGATCTCGCGGACCGGTGGGCGTGGGCACATGCGCAGGTCGCGTGCGCAAACAAGGCAGAAGTCGCGCAGACGTTGGCCAGTCATCCCGATCGGACGCTGTCGCGGCTGCTGTCACCGAGGCGGCTGCTGCCCTTCCGTGCCTACACCGCCTGCGTGGTCCCGGCGTTTTTGTCCGGACGGATCGCCGGTCTGGGACGCGATCCGGCGAGCGAGCCAAGGCTGGTCACGGGGCACGAGCCGGCGTGGAGCGCATCCGACGTGCCGGCGGAATTGCCGGTCTACTACTCGTGGAGCTTTCGCACCGGCGAGGCCGGTGACTTCGAGTCGCTGGCGCAGCGCCTGCATGCGGCGCCGCCCGATGCCTCGATTCCCACCACGCCGCTTCATCTCTCACTGCCCAACGGTGACACCACGCTCACCGTTGACTGGGAGCCACCGCTTCGAGTTCGTGGGCAGACGGTGTCGAAGCCGCGGCGTCCCGCCGCGGCTGTCACGCAGATCAAGAGCGTGCTGGCGGCGAGCACACCGGCGCGACGAGTGCTTGGCCCATCGTACTTCGGCGCGCCGTGGACCGACGGCCGTCCGCTGACTCCGCTCACGCAGTGGGCACCCGAGTTGAACCTGACGCCGATGTCTCGCGCGGCCGCGAGCCTCGGGGCCGAGGCCGTGCGCGGCGAACAGGACGCCCTCATCGCCGCTGCCTCGGAACAGCTCGAGGTGTTCCGCGCCAAACAGCGCGAAGGCCGCCGCCGGCAACTGGCCGCCACGTTCGAGAATCGCGTCAAGCTTCGACTCGCGACTGCACCCGTGACCGAGTCGGCACGAGTGTTCGCGCCGCTCGCTGTATTTACGCAACTGAGCGCCGCCAGCGTCGGCCTGCTCACGACTGCGGGACGACGGGTGCTGCGCAAGAGCGTCATCGGCCAGGCGGGGTTCTCGAGAGCGACGTCCGCGGGAACAACGGCGTCCACCACTGGGACCGTATCATTGACCGCGGCGGCCTCGACGTCGGCGACATCACGATTGGTCATCGCGGCGTCTGTCCTTACGAGACGCGACCTGCCAACGCTGACGGTCAGCGGCGAGCTCGCGTCAGCCCTGGTCGATCCCATCGTTCTTCAACCGGCGGTCGTCTTCGAGCCGGTGCGCGACGTGCCGCCTCCGGTGGCGCCGGTCGATGCCACGACGATTGAGACTGGCGCGTTCGCGCCGCGATTCGCGCGTCCAATGAGCGAGCCGCTCGCTGAACGATTTCCTGAGCTGATGCTGCCGGGCGCTGGGGCGATCGAGCCGGATGGCGTGATGCTCGTCGAGAGCGACCAGGCGTTTGTCGAGGCCTTCCTCGTCGGCGCCAACCAGGAATTGAACTACGAGATGCTGTGGCGGCGCTTGCCGGCAGACATGCGCGCGACAGCGTTCCGGCGGTTCTGGGGACATGCCGATGGCTCTGATGACATCAACGCGATCGGCACATGGGACGCCAATACGGCCGTCGGGTCTCATGTCAGGACGACCGCCTCGATGGTGCTGGTGGTTCGCAGCGAGTTGGTGCGCCGGTATCCATCGGTGCTCGTCGCCGCTGTCCCAGCCGAATGGAAAGACGGAAACCGATCGCCGATGAAGGATGCGGCGCGGATGGTATTGCCAGCGTTCAGGGGTCACATCGGTGCTGACGTGCTCTATGCCGGATTCTCACAACCGTCACTGACCGATGCCATCGGCACGACGACACCGGCGGGGCCAGCGGGCTGGTTCTTCCTGCTCAGTGAGAACCCAGGCGATCCGCGGTTTGGCCTCGATCCCGCCGTGGGTACGGCGGCGCCGCCCACGCGCGCGACTCTGAGCTGGGG
>Ga0111539_10012639_pt1 | contig 10577 bp, 6 predicted proteins | sample RhiMethybrSRZTD1_FD_79667 | JGI IMG/M metagenome (GOLD analysis project Ga0111539, IMG submission 79667) | Populus rhizosphere microbial communities from Tennessee, USA - Rhizosphere MetaG P. TD hybrid SRZTD1 (version 2) (version 2) | ecosystem: Host-associated > Plants > Roots > Rhizosphere >... | reverse complement strand
CGTCGTCCGGAATCCGATCGCTGACCGGATGAAAGAGCACGACCCACACGAACAGCAACGCTGCGACCGTGGCCAGGATCGTGCCGGTCCGCCCAAGCAGCACCTTGCCGATCGTCACGCCCACTGCCGCCGGCATCAGTGTGAGCAGGAGGACGCGCGCATGCCCGCTCACGCTTGCCGCCGGCGACGGTCGCATGGCGACCGTGGCGATGATGATCCCGCCGATGCCGGCAATCCAGCCCAGGGCGCGTTTCACGCTTATGCCGGCCAGTCGACGGCCGAGACCTGCACGCGCAGGCCGTCGGGGTCGAGCACGGAGAAGTTGTCACTCGCCGTGCCCTGCACCCGATCGAGACCGGCCGCGCGCGTCGCCGCGCGAAGCCGATCGGCGTTCCAGTTCTCGACGCCGATGCAAAAGTGATCGACACGTCCTGGCGTGTCGCTCCGCTGCAGGATGATGGTCCCGCCACCCGGCAAGTCGAGTCCGTGGTTGTCGGGTCCCTGGACCACGCGCGACGGCGGCAGGCCGAGCAGCGTGCGGTAGAACTTCTCGGATCGCGCGACGTCGGACACCTGCACGTTGACGTGATGCAGGAAGCGCCCCTTCATGGCGCTCTCGGTCGGTGCTTGCGCGGCCGCGGCGGCAGGAGCAGCGACCATCGCGAGCGCGTGCAGCAGCTGTCGTCTCGTGAACGTGCCGTTCTCGTATGCGGTCAGGAGTGAAGCGATGGTGTCAATCATGCGGCATATCCTAGCGCCACATCGGCGCCGGTCCGCCAACCGGTGTACAGTCCTGCCCGCAGGCGTGCGGATCGGCGAGTGAGACAGTCCTTGCGCCGCGACTCCCGTACGGGAAGGTGCCGGTTCCTCTGATGAACGCCGAGCTCGCTCCCTACCTGATTGCGGCGGGATTCCCCGTTCTCCTGCTGACCGCGTTCGCCATCTTCCGGTTGCGATACCTCCGGCTGGTGGAACGGGCGATCCATGGCGGCCCAATCGTGGCCGATTCCGGGGACTCACTCCCGCATCGCCGTATCGACATCCCACCGATCGCGCTGGAGTGGATCGACGCCGCGGCGGACCATGGCTACTCCGACGTGCCGTCGCTGATCACCGCTCAGCGGTATACGCGCAACGTACGCGCGTCTCACATGATCTCCGGCTGCGTGTACCTCGTCATCGCGGCGGCGATCGTCTGGCGAGGCCAACTTGCGCACGGCGTCGGAGCGAACGCGGCGGCAATGCTGGGATACTTCAGCACCCTGCCGTCGCTGATCATCGTGCTCGCCTTCGGTCGTCAGCGATGGCCGATCTGGATAGCAGTGGCGACGGGGTGGGCGGCGATTGGCTGCGTGTTGCTGCTGTGGCCGATCCATCTCACGTGGACCGCAGCGTTCGGCGTCATGCTCAGCGGCCTCGAGTTCGCCTCTCTGGCCGTGATATCCGTCGCGCTGTTGTCGCTGAGAATCACCCGGTCGCTCCTTCTGGGCTTCGTGCCGATCATCACGCTGTGGATGGCCCTGGCAACGGCCGAGGGAATGCTGCTTCAATCGCTCGGCCTGGATTTGAGCGGCGGCTTCACGCTTCGTAATGTGTCGTTGGGCATCGTCGCCGGCGCCCTGGGCATCGGCGTGATGGTCCGGCAAATACGGCGCGGTGTCCGCCGCAGCTTCATTGCGCTTCTGACCGCGCTTGTCGCCGTCGGCATAGCGGGTACGATCCCCGACCGCCTCAGTTTGCTTTCCGCGACGATCGCCGGCGTGGCGGTAAACGGTCTGCTGACGCTCCTCGTCTGGTGGCTGTTTTCGCGCTTCCTGCAGCTCAAGATCCGCGGGCTCCTTCCCGACGACCTGTTGCATGTGGGTCTGTGCTGGCTGGTGTTGACCGTCTTCGTGGCGACGTTCTCACTGACGGCCGGTGTGCCGCTGCTGGTGCTGCCGCTTGCCGCCTCGGTGACGACGCTTACGTGGATGCTGCAACGACTGCGGCGTCATGTTGGCCCTTCGCCGCCGCGGCGGATGCTCCTGCTTCGTGTATTCGGACGAGGCCCCCTCCAACGCCGGTTATTGCACCTGCTGGAAGACAGCTGGCGTCGGGCCGGCCGTGTGGACATCGTCGTCGGGGTCGACGTGGCGATGCTCACGCTGAGCGCCCTGGCCTTGCAGGATTTTCTGCTCGGACGCATCGATCGGCAGTTCGTCACCGGGCGTGAGGATGTCGCCGCGCGCATCGCACAATTGCCGCAAGGTCTCGCGATCGACGGTAGGTACCCACTCAACGAGCTGCACTGCCTTCCCGCCGTCTGGAAGCAAGTGGTCAGCGAATTGTCATCGAACGCCGACGTCGTCCTGATGGACCTCCGAGGTCTTCAGCGCGTGAACCGCGGAGCGCTATTCGAGCTCGCGCTCCTGATCAAACGCGTACCGCTGTCACAGATTTCGCTGGTGACCGATGAAAGCACCGATGCCGCCCTGGTAACGCAGGTTGTGCAGGATGCGTGGTCGGCCTTGCCTGAAGACTCGCCGAATGCGTCGCTGTTACGGCCGCGGCTTCGCCTCGTCCGCTGCTCCGGCGCATCCTTGCGTGACGCCGAGGTCATCCGGCGTGAGGTGTTCACTGCCGCAGGCGTCGGGTGCGCGCTCGCCACGACCACGTGAAGGTCGCGCCAATCATCGTCGGACCAATTCGACGCGGCGATTCTGCGCTCGACCGATCCCTGTGTCGTTGCTGGCGACTGGTCTCGATGCCCCGTATCCGATGGTGGTCAGCCGTGCCGCGTCGATTCCTGCCCTCACCAGGTATGTCTTCACTGCCGCCGCACGGCTTTCAGAGAGACTCTGGTTCGCCGCGGCGGTTCCTATGGCGTCGGTATGCCCTTCAATCGTGACACGCCAATCGCGGTTCGATCTGACAGCCGTGACCAGGTCCTCGAGCGCAGGCCTCGACTCCGCACGAATGCGGTCCGAGTTGAAATCGAAGTTGACTCCATAGACACGCGTTCGGTTCGACGTGCGCAACTCGTCTGCCATCTGCTGGGCGGCGTTGCCGGACCAATGGGCGCACGTCCCCACCTCCGTCGTGCTTTTTTCACCGTCCCACCAGCTTGGAGGGTCGCTGGTCTTGCCTTCGAACCACCACAATCCGTTCAACTTGTGTCCGTCGGGAGAGACCACCATGATCGCGGGCCCCGACCCGTTCGTCTGGTGCCACGAGAGGCGGACGACGTGCCCCTCGATACCGCCTGTCACAGTGCCTTGCCGGTAGTCGTAGCACCCGATCAGCGACGTTCCCTGCTGTCGGATGTGCATCACGGCGGAACCGCCGGGCCACTTGGTGGTGTAGGAGCCGCTCAGATTGGTCGGCGCTGTTCGCGTCAGCACGGTACCTGTGGCGCGAAATTCGGCCAGCTGTACGTAGTCGGCGGCGCCATGGTTGTTCCGTACGGTCAGCCGTATCCAGCGGCCAGGCACTTGCGCGGTTGTCGCGAACTGCTGACCGTCCTTGCCCGGCTGAAGCGATACCGACGCCACGCGCGTGTATCCGACCGTCGCACTCGCATCCGACACTTCGACGAGGACGTCTTTTGCCGCACGTGCCGGACGCTCGGCCGCGCTCGCATCAAAAGACACGCTTTTGAGGACCGTGCGCTCGCTGAGGGCGATGACCACGACCTCGTTGCCAATGCTTCCCGTCCGCGACGACCACACGCTGCGGGGATTCTCGTCGATGAGCATCAACGAGGAGTAGGTATCGCTGTACTCCGTCGGACGCTGCAGAATCGTGGCGCCCGCCGCGAAGGAAACGACGTTCTCTGGCGCGGGGAGTGACGTCTGCGCGCCTGCGGATGGCCCGACAAGAAGAAGCGGGAAGGCCAGCCCGATCGCGCTCACTCGGCAGCGACGCGAGCGCGGCGTGCGCCAGGTGGCTGCTGCAGTTTTACCCATGCCGCACGTCCAGTCCGTTATCTGTACGCCGCCGCCTGAATCGTGTAAAGCTGCGCGTACTGGCCGTTCCGAGCGAGCAGTGCCTCGTGGGTACCGGTCTCGACGACGCGCGCGCCGTCGAGCACGACGATGAGATCGGCCATGCGGACGGTGGAGAAGCGATGTGAGACGAGGATCGTGATGCGACCAGCATCACTGTCCGCGTGTACGGCGGACGCGTAACGCTCGAACAAGGCGTGCTCGGTCTCCGCGTCGAGCGCTGCGGTCGGCTCGTCGAGCACCAGCACGAGCGGCACGTCGCGCATGAAGCCGCGCGCCAGCGCGAGCTTCTGCCATTGACCGAAGCTCACGTCCACTCCCTCAGGCCACGAGGGCCCGAGCTGCGTGTCCAAGCCCGCCGGCAACCGCACGATCACATCGTCAGCGCCGGCGCGGGCGACCGCCGTCACGACAGCCGGCTCCATGTCCATGCGTGGAAGATCGCCGATGCCGACGGTCTGCCGGGCGCGGAACTCGAACCGAAAGAAATCCTGAAACGCGCCGGCCAGCCGAGTGCGCCAGTCCTCGGCAGGAATGCGGGCCAGGTCGATCCCGTCGACGACGATGCGGCCGCTCGTCGGCGTGTACATCTTCGCCAGCAGCTTCACGAGCGTGGTCTTGCCCGCACCGTTCTCGCCGACGACCGCTATCACCGCACCGGCCGGCAGATGCACATTGACGTCGTTCAGCACGAGACGATCGGTGCCGGGATACGTAAACGACACGTGTTCGAAGCGGACGCCGTCCGACAGCTGCGTGGGCGCGCGAAGATCGGCGGCGGCCGAAATCGCCGTCGAGTAGTTCTCCAGCCACGCCAGACGCCTCGACGCGTCGAGCCAGACGCCACGCAGGAACCCGATCTCGCCGACCGTTGCTCCGACGTAAGTCGACAGACGCGCGCCCGCAGTAATCGCGAGCAACACATTGCCAGCCGACGCGTTGATGCCGAAGGCCACGAACACAATCGCGCCGACATAGCCCGCGCCGAACACCGCCCACGCGAGCGAATGCCACGCGGCCGATGTCCAGCGCGCCGAGGCAATCGGTCGATTGCCGGCCTCGAACGCGCGACGTCGATCGCTGGCGAGGCGTTCCCCGATTCCGGTGACCCGGACCTCCTTGCCCGCCGCAGCCGTCGTCGTCAGATCGAAAAGATGCCGCGCAAGCCGTGTCGAAGGCGCCCCCTGCTCGTACGCGCGACGCTCGATGCCGGGTCGCCAGCTCGATGTGACCACCGGTGGCAGCGCACACAGCGCGAGCAGCGCCAGTAGCGGATGAATGGACACCAGTAGTGCGATCGTGACGCCGAGTCTCAGCAGCCACGCGCATGTCGTGAACAACGACATGTACATGTGATCGAGCATGAACACCTGATGGCGCAGAACCGACAGCCGATCGAGGTACTCGGGGCGCTCCTGATGCGCGATGGTGGGAATCGATGCGAGCAGTGTCGCGACGTGCGACTCGAGCGCGATCGTCACCTTGTCGCGGAATCGTCGCTGCACGCGCGTGCTGACGGTCAGCAGGAACCATGTGGCCGTTGCGGACAGGCCGAGCGCGATGACCGCGAATCGCACGCGCGACCAGTCCGCGGCCACGACCCCTTCGCCAAGCAGCTTGAACCAGTAGGCGATCAGCGCGTCGGGCAGAGCGGCGACGAGGGCCAGCGTGAACGCCGTCACGATCAGCGCCGGCTCGTGCTGATAGCCAAGCTTGCACAGGCGCCACATCGAGGAGAGCGCCGGCGGCAGCGTCTCGGGCACCGTGGCGGGGGCGGTCTCAGGCGAGGACGTCATACGCCTTCCCCTCCTCGTCTTCGGCCGTGAAACGCTGCGCCTGCAGGTCGAACATCGTGCGATAGCGCCCGCCACGCGCGATCAGCTCGTCGTGCGTGCCGAGCTCGACGACCTTCCCTTTCTCCAGCACGCAGATCCGATCGGCCTGCCGCACCGTCGAAAAGCGATGCGAGATCAGGATCGTCGTGCAGTGCCTCGTCGCCGCGAGCAGGCGCTGGAAGATTTCGGCTTCACCGCGGACGTCGAGCTGCGCGGTTGGCTCGTCGAGAATGACCACGCCGGCGCCCATCTTGACCGCACTCAGCGCGCGAGCCAACGCAACGCGTTGCCACTGGCCGCCCGACAGATCGGTGCCGCCTGTGTACGCGCGCGACAGCACCGTATCGAGCTGCGCGAGCGTCACCGCGCCCGCCGACTCCAGCGCGTCGAGAATCAACGCGTCCGGCGCGCCGGTCGGCGCGACGTTGTCCCGCAGCGGCAGCTCGAGGCGGATGAAATCCTGAAACACCGCCGCGACACGCGATCGCCACGCCCGCAGATCGAGCTCGCGCAGATCGACCCCGTCAACCTCGATCGATCCTGCCTGCGGGTCGTAGAGACGACACAGCAGCTTCGCGAGCGTCGTCTTGCCCGCGCCGTTCTGGCCGACGATCGCGAGAGAGGAACCGGCAGCGATGGTCAGGTCGAATCCGTCGAGCACGTTCGCACCGCCGGGATACGCGAACGTGACGTGCCGGAAGCGAATGTCGCGTGCCGGGTGATCGGTTGCGCCGCGTGGTCCCGAGGACAACTGACCGAGTGATGCTGTCGTCTGCTCGAGTCGGGCGACAGCCGCCACCGGTGCCGCCGCACCATCGAGTGCCCAGTTCAGACCGCCGAAGGCGATCAATGACGTGCCGACCGCACATTGAGCGTAGACGACGATCTCACCAAGATTGAGGCGACCGGCCGCGGCAGCGGATGCGAGCGCCCAGAGCACGAGCACGTTCGCCGATCCGACCAGCAGCAGACTCCACATCAGCGGCCGCTCGCGCAGACGCGTCGCTTCGAACTGCAGTTGGTGCAGTCGCGTGCGCCGGGCGATGAACCGATCGATCGTCCAGCCGACGAGACCGAACAGGCGCAGCTCCTTGCTCGCGGGCGGATCGACGGCGAGACGATACGCATAGTCGGCATCGCGCTGAGCGGCGCGCACGACATCCGTGTTCCGATCGAACCAGACCGCGCTCTCGCGAAGCAGCCAATGCGTGGCCAGCCATGCTCCTGCGAGGACGATCGGTGCCCACCACGCGAAACCGGCAAGGATGACGGCCGATGCGAGGCCGCCGATCATGCCGACCAGCCCGCCCGCGATGAAGTCCATCGAGTAGGACAGCGGCGGACCGGTCATCCCGAGATCGAAGTCGCGCGCCACCGTGAGATCCATCTGCAGCGAACCATCTTCCAGATGCGCCATGCCCTGCGGCCGCACACAGGCTGCAGTGAGGCGTTCGTAGAGGAATCCCGCCGTCCGATCGCCAAGGTTGTGGCTGACCGCCGTCTGCAGCGGCGTCAAGACCTGCAGCAGCACGAACAGCACGCCGACGACGGTGAGCGGACCTGTCAGGCTCCCGCCGCGTTGAACGGCATCGACGAGCACGCCGGTCGCGACCGCCAGCAGTGCCGGCGCGAGTCCGTGCAGGACCACGATCGCCCACCAGACGATCGCGAGACGACCGTCGGCCTTCGGCAAGGCGGCGAAGAACTGCCATTCCTTTCGATTGCGTATGGAGTTCATCAGAGGGATGCCCGGAAGGTCGGTATTATGACGCGGTCCTCAGTGCGCGTCAGTCCCACTCCACGGTCACTTTGCGGCTGAACGGCCACCCAAGCCAATACCGGCCGAACACCACGTAGCCGGTTCGCTCGTATCCCTCCCGATCGCGCACTTCGATGCGGTAGCAGTCCTGATACTGGGAACGCCACGGCGCGTTCGGTCCCTGGAAAAACCAGACACCCTGCCAGTCCAGCAGCTCGAATCCTTCGCGGCCGCACCAGCGCTGAAGACGCCACTCCGAGAAGACCCGCCCGCACCAGATGAGAAGGCCGAAGAGCACGACTGCCCCGAAGACCAACGCCAGTTGCTCCGCGCGATCGAGCGATTCGAAATGCTGGACGTCGTGCACGAGCCGCGCGGCGATCAAGTTCAGGTCCACCGACGACATGATGCCTCGACCGGTCGGCCTTTTCGCGGTGACGCCCTGGAACAGCGCTTTTGTCTCCTGTTCGCCCCCCCGTGAGCCGCGGTTGCGGGGTTTTCCAGCGGACGTCGCGTTAAGCCCGTGGGTGAATTGATATGCCCGCGATCAGCAGCGAACGTTGGCAGAGTGCCAGCCCGCACCTCGATCGGGTCCTCGACCTGCCTTCCTCCGAGGGCGACGCGGGTCTGTTGTCGCTCGGGTCGCGCGATGCACAGGTGGCAGCCGACGTCGAGGCGATGCTCGCGGAGCATCACCTGCTCGACCACGAGGGATTTCTCAACGGGCCGGCGCTGATCGAGCCTGACGAATCCTCAATGGCCGGTCTCACCCTCGGTGCTTACACGCTCGTTTCGCCAATCGGTCAGGGCGGAATGGGCAGCGTGTGGCTCGCCGAGCGCAGCGACGGGCGGTTCCACGGTCGAGCGGCGCTGAAACTGCTGAACGCGGCACTGGTCGGACGCGCCAGCGAGGCGCGGTTCAAACGCGAAGGCAGCATCCTCGCTCGACTCACGCACTCACATATCGCTCGCCTCATCGACGCAGGTGTGTCGAACACGGGTCAGCCCTACCTGGTCCTCGAGCACGTCGAAGGCCGGCACATCGATCAGTACTGTGACGACGAGCGGCTCGGCGTCGAAGAGCGCATTCGCCTGTTTCTCGACGTGCAGGCCGCGGTTGCGCATGCGCATGCGCGACTGATCGTCCATCGTGACCTGAAGCCGTCGAACGTGCTCGTCACGTCGACCGGCGACGTGAAGCTGCTCGACTTCGGAATCGCCAAACTCCTCGAGCACGACGCGGCCGACGACGTCGGAACGGTGTTGACGCGGGACGGCGAGTTCGCGCTGACGCCGAAGTACTCCGCGCCCGAGCAGGTGACAGGCGGTCCGATTACGACGGCGACCGACATCTATGCGTTGGGTGTGCTGCTGTTCGAACTGCTTACCGGTCAGCATCCAACGGGTGCCGACGCGCATTCGCCCGCGGAATTCGTCAGGGCGGTCACCGATACCGAACCGCAGCGACTGTCAGCGACGATGGTCGGCGCCGATTCGGACGAAACCGCGGCGCGGGCCGCACGGCGTGCGACGACTCCCGAACGGCTCCGGCGTCTTCTGCAAGGGGACCTCGAGACGGTCGTCGGCAAGGCATTGAAGCACGATCCCGCGGAGCGGTACGGATCGGTCGCGGAGTTCGCCGACGATCTGCGCCGCGTGCTCGATCATCAGCCAATCGCCGCGCGTGGCGACGCGCTCGGGTATCGCACGGCGAAGTTCCTGCGGCGTCATCGTCGCGTGGTCGTCACCGCGGCGCTCGCGGCAAGCATCGTGCTGGCGCTGAGCGTGTATTACACGGTGCGACTCTCCGCGGAACGCGATCGCGCGCGCGTGGAGGCGGCGAAGGCGTCGAAGGTCAGCGAGCTGCTGACGGGTCTGTTGACCGGCGCCGATCCCTATCGCACGCCCGACGCAAAGGAGCCGACCATCCAGAACCTGCTCGATATCGGCGCCGAACGCGTCGGCAAGGAGCTGCAACACGAACCGGAGCTGCAGGTCGACATGCTGAACGTGATCGGCCGGACGTACGAGCGGATGGGGCTGCACACGAAAGCGCTCCCGCTGCTCGAGCGCGCGCTGGAGATTGGCCGTCGGTCGCTCGGGCCCGAGCACGTCACGCTGGCGCAGGCGCTCAACAATCTTGGTGTGCTGTACCGCGAGCAGGGAAACCTGGGGGCCGCCGAACCGCTCCTCCGTGAAAGCCTGGCGATGCGACGTCGTCTGCTCGGGTCCGAGGACAAGGCGGTCGCCATTACCCTCGTCGAGCTCGGTCGAGCCCTTGGCGATCGCGGGCGTGCGAACGAGGCAGAGCCGCTCTTCAGAGAGTCGCTCGCGATTCGCCGCAAGATTTTCGGCGAGGAACATCGCGAGACGGCAACCAGCAAGAGCGATCTCGGTCGGCTGCTGATGTTCCGCGGCGACTTCGCAGGTGCGGAGCCGCTGCTCCGCGAGAACGTCGCGACGACGACGCGGCTGCTCGGTCCGAATCATCCAAACAGTTCTGCGGCACAAGGAAATCTGGCGTTACTGCTTCTCGCACAAGGCCGGCCGGCGGAGGCGGAAGCGCTGCTTCGCGAATCGCTCGTCGTCAAGCGTCGGGTGTTCGGCGATCGACACGTCGAGTACGCGCAGACGCTGAACTCGCTGGGCATTGCGCTCGAGCAGCAAGGACGGCTCGACGAAGCGCAAGCGATCTTCGAGGAATGCGTGCGGATTGGCCAGACGCAGTTGAGCGCGTCGCATCCGCGACTCCTGAACTACGCGACGAACCTGGCGCGGGTGCGAATCGGGAGAGGAGAGCGTGCGGACGTCGAAGCGTCGCTGCGGCACATCCTCGCGGCACGCCAGAAGATCTATCCCGCGGGAGACTGGCACATCGACCAGGCACACTGTCTGCTGATGCTGGCCGCGTCCTCTACGGGCGAGCTCGCTCGGGCAAATCGGTTCGCCGCAGGACCCGCCCTACGACAAGGCGGGCCGGTCGGGAGTCGGTTCGTCTCT
>Ga0111539_10012637_pt1 | contig 10577 bp, 8 predicted proteins | sample RhiMethybrSRZTD1_FD_79667 | JGI IMG/M metagenome (GOLD analysis project Ga0111539, IMG submission 79667) | Populus rhizosphere microbial communities from Tennessee, USA - Rhizosphere MetaG P. TD hybrid SRZTD1 (version 2) (version 2) | ecosystem: Host-associated > Plants > Roots > Rhizosphere >... | reverse complement strand
TTCAGCCTGCCAGCGCTGCTCGCTCCGGGCTATTTACCCTACGTCGCTGCCAATGAGGAGCATCTCAATGTCACTCCGGAGGACGACGCTCTTGCGGATTGCTGTTGCTGCCTTCCCGGGCTCACACTCCCGGCGCTACTTGACGAAGCAAGTTCAGGTCAGAGCAGCACAGTAGCGTGTGACCATTGGTGGTTTCCAAGTGCCAGTACCGCGCGCCGACGCCTACGTTAAATTGGTGACCTGGTAACAAGACGCCTGCTGGCGACGGCTCCAGACACCCACAAAGAGATGATAGAGCGACGGCGCACTGAAGGCGCCAAGCGCACGCCCAGGGCGACTAGAAAACCATTACGCTAATGCGAATTGATAGACACGTTCAGCGCGTCGCGGCTACCAATTGGCCTAGCCCCGATGCTGGTTATGCCAGAACTGCTTCTTCGGCTAACTATCCCTAACCCTGGCTACTGCCAGTGCTTCTCGCACGCGATGGCCGAGATACCATGCGGAAGGCTCGTGAGAGTAGATTTTCCGCCAACTTTTCAGGATGCATCTGGACACCGACTTATCTTACATTGCTGCACATTTGTGATAAATAGTGCTTCGACGCCCTGAATACCTGTCTTCATAATGCAGATACTTCCCGCCTCGAAGAGTCATGTAGGGAATGACGAGGCTTGGGGGTCTTCAAATGCCCACTTGTTATGCCCTGCCCCGAGGCCATTGCGTGGGGGTCGGCGCAAGTGTCCAAGGCGCCGTGCCGGAGATGCCGAACTCGCTGCCAGGCGCGGGTGCCAGTACCGATATTCGATGGGCCGAGGCGCGTCCGACGCGGATCATCACCTACGCGTGGGGTGAGAAGTACCTCGAGCTGTTGCTGTCGTTCAGCCTGCCCGCGCTGCTCGCTCCGGGTAATTTGCCCCACGTCGCCGCCAACGTGCCGTGTCAGGTCGTAATACTGACGGAAGAGCGCTTTTTCGCCAGAGTGGTCTCCCATCCCGCGGTCGCCCAAGCCAAGAGCTTCTGCGACGTGCGCCTCGTCAGTCTCGACGACTTGATTGCCGTGCCGGACAAGTACGGCATGGCGCTCAGCTACGTGCTGCATCGGGGATTCGCCGACCTCGGCGAGCAGATGACCGACAGCTGGCAGATTTTCCTCAACGCCGACTTCATCCTGGCCGACGGCAGCCTGCGCGCGCTCCTGCCGCATTTGGCGCAGGGCAGGCGCATCGTTGCCGCGCCGAGTTATTGCGTCAACGAAGCCGCAGTGGCCGCCGAGCTCGGTCAGCGCATCGACCCCGTCAGCCTGGCCCTGGCGGTGCCTCCCCGGCAAATGGCGGCGATGGCGCTCAGGCACCGTCACAACACCGTTCGCGGCAGGACCTTCAACCAGCGTGCGATCAGCATGCTCATCATGGACCAGTTCTACTGGGAGGTGAACCGGGACACGCTGCTCGGCTTCCAGATGCCGGTCGCCATTGTCGGTCTGTGCCCGCAGCGCTATCTGCGCGAGCCCGTCGCCTATTGGGACCATGGCCTCATGGACGAATACTGTCCCGATGCGGACATCTGCGTGTTGGGCGATTCCGACGAGTACTTGATGCTGGAGCTGCGCAGCGAGGAGACCGCCGCCGATCAGTTGAGCCTCGGCTGGCCGTCACCCGCCCAGATCGCTTCGCGCATGATCGTGTTCCTCACCCCATATCAGCGCGAGTATCTGAAGTTCCCGCTTACCTTGCATGCCGGCGATCTGCCCGCAGACATCGAAGAGAGCCGCGCGAAGCTCAAGGCGCGCGTGGACGAAGTGTTTGCGCATGTACCGAGCGCGTTGCCGTCGCATCGCAATCACCCGCAATGGCGATATCACCTGCCGGCCTTCACCAAATCGCGACACGACAGCCTTTCCAAGCAGCTCGGCCTGCGCACGACACGGGTTCCGCCACCGGATACCTTGACCGAGCTCGACCAAGCCTGGTGGAGGCTCGATGGGTTGGAAAAATCCTACCCCCGGCAGCGCGCCGAATGTGTCGAGGCCATGGTGCGCGATATCAAATGGGTGGAAAGCGCCCTGCGCGCTCTGTCGACCCCGTCGCGCACCGCCGATCGGGTCGACGAGATTGCGCGCTTGACGCAAGCGGACCGCGAAATCCTGCAAGAGCTTGCCGAACTGGCCGAACGCTGCAGCGCCACCTCGCAACCCGAAGCCGCCATGGCGCTCACGTTTCATCGCCAAAGCCCCGCCGACATGCCGACGGGAGGAAGTCCTCCGGATGCGGAGCTGCGCAACCTGCTCGGTCGCCGGCGGGTGGATACAATGCAAACCGGGCTCGCGCGCCTTGAAAATGTGCGAGACATGATCCGGGAGCACTACGAGCGACGGTTGCTCACGCTCGACTCCGAGTACGAGGCGAGCAAGCGCCATCTGCAGGCCGAGTACGAGCGCCTGATGCCGAAGGGCGTGAAGGAGGCTGGGATTCCTCACATTGAAGTGCGATCGGGACCGATCGCCCTCGATCGACCGAGCGACGGCCTGACCGTGCGGCTGGCGAAGACGGCGTACCGCTGGTACTTCGGCAAGTTCCCCCGGGTCTCACACCGCAATCCTCTATGGGCGCCGTTACGGCACGTCGTTCGCATCGTCGATGCCGTAGCCGATGCGGGCGGAACCGACGTCTTCGTGATAAGCTCGCAAGCCCGCCCGATCGAGAGACTGGCCGATCGCTTCACGGGCAAGTACGCACGCTTCGGCCCCTCGGTCGCCCTCAGCGAGAATTTTCCGCTGGCGTTCGAACAAAAGCCCAACTTCCATCTTTGCCTTTGCATCCTCGAGCACGCGGAGGTTCGCGACTTCCCGCGCATCGTCAAAGCCGTAGCACCGTGCATGCGGCCGGGCGGCAAGATCGTCGGCTTTCACCTGAACCCGTCGCTCGATCCGCTGCCGGCCAACGATCCCGGCCTCGTCGCCGCCTTGTCGCGTCTCATCGACCCGGTCCGTGTCCACTATGCGGGCTCTCCCAGGTCGAGAGAGGTGTTGGATGCGATCCGACGCGCGAGCGGCAGCAGTGGAAGCGAGCTGGCGAGGGCGGCCCGCATCGCGCTGTGTCAGCTTCGAGTCATGCCTCGGACGGTGGCCATCAACCGGGCAGAGGCCGCTATGCACGAGGATACTTTGGCCCCACCTGCGCTCTGCACCAGCGTCACGCTGGAGGTCACAATCGGCGAGCAGCCTCAACCGGCGCTGCTCCAGCCCGCTACCGGGCCGACACCGGCGCCGCTGCTGGCATCCGCCTGACGCACGCTCGGCGGCTTCTCGATTGCCGCTGGCTCGCCTAGTATCGCGGCCGGTCGCTGAGACGATGCCGCCCGGCGCGAGGATTGCGATGCACAACAGAGAGGGTAACCTGCCCGCAGTCGTGTTCATCCACGGCATCGGCGGAGCCGGGCGCGTGTGGGCATCGCAAACGGCGAGTTTCCGGCTCGCGGGGCTCATGCCGGTCGCGCCGGACCTGCCGGGGTACGGCGCACGCGCTCCGGTCGGCTCGCTGACATTCGAGGAGCTGGCGGCGGACCTCGAGGAGGCGATTGCCGGAGGCGGTCTCGACCGGCCGATTCTGGTCGGCCATTCCATGGGCGGCATGGTCGCGCAGACGATGCTTCGTCGCCGGCCCGATGGCTATGCCGCAGCCGTGCTGGCGTGCACCAGCCCGGCCTTCGGCAATCCGAGCGGCGAGTTTCAGAAAAAATTCGTCGCCGACAGATTGGCGCCGCTCGACGCCGGCAAATCGATGGCCGATCTCGCGCCGCGCATGGTCGATGCCATCATGGCGTCTCCCGTCGATCCAGCGGCCCGCGCGCTTGCCGTGGAGGTGATGGGTGCCGTGCCGGCCGATACTTATCGCGCCGCTGTGCGCTGCCTGGCCGCCTTCGACGAGCGCTCCAACCTCGCGGACATTCGTGTGCCCGTGCTGTGCCTCGCGGGCGAGAAAGACCCCAACGCGCCGCCGCAGGTGATGGAGCGCATGGCCGGCAAGATCCCGCGCGCCCGGTATGTCTGTCTTGCGGGCGTCGGACATCTGCCCAACCTCGAGGCACCGGCGGCCTTCGATGCTGCGATCCTGGAGTTCCTGCGGGAGGTCGGTTCACGCCCATGACCGGCGGCGACACCCATCCGCACCACGCCGACGTGCCGATCTTCGATCCAGGCGCATTTCGCTTAGGTGATGAGGAAGCGGCGCTGGTCGATCGGGCCAAACAGTTCGGCGCGCGCGTGCTGGCGCCCCGCGCCGCTCAGCACGACGCCGACGCCACGTTCCCGATCGAGACCTTCCGCGACATGCACGGCGAAGGCCTGCTCGGCATCTGCATCCCCAAGGCGGAGGGCGGTCTCGGTGCCGGCTATCGCACCTACTGTCTCGCCGCTGCCGAGCTCGGCCGCTATTGCGGGGCCACCGCATTGTCCTGGAACATGCACGTATGCTCGACACTGTGGACGGGAGTTTTGGCCGACGACCTGGAGATGACGGCCGCCGAGCGCACCGAGCACGACCGGCGCCGCAGCCGACACTACCAGCGCATCGTCGGCGACGGCGCCATCTACTCGCAGCCCTTCTCCGAAGGCGGAGCAGCCGCGGCGGGCGTGGTCGCCTTCGGCACCGAAGCCAGGCCGGTCGACGGCGGCTTCCTCGTCAACGGCAAGAAGATCTTCGCCTCGCTGTCGGGCGCCGCCGACTACTACGGCGTGCTGTGCACCGAGCGCGCCGAAGGCGATGCAGCCAGCCGCCGCAACACGCTCTATCTTGGGATTCCCGCCGGCTCCAAGGGCGTGTCGGTGGTTGGCGATTGGGACCCGCTGGGCATGCGCGGCACCGTCTCGCGCACGCTCCTTTTCAAGGACGTGTTCGTGCCCGAGGACGAGATGCTGATGCCGCGCGGCGTCTATTTCCGCGCCGCTACCTCCTGGCCGCACATGTTTCTCACGCTGTCGCCGACCTACATGGGGCTCGCGCAGGCGGCTTACGACTTCACGGTCGCCTACCTGCGCGGAGAATTGCCGGGCACGCCCCCGGTCAAGCGGCGCATGTACCCCACCAAGCAGATCGCAGTCGCGGAGATGCGGGTCATGCTGGAGCAAACCAAGGCGCTGTGGTTTCAGGCCATCAGCGAGGCCCGCGCCAATCCCACCAAAGAGCAGGTGCTGCGCGCCTATGCCGCCCAGCACACGGTGATGGAGAACGCCAATGCACTGTCCGCCAAGGCGATCCGCACCTGCGGCGGCCAGGCCATGCTGAAGAATTTGGCGCTCGAGCGCATCTTCCGCGACAGCCGTTGCGGCTCGCTCATGCTGCCCTGGACCGCCGAGATCTGCCTCGACCGCCTGGGCCGCGAAACCCTCTACGAGGCGGGCGAGAAGGACGAGTGATCGGCTCAGGGCGCGTCGCCCCCGCTTCCGGGCTTTCGAATACCCTGGAAACTCGCTACCATTCGCGCTGGCCCGGGCACCTCCGGGTAACCCGGCGCGCGTGGCGTCCACGGGGCCCAACAGGGAATACGAACTCCAGGGGAGAGAACCGCATGACCAAACTCGACCGTCGCAGCCTATTGACCGGTACAGCGGCCAGCGGCGCTGCCCTGCTCGCACCAATGGCGACGCCGCCAGCAAAGGCCGCGGCGCCGCCCGTGGGAACGCAGAACGTGGGCTGGTACCGCTACAAGGTCGGCACCCACGAGGTCACCGTCGTGACCGACGGCGTCAACCGCTTCAAGTTCCCTGACACTTTCGTCGCCAACAAGAGCCGCGCCGAAGTGAACGAGGGCCTCGCCGCCGCCTTCCTGCAACCGGCCCCGGACGAGATCGCCGTTCCCTACTCGCCGGTCGTCGTCAACACGGGGGCGAAGCTGGTCGTGATCGACACCGGCACGGGCGAGGCCAACTTCGAGCGCAGCAAGGGCGCTGCCGGGCAGTTCCACGGCAACCTGAAGGCCGCGGGCATCGACCGCAATCAGGTGGACACCGTGATCATCTCGCACTTCCACGGCGACCACATCAACGGCCTGCTAACGCCCGACAACAAGGCCTCGTTTCCCAACGCCGAGATCCTGGTGCCGGCGGCGGAATGGAAATATTTCATGGACGACGCCGAGATGGGCAAACAGACCAGCGATCGCATGAAGGGCGTGTTCACGAACTTGCGTCGCGTGTTCGATGCGCTCAGCCGCAAGGTCACGCCCTACGAGCCGGACAAGGAGCTGGCACCGGGCATCACCTCGGTCGCGACCTACGGGCATACGCCCGGCCACAACTCGCACATCATCGCCTCGGGTGATAGCAAGGTATACGTGCAGGCCGACGTCACGAACCTTCCCCTGTTCGTGCGCAATCCCGGTTGGCACCTGATGTTCGACCAGGATGCCAACATGGCGGAGGCGACGCGCCGCAAGCTCTACGACATGCTCGCGGCCGAGAAGATGATGGTGCAGGGCTTCCACTATCCGTTCCCCGCTCGCGCCTACATCGAGAAGACGAGCACCGGCTATCGCGAGACCATGGTCCCCTGGAGCCCGACGATCTGAGCGTCGCGCAGGAAGGAGACGGAAGGCCGCTCGCTCGGGCGGCCTTCATTTTTCGCAACGCATGTGCGGCGGACACGAGACGCACCAGTTGCAACCGTGCCTCGTGTTGGCCAGCGCTGACGCGCGACCCAACCTATGCGCTAATGCCCGCATGAATTTGACGTATGTCATAAGTCGAATTAAAATGACATATATGGAAAAGACTCAAGTCTACCTCCCCAAGGAAGAGCTCGATGCGCTGCGCGAGGCCGCCGCCCGGTCGGGGCGGAGCGTAGCAGAGCTCGTACGCGACGCCATCCGCAGAGTCGTGCTTACACCCCACGCCACGGGGCCGGTGGCCATTTGGGACGGCGAGCCGAGGCGCACCTCCGTAGAACACGACAGCGTCCACGACGAACCGTGATGCGCCAGGGGCAGGCAGTTTTCGTCGACAGCGGCGCGTGGATTGCCCTTGCGCTTTCGCGCGACCCGCTACACGGGCAGGCTAGAGAGAAATGGGGCGTGCTGCAGGGAGCCGGGGCGAAGCTCTACACCTCCGTTCCCGTCATCATCGAGACCTTCACATTCCTCGACCGCAACACCAATCGTAACGTGGCGCTGATCTGGAGGGAATTCATTTACGAGCCCGGAAAGGTTGGCATCCTGGCGTGCGAACTGCGCGATCTGCAGCAGTCGTGGGAATACTTTCGGCGCGCGGACTTGCACAAACTCTCCGCCGTCGATGCGACGAGTTTCGCCATCATGAAGCGCGCGCGGATCCGGTTCGCGTACACCTTTGACCACCATTTTGCCGCAGTCGGGTTCAGGTTGGTGACATAGCCGCTAACATGGACCTAGCTGACTTCATCGACCGAAACGCGGCGTTCGCGCCCGACAAGGCGGCGATCCGCTTCGCGGGTCGCGCTCTGACTTATGCCGGCTTGGCGCACCGCATCGCCGAGACGGCGCGAGCGCTCAAATCGCAGCTGGGCGTCGGCCGCGGCGACAGGGTCGCCATCCTCGCCGCGAACTGCCCGGACTATCTGGTGCTGCTCTATGCCTGCGCACGGCTGGGCGCGCTGATGGTTCCACTCAACTGGCGGCTCGCCGTGCCAGAGCAGCTTTATGTCCTGCGCGATGCCTGGGTGAAGGCGCTCGTCGTCGAAGAGGTGTTCGCGCCTGTCGTTGCGCCGCTGCTCGAAGCGTGGCCCGAGGTGCGCATCATCGGCATGGACTTCACACCAGATCGCGGCACCTCGCTCGCAGCGTTGCTCGAAGGCGCCGGCGGCGATGGGCGCAATCCGCATGTCGACACCGCCTGTCCGCTGCTCATCGTCTACACCTCCGGCACGACTGGCCACCCCAAGGGTGCTGTGCTGCGCCAGGAAGCGCTGATCTGGAATGGGATGATGAGCCAGCACATGCACGACATGACGGCGGCCGACCACGTGCTGACCGTGCTGCCGATGTTCCATGTCGGCGGCCTCAACATCCAGACGACGCCGGCCCTGCAGCTGGGCGCCACCGTCACATTGCACGCGCGCTTCGCGCCGGACGCCGCGCTGGAGGCCATCGCGCGCGACCGACCGACGCTTACCGTGCTGGTGCCCGCCACCATCCAGGCCATGATCGAGCATCCGCGCTGGGTCGACACCCCCCTCGACAGCCTGCGTTGCATGACCACCGGTTCGACGCAGGTGCCGCAGCGCCTGGTCGATGCCTTCACGCAGCGCACGGTGCCGGTGTTGCAGGTCTACGGCGCCACCGAGACGTGCCCCATCGCCGTCTATACGCGCCTCGCTGGCGACTGGCGCCGTCCGGGCTCTACCGGCCTGCCGGGGTTGGTGTGCGAGGCAAAGGTCGTCGACGAGGCCGGCAGCGAGGTGGCCGAGGGCGAGCCAGGCGAGGTTCTCGTGCGCGGCCCGAACGTGTTCGTCGAGTACTGGGGCAATGCAGCCGCTACCGCGGAGGCGCTGCGCGAGGGCTGGTACCAATCGGGCGATATCGGCACGCGCGATGCGGACGGGCACTTCTTCATTCACGACCGCAAGAAGAACATGATCGTTTCCGGCGGCGAGAACATCTATCCGGCCGAGGTCGAGCGCGTCCTCCATCAGCATCCGGACATCGCCGAAGCCGCGGTCATCGCGCGTCCGGATGCCCGGTGGCAGGAGGTGCCCATCGCCTACCTCGTGCCGCGCGCCGGCGCGGCGCCCGACCTTACCGAGATCGAGGGCTTTTGCCTGGCCCAGCTTGCGCGCTACAAAGTGCCGCGCGAGTACGTGATTGTCGAAAGCCTGCCGCGCAACGCCATGGGCAAAGTGCAGCACTTCAAGCTCAGGGACCTCGTTGGGGGCGGAGCGGAGGCAGGCGGAAGGGAGCGGGAAGCGAATGAGGATCGCCGTACTGGGCGGTGGAAATGGCTCGTTGGCGGCAGCCGGTGATTTCGCCCTTGCCGGCCACGACGTGCGCCTGTGGCGCCGCGATGGCGAGGCCGTCGAAGCGCATCGCGCAGCCGGCGGCATCATCGCCATCAAGGACTTCCGCGGCCGGCACGAGGCGCGCCTGCGCCTGGTCACCACGGACATCGGCGAGGCGGTGCAGCGTGCCGAGCTTGTCATGTGCCCGGCGCCGGCGACGGCCCAGGCCGACATCGCCCGCGTGCTCGCGCCGCATCTTGCCAGCAACCAAGTGGTGTTCGTGCCGCCGGGCACCTTCGGCTCGATGCTGTTCGCAGTGGCCCAGCGCGACGCCGGCAACGGCGCCGACACGATCTTCGCCGAAACCGGCACCCTGCCCTGGCTCACGCGCAAGCATGGGCCCTTCGAGGCGGCGATCACCATCCGCGCCAAGCGGCTGCCGACCGGCGTATTCCCCGCCCGCCGCGAAGGCTATGCCATCGCGCTGCTGGACCGCGTCTTCCCCGGTGCCATCGAGGGGTGCGGCGATGTCCTGTCCGGTGCGCTGATGAACGCCGGCCCCATAATTCACCCGCCGCTGATCGTCATGAATGCGGCGCCGCTCGAGCACTTCGAGCGCTGGGACATCCACAAGGAGGGCACCCAGCCCGTCACGCGCCGCGTCACCGATGCGCTCGACGCCGAGCGCATCGCCGTTCGCGAGGCGCTGGGCTACGGGCCCCCGCACTTCCCGCTCGCCGACCATTACGCACAGGACGGCGAGGAATGGATGTACGGCCGCGGCTCGCACGACAGGCTCACCGAGTCGGGCGACTGGCGGGAAAAGATCGTGCTCAACGAGCATCGCTACATGCGCGAGGACGTGGCCATCGGGCTGTCGTTCCTCGCCTCGGTCGGGGAGCTCGCGGGCGTGCCGACGCCGCTGGCGCGCGCGTTCCTCGCCATCGGCTCGGCCATCTGCGGTGAGGATTTTTCCGCGCAGGGGCGGACTCTGGCGAGCCTGGGCCTCGGCCATCTCGACGCTGCCGGCCTCAAAGCCTTGCTCGCCCAGGGCTTCAGATGAGCCGCCGGCCGGCCGTTGCCTGTCTCGGCGCCGGCCGCATGGCGCGCGGCATTGCCGTGGTGTTTGCCTACGCCGGCCATCCCGTCACCATCGTCGACGTCAAGGCGCGCGAGGCAGAGGACTGGGTGCGCGTTGCCGAGGCGGCGCTTGGCGAGGTGCGCGCGACGCTTGCCACGCTTGCCGGCTTCGGCCTCTTTCCAGCGGCCGAGGTGGATGCGCTGGTCGCCCGGGTCTCCGTCGTCCGAGAGGCTGACGCGGCAGACGCGCTTGGCGATGCTCTCATCATCTTCGAGGGCGTGCCCGAGGTGCCCGACCTCAAGCGCGAGGTCTTGGCCCGCATCTCGGCGCTGGCCGGGCCGCAGCCGATCATAGCGTCGACCACCTCCACCATCCTCGTCGACGATCTCGCGGACGCTGTTGCACACCCGCAGCGTTTTCTCAATGCGCATTGGCTGAACCCGGCCTTCCTCGTGCCCCTGGTCGAGCTGTCGCCGGGCGCGCGCACCGATGCCGTCGTCACCGCGCGCCTGAAAGCCCTTCTGGAGGGC